>Ga0180430_10000082_pt1 | contig 108784 bp, 76 predicted proteins | sample SS_ome_9_FD_132999 | JGI IMG/M metagenome (GOLD analysis project Ga0180430, IMG submission 132999) | Hypersaline lake sediment archaeal communities from the Salton Sea, California, USA - SS_1_S_2 metaG | ecosystem: Environmental > Aquatic > Non-marine Saline and Alkaline > Hypersaline >...
CCAGCCAATGTTGTCAGGTGTTTGTACATTACGAACCAGGGATCAAACACAATCACTTCGTCCCCAGGATTGACGAGAGCGCAAAGTGCCAGCATGAGAGCTCCGCTGGTTCCGGATGTAACGAAAACCTGTCGGTTGCTGTGGTCGTAGCATTCGTCAGTGTGATGCTGAAGCTGTTTCAGCAAAGGAGCAATTCCCTGAGTCTGGCTGTAGGCATTGCGTCCTTCTTCAACCGCGCGGCACAAGGCCTGTTTGATCTCCGGCGGAGTATCATAGTGGGGCTGGCCGATACTGAGATTGATCGGGGCCTGCATAGTGGCCGCCAGATCAAACACTTTTCGAATGCCGGACGCGTCGATCTGGTGCATCCGGTCTGAAATCCATTTTTCACTCACGTGCCGAGCTTTCTCTGTGTGACGGTGGCGGGAACGGACATAAGAAGACTTGCCCCGCAGGACACCGTGGATGATCCTCGAATTGCCCTGACAATTGAAACCAGGCAATGTGAGACATCCTGAGAACCCAATGACTGGGGCTCCGTGCCTTCCGAACAGAATAACCAGGAATCCACAATCACGAGGCACTCACTGAAATTGATTAAGTGGAATGCGACAGGTAGAGTCAGGCGCTGGAATCATGGCTGGCTGCACAATCCTCGGAGATTCATGAGACAGTCGAATACAGGATGTATCGCGAGCGAGCCGGACGGCGTTATACAACAGCTATTTTTGAACATGGTCGGTTTTTGGCGAAATCAAAGTGACTTGTACGCCCGGAATCCGCAATAATCAGGTGGTTATCGTTGTTGGAATGGGTGTAGCCAGTGTTCCAGCGATACTCGCCACATCTCAGCGGCACCTGTTGACGGGCCCGTAATTCACGTTGTCGAAGAGTAGAGGAAAATCGTTATGCGAAGTGCCCGAAAGCGTTCACGCGGATTCACACTCATCGAGTTGCTCGTGGTCCTGTTCATTATTCTGATTCTGATCGCATTGCTGCTTCCGGCGGTACAGAACGCAAGACGAGCAGCACGACGAACTCAGTGCCTGAACAACCTCAAGCAGATCGGACTGGCACTGCACGAATACCACGACGCGTTCATGGTGTTCCCTCCAGGGCAGATTGCATCGGCACTTCCGGAACAGGTTGTAGTGAGTGGCATCACAGTTAACATTGCCGATCCCGATGAAGCGACCATCAATGTGCAGGATCAGAGTTTTCACGGAACAAGCTGGATGCTGCACATTCTTCCATACCTGGACCGAGGAAACCTCTACGACCTTTGGCTGTTTGACCTCAACGTTTGGGGCAACACAGAAATCCAGAACAATCTGATTGACTGGACGGAAGCCGGAAACGCGCCAACTCAGTGGGACATTCCTGCATTCTACTGCCCAAGCCGTCGGACTGGAATGGTGGCAGGCGACAACGCAATTCGAATTGACCATCAGGAACCGCTCTTCAACAGTCTCTTTGTTCAGAGTGGTGGAAATGACTATGCGGCCTGTGCGGGAGCCGGACTTCTGTTTTGGCAGGATCAAACAGATGGCGACCGTCGAGCAACATACAACCTCACTCCCGCACAGATTGCAGACCTGAATGCTCTGCAGGGGACGACAGGTCCCAATACCACAACTGTCCCCATCTATCAGCGAGCCGATCTTGTTGGACTGTTTGGTGTCAACACTTCAACCAGAATCGAAGGCATTCAGGATGGTACGACACAGACAATCATGATCGGAGAAGCCGAACGCTTTGAGTCTTTCCGGGTAACCGAACTGGGTGTGAATACTCGAACCTTTGAGCAGTTTCCATCCGATGGCTGGGCATGGGGGGGACCGGCAACTCTGTTTTCAACGTATCGAGCCCCCAACAAACTGGAGTACTTTGAAGCGGCCGGTGGCCCACACGAAAACGGCGTCCAGGTAGGGCTGGGCGACGGGTCGGCCAGACTCGTGAGTGAATCAATTAGCCTGACCGTCTGGCGACGGCTTGGCTCGGCGTCCGGTGGCATTCCGGTTGAAGACTTCTAGGCCCGTTTGACCTCGTGGTGGGGGCTTGATATTCCGCGTTACAACGCAGTTGTCCCTAACCGTCCGAACAGGACTCTCGCCAGAGTTGTCACATTGACATCTCTGGCGATTTTTGTTGGCAATGACCTCCTGGAAGCAGCACCATTACCTCTGCGACGATCAAAAGGCAGGTATCAGTCGACAATACATGAGCGTCTTCGAGAGTATTGACCGCGCATGCCATACCGCAATCTCTAGCGCTATCCTTTGAAGTCAGTTATCAAGATCCGATACATAGTCCCGGAGCGTGGTGATGACAATTCGTTACGAATGTCACGAATGCGAAGCCGTCCTGAAGATTAAGGACGAGAAAGCTGGCCAGCAGGGAAAGTGTCCAAAGTGCAAAGCTGTATTCACAATACCGGAAGTTCCCACGGCCCCGGTTGTTGCACTCACTGTCGATGACATGGTCGATCTTCCACTGGAAGTCACACCTCGCGTTATTCTGCCCCGCCCCACGGCGTCTGCAAGTGATGAGTTTGACCCGATGGGAGTCCTCAACAGCGACTCAGCTGACGGAAACCGATATAGCCCGGGAGACGTCAAACCGTCCGTCATGGAACTGATGCAGGAGCACCAGGAGAAACGAGCCCGCGATGAAGCTCGTCGAGCGAAGCGTGAAAAGACGCAGAAACGAAACAATCCACTGATGGCCGATATCGAGACGTCCGGTTCGGCTGCAGATGCCATCACTCGATCTTACGACAAGAAACGCTCTGAATCCTCAGATGCCCCTCCACTGACACGCGAAGAGCGGCGAGCGGCGGAAGAACGAGCCGCACTGATGCGGTTTGTCATGAAGGTAGGAGGAACGGTCGTTGGCACGGTCGCGTTCGCATACGTCCTGTTCACATTTGTGACTGGACCGGACTACCCGGACCTGGTCCCCGTCTCAGGCTCAATTACTTCTCCCGACGGATCGTTTGCTGGATACCGAATTCAGTTTGCCCCGATCAAGGCACCCGGTCAATCCGACCTCAAGGGAGGTCCTTCCTCGTCTCGTGTCGCACCTGACGGCTCCTTCGTGCTGATCTACAAGCCCGGAGTTCCAGGTGCAATCACCGGTAAACATCACGTCACAGTCTCGAATGAGTTCGGGATCGAGTTCCCCCTTCCAGAAGAGTTCTCTATCCGAGAAGTCACCGAAGACGGTGACAATCGCTTCGACCTCAACCTTTGACACTTATCTCCTCCGGCGATTGAAATCATGACCTCACCGGTAACCATCATCGACTACGGTATGGGAAACCTCCGCAGCGTTCAAAAAGCGATTGAACGGATCGGTGGAACAGCACATATCGAAAGTGACGCCAGGGCCATCGCCAGCGCAGACAAGCTCGTCCTGCCTGGGGTCGGCGCATTCCGAGACGCCATTGCCGCTCTGCAGCGGCTGGATCTCGTTCAGCCGATTCACGATCACATCGCAGCCGATCGTCCGTTCCTTGGAATCTGTCTGGGCCTGCAGCTGATGTTTGATGTCTCCTGGGAAGACGGAGAACACGAAGGACTGGGAATCATTCCCGGCGAAGTGAAACGGTTCGACCTTCCACAGGAATACAAGATTCCTCACATGGGCTGGAATCGCCTGCAGGCCGTCAAACAAACACACCTTCTGGATGGCTGTCCTGCGGAACCGTGGTACTATTTCGTTCACAGCTACCATGTCGTTCCGACAGACACTTCCTGGATCACCGCGACCACCGACTACGGCATCGATTTTGTTTCGATGGTCGGCAAAGGCAACGTCAGTGCTGCTCAGTTTCATCCGGAAAAGAGCCAGTCTGCCGGGATGCAGCTGCTGACCAACTTCGTTCAACCAGTGCCTGCGACGACAACAGTTTCCAGCTGATACACAGAACGGTCTTCATGCAGATTTATCCAGCGATTGATATTCGGGGCGGAAAATGCGTTCGCCTTCGACAGGGTAACTACGACGACGAAACAGTGTTCGGAGATGATCCCGTTGAGATGGCCCAGCGGTGGAAACAAGCCGGGGCCGAATGGCTGCATCTCGTGGATCTCGATGGCGCCAAAGCAGGCCACCCGGTCAATCACGACGTTGTTCGCAGTATCACTCAGGCCACCGAACTTCCCTGTCAAATGGGGGGTGGGATTCGCAACGAAGACAGCATCCGGCTGGCAATCGAAGATCTCGGGCTGACGCGTGTCATCATCGGAACACGCGCTCTGCGAGAACCCGACTGGTTCGCGGAAGTATGCCGCACGTACCCTGACAAACTTGCCCTGGGCCTTGATGCCAAAGACTCCATGGTGGCGACAGACGGATGGCTTGAAGTCTCCGAAGTGTCCATCATGCAACTCGCCGAAAGATTCACAGACGTTCCTTTGTCTGCCGTGATCTACACGAATATCGCGAACGACGGCATGATGCAGGGAATTGATCCGGCGACACTCAGCGATCTCGAAGCACTGGCCAACATGGGCCTTCCTGTCATTGCATCCGGCGGAGTCACCACGATGGACGACATTCGGCGACTGAAAGAAATTGCTGATCGAACTCCCAATCTGATTGGAGCGATCACTGGTCGAGCCATCTATGAGGGCACTGTCGACGTCACTGAAGCATGCCAGCTGGTTGCCGGCTGAAGGCGTCGCTCATGCCTGACGACGCAGTGACAGCAGGTGAACAGCTCAAACGACGAGGGGCAGAACTGGGATTCAATGTCGTCGGCATTGCTCCGGCCGTCTCCCCTCCCGGATTTCATCCATTGCTCGAATGGATTGATCGGGGATATGCCGCTGACATGTCGTGGATCGAACGCCGAACGAATGCGTACGAACATCCGGATGGTGTTCTGGCGGGCACTCGCAGTGTCATCGTCGCAGCCATGAACTACCACAACCAGGAGCCTCTTCCCAACACAGCGCGAATTGCGCGCTACGCGTGGAGCGGCCAGGATTATCACGACGTGCAGCGTCAACGCCTGAAGCAACTTGCAGACAGCCTCCACACGATGATGCCGGAGTCACAAACGCGAGTCATCGTCGACACTGCGCCACTTCTGGAACGCGACTTCGCTCGAATGGCGGGAATTGGCTGGTTCGGCAAAAACACCATGCTGATTCGCCGAGACATCGGCAGCTGGTTCTTTCTCGGAGCCATCCTCACCACCGCCGAACTGGACTATGACAAGCCATACAAACACGACTACTGCGGCACGTGTACACGTTGTCTGGATGCCTGTCCGACTGATGCGTTTCCGGAACCCCATGTTCTGGATGCAAACCGCTGCATCAGTTACCACACGATTGAGAATCGTCATGGCGAAGTTCCCGCAGAACTGGCAGCCGACTTCGGAAGCTGGGTCTTTGGATGTGACATCTGTCAGGAAGTCTGTCCCTGGAACCGCTTTGCCCCAACAGAAAGCGATCCAGCATTTCGGCCGCGTGCAGACTTGAGATCGATGACTCCCAAAGACCTGCTGGACCTTTCCGAAGACGAATTCCTCAGTCAGTTTCAGGGAACACCGCTGGAGCGAACGGGCTATGAAGCCATGCGGCGCAATGCTCAGACTGCATTGCGCAATTTGAAGCAACCAGAGGACTAACGCCGTGCCGCTCGCCGGGAAGTCTGCGCTGTGCTCAGCCGATTCTCACCGGCTCAGGTTCACATTCCACCACAACAGCAAAATCGCAATAATTGCCGGAGCTTGTCACACGTCATGTTATGGAGAGCGCGATGCGATTATCAGACCTGTTGATCGTGGCCGAGGCCGAACCTCCTGCTCCACCTGACTCCGCTGAAAAACCGCCATTCATTGACATGCTCAAGGAAGAGTATCTATCTCCTGACAAACTTGTTGAGACCGCGACAACTTACGGCCCAAAACTGGTCGCAGCCATCGCCGTCTTCGTCATCGGACGCTGGGTCGCCCGCTTCATTGCCGGCATGATTGTCCAGGCAAGTCGGCGAGCCAAAGTCGATGAAACGTTGCTGGGGTTCATGCGCAACGTCATCAATCTGATGCTGCTGGTTGTTGTATGCATCGCTTCGCTGGAATGCCTCGGTGTCGATACGACTTCGTTAAGTGCCATCCTGGCGGCGGCCGGATTTGCAATTGGCATGGCACTGCAGGGAACGCTCGGGAACATTGCATCCGGTGTGATGCTGGTCGTGTTCAAGCCATTCAAAGTCGGCGACTACGTGGAACTCACCGGAACCAGTGGCAAAGTCGTTGAGATCCAGATGTTCAGCACCATTCTGCTCACACCGGACAACGTCCGAGTGGTTGTCCCCAATGGAAATATCACCGGAGGAGCGATCAGCAATTACTCTGCGGAAAGTCGACGACGAATCGATCTGGTCATTGGCTGCGGCTACAACGATGATCTTCGAGCGGTTCGCGAGTTCCTCGAAGAAGCACTCACCGCCGAAAACCGAATTCTCGACGATCCGGAACCGGTCATCGCCGTAGCAGAACTGGGCGACAGCAGCGTGAATTTTGTTGTCCGACCGTGGGTCAACAGCGAAGACTACTGGGCCGTCAAATTCGACTTGACAGAGTACATCAAACTCGGATTTGACGAGCGAGGATTCACATTCCCGTTCCCATCCCGAGATGTCTTTATGCATCAGTCCGATGCAGCCTGACTCGGATTATCGGCGATTCACGGCAGGAGCTCAGGGAGCCCCCAGCCGTGTCACAAACTGCGGCACAAACAGCACTTAGACGATCCACGCCAGCCGCGTCGGCAGGATCCGCCGAAGTCAATGGCGATGTCTGGTCACGACGAGCGGGCTTGTCCTGGCCCCACCAACTCGTATTGTGGCGTTTTGGAGTTTGGGTTATTGCTACGCAGGTTGTGTGAGGTCTCGCGCGACTCCCGTTTCTCATGGGATACCGGTCGGGCCCGTTTGGGCATCTCTCATTCTCTCAGAATTCCTACCTGCTTTTGATGCGTTCGGTTCATCACCGCACCGTATCAGGCAGTGTTACGACGCAGCATGATGCAGATTCGATTTGATTCCAAACCTGCAGCCACGAGCGTCCTGACTGTCGCAGCCGCCATGCTGTGGGTTTTGCTGTCCGGTCAAGCGTCGCGCGCTGAACCGATCCCGGACGCTGTCGTTGACATTCGTGTTGAAGGCAATGAAACCATTCCCGCGTCGTGGATCCTGCAGAGAATTCAGACTCAGCCCGGTCGAAAACTGACTGAACGCATGATTCGCGAAGACAAACGCGAGTTGCTCAAAACGCGGTTGTTCGGTCAGGTTCAGTCGCAATTCAGGCAAACATCGCGCGGCACGGTACTCGTCTATCGCGTGACGGAACGCCCGATTGTTCGCAATGTGGCGTTCGTTGGAAACAAGAAGATCAAAGACAAAGTGATCCGCAGCTGGACGGGACTTGAAGCCGGCAGTCCATTCGATCCCATGGCCAATAAGGAAGCTGTGGAACGGATCAAACAGGAATACAAGGAAAAAGGTTACTACCACGTCCGAGTGAACCTGAAGAAGGGCAGTGAGCCAACAGACCGCGATGTCATCATTGAAATCAAAGAAGGTCCTGTCGTTCGCGTGACCGAACGAGTGTTCGAAGGTGTCGAACAACTCTGGGACGAACGGGTCAAAACAAAGCTGGCTACCAAATCATCGATCCTGGGACTGTTCCGCGGAATCTACCGCCCGGAGAATCTCGCCCAGGACGAAGCAGCCATTCTCAAGTACTACCGGGGTCTGGGATACTTCGATGCAACGGTGAATGCCGAACCCCTGTTCTCAGCTGGTGACGGAGGCAACGTCCGCGTGGTCTACCATGTCTACGAAGGACAGCGATCACGCATCGGTCGAATTCTGTATGAAGGCAATAATCTGTTCACTCCGGACCAACTTCGCAAGGAACCCCGCATCACAGAAGGTGACTTCTTCAGTGCGGGTGACCTGACCAAGGACGTGCGCGAGATGCTGGAACCATACTGGGATCGCGGTCACACGTACGCACAAATCGTTCCTGTTCCACTCTTCACCGAAGAATCAGGCGTCGTTGATCTGAAGTTTCAGATTGATGAAGATCGTCAGCGATTCATTCGGTTTGTAAATCCTCAAATCGCCGGTGACAGCCCGTACACTCAGGAATCGGTGGTTCTCAACCGTCTGGGTCTTCGGCCTGGCGACCTGGCGGATCCTCGCAAGATCGACCGAGCAAGAAGTGTCATCAACGGCGGTGGATTGTTTTCCGGAGTCAGCGTTGTTGACACGCCTGTGAACCCGGAAACATCCATGTTTACCGCAGGAACAGCCAGCGACAACGACCGAATCTTTCGCGGTCAGCAGCCGATCGAGCCGGCCCAAAGTGGACATTCCTGGGTCGATATCATTGCATCTACGAAGAAGATGTCTCATTCCGCGAAGGGCGGACACGCCTTTCCGGCCCCGAAACCGGTCCGCAAAACTGAAACCAATCGTTCAAACAGGCTGACGGCACCTGCCCCGGTCTCTCCGGATATGACATCGTTTCGTCAGCGTCAACACGCTGCTACCAAACCGGCTTTCAACTATCGCGCGATCACGGCGGATTTTTTTCGGCGTCCATGGGGGCATCTACTGACATCACAGATCACCATGCCTCCTCAGGAAACAACAGTTCGAGCTCAGAACCCGGGCGAGTTTCTCCAGGGCAGCTCAGTATTGCAGGGCGGCCCATACTCCAATCAGTTTATGGATGTCCCGCCCGGATGGGTTGATATTGATGCCACAGCGAACGAGGGTCGAACCGGACGTCTGATGTTCGGTGCAGGTGTGAACAGCGATAACGGCGTTGTTGGCTCCTTCGTGTGGGAAGAAAACAACTTCGATTTGTTCAATCCTCCTGCTTCCTTTTCTGACATCATCAATGGCCGTGCGTTTCGCGGCAAAGGTCAGCGATTTCGAGCGGAAGCAGCTCCTGGTGATATCGTGAGTCGATACGCTATCAACTGGGTTGATCAGTACTTTATGAATACCGACTACTCGCTGAGCATTAGTGGCTTTCTGTACAACCGATTCTTTGACGACTGGAGCGAAGAACGAGGTGGTGGACGGGTGGGCGTTGGTAAGCAGCTGAATCCTACCGACTCGATCAGTGCGACGTTTCGTCTGGAAGAAGTTGTTATCGAGAACCCCCGCGCTCCAACGCCAGCGGTTCTCGCACAATCAGTCGGCAGCAATTTCCTGTCAACAATTCGCCTGGCAGCAACGAACGATACACGAGATGCCGCCATCCTGCCCTCCGAAGGTAATTACCTGGAAGGTGGTTACGAACAGGCATTCGGTGAATTCGACTATTCACGAGTTGATCTGGAAGGACGTAAGTTCTTCACTCTGTTCCGCCGGCCGGATGGCAGCGGCAAGCAGGTACTGACACTTTCAACGAACCTCGGATTTGCTACCAATGACACTCCGGTGTTTGAACGCTACTTCGCCGGTGGTTTTCAGTCGTTTCGAGGTTTCGCCTTTCGAGGTGTGACTCCTCAGATTGGAGGCGTCGCGATCGGTGGAACATTCCAGGCACTGGCATCCGTCGAGTACCGCGTCCCGGTCACAGCCGACGATATGATCCACGTTGTCACGTTCGCCGATGTCGGAACGGTCGACAACAGCGTTTCTTTCGATCGTTTTCGAGCGACCGTTGGCCTTGGACTTCGGGTCACCATCCCGGCGATGGGACAGGTTCCACTGGCGTTTGACTTCGGCTTCCCGGTCGCCAGCGAAGCCTTTGATGACGAACGAATCTTCAGCTTCTATGTTGGCATCCTGAACTAGTATCCCGATTGGCAGATTCATTTCATAATCCGAAGCGTCAGGGGGGGGGGCGCGACCACCCAGCACTCCTCGCTGACACTTCGGGTTCTGATTCGCCTCGAACCTCTCACTCAGCATACTAATGCGTCGATCACATCAACCTCGCCAAAGTGATGCTGTTACTCTGATGAATGTGCCAGTACCATGATTCATGGCCACGCAGGTGAGGCCATGGCACCCTCAGCCCCCTGAAATGCAATCGTCACGACTGACCACAATGATCGTCGAAGGTGTGGTAACCAGTCAGAGTTCTGATGGCGTACTGAACGTAGCGCCAATGGGGCCAATTGTTCAAGGCGACTTTGCCTCCCTGATTCTGCGTCCGTTTCAGTCGTCCACGACCTGCGAAAATCTGGCGGCCACTCGATGTGGAGTGTTTCATGTCGTTGATAGTGTCGAACTGCTGGCTCGGTCTGCTATCAGTCAGTTGACAGAGGTGCCTCCAACTCGACCGGCTACAACCGTGAATGGCGAAATCCTGCTGAATTGCTGTCGATGGTTTGAGTTTCGAGTGACCGACTGCGATCTGAATGCGCCTCGAACGGTCATGCAAACAGAGATTGTCGCTCGTGGCGAAGAACGGCCGTTTCTGGGCTTTAATCGTGCCCGACATGCGGTGCTGGAAGCTGCGATCGTCGCGACTCGGGTCCATCTGCTGCACGAAACGGATGTGCGATCGCAACTGACTGTGTTGAAATCAGCCGTCGAGAAAACCGGAGGGCTCGCCGAATCCGAAGCTTTCGCTATGCTTGAGGATTACATCCACGAGTCGTACAAGCACAGTTCATGAATTCGGTCCAGGTCACTACAGGAGCCCGCCTCCATTTCGGGCTCATTTGCCCGCGCCCTCAGACACCGCATCGATTCGGGGGCCTCGGCCTGATGCTGCAGGATCCCTGCTGGAAGGTCTTTGCGGCTCCATCAGACTGCTTTAGCTGTGATACAACTTCGGATGAAGTTCGCAGACGAGTTGAAGAGATATTTCCGCGCATCGGACAACTCACAGGAAATGCCGGCCTGCGTATTTCAATTAACGAGGAACTGCCTCTGCATCGCGGACTCGGTGCAGGAACTCAACTCGCACTGGCCGTCGCCACTGCAGCACTCGTTGTTGCCGGACAGCCACGACCGTCAACCTCTGCAGAGCTGGCTGGCGCGCTCAATCGCATGCGTCGCTCGGCCATCGGAACGCAGGGCTTTGATCGTGGTGGTCTGATTGTTGACGGCGGCCTGCCAATGGAGGCGTCCGAACGCGATGTGAAGAGCTATGAGTTTCCGGAAGCCTGGCGAGTGGTACTGGTATCACCCTCAGGCGAGCAGGGATTCTCCGGCACAAAGGAAGAAACGATTTTTCGGCAGGACAACTGGATGCCGGAATCAACGGCCCAGGAACAGGTGAAGCTGATTCGGAATCGGATTCTTCCGGCGGTAGAGCAATCCGACTTTGACGCGTTTCGTAATGGTCTCGCTGAATACGGGCATATTGCCGGAAAGTTTTTCGCCACTCAGCAGGGCGGAGTGTTCGCCAGCGAACGAATTCGCAAGCTGGCCACGATCCCCGAAATATCAGACCTTGAACCCGTACAGTCTTCCTGGGGACCAACCGTTGCTGTGATTGCTAAATCCGATCATCATGCAACGGATATCATCAGCCGGATTAGCTTGACATCGGAAGGAGCCCAGCTGAACTGCCACATCGCGAGGCCACTCAACGTCGGAGCCACTGTGCGAAGTACGGCACCAGACCAGCTGGATCATGTTGGACGAGGATAGTGCCGAGCCAGGACCGTTGGCGACACGCCAAGGTGTGCAGCGGTCAGCAGGCACCAGTTTCGAACTGTCTGCCGTACGACTCCCTGAGCCTGCCAGCGGCGAGCGGAAACAAGCAGCGGAGCATTGACGCAGGCCAGATGCCCGCAACGTTTGAGACGTTTCATCAGATAGAGATCTTCCATGATGGCGATTTCCGGGAATCCTCCAATGTCAGCAAACACAGACGACCGGACGAAGACTCCCTGATCGCCGTACGCCCATTTCAGTACGTTGGCTCGTACCAGGTTTCCGGCTTCGATGAGTCGATACATCCGGCCAGGATGATCAATGCGCTGCCGGAAGAAGCCTCCAACACACTGCGATGATGCAGTCAGGACATGGCCAATCTCATCCAGTCCCGACTCAGGTAGCCGGCAGTCTGCATGCAGAAACATCAGGGCATCTCCTGTCGCAATGCCTGCACCCGCGTTCTGCTGAACCGCACGCCCGCGTTTCGAACTGATGACACAGGCTCCCAGTTGCTCTGCGACCTGACAGGTGGCATCATGACTCCCTCCATCGACGATGATGATCTCGCTGGCTCCTGCCTGCTGTGCACTCTCGACGGCCTGGCCAACAACGGCCGCCTCATCAATTGTCGGAATGACGATCGAAATCTTCACCGTTTGTCTTCGTCATTCTGGAGTGTCGCAATGCCCTCCAGCAAATCTCTGGTGATCCAATCCAGTCTCCCAGAATCAGTGACCTTGTTGCCATCCTGATCGGTGACATAGAACACATCGACGACCTGATCGATACTTGTGGCAATACGTGCCAGCTGCACAGACAGTCTGTGCTGATAAAGTGTCTGAGCCAACGTATAGAGCAGTCCGGGCGAATCCATTGCGTACACATCGATCACCGTGTGCTGCTCGGAACAATCGTTATCGATACTGACCTGAGGATCCACTGCAACCAGTGGTTTCTCCTGCCCGACAACAGTGAACAGACTGCTTCTGCGAAAGACACTTTCAACCGTCTTCTTTCCTGTCAGAACTTCGGTGACCGCTGCAAAGATATCCTGCATTCGATGGTCAGGAACATGACCTTCAAAGTCGTTGTCGGTAACAACAAAACCGGCCACAATGGTGCCGTCTTCAGCACCACAGGACATTACTGTGTGAATGTTGTTTCTCAGACCGCTCAGGATACCGGCGACCTTGTGAAAGAAACCATCCTGGTACGTTGCGGCAGCGATGATTCGATACTTCACCGTATCCGATTCGGCATCGTACAGCGCGCTGAAACGAAGCTCGTCTTCGCGCAACTGCTGGATTACATCCAGATCGCGAGCAATCTGTTCCGGATCCTCTGTCATTAGATAGAACGCCGGCAAAGCGTCCAGCTGTTCGCTGATCCAGCCTGGCCAATCCACTCCATCATCGCTTTCGACCGGCACAATTGCTTTACGAACATGTTCCCGGATCGCCTGAATTCGTTCCTGTTCCAGATGGTTGGATGGACGACCACTGATGATTTGCATTGTGCGGTTGTAAAGATCATCCAGCAGATCTGCCTTCCAGTCGGTCCACACTCCAGGGCCCACCGCTTTGATATCCGCGGCACTCAGAACATACAACATTCGAAGACGCTCAGGTGACCCAACCATCCGAGCAAATTCATTGATGAGCATCGCATCTGTGTAGTCGCGACGCAGTGCAAGGTCAGGCATGTAGAGGTGATGGCGAACAAGAAAAGCCATGATCTGCTTCTTGTGTTCAGCCATTTGCAGACGGCGGCCCACCTCTTCACACAACTCCGCACCAATAATCGAATGGTCGCCATCGCGGGCCTTGCCGATGTCGTGCATCAACAGCGCCAGATGCAATGTGGCCTTATGGCGAACGCTCCGGTATGCCGATCCCAATGACGATTCATCACCTTCCATGGCAATCAATTCGTCGATCGTCTTCAGTGTATGTTCGTCGACTGTGTAACTGTGATAATGATTGAACTGCATCAGGCAGCGAATCTCCGCGAACGGCGGGATCAGCCACTCCAGAATTCTCGTTTCATGCATCTGTCGCAGAGTGTTCGACTGTCCAATCCCTGATCGGAGGATCTTACGAAACTGGCCGCAGTGCTTGCGAGTTGGTTCTTCCGGCAGCGTGTCTACCAGACGAGAAATCGCCAGCCGTAGATCCGATGACAATGACACCTGCCGTTCCGCCGCCTGGACAAACACATCAAGGACACTTGCCGGATCTTCCTTCAGAGACTGTAGTCCTTCGTCGGTGATATTGATCGCACCACTGTGAACCGGGAGACCGCGAATCCCGGTACCCGGAAGGAATGCAGTTCTCAGACGAGCCAGCAGCCCGGCAGATCGCTGTGTCTCAGAGATACGCCGCGAAATCTCGGCGACCGGCGACGTCCTCTGAAAATACTCCTGCATCGCCGTCGAAGCGGCTGCGCGAACGTCCTGTACTCCAGGATCTTTCTCCCGAACCATTTCCAGCTGCAGTTCGCGCGTCAGCACATCCTGCTTAATTCCCGTTCGGCAATGCAGCTCAAGACGCAACCCGGTCAGGAACTCATCTGTGACCTGCAATGCAGCGAGTTCGTGAGTTCTCAGTGCTTCGTGCTGAAGCAGGGTCGATGGCTCGGCATCACCGTAGCGTGAGTACGCAATCCATCTCAGCAGGTTTAGATCCCGCAGACCACCGGGTGACTTCTTAAGGTCAGGCTCCAGCTGATTGACCGAATCCCCACAGGCCGACCATTCCTCGCGTCGTGACACGACGCATCGGGTGACGAATCGTTCACGATGATCCCGCAACACGCGCCGATCAAGCTTCCTTTTCAGCTCGCGGAAATTTCGTTCGTCGCCGTGCAACAACCTCATATCAATCAGCGACGTGGCAAATTGAATATCGTCCGATGCAAAATGGATCACATCCGCCGAAGTTCGAATGCTGTGCCCGAGTTCCATTCCGGTGTCCCAGCAATCCCGAACAAAGGCACTCAACGCGGTCGACATTTCCGCCTGAGCGCCAGTCTCTGCCACGAGCAGCAGGTCGACGTCGGAGTACGGAGCTGGACGACGCCGACCGTTGCCTCCCACACAGGCAACAATGAAGTCTGAGTCGTCGGTCACACCATGCTGCTGGAGATTGTGGGACAGGATTGACAGCAACAGCTCGTCGAGTCGATCCGAGTACCATTCGGACACTTCAGTCGGAGCAAGATCAGTACCCAGTCGTTCCTTCACACCTTTCCGAAGTTCTGCCAGATGTTCCCGCCGCGCGGCTGCGTCTGATACATCCAGTTCACTCATCACATTACTCAAGAGACTGACTTTCGTCCGACACCAACAGTCAACACAGCGTCACGCAGCAATTCTCGAATCTGTCCGGAGAACCTGTTGGCCGTTCGGTAACGAGACTGTTCCAATCCAGCTGTGCATACAGGCTAGCAACTCTGAAACTGTCTGCCAGGAGATTCAGCTGAACAGAATCGATTCGCGGATTCGAGAGATCAATGGTCGGCCCGGCTGTCCTGTGCAGCAAACCTGTTACTTCCTTTCGTTGACATCAAATCCGTAGTGACTTGAGACGCTACGCCGGAGGAACCACGCGAACGAGGACTTCACACTCACCTACTCGGACTGCTTTGTCCGATTCCGAAGTTGTCTGAACGCGCATGACTGAGTCGGCCAGGGTTTCTCCGCAAATGTAGTCGCTCCATTCTGCAATCATCGATTCGAGCAAGTTATCTTCCGCAGACCATTCGATTTCGATGCGATCCTGAATATCCAGACCGGCGTCCTTGCGAAGCTGCTGGACGTGTCGGACGAAGTCTCGCGACATCCCTTCACGGCGCAATTCGTCGGTTAACACAGTGCTGATCGCAACCTGGATACCCGATTCATCACCGCAGACCCAATCTTCGGCCTGTTCGGTGCTGATGAGGACATCGTCTGGTGTCAGCTCGATAGAGCTACCGTCGATCTCAATTGTCAGGTCGGCTCCCTGACGCAGTGGACTCAATACGGCGTCTCCCAGTTCCGGAAGCCGTTTGCGAAGCACACCCAGCAGCTTTCCGTACTTTGGCCCCAACGTCTTCAGATTTGGCTTGTAGGCGTAGCCCACCTTGTCGTCCAGGTTCTCCTGTCGAGTGATCTGCTTGACATTCAGCTCTTCTGCAATCACATCGGCCAGCTGGTCGATAGCGTCGAGCGTCGCGGTGTCTGATGCGGTGAACTGTAGTTCCGCCAGTGGCTGCCGGACGCGCAACGTGTTTTCTTCGCGAAGCTGATGCCCCAGCCGGACGACTCGCTGAGCCGCCTGCATGCGCTGGTTCAAACCTTCATCCAGCAATGCAGGATTGACTGTGGGATAGTCGCACAGATGAATCGATGAGGGCAGGGCACTTTCATCGTTCGACGCACCATCACCCAGAACAAGGTTCTGGTACATCCGTTCGGTCAGGAATGGAATGCAGGGAGCCAACAGACGACCCACCGTGACAAGCACTTCGTACAGAGTTTCGTAAGCTGCCGTCTTGTCCGCGTCACTCGCATCCTTGGATCGCCAGAACCGACGGCGATTGCGTCGGATGTACCAGTTGCTGAGATCATCGACAAATCGTTCGGCTGCTTCGCAGAATGCAGCCACGTTGTATCCTGGAAACTCCTGATGAGCGACCTGAACCAGCGACTGCAGGTTGGACAGAACCCAGCGATCAATTTCTGGTCGATCGGCAACAGGAACAACATCACCCGCTGCTGAAGTGTCACCAGCGACACGCCGTTTGAGTCCATCGGTGGGTTCGAAACCGTCCGCAATCGCATAGTCCACGAAAAACTTGTAGCAGTTCCAGAGTGGAATCAGAATCTGCCGTCGAGTTTCGTCAGCCGGTCCGCTGGTGACCTTTGCAGTCGGTACACCTTCTCGCGTTTCCTCAATAGGGCCTTCCGGAGTCTGCAGGGTAACCGGTTCATCCGGGTGGCGAGTACCGAAACGCAGATCCGATGCCGGATTCTGAGCCAGATACATCCAACGCATGGTGTCCACGCCCAGTTGTTCGGCCGCTTCTTCGAACCAGATGGCTGTTCCATCTGACTTGTGCATCGGTTTGCCCTGTTCGTTTTGAACCAGCCGATGTCCCAGCAACGTCTTGAACGGCCGCTTATCGATGGCGTTGTCCGCTTCGTCGTAACGCATCATCGTTGACAGCGACAACATGCTATAGAACCAGTTGCGGAACTGTCCAGGAAAACACTCCGTAACCAGATCTGCCGGATACCATTTCTGCCATTCGTCGTGGTCGTGGTTGTAGTGCATCGTACTGAACGGCACGATGCCGGCATCCAGCCACGGGTTGCCGACGTCTTCGATCCGAGACATTAGATTACCGGTCTTCTCACTGCGAATCTTGACGCCATCAATCCACGGGCGGTGAGGTGTCTGGCCTTCAAAGTCGTCCCAGCCTTCGACTGCGCGTTCTTTCAATTCTGCAAGGGATCCCATCACCTCGAACTCGCCGGTTTCTTCGTCGACCCAGATGGGAAGGGCGAGTCCCCAGAATCGTTTCTTGGAGATCATCCAGTCGCTCATGTTGGTCAGCCATTCGACTTCGCGTTCCTGCCCGTCGATGCTGTCCGGCAACCATCGAATCTGCCGAGTGACGTCTTTAATTTCGTCTCGCCAGTCCATATTGATGAACCACTCATCCACCAGGCGGAACACCAGTTCGTCACCCGTCCGCCAGCAGTGCGGATAGATGTGAGGATAAGTCTCAACAGCAACCAGCAGATCCTTCTCTTTAAGTTTCTCAAAGACCAGTTCAGCCGTTGCGGGCGCAATCGCTTCACGACCGGAGAAATCTCCAAAGGCATCCCCGTACGTGCCATCCTCCTTCAGAGGAGCAATGACCGGCATTCCAATCGCAGTGCCGATCTTATGGTCGATGTCACCACAACCGGGAGCCATATGCACGATGCCCGTTCCTTCCCCCGCGACAACATGTGCGTTGCCGCGTGAATCTCGCCCTCCGTCGATGACCTGATGCCAGGACGCACCGCAACGTCCAGGATTGTTTTCATCAACGGGGTAACCACCATCCTGCTGCTGAGCCGGCAGGTCATCGAACGGACCTTCGTACTTAAGACCGACAAGTTCAGAACCTTTGACAGTCCCCAGTTCTTCAAAGCCGCCCTGTTCTTTGAAGATCTGAGCCAGTGTCTTCAGCTTCGGAACGTTCTCCGGCCATTTCCATTCCGGTCGACCAAACCCTTCTTTGAACTCCGTCGACAGTCGCTGGTAGTTCAGGTTCTCCTTTGCGAAGTAATAGATCGCGTCGTCTTTCTTTGCCTTGATTTTCACATAGTCCAGATCGGGGTTCACAGCTGCTCCGACATTGCTGGTGAGCGTCCAGGGCGTCGTCGTCCAGATCAGCAGATACTCCTGACCTCCACCTTCCGTCTTCCGCTTTCCACTTTCATCCACAAGTGGAAAACGCACGAAGACCGACTTGTGAGTCGTCAGCTTGCGCCCTTCGGCAATTTCCATTTGTGAATACGCGCTGCCGCCTCGCCCGGACCACGGCATCACATCGTGCCCCTGGTAGATCTTGCCGCGATCAAAGCACTTCTTCAGAAACGTCCAGATCGTTTCGTTGTTTTCGGTGCTGAAGGTGAAGTAGCTGCCGCCCCATTCAGGACTGCCCAGCTTCTCGACCAGTTGGTGAGTCTTCCCGATTTCCTGCACGCCGCTGGGAGCCGTGATCGTCACCTCTTCGTCTGTGCCCAGCGTTTCAGCGAGTCGTCGCAGCTGGTCGGAATCGTCCCAGTCCATCCAGTAGCCGAGCCGAACGGATTGTTCTGTCTGCCGAGCCGCAAACCGAAGCACTCGACGTTTGCACTCATTCACGAACTTATCAATACCGTATTCGTTGACGGCCGTCTTAGTCCCCAGGCCGAGTTGTTTTTCGACTTCAACTTCCACCCACAATCCCTGGCAGTCAAAGCCGTTCTGATACCGCAGTTCGTGCCCGGTCATTGCAAAGAAACGCTGGTATGTGTCTTTGTAGGTCCGTCCCCAGGCGTGATGAACTCCCATCGGATTATTGGCAGTGATGGGACCATCCAGGAAACTCCAGCGTTTCGCTCCGGCATTCTTCTTTCGCAATTGCTGAAACGTCTGTTGCTCCTGCCAAAGTCTGAGAACGGAGTGCTCACCGGGAACGAAATTACTATCAGAGACTGGCTGAAACATGGATGTAGTCGATTGAGAAAACCTGGCTGAACCGCGAAACCCGCGACGAAGGGCGGGATTCTAGATCAAATCTCATTCTCAATCGATTCAGGGCTGGTTCCTGGGCTAATTAAGGTCAAAGTCGTACTTACCTTCACGAGTGTGAGAAAAATCGGGTTGGCTTGGTCGCCGGAACATTGTTGGATAAGACAACAGCGGGAAATCAATGAACGAGATCATCTACCACGATCGCTATCAGAATCGTACCTGCACCGAAAAGGTCTACGGCGACAAGTATCTGCGGTGGACGTATGGAACCCTCGTTGGAAAGCTCGCTCTGGCAGCCGCCGTTAAACGTACCTGGTTCTCTCGCTGGTATGGCTGGAGAATGAACCAGCCGGGGTCGCGAAAGAAGATCGCGCCGTTTATCCAGCAGTACGAACTCAATGCGTCCGAATTCGTACGATCATCTGACGAATTCGAACACTTCAACGCATTCTTCTCTCGCCAACTCCGTCCTGAAGCAAGACCCGTATCTGCCGACCCGTCGGTCGTTGTCTTCCCAGCCGATGGACGCCATCTTTGTGTTCCTGATCTCTCTCAAAGCGACGGGCTGTTTGTGAAAGGAGACATGTTTGATCTGGAATCACTCCTGGCAGATCCCAGGCTGGCTGAGCAATACAAGCACGGATCCTTGGTCCTGTCTCGACTTTGCCCTGTTGACTATCACCGATTTCATTTTCCGGTGAGCGGCCGAATCGGCGAGACGCGTTTGATCAATGGCCCGTTGTATTCCGTCAACCCGATCGCACTCTGCCAGAATATTCAGATTCTGGCCACAAACAAACGCACAATCACCATCCTGGAAACGCTGAACATCGGTCGGGTGCTGTTACTTGAAATTGGTGCCACATGTGTTGGAAGCATCTGCCAGACGTTTCAGCCGGGTTCTGACGTCTCCAAAGGTGACGAAAAAGGGTACTTTCAATTTGGTGGTTCATCGACCATAACGGTGTTTGAACCCGGACGCATTGAATTTGATGAAGACCTACTGACCTGTTCGGCTCAACATACGGAACTGTACGGCCGAGTCGGAGATCACATGGGACGGATCGTCTGACGTCCGAGGGATCCTTCAACACCTTTCAGGAATCACGATGACCAGATCCGCCGCATTGAATCAGTATTGCACGCCTCTGATATCCGCGCTCGCCTTCTTCCTGGCATCGCCCGGTCCTGGGGCGGAAGCTGCTCCCACTCCAGCCAATCAGCGGAACGCCCAGGCAGTGGAAGACGTTCGTTCCGGAAAGCGGACGGACGCAAACGCCACGTGGTGGGGATTCAATACCGAGGATACGACCGACACGATCCAGAGTGCACTCGATTCAGGAGCGAAGAAGGTCACCATTCCGTATATGGGCGATCCCTGGATCGTGCGACCGTTGCAACTGCGAGGCGATCAGGAACTTGTCCTGGAACCTGGAGTTGTCCTGCTGGCAAAGAAGGGCGAATTTCCAGGCCGAGGTGATTCACTCATGACGGCCAGCGGCGTCGAGAACCTCATCGTTCGCGGATACGGCGCAACTTTACGAATGCACAAGACCGACTACATGGCTCCCCGTACGCCAAAGCCGAATGGCGTATGGGGCTTGCTCTGCGAGGCTGCAAAGACGTCACCGTCGAAGGCCTGCGCATCGAAAGCAGCGGAGGCGACGGAATCTACATTGATGGAGGAGGAGGCAAGCGCCGGTTCTGCAAAGACATCACGATTCGCAACGTGACCTGCAACGACAACCATCGGCAGGGGATGAGTGTCATCAGTGTGGATGGCCTGCTGGTCGAAAACTGCACATTCGCCAATACCTGGGGAACGGCTCCCGGAGCGGGCATCGATCTGGAACCCGATGGCGATGACCAGAGTCTGGTCGACATCGCAATCCGAAACTGCACGTTTGAAAACAACGAAGGCCACGAGATCCTGGTGTACCTCAAGAATCTGAGGGAGAAGGCACCGGATGTTTCCATCCGCTTCGAGAACTGCCTGATCCGAAAGACTCTGGCGGACGGAAAACCTGACGGGGTAGCTCAGGGAATTGGGCGCAACGATCTGGATCATGGCTGGGCGGGAATCAGCGTTGCAGCGGCCTGCGACAACGGGCCGGATGGAGTCGTCGAATTCGTCAACTGTGTCGTTGAAAACACGGGCAAAGAGAGTCTGCGGATTTACGATAAGTCACCAGACAAAGTAGATTTCCGGTTCGTTAACTGCCAGTTCCGAAATCCGTGGCTGATCGTTCATCCTTCCCACTGGATGCACCGAGTTCCCATTCATCTGCATGTCCGTCGGCCTCAGCTGACGAACAATATCGGCGGCATTGAATTCCAGGACTGCCACGTCTTCGACACGGTCGCCAGGCCAGCTCTGTCGATTGAGTCCGCTCCTGGCGAACACGAAGCCCGCGACATCAACGGCTTCATCACAGTTCATGGCCCCGGCAAACCCACAATGGACCTCGGAGCCGTCAACGGCACAATCAACCTGCAACTCATTGATGGCGACACGACGGAAGAACCAAAACGCGAACCGGATGCCGATGCGGAATAACGAGTGGGGACCACTGCTGACTCTGCCAGTGCGATCTCACAACTCTTGCAGAACCAGGACACAGCGGACTGACGTCGCGCTGCTCGCCTGAGGAGTCGGGCGAAGCTGTACGCGGGTCTCCTGACACCGCACCACTGCAGGCCACGAGGTCTCCCTTCCGTCGCAGGTCAGACTGCCGTCTGACAAACCAGACAACCACGAATGAGTCGAATGACACGAATGGAATGTCAGGAACCCAGCGCAATCATTCGTGTGGATTCGTGATCTTCGTGGTTGTGAAATGACAGCGCATCGGACATGGTGAACTCGCAGTGGAATGAATACTGTCGGCAAACCAGTAGTGACACCTACAGGGTTGTGTCCAGCAACCAGATGTGACATGAAACAACGATGCAGCGATTGTCTTGTCTTACTACGGCAGAGCTCGCCATCTCCACTGGGGCGGATCGGTGTAGTTGAACTGGATGGATTCTCCAGGAGCCAGCCGGATACTCTGACCTGTTCGTAACGTTCCGTCGAACGGCTGCCGAGTGCCGTCGGCATCACTCAGTAACCATCCGGATACGTTGCCGGGCTGTACAATCATGATTTCAATGTTGGTGCACTGTCGGTTGGAAATCGTTTCACCCGATGGCGGAACGGGAGGTGTCTTCACCGACCATCCGGCTGCTCTGGCCGTAGTAATCCGATTGGTTGATCGCTTCGAATGATTCGTCACACCATTCGGCAGCCGACTTGTGATGACCAGATTATCGCGGGACGGAGTCTCAAACACGACATCATTGCCGGGGCTGGTTTGAGCGGTACTCAGTTCCAAAAGATTGTTGCTGCCAAACACACGAGCACCAATCGCGTTCGAGATTCCCTGTCCGTCAATTGCAGCTCGGATTCGATTGTTGATGACGTGAGTGTGATCGGATTCCGTTCCCAGTTGAACGTGAGTTCGGCTGAGATGCAGGAACGGCGCGCTCACCCAGTTGTTCGAACACCGACCGGTCAGCAGCAGTGACGTATGACACCCCACGACTTCCATGACAGTAATTCGGTTGTCGTTGAGAGACCCTTGCGATGCGTCCAGCCAGAGTCCTGTTCCTTTCCAGACATGATCTTTCCTGAGTTCGTTTGAAAACGCTTCCCCTCCCATCCACGAACCTCCACCTCCAACCAGTGCATTGATATGAATGTTCGTTGTGGTGAAGACCTGAAATCGGTCCGGCCCGACGGATGTTGGTTGCAGCCGCAGTACGGCCGCGTCGGCGTTCGACGCAAGAATGCCGAACTTGTAATGACAGCTCATCTGCGAATCCATCACGATTGCATCGCCCTGTGTGGGAGTGTACTGGATGACGTATTCTCCGCCGTCCAGCCGGAAGTCCTGCATCCACGGAATCCGCAGCGTTTCGTGAAGGAAATAGACGACTCCCTGGTTGCTGTCGAACGTCAGGTTGCCTCCGGCGATGAACACATCCTGAGTCGTCTCTTTGGCTTTGTTGAATGCTTCCTGCAGCCCGGACGTTTTCGTTCCCGGAGTATGCGGCCCAAAATCTCCTCCATCCTTCGGTCCATTCGGCGTGACAACGAGGTACCCCAGTTGGTGTTGGCGGTCGATCAGAACATTGGTCGTCTGTTCGCCTGAATCCTGGGCATGGATATTGGCAACATCAACTAAACCCGCAGCCACAAGCGTCATCAAAATCGTTGCTGCCACACTAGGTCTGGCAAGCTGGTCTTTGCCATTGGAAATCGTCGTTTGCATGAAAGGGCTCGCTGTATTGTTCCGGGAGCTGAAGGACGAAATCGGTTGGAGTCGAAGTCGCGGGACGCTGCACATCCTACGTGTTCTTCACGGCTGTTGCCTACGAACAAACCATCGTGCAGCAATCCGAGTACTCCGCCGGATTCACGAAAGCGGAAGATCTCCGCGAGTTCATCAATCCAATGATTGTGCAGTTACGTTCGGAATCTCGATACTCGGCGTTGGCATTGGAATTTCCGTCTCTCTTCTTCCACCTTCTTAACTGCGACAGCCGGAGGCTCCACCGGACGACAGCACCGTAATCGATTGCATCCGACTCAGCGAACAAACTCGTTCGACCGCTTCGATATTGCAGCTGAACTGATTTGATCTCCGGAACGTCTGCTGGTTCAATGCGCGTATGCCAGTCGATTCACCGGAGAGACTTCATGGCCAGCAGACCCGCACCACACTGTCCAAAATGTCGCGAAACAAAGCTCCGCGTGCGGACACTCAGCGACGACACCACTCAGATGGACATCTGTCCGGACTGCAAAGGTGGCTGGTTCGATGGCAACGAACTGGCGGCAGTCCTTTCCTGCGCTCTGGATGACCTGGACATCCCGGATGACGCAGAACATACCAGCTGCATCTGCCCGAAGTGCTTTGTCCCGCTGGCTCGAATTGACTATCCGGAAACGTCCGTCGAAGTCGACGTTTGCGAAGACTGCGGAGGCATCTGGCTGGACAGCGGGGAATTCAAAGAAATCAATCATCAGAGAGCTGAATTCCAGGACCGGTTGAAGTTCTACGACGAGTTTCCTCGTCCAAAGACTTTGAAGCAGGCCGTCGTGAGATTCATCGATCGCATGGTCGTTCGATATGCCGACGTCAGTTGATACTTATCCGTGTCAGCAACTCGCAGAAAGCAACAAATCACGACCACGAAAATGTCGCTCATCATAGATTGTGCACATATTATGTGCTGAGAACGAAGCTCACGTCAGACTCACAAAGCCAGGCCGCACCATGCCGGACAACCACTTAACAGAGGACGAACTCGTGTTACGTCCTGCGACACGTGGTCGACGTGAGTTTCTGCGCGCTGGTTCGCTGGGATTGTTTGGACTGAGTCTGAAAGATCTGCTGGCCGGGCAGGCAGTGGCAGCGTCGCCGGAACGAATCGCACGGGCAAAGGCCTGCATCGTCCTGTTCATGTGGGGCGGTCCGGCTCAACAGGACACCTGGGATCCAAAACCGGACGCTCCATCGGAGTATCGTGGGGAATTTCAACCGATCTCCACCAAAGTCCCGGGCCTGCAAATCTGTGAGCACCTGCCTCTGCTGGCTAAACGCGCCGATCAACTGGCCGTCATTCGATCGATGACGCATGACAACGTGAGTCATACTCATGCCACACACTATCTGCTGACGGGGCGAGATGTGGCTCGTCGCGATCAGCCGCTGTACGATGACTGGCCCAGCTATGGTGCGGTGATGTCGCAGCTCAATCGAGGACGAGGACCGTTGCCTCGTTTCGTTTCCATGATGCCGGAAGTCGTCAACGGCAGTCCACGGTTTGTGGAACAATCACACGGTTCGGGAGCCGGCTGGCTGGGGCCTCAGTATGCACCACTCCGCGTTGATGACGACGGAACGAAACCAAATTACCTGGCGGAGTTCGCATTGAAAGCCAATCTGCCGGACGGACGCATTGGCGATCGTCGGAGTCTGCTCAGTAGTCTCGATCAACAGTTGAGATACTTGACTGATTCGCGCGAAGGAGTCGGCCATGCGGCTCAGACAGAACGGGCGTTTCAGATTCTGGCGGATCCGGAGGTGCGTCGAGCGTTCGATCTGGAATCTGAACCGTTCGAACTTCGCGAACGTTACGGCATGAATCTGCACGGGCAGTCTGTCCTGCAGGCACGACGGCTGGTGGAGGCAGGTGTGCCACTGGTGACCGTCTTCTGGCCGAACGATGGCATCACCAACGTGAGTGTGTACTGGGATACTCACAATCGCAACTTCATTGATCTCAAAGAACGTTTGTGTCCAGTAACGGACAAGGCGTTTTCGGCACTGCTGGACGATCTGCAGGATCGAGGCATGCTTGACGAAACACTCATCGTCTGGACGGGTGAAATGGGGCGGACTCCACGTGTCGGCCAGAGTGTGGTTGGAGGTGCCGGGGCAGGGCGGGACGGACGCGATCACTGGGGCGGTGTGTTCACCAGTGTGCTGGCTGGAGGTGGTGTTCGAGGTGGAACGGTTTATGGCGCCAGTAATCGTCTGGCTGCGTTTCCGGAATCACGGCCAACTCCTCCAGCGGATCTGGCAGCCACCATCTATACGTTGCTGGGAATTCCTCCTGACCTTGAACTGCGGGACCGTCTGAATCGTCCTTTGAGCCTGTGCGATGGCCGGCCAATTCATGAAGTGATCGGGTAGCCTCACAACTCATCAACGTAAAGCAGTGTCGAGTTGGACATTCGATCGTTGATGCTTCAGAATGCCGAGCCCGTTTTCCCCATCAAACAGGTTCTTCGGCACGATATCTGGAGTGCCCACCGAAGCGATTCAGGAGTCGATTCATGTCAGGCGACAGCAACAGTATCGAAAGTGTCCTCAAAGAGACTCGATCTTTTGCCCCTCCGGCGACGTTCACTGAACAGGCCAACATCAGCAGCGAAGAACAGTACAACGAAATGTGGCAGCGGGCCAAAGACGACCCCGCTGGTTTCTGGGGCGAACTGGCAACTGAGAATCTACACTGGTTCAAGCCGTTTGATTCCGTCATGGACGGCGATATGCCGGAGACAAAGTGGTTTACCGGTGGAAAGATCAATGCCAGTTACAACTGTCTGGATCGGCATATCGCAGAAGGGCGAGGTAACAAGGCCGCACTGATCTGGGAAGGCGAGCCCGGCGACACTCGTGTCCTGCGTTATCAGGACCTCCACCGTGAGGTCTGTCGTTTTGCCAATGTACTCAAGAAGCTGGGCGTGGAAACAGGTGATCGAGTCACTCTGTACATGCCGATGATCCCGGAGTTGACGATCGCGATGCTCGCGTGCGCCCGAATCGGGGCGGTCCACTCCATCATCTTCGGCGGTTTCAGTGCGGACGCCGTGGCTGATCGAAACAATGACGCTCAGGCCCGTGTCGTCATCACAGCCGACGGTGGATGGCGACGAGGCAAAGAAGTTCAGCTTAAAGCGGCTGTTGATGCAGCCATGGACAAATCTCCAACCGTGGAGAAGGTTGTCGTTGTCAAGCGAACCGGCGGCGATGTCGACATGGTTCCGGATCGTGACTTCTGGTGGCATGACCTGGTGGAGGGAACGTCCGCCGAGTGCGAACCGGTCGAACTGGATGCAGAACATCCCTTGTTCATCCTCTACACCTCCGGAAGCACGGGAAAACCAAAGGGCGTTCTTCATACAACTGCCGGCTATCTTCTCGGCACCACCATGACGACACAATGGGTCTTTGATCTCAAGGAAGACGACACATACTGGTGTACGGCTGACATTGGCTGGATCACCGGTCACAGCTATATCACTTATGGGCCACTCTCCAATGGCGCCAGCGCCGTTATGTATGAAGGTGCTCCCAACTGGCCGGATGAAGGACGTTTCTGGGAGATCGTTGAGAAATACCAGGTCAGTATCTTCTACACGGCGCCAACCGCCATCCGAGCCTTCATCAAGTGGGGTAATCAGTGGCCTGAGAAGTACGACCTTTCGAGTATCCGTCTGCTGGGGACCGTCGGAGAACCCATCAATCCTGAAGCGTGGATGTGGTACCACGAAGTCATCGGTCAGGAACGCTGTCCGATTATCGACACATGGTGGCAAACGGAAACCGGCGGCATCATGATCAGTCCACTGCCAGGCATTACAGCAACGAAACCCGGCAGCTGTGCGCGACCGTTGCCTGGAGTCGTCCCCGATATCGTCACAAAGGACGGTACCAGTCTGGATGCCAATCAGGGCGGCCTGCTGGTCATGCGGCAACCGTGGCCTCACATGCTGAGAACGCTTTACGGCGACCACGATCGCTTCAAAGATGTGTACTTCAGTGAGATTGATGGTTGCTACTTTGCTGGTGATGGCGCTCGCCGAGACGAAGATGGCTTCATCTGGGTCATGGGCCGTGTCGACGACGTGATCAACGTGTCCGGGCACCGACTGAGCACGATGGAAGTTGAAAGTGCGCTGGTGGCGCATGATAAAGTCGCCGAAGCAGCTGTGGTCGGATTTCCACACGATCTCAAGGGGGAAGGTATCTGCTGTTTCGTCACACTGAAGAGCGGCGAGGGCGACGATGCACTCGCCAAAGAGCTCACACTTCATGTCCGAGAACAAATCGGTGCGTTGGCGACGCCTGATAAGGTCAGGTTTGCCAGTGGTGGATTGCCAAAGACCAGAAGCGGAAAAATTATGCGTCGACTACTGCGCGACATCGCCGCTGGACGCGAATCCGCCCAGGACACGACGACTCTGGAAGACCTGACCGTTCTGGCTGCTCTCCGAGACGACGAAGAATAGGTACGGTTTGGCGGGAAGGCCGTTCCCAGGCTCCGGGCAGCGCTCGCGCCCAAGCGGGCCGAAAAACACCGCATTCGCCTCATGTTACGCAAACACCCATCCAGATACGTTGCGTGGACGCGAGTCCGACGTTGTCGGATTCTGCCGGTTTTGATATTCTGATCCACTCTCAAGTCTCGGATCTCAGCGGAGCAGGGTTCATCCCCACTCCGTATTGTTGACCAGCGGTTTCGTCAGGATGGCGAGCCGGAAATGCCATGGAGTCGGCAGTGGCTGCACGCAAAAAAAACAACGTACGCGTCCTGTTTGTTGACGACGAAAAGTCACTCACAGAAATGATGCAGTCCGAATTGCCTCGGATGGGACATGCGACCACGGTGTCCTCATCGCCAGGCGAAGCCATCAAGGCCATCGACGAAAACAGTTTCGACGCGGCTATCATCGACCTCAAAATGCCGGGCGGAAGTGGCTGGGATGTGGTTGATCATCTTCGTTCCGTCAGCCCGGAAACCGAATACGTCATCAGTACCGGACACGGAGACATGGATGCCGCCATTCAGGCCATCCGAACTGGTGCCTACGACTTCCTGCCGAAACCAGTCTCGCTTTTTGAAATCTCTGCCGTTCTCGACAGGATCGGTGAAAAGAAGTCTCTGGAGCACAAGAACGCCGCCCTGGCCAATCAGCTGAAACGTGCCGAAGGCCGGTCAGATCTCATCGGTGAGTCGCCCGCGATGATGCGCGTCCGCAAGCTGATTGACAAGATTGCCCCCACTGACTCATCTGTGATGATTCTGGGAGAAACGGGGACCGGCAAGGAGATGGTCGCTCGGCGAATTCACGAACAAAGTGAACGCGCGGATGCTCCGTTTGTCGCTGTGAACTGCGGTGCGTTGCCGGAAAATCTGGTGGAAAGCGAATTCTTTGGACATCGCAAAGGCGCATTTACAGGAGCCGAAACAGCCCGCACAGGCCTGTTCGAAATGGCAAACGGCGGCACTTTGTTTCTGGATGAGCTGGGAGAACTCGACAAGAGCATGCAGGTGAAACTGCTGAGGTTTCTGGAATCAGGTGAAGTGCGGCGGATCGGCGAAAACGAAGCCTTCAACGTTGACGTGCGGATCGTATCTGCGACCAACCGCGACCTGCAGGATATGGTGGCCGAAGGCACATTCCGGGAAGACCTCGTGTTCCGCATCAACATTTTCGAAATCCACCTGCCGCCACTCAGAGAACGTCGGGAAGACATCGGGCCTTTGGCAAGACACCTGATTGCCCGTCATCTGAAACGTGATGTCAACCAGATTTCGGATACCATGCTTCCTCGCGAAACGATCGAAATTCTCGAAGCGCACGACTGGTCCGGCAATGTCCGGGAACTGGCCAATGTACTCGAACACGCGGTCATTCTTTCTGACAATGATCAGATCATGCCGGATGATCTTCCGCGCAGCCTGTCCGGCCATGCCTCCGAAAGTGGAACCGGTGCAGCCTCTGTACCAATCATGTCTGTCATCTCTGATGAACCAAAAACGCTGCGAGAGATGGAAGATCAAATGATCCTGCAGGTTCTCGACAAGCACGAAGGCGACAAACCAGCAACAGCGAAGGAACTGGGCATCGCCTTGAAGACGCTTTACAACCGGCTCAACCAAATGGACGCGCGTCGGGACGCGGGGTAGGATCGCCTGCCGGCGGCGTACCAAGATGAAGTGAAGTGCAGCGTAGAGTAGAGTGTCCGGGCGTCGATCAACGTCTGAGTTCACCTGCACTGGAGCAGCAACACCGGGATGCCGTTCGACGTTACTCAGTGAGAGGTTCCATTTGATTCCGGAACGCCCTGCGTCAGGTCAAAACGCCGCACGATGCCGACCAGAACCCCCAGAATCTGACGCCGAGGAGCTGCAAAGGCTCCTTCAATCGCTGGCACAGGTGTACCACCGTCCCTGGGAATCCGATCCAGTGCGACTTGGTGACGATCATCCAGAGCAACGATGAGATTGCCCGGCAGCCCATGATGGTCGCGACTGATCACCATGCAGTCGCCGTCAACAATCCCCAGTGAGCTAAAGGCGGATCCTTCAACATGCAACGTTGCCCGGTCCCGCTCCTGAAACAGTTCCGCAAAGTCTTCTCGTTCTTCCGATGAAACAGCCGGGCGAAACGGACTGCCGGAGACAGCTGTTCCCAGAAAGGCCACGGATTGCTGTTGAGGAGCATTGTCTGCCAGCGTGATCGCTCGCGACATGTTTGACTCGCGAATAATCAGGCCCTTCTTCTCAAGGGCCTTCAGGTGGCACATCACACCATTTGGAGATCGGATGCCGAACTCAGTACCAATCTCACGAACGGTGGGGCCATAGCCTCGATTTACAATCTTGTCGCGAACGAAGTCAAAGATCTCCTGCTGACGCTTGGTCAACGCCCGTCGTTTGGGAGGGGTTTTCATCAAAGATACCGCTGCAGACAGCTCAGGAGTTCTGGTTCATTCAGGTTAGCGCCACAAATCGCGCCAGCCACACAGAATGTCGCTGGAGTAACCAATAGTGCCCTGACACTCAATACGCAGTTGATGACATTGCATCCGACTACGATTTGAACGAACGACCAGGAACTCGAAATTGCCTGATTAAATTGGAAGGATCCGTCGCGAATACAAATGTCCTGCGAATTCACACCACTGAAGCGAACGAGGAGTGAGGTGAGTTGGACAGAACGCGAATGACGGACAGATGGGTGGGGGGAATCGCCTCCGGGGGGAGACAACGCCGAAAAAGGTGGGTGAGCCCATATCTTTACGAAGGATCAACAGAATTCAAGTGAAATCACTCCTGACTGAAGCGTATACATACGAACACTCGTTACAGCAAATACCTTTGGAATCACACAGCCAGGTTTGTGGCCACTCACTTCCCGTTGCGGCATTGCTCGCGAGCAGACCGGGACTACTGGCTGCCTGACCGGGCCTGAAGGAGTGCCCGCAGATGGGGAATCAGTTCAGGCTTCCTCAAATCGACAGCATCGACGATGCCGTCTGCGGCCACCAGCCAGACACTGGGGCTTTGCGAGACGCCCCAAAAACGAACCAGAGGGCTATTCCAGCCGCGTGTGTTCTCATCATCCGAGAAGATCTGGTCTCCGGGTAGCTCCAACCTGCTCACCTCTGCCTCACATGTCTGCCGATCTTCGTCCAGGTTCACACCAATGAATCGAATCCGCTCTGGTCCGAGTTTGGATTCGACATTCTTCAGGTCCGGTACCCATCCTTCAGCGAACTCACCGTTTCCGGAATCCCAGAAGTAGATCAGTGTGATTTTTCCGGGCAGCTGTTTGGCAGTTACGTGCGTTCCATCCAGACACTGGCCGGAAAACTGGGACAGTTCCTTGCCTGGCAGATTGAATCGACGCAGAACAGCAGCTGCCTCCTGTCCCTGAGACTCCTCGGACCAATGCTCGAACAGCATGAAATAGCACAGCTTTGCTTCTGCTCGCAATCGTGCGGACATCTCATCGTCATCCGCCTTGGCAGCATTCATCTCACAACTGCGGCCAGCGCCAAACAGCAGGCTCAGCGAACGTTCCTTCTGCTCCGGAAACCGTTGAGCAAATTCTCGAGCCCAACGAGAGAAATCAACGTACCATTCCAGATTACGCTGCCGCAGCTGACGTCCTTTTGTGTGGGCAAATCGAGCGAGATAATAGATTCCTTCGGCAGCTGCAGCTGAGTTCTCATCTCGTTCACTCAACGCCCGAACGTCACTGTACAGCAACTCAATCTCTTCCTGCCCACCCGCCAGAGCCAGTTGCATACGCGCCTGCAGTAGCTGCCGGATCGCTTCCAGGAACTCCTCCTGCCGTGACGCATCCTGCATCGTGAGCTTTAGAACTTCCGTGGCCCGCAACACGATTGCATTATTGGGATCGGAACCGTCCGCAGCTGAAACCCTGAGCTGCTGAATCTCGTTGAGCTTTTGCCGAATTGGATCCTGCTCTTCCACCACCAGCCGAGCTGCACCAGTATTGCCCCCATCCGGAGTTCCAGACGAATCGGCAGTCCTGATGGAAGCTGTGACCGGGCCCCTCTGGCTCGACGGCTCTAAGGAAGCAGTTTCTGAGCCACTTGAGACAGGTGAACTATCTGAACCGCCACATCCAATGACAAGAACAGGAAGCAGGCAAGCCACAACCAAACGGGTGCACATAGTTTCGGTCCTTCGATTCTGCACGCATTCGAGCGGAAACAGATCAGCGATTTTGGTCGGAATCGTATCGATTCATCCGCCAAACGAAAACAGAAGTCCCGGGACCTGACAGGAATCCGAGGCACGAATCAAACTAACGTCCGACCTGTCGACTGGAGTGTCCAATCAACTTGCTATATTTTCCCTCGTGGTTCTCGTCGCGTGGACAATCCACCGCTCGTGACCGACCAATCAAATCCAGAACTATCTTCCTCGGAATGCACGTATGTCTGTCGATCCGGCATCGCTCAAGATTCTCGCCATCCATGCCCATCCGGATGACATCGAAATCCAGTGCGCAGGCAGTTTGCTCAAATTGAGGCAACTGGGATGCAGGATCTCCGTTGCCACAATGACGCCCGGTGATAAAGGCAGTGATGAGCTGTCCGCAGAGGAGATTGCAGACGTCCGTCGAGCGGAAGCAGCTGCAGCTGCAGCACAGATGGAGGCAGAGTACACGTGTCTGGAATTCCGCGATCTGTCGATTGTGTTTGATAACGACAGCCGGCGACGAATGGCCGAATATCTAAGGCGTCAGCAACCCGACATCATCCTCACAGCTCCTCCGGTGGACTATATGCACGATCACGAGATCACCAGCCAGCTGGTTCGTGATGCCTGCTTTAATGCTGCGGTGCCCAACTATCGAACTCAACAGTGGGATCCAGCTCCGCGGTGCACGAAGATTCCTCACCTATACTATGTTGACGCCGTTGAAGGTTCCGACCACTTTGGAGTGCGACACCCGGTGGATTTCATCGTCGACGTGTCTGATGTCATCGAAGAGCGCCTTGAGCTTCTGGGCTGCCATGCCAGCCAGCGAGACTGGCTGCGCCGTCAGCACGGCATCGACGAATACATTATCGCCTCACGTCGATGGGCAGCACAGCGAGGATCTGAAGGAGGCTTTGAGTACGGTGAGGGATTTCGCCAGTACAAAGGTCACCCCCATCCAGGTGACAATCTGCTGGGCGAATTGCTAGGCGCGTGAGGACCGGCCTTGGCACTAATGAGCAGGCTCGGTGGCAACTTCCTGATCTGATTCGGCCCCGTGATCTGTTTCGATGGCTTCATGAGTCCACCAGATCACAAGCGACATCGCGAGCACGGTGTACAGAAACAGAGCCGACAGCATTTTGCCGATCGCTCGCCCAGCCGTGGTGTCGTCATCAGTGAACTGTTCAACTTCTGCGACAGAGAACAGTGGTTTGTCTTCAGCATCAACAGCAGGAGTGTCACTCATGGCATCAACGATCGAATAGCTTGAATTGGATGGACTTCCCTACCGCAGAATAGCCTGGATTAGGCGACTCGTCGAATTCCGACCGCCAGCGACCCGCTTTTTTCAGAAATCGAGAGCTCGCCACGCCAGCGATGAAATGAGGTGCCCGCGGTTCAATCTGATCCGGTTCGATCGAATATACCGTCTGATTCCGCTCCGACCCCAGATCCTCCCGATTACGGGGCTCAGCGGGTTCTGGCTTGTATGGGCAACACCCTGTGTTTAGACTGCCCGGCTTGAATTTTCGAACCTCAAACTGAATTGGTGCGCCGGCGGCGGATGGACTTGTCATCCGCACTGATGCAGCCGTGTTTCGCAGTCGAGTCTGCCAGCGGACTCGGAAAAGGCACTGAAGTCATGAAAAAGGACATCCATCCGGAATACCGGGATGTGATCTTTATGGACACATCCACAGGGACGCGGTTCCTCATCAAGTCCACCATTGCCTCCAAAGAAAGCGATAAGTGGGAAGATGGGAACGAATACCCTCTTGTGAAAGTGGAAATCAGTTCCGCATCTCACCCGTTCTACACCGGTAAGATGAAGTTCGTTGACTCCGCCGGTCGCGTTGAGAAGTTCCAGAAAAAGTGGGGTAAGGCCAAAGAAGCGGCTGAGTAGCACACAACAGACTGACATTTCGATAGACGTGCGCGATCCGTTGCGCACGTCTTTTGTATTCGTGGCAGTCGGACACTAAAGCACCCCGATTGTCTCACCGCAGTCGGGGTGCTTTGCGTTTCGGTAAAACACATCAGGACATCAGTCATGTTCCCCAGTCTTGAACAGAAATTCGAGCGTTATCAGGAGCTGCAGAATCTGTTGATGGATCCGGAAGTCACGTCGGATATCAGCCGAATGCTGGAGATCCAGAAGGAGATGGGCGGACTGGCAAAGATTGCGACTGCAGTCAGTACATTCCGTGAACGGGAAGGCGACATCGAAGCTGCCCGAATGATGGTCGACGAAGAAACCGACCCGGAATCAAAAGAGTACGCTCAGGCCGAGCTCAATGAACTGCTGGAAAAGCAGGAAGCACTCAAGACTGAACTCGAAGACCTGGCCACCGCGGGTGATTCAATCACTCGCGGATCACTCATTATGGAGATCCGAGCCGGAGCCGGTGGAGACGAAGCAGCACTGTTCGCAAAGAACCTGTACGACATGTACATGCGTTACTGCGAAACCAAGTCGTGGAAAGTGGAATTGATTGAATTCAGTCCAACCGAACTCGGTGGTATCAAAGAAGCCGTGATGTCGATTTCCGGTGAAGGCGCGTTTCACGAACTCCAGTTTGAAAGCGGCGGACACCGCGTTCAGCGTGTTCCGGAAACGGAAACTCAGGGACGCATCCACACGAGCGCGGCCACCGTGGCCGTTTTGCCGGAAGCGACCGATGTCGAAGTGGAAATCAGGACAGAAGATCTGCAGATTGACACGATGCGTGCCGGAGGTCCCGGTGGGCAGAAAGTAAACAAAACTGAAAGCGCCGTCAGGATGACGCATCTTCCCACCGGGATCTCCGTCAAGATCCAGGACGAGAAGAGTCAACACAAGAACCGCGCCAAAGCTCTCAAAGTCCTCAAGAGTCGCATTCTGGAAGCTCAACAGCAGGCGGTCGCAGACGAGCGAGCAGAAGCGCGGCGAACACTGGTGGGATCGGGCGACCGCAGCCAGCGTATTCGAACATACAACTATCCGCAGAACCGTGTGACCGACCATCGCTGTGGACTGACGATTCACAAACTGGATCGCATCGTCGTCGGGGAAATGTCAGAACTCATTCAGGGGCTGCTCGAATTCGACCGACAGGAACGGCTCAAAGGCGACGAGCCCAACGAGTCATAACTCGGAATCACTTTAGCTACGCTCCTTTCGCCGGCGGAATAACATGAGCGAGTCCGCAGAATCAACTGACGTCTGGACAGTTCAGCGAATCCTGAACTGGACGACCGACTACCTGGCGGATCGGGGCGTGGAATCAGCTCGTCTGGAAGCCGAATTACTGTGCGCACATGCTCGGCAGTGTCAGCGAATTCGGCTTTATACGGACTTCGATGTTCCAATGACCGATGTGGAACGGGCTCGCATGAGAGAATACGTCCAGCGGCGGGCCGGACGAGAACCGTTGGCTTATATCACGGGTCGGCGCGAATTCTACGGTCGGAACTTTGAGGTTGGGGCCGGGATTCTGATCCCTCGACCCGAAACGGAAACTCTCATCGACCTGGCACTCGAACAAATCCCCGATGATCGACCGTCGACGTTCGTCGAAGTTGGATTCGGGTCTGGATGCATCGCGATCACGCTGGCTGTCCAGAAACCGAAATGCAGAATCATCGCCAGCGATCTTTCCGAAGTCTGTCTGGAATACGCTCAACGCAATGCGGAAGTCCACGGTGTGGCCGACCGAATTATTTTCGTCCTCGGAGACGGCATCCATGCTATTTCGCCACACGTGGAAGGATCCGTCTGCGACGGACTCATCAGCAATCCTCCGTACGTGTGCGATCATGAATTCGATGAGTTACAACCTGAAGTGAGGCTGCACGAACCACGCAAGGCGCTGCTGTCCGGTACTGATGGGCTGGACCTGATTCGACAGTTGATTCCTCAGGCTGCCGGGATTCTGCGACCAGGCGGATGGGTCGGAATTGAATGTGATCCCCGTCAGTGTGCTCAGGTCACCCAACTGATGCCTGATGCCGGATTCACTTCTGCTCAGATTCATCTGGACTATCGAGATTCCGAGCGCATTGTAACCGGCACCAAAGGAGAGTGATCGCCATGCTGACCAGTGACGCTCAACAGGCGGCCGGCCAGATCAGGGAATGGATTGATTCCAGCACGTGCGCAGTCGCGTTTACAGGAGCAGGGATCAGTACGGAAAGCGGCATCCCGGACTTTCGGTCGCCGGGAGGGGTGTGGTCGAAGTACCGCACTGTCTACTTTGACGAATTCTGTGAGAGCGCCGACGCACGACACGAGTACTGGAGGCAGAAGGCAGAAGCTCATCAGGAGTTTGCAGATGCCAGCCCCAATGTGACACACCGAACACTGGCAGATTGGGAAGCGTCAGGAAATCTGCATGGCGTTATCACTCAGAACATCGATGGACTTCATCAGCAGGCTGGAAGTAAGAGAGTCCAGGAACTTCATGGAACTGCTCGTGAAGTGTCCTGTCTGGATTGTGGCTGGAGGGACGTCGTCGATGGCTGGGTCAATCAGTTTCTGGAAACAGATCAGGTTCCGGAATGCCCTGAATGTACCGGCCGGTTGAAGCACGCAACTGTTTCATTCGGACAGTCATTGCCGCCGGATGTTCTGGACACTGCGATGCAGTGGGCAAGACAATCCGACCTGTTCCTGGCACTGGGTTCTTCGCTGGTCGTCGAACCGGCGGCCAGTCTTCCTCGAATCGCTGCCAGCAGCGGCGCGAGACTCGTCATCATCAATCGTGATGAAACTCCACTGGATGGAATCGCCACGCTGACAGTGCGGGCTGCCCTCGGCGATGTCTTCGAAGCATTGAATGATGAATAGATCAGATATGTGGGATCGGTTTCTGAGTACTCATCGTGTTGGCAGTTCAAAACAGACCACTGGCGTTGCGTCCCGATCTGAGTTCCACAAGGACTATGATCGAGTCATTTTCAGTAGTGCATTCCGTCGTCTGAGTGACAAGACTCAGGTCGTGCCGTTTCCGGAGTCCGACTATACCCGACAGAGATTGACTCACAGTCTGGAAGTATCGTGCGTGGGTCGTTCACTGGCGACACGCGTCTACGCGATGCTACAGGACGAAATCGGATCCGTGGTCTCACAGGGAGACTTCGAAGCGATTGTTGCAACTGCCTGTCTGGCTCACGACATCGGCAATCCTCCATTTGGGCATTTTGGTGAGCAGGCCATTCGCGACTGGGCTGCGTCGACGTTACAGGACTCTCAGTTTGATTCGCTCACTGCAGCCGAACGAACTGATCTGACACAGTTCGAAGGAAACGCGCAAAGCTTTCGCGTCTTGACACGGTTGCAGATGAGTAACCGCAGAGGCGGGATGCGGCTGACGGCCGCAACTCTGGGTGCGCTGGTAAAATACCCTCGACCGGCCCATATCGAAGGCAACTCTCGTTACGGGAAGCATGGATACTTTCTGAATGATGCTGAGTTGTTTCAGGAGGCGTTTGACAACATCGGGCGCAGTCAGGATGCCGCCGGCCAGTATGATCGTCATCCGCTTGCATTTCTTTCCGAAGCTGCCGATGACATTTGCTACGCAATCATTGATCTGGAAGACGGTTGCCGAGCCGGACTGATTCCTCATGCAGATGCGTTTGATATCCTGGAACAATTAGCTCCCGGAGCAACCGGCTCTGCGGCCATGCCGGCAGACGACCGCCTTTCGATGGGACGGGCAATGGCGATCAACGAACTTGTGAATCAGTGCGTCGAAATCTTCCGACAGAATGCGGCCCGTATTCTCGAAGGCTCATTCTGTGAGCCACTCATCAAACACATTCCGGCGGCACCGGCGCATCAGCAGGCAAAGAAGATCTCCGTTCAGAATGTGTTCAACAGCGAACGCGTGCTGGAACTGGAAGCTGCCGGTTATCGGGCAATCCAGGGGCTGATGAACATCCTGTGCGGAGCCGCGATGAACGAGACTCCATCAGGTTTCGATTTGCATGTCGCACGATTAACCGGACTGCGGCTCAACGAAGATCAATCAGTCTACGAAAGACTGCTGGCCTGCACAGACAACGTCAGCGGAATGACGGATCGATACTGCGTTGGTTTGTACCACCGCCTGTCCGGCCAGGCGTAGATGAACATTCGCAGCCCACACACCGGAAATCCAACCGCTCTATTGCTTCACAATAATCTCGCTATCATTGCACCCCTCTTGCTGATTCGCCGTCAACAGGAAGTGTTACCATGAAGCCTCGATCACTGTCGACTCTCGTTCTGCTGCTGATCGGCAGCGTCTTCACCATCATTGGAATTGTGGCGGGGCTGGTGTTCGGGAAACCCATTCTGGACAAGGCGAAAGCCAGCGAACAATGGCCTCAGATTCAGGGGGAAGTCATCGAATCGGAGCTGGAAACATCCCAAGGCGAAAACGGCACGATGTATTCGGCTCACGTTGTCTACAGATACGCTCTGGATGGAGGCGACTTTGAATCGGATCGAATCTGGTTCGGTGGCGACTATTCCACCAGCAATCGATCAGAAATGTTTGAAGTCGTTAAGAAATATCCCGCTGGCAAGGCAGTGACCGTGTACTACTCACCGGACAAGCCTTCTGAATCTGTCCTGATGCCTGGGGCATACACATCCAGCTACATCCTGTTTGCGATCGGTATGGTGTTCCTCGGAATTGGCGGGGCACTCCTGCTGGGCTTCGTCTTTCTGTTCGTTCGATCCGTGACTGGATTTCAATCCGCAGAATCCCAGTTTCGCGATACAGCATTCGACGACTTTGGACAAACGGACTAATCGATCAGTTCGGGATTCTGCGAAGGGCGTTCACGGATGGATATGTTGATTGTGGAAGGAGGCCAACGCCTGTCCGGATGTGTTCGCGTCGATGGATCGAAGAACGCGACACTGCCGATCATGGCGGCTTCACTTGCAGCTGACGGACCAGTCGTCCTCCGAAATGTCCCGGCGCTCGTCGACGTTCGCACGATGTGCCAGTTGCTGCAAAGTTTAGGGGCGGACGTTTCGCACAGCGGTGAGTGTCTGACAGTTGATGCACGTTCAGCGGACGGCGTCGTCGCCGAATATGACCTTGTCAGACGGATGCGAGCCAGTGTGTGTGTGCTGGGCCCTCTGTTGGCTCGATTTGGTTCTGCACGAGTGTCCCTTCCGGGCGGATGCAACATCGGTCATCGTCCTATCGACCTGCACCTGCGAGGGCTTGCCGCACTGGGAGCCGACATCCGCATGACGGGTGGGTATGTCGTCGCAGAAGCCGGCGCTCTTCGTGGTGCGGATATCTGCCTGGACGGTCCACACGGCAGCAGTGTTACAGCGACGTGCAACGTCATGACGGCAGCGACACTGGCAAAAGGGCGCACTGTCATCCGAGCTGCCGCCATGGAACCGGAAGTAAGCAGCCTGGCAAAGTTTCTGAACGATCTGGGAGCAAACATTCAAGGCGTCGGCACGCCCGAAATCGAAATCGTCGGCGTAGCACGTCTGGATGGTGGCAGCCAGACCATCGTATCGGATCGAATCGAAGCCGCGACGCTGGCCATCGCTGCCGGGATCACTCGCAGCGTCATTGAGATCAAAGGGGCCCCAGTCAGTCAAATGACGTCAGTGATTGCCAGGCTGAATGAAATCGGTGTGGAGGTTCATGAGACGGAATCACGGATGCACGTCGATGCCACCCGGAAGCTGAATGGGGTAGATCTCACCGCTGTACCATATCCCGGCATCCCAACCGACACATTGGCGCAGTTCATGGCACTGCTGACGACCATTCCCGGAAGCAGCATCATCACCGATCACGTGTTCCCGGACCGGTTTATGCATGTGTCCGAACTCTCTCGGATGGGAGCAAGAATCAAACGAACCGGCAACTCAGCGATCGTCGACGGAATCGAATCCCTCTCGGCGGCCCCGTTGATGGCATCTGATCTCCGAGCCAGCGCCGCTCTGCTTCTCGCAGCGCTGGCTGCACCGGGGCAGTCCCAGATTCGGCGAATCTATCATCTGGATCGCGGCTACGCGCAACTGGAAGAGAAACTGAACCAGCTGGGTGCCAGAATCACTCGCTGTGATGATGCACGGGTGGCAACTCGTCTTTGACAGCGATATACGCCAGCCAGGCGAATGCGGGATGTTTGCTACGTCAGCTACCTGCCGGAATGGTCGCAGTGGTCTTCGCATCGGGGATCGGGCTGACGAGCCAGATATGACGGCCCATACCGCGAATCATCATCGCACAGAACAAATGGCGAATAGTCCATGCGGTAGCCGTCACACGGACGAGCGAACAAATGGCCAAAACCACGCGGGCGGAACGGGTCGTCTTCGCAGCGAACACATTTCGTCAGAGTGGCAGCACGAGGACGATACCACGATGTGTAGTGGTGCAGCGGCCAGTTGAAGTGCTGAAAGCCATAGCTACTGGAGCAGGGGGGACCGACATCGGGAATCGACCGGTATTGGTCAAAGCCATTAAACTCGAGGCTCTCAACTTCGCACAACGGAGCGGTCGCAGACACGGGTGTAATATCAGTGACCCAGTCGCTGCGGTCTTTTGCCATGCAGGCAGTGTGCCCAGTCGCAAAGGCGACGACGTAGACTGTCAATTGAACGTAGATGCGCATCCTGCTTCTCCGGTCGTTCTGCAATTCCTGCCCAAACTTTCCGTCGGCATTTCCTGCGACCAAACATTCAGGTCCGATGCCGTGTGTCAGGGAATGGTGGCGATCAACAACAGTTGTCCAGGTCGTATCGATTGCGCCGCCGCGACAGCCCCGTGATCGCCCAATGTCATCCCGTCTATCTGACAGTACGGGGTGACGTTCTACGAGGGCATCACCGCACACTGGAATCGATCAGATTTGGTATCGCGTCGACGCAATCGGCAATAACCGCCGACACACAAAGGCAGAATCACAGGCACTCCCATCAGTGCAGCGGCGAGCTTCAACCAACAGTGCTGCGATCCTGAGGTTCCCAAAGAATCTGTAGACTGTTAGACTCGGGTTGCGAATCATGTTGGGGGACGACATGTCCCCCACTGGCGATGGAATGCTTCAGAACGCCTGCACGATCCCGGGTTCGCTGGATCACTGCAGCTCGCATCTCAGGACGGTTTTGACATGACTTCGCGACCAACACCTCTGGCGGCTGCTCCTTCTGCACACACCAACGTTCCGACTGTTGACAACGTTCTGAAGGTTCACCAACCCGCCGCATCTAAGTCGTGTGATCCGAAGTCTCACGGTTCGCGTCGCACTCAGACACTACTCGGCATTGGCGTTAGAGGGATTGGTTGTGCGCTACCCGATCTGATCGTGACAAATGACGATCTCCAGCAACAGTACGGGATGGATCCGGAGTGGATCGAACAACGAACAGGAATTCTGGAACGGCGTCGTGCGAAACCAGGAGAATCCACCAGCACACTCGCCGTCGCCGCCGCACGCAACGCAATCGAGAATGCGAAGGTCTCCACCGCTGACATTGATCTGCTCGTGCTTGCCACCTTCACGCCGGATTACCGAGGTCCATCGTCTGCATGTCTGGTGCAGACGGCACTGAACCTGGACGCCCCGGCCTTCGACGTACAGGCAGCATGTTCCGGATTCATGTATGCTTTGGCGACAGCCGGGCAATACGTTGCAACAGGTAATTCCAGACTGGCTCTGGTCATCGGATCGGATGTGGTCAGCCACTGCTGTGACCCGTCCGACCGCAACATCGCGCCTTTGTTTGGCGATGGTGCAGGAGCCGTCCTGCTGGAACGTGGTCGATCGGACCAGGGCCTCGTAAGTTACCAGCTCGGTTCAGATGGCGGCCTGGCGGAATCACTTCTGTGCCCGGCGGGCGGCAGCATGCGTCCGGCAACTCCAGAGAACATCGCAGCCGGACAACACCACCTGCAGATGGAAGGTCGAAAGGTCTACAAATGGGCCGTCGAAACCGTCACTGAATCCATTGCTCTCATCATCGAACAGTCGAATGTGTGTGTGGACGATATCAGTCTGTTCGTCTTGCATCAGGCGAACATCAGAATCATCGACCATGCGATGAACGAACTGGGCATCCCGGCACACAAAGTCATCAACAATCTCGACCGTGTCGGTAACACGTCGGCGGCATCAATCCCACTGGTACTGGCAGAAGCGCAGCAGGCTGGTCGTCTCAACACCGGCGATCTTGTCATGATGTGTGGATTTGGCGCGGGACTCACATGGGGTACCGGCCTGTTCCAATGGTAGCATTCAGGATTCCGGACCCGCTTGTTCAGTCGGATCCTGTTCCGCGTCACCAGCTTCATTTGCCAGGCGGCGGCCGGGGCGGAAGTATCTCTTGGACTCGTTCACTGCGGTCCGTCGAGTCGTCAATCGCACCAGGATGGTGATAAGGTAGTCTTTCCATCCGGTAATCAGATACTGGCGGCGTTTCTCCAGGCCTTTCAACGCTTTTCGAACAACGCGAGTCGACGTTTGTGCCGTGTGCTTCTGCAACCAGCCGGGGGCTCCCGCCAGAGTGAAGAAGTCTGTTTCGGTGACTCCCGGACAAAGCCCCATCACCGTGACACCTCGACTCCTGACTTCGGCCCACAGGGCCTCGCTGAAGTGCAAAATGAACGACTTGCTTGCGGCGTAAGCTCCCATGAATGCAACGGGTTGAAACGCTGCTACGGATGACATGTTGATGATCGCTCCATGCCCACGCTGCAACATGCCCGGCAGCAGGCGGTAGGTGAGATCTGTCAGCGTGATGATATTCAGCGTCAGCATCCGACGAACTTCGTCAGGATCAGTGGTTTCAATGTCACCGATGAGTCCCGCGCCTGCGTTGTTGACGACCAGTTCCACATCAACGTTTAGACGCCTGATCTCGTTGTAGAGTTTCTCGCCTGCGTCCGGAGTCGCCAGATCGATGGTCACCAGATGACTCGTCGTCCCGTGCCGAGTCAACAATTCCTGAGCCAGTTCATTGAGCAACTCTGATCTGCGGGCAGCAAGAATCAGGTGCATTCCATTGCCGGCCAGACGTACGGCGAACTCGCGGCCAATCCCGGAGGACGCGCCTGTCACAAGTGCCCAGCGGTCGTTATACCTATCCAGCAAGTATTGAAATCCGTTGTGTTTGTTCAGTCAGCAACGATGCAGAATCGGATCGGGCGTTAGTCTAACCAAATCCACCAGTTTCGTCGTGGTCGCATTCCTCGGTGCCCCGACGGGACGATCAAATTCCGAAAGAAACACATCCATGTCCGGAGAACTCCAGGATCTGGTCCTGTCTCAGGCAGAAGCTAGGGCCATCGACAGTGCCATCATTCGGCAACTGGGGCTCCCCGGCCTGTTACTTATGGAAAATGCGGCTCATGCGGTGACCGAGTATCTGACTCGGCATGCTTCCGGAAACGTGGTCATCGTCTGCGGACCAGGCAACAATGGAGGCGACGGACTGGCCGTGGCACGCCAGCGATCTGCTCTGGGTCTTTCGACACAGATCATTCTGGAACGAGCGGGCAAAGAGTTATCTTCAGATGCCCAACATAACTACGACTTCCTGACACGCAGTGGGGGCAACGTCGAACTGTCGGACGCGATTTCCGACATCGATACAATGCTGAATTCACTCACACGGGAAGACTGGGTTGTCGACAGCCTCCTGGGTACTGGGATCAAAGGCAGCCTGAGAGCACCCTACGATCGCTGGGTGAATGCGATGAATGCATCTCTCGCCCAGGTACTGGCCATTGACGTTCCTTCGGGACTGAACTGCGACAACGGAACGTGCGGTGACACGTGTGTGCGAGCAAACGTAACGGTGACGTTCGTGGGAATGAAACAAGGCTTTCTGTCGCCAGATACACAACATTGGACCGGTGAGGTGCTGGTCGCTCCCATTGGCGTCCCGCTCGACTGGGTGGAAAACTGGCTGAACGACTACCGAACAGGTTGAGCGAGGGGCGGTTCCCTGGATTCCGTCAGTTGCTCGAACTGGAGCCGACCGACGTGCCACATGAAATGCGGCCCAAACCCCGCCTTGCGGGGCCATGTTCGAGCGACGGCATCCGCCAGAGCCACCTGAGCTGCACGCGTGTTACCTCGAACAGTTTCCAGCATTCCAATGTACAACTGAGTGTAGAACAGTCGCTTGCTACGTTCGGTGGCGGGCAGGTCATCGGAGATTCCTGCGAGTGCGTCGGCTGGTGTGATGCCTCCATCAAACAGGCGGTAGACAACAGGAAACGGTTCGCGATCGTCCTTTGAGTACTTCAATAATTGCTGCGCGGCACGCTGTTTCCCAAAAGCCCGGTAGTGCGACAGGAAACGCCAAATCCCATTTTCCCGATCAACATCATCGAACGAGTGGTACCGGTCAAACTGTCCCGCTGCCGCTTCGTATTCTTCTGCGAAGAACAGAGCAATGCCGAGTCGCCAATGAGATGCATCCAGCTTCGGATCCAGCCGCACCATCGCACGATACTCTTCCACGGCCTCCGCATATTTCCCCATGAAGAACAGCACATCGCCGCGGCGAGAATGACGCCGGACCCCATCGGGATCGTCATCGTTCAAGATGGGAAGTGCGTCAAGCTGCCGACCAAGTTCTTCAGCAATCCGCCGGCGTTCGGAGCCATTCAACGGATGTTCGACAACGTCCCCGACGGACGAAGGAACAAGTACGATCAGGCAAGTGAGAATCAGGTAGATAGACGCATTCAGCGAAGACATAGAAGCGGCCTCGAACTTCGTTAACTGCCGGACAAAGTATGCCCGGCAATCAACGCACCTTCAACCAGCAGCTTCCGGATTTCAGCGAGCACCTTCGCCAGTAATCACCACGCGAACCGTTCGCAGCAGAATCTTAAAGTCGTTCAGCACACAGCAGTTCTGCAGGTAAAGCAGGTCGTAGCCCACCTTGCGGCGAAAGCCTTCGACTTCGTTGTCGTAGCCGTTCAGAATCTGAGCGATGCCGGACAGACCAGGCTTCAATCCCAGACGATCCAGATAGCCGGGAATCTCGTCGGAAAGCTGCTTCATGAACTCGGGACGTTCCGGACGAGGTCCAATCAGAGACATATCACCCCGAAGAATGTTCCACAGCTGAGGCAGCTCATCAATCCGAGTTCGACGAAGGAACCAACCAATGGGCGTGATGCGTGGATCATTGTCCTGAGCAAACTGGGCCCCACTGATTTCTGCATCTGTCCGCATTGTACGGAACTTGTAGATGGTGAACGGGCAGCCGTAGTTGTGCGCTTCACGACGGTCGACTCCTGTTCCACGACGATCTTCCACCCCCGGAGGGACGACCGCAGCCGATTGTCGTCGGTCCTTTTTGGACTTCTTGCTACGCCGATTGAGTCCGACTCGTGTCTGCGAATAGATCGCCGGACCGGGTGATCTGATCCTGACAGCACACCACGTCAGCAGCAGCAGGGGACTCAGAACGACCAGCATCGTGGACGCCGAAACGATATCGAAGGCTCGTTTGGTGATCCGAACGGACAACGGCAACGATGTCAGATTCTCCCGAGGTTCGTCAAGATTCAGACACGTCAGCCATTCGACATGAGGTGGTTCGCTGAAACCATACTCACGAACAAGATTGCCCAGTTCTCCCCTGGGAGCAGCTGGAGCCGGTGCTGCGGTCTGCATCGATTCTACAGATGAGTCAGTGAGCGTTGTTGAGTTCATAAGTGGTTCACAAGCATCGAAATGGTGAAAACGAGGGCAAATCTACCCGTACCATTCCAAGCTAGTATGATCCCGGCCCGGCTGAGACTCAATTTTGCGGCGAACTGCCGCTATTGGACCGGCTGGCGTTTCTGTTGACGGAACGTACCGTTACGTTGCCAAACAACAACACGAAATCGACTGTCACGTTGAGACTGCCCGGGGCTGCTGGAAAGCAGCTTGTCTAACCGTGTCATTGGTACAATCGACACAAACCGCACAAGCATCAGGAGATCTGCTGCATGACTTCATCGGCAGCCGCCAGAGTTTCGCCGATCAGCTCAGGTGTATGAGCTGCTGACACAAACAGTGCTTCGAACTGGCTGCAGGGCAGATAGACACCGCGATCCAGCATCCCATGGAACCACTTTGCGAAACGCGCTGTGTCAGATGCAGTGGCTGTGGCCAGATCAGTGACGGGACCAGCTGTGAAGAACAGTGTGAGCATGCTTCCGACGCGATTCGCGCACGCAGGCACACCGGCTTTCTGAGCCGCAGCCAGCAGGCCGGCCTCAAGTTCAGCAGCTCGCGATTCCAGATTGTCGTAGGGATCTTCAGCCTTCAGCGTCCGCAGAATTGCCAGTCCACTGGCCATCGCCACCGGATTCCCGGACAGTGTTCCTGCCTGGTACACCTGACCGACGGGTGACACGGCATCCATGATGTCGGCTCGCCCTCCGTATGCACCGACCGGCATCCCGCCTCCAATGATTTTTCCCAGCGTTGTCAAATCCGGAGTGACCTTCATTCGTCCCTGTGCACAGTTCATCCCAACGCGAAATCCTGTCATCACTTCATCAAAGATCAGGACTGTCCCGTTTGATGTGCAGAGTTCACGCAGCGTCTGCATGAATTCATCGGTGGGTACAACGCACCCCATGTTTCCGCAAACCGGTTCCAGAATCGCAGCTGCCAGACTGTCGCCATACTGATTGAACGCATCGCGCACAGCAGCAGAATCATTGTACGGAAGGACAAGGGTGTCCGCAGTACAGCCTGCGGGCACGCCGGGGCTCGACGGTGACCCCAATGTCAACGCGCCACTCCCTGCCTGCACCAGCAGGCTGTCGACGTGTCCATGATAGCAGCCGGCGAATTTGACAATTCTGTCTCGTCCCGTGAAACCACGTGCCAGTCGAATCGCCGACATCGTTGCTTCCGTCCCGGAATTCACCATGCGAACACGTTCCACACTGGGCACCAGTTCGCAAACCAGTTCTGCCAGATCGGATTCGGCAACGGTGGGAGCTCCGAAACTGGTCCCCGTCTCGCACGCTGCTGCAATCGCCTTCATGACCGCCGGATGACGGTGGCCGAGAATATGAGGCCCCCAGGATCCGACATAATCGATGTAGCGGTTCCCGTCGATATCCGTCAGACGTGGGCCATCGCCGGATGCAATGAACGGAGGAGTCCCCCCCACAGCTCCGAACGCTCGAGCCGGACTGTTGACACCTCCAGGTATGCAGGCCTGAGCGCGTTCAAACTGCTGCTGACTTTGTGGACGTTGCGAGGTATCAGGCATAACGTGGCTGATGCACCAGTAAGAACACTGGTGCCTTCTTTGTTACAGGTTGATTGAAAATGTCTCCAGCTGCCCTCTGCCCATGTGGGAAGAAACAGGCGAGCTGCGCGACGTTAGTCCGCAGAGTTGCGCGCCCGCCAGCGGACTAACGTCGCGCTGCTCGCCAGAACAGAATTATTCACACACTGGACCCAGCCCGACCCGGGTTGACTTCGTCGAGAAACATCTTGAGTCACTCAATACTGAACAACAAACCACGCTGGTTCTCAATGATCCATGTTTCGCGCTGGCCAGACGCCTATTCAAACTCCTGAACGGTCAGCTCAGGTTTGGCTGCTTTCAGTTCATCGATGATGTCAAAGCCAATACTCGTATTCGCCACATTCAACCAGGACAGTGCCGGCAGTTTCGAAAGTTGTATGAATGCTTCGTCAGTAAACTGAGTACCGGCAAGATTGAGCTTCCTGAGTTTGCTGAAGCTCAGGAGAGTTTCGATAGATTCGTCAGAGACGGACGTGGCCTTCAGATCCAGTTCTTCCAGATCAGTCAGTTCACTGAGTGTCGTAAAGACTTCATCACCCAGACGCGTTTCCCAGCAGATGAGTACCTTGAGCTTCTTCATCTTGCTCAGAGGCGCGAAATCGTCGCCCCGCAGCAGCCGACATTCACTAATGTCAAGGAAACTCAGGTTGGGTAAGGCGGAAATGATCTCCATGCCTTCCGGATCGAGTGAGGTGCCTCGCAGGCCAAGACGTTCGATGGTGTCGATCCCAGTCAGGTGAGCGAACCCTGCCTGGGTCACGTCAGCACCGGTCAGGCGGAGGCGTTTCAGCTTCTTCAATCCCGCGATCGACTCCATCCCCTTATCAGTCACCAGGGTTTCAGAAAGCTGGATGGAAGCCAGTTCCGGCATGGCTCCGAGAATCGGAAGGCTCGCATCTGATACTGACGTGCAGAAATTAAGATTGATTGACTTCAACGACAGGTCCCGGAGTGCCTCGACGCCCGCGTCCGTGACATCACACTTTTCAAACTGCACGTCAACGAGCGAAGAGATCTTTGCCAGGTGCTTCAGTCCCTCATCAGAAACCTTCGTATTCCGTACATCGACAGCACGCAGAGCCGGCAGTTCTGTCAGACTGGCCAGCCCCTCATTGGAAATGGCCGACCGTCGCAACTGCAGCACCTGCAAATTCTGAAGTCTCTCGCAAGCCTCTAATGCTCCATCGGCAGCTCGCGAATCTGCCAGATTCAGACGTTCGAGTGTCGGGATGTCGGCGAGGATCTCCAGTCCGGTGTCAGTGAGGGCAGGCCCGGTGAACTGAATCCTGGTGAGGCTCTTCAAACCCGTCAGATGAACCAGTTCGGCGGATTTGTCTTCGTTGAACGCCATCGAAACAGCGGTCACGTTGCCGGCATCATTCGTCGTCAGCTTGAAACCAGCCTCCTTCAGCGCCGCCACGGCATCAGCATCGTCTGCGACAGCTGGGGCCTTACTGGCCGCTCCTTGTGTGTCCGCCCCCGTTTTGCCCGAATCTACTGGCTGCCCATTGTCGCCGCATCCCACCGTCAGCAGGATCACACCGCAGGACAGGGCACCAAGCGTCCGACGGGCGGTCACATGAAGTGTCGGCACGCACAGGAAATTCAATCGGCTCATCACGGATACTCGACTACAGATGGAGGCAAACGTCAGGTCAAACAGCGGACTCAGGAAGGACCTCCCAACCAACAGATCCAGCAAAACAGCAGTAAAAATCGGTGTGGAGAGGCCCAGGATTCAGTGGGATTGTTTGCTCTTTGTGCCATCGTTGTTATCGTGGAGCCTGAGTTTTCGGCAAACTTGGCTGATTTTCTCAGGGTTTCCACATCGCGGAACAAGGCCTCCACCTATTCCCTCCCGGATACCTCTCTTGTTGTCTTCCCTCCTCCTGATTTCAAATTCATAAGGTGAATACTCGATGGCTCGAAATACGAATCGGCGTCAGTTTATTGGTCAGTCCGCAGCAGTCGGGACTGCATTCTGGGTTGGTGGACAGGCACAACTCAAAGCATCGCGGTCGGCACTTGAAGGGCTCAGCGCGGCCTGTGTCGGTGTTGGCGGCAAGGGCAGCAGCGATTCCAGCCACATCGCTGAACAGGGTGTGTCGATTGTTGGCATCTGTGATGTGGACGGCAGCACGCTGCAAAAGAAAAGTCGCGAATTCAAAGACGCAGAATCATACACAGACTTCCGTGAAATGCTGGAAGCCCTTGGCGACAAAGTCGACATCGTCACGGTCAGTACTCCTGACCACACTCATGCTGCTGCCGCATCAATGGCGATGAACAAGGGCAAGCATGTTTACTGCCAGAAACCTTTGACCTGGTCGATTCGTGAAGCCCGACATCTGCGCGAACTGGCCGCCGAAAAGGGTGTGGTTACTCAAATGGGCAATCAGGGTACTTCAGGCGACGGATTGCGTGAAGCAGTCGAAACATTGCGAGACGGAGCCATCGGCGATGTCACATCCGTCCATGTCTGGACGAATCGTCCGGTTTGGCCTCAGGCCGTTGGACGCCCGGAAGGCGAAGATCCAATTCCTGACAACCTGAACTGGGATGCATGGATTGGGCCGGCACCAATGCGGCCCTATAAGAAGGGCGTCTACCACTCCTTCAAGTGGCGTGGCTGGGTTGATTTCGGCACGGGTGCTCTGGGCGACATGGCGTGCCACACCACGAACCTGCCGGTGATGGCTCTGCATCTGTTCGATCCGGTTGCTATCACTGCCGTTAAGAATCCAGGGCTGTTTGAGAACGAAACGTTCCCATCCAGCAGCCATCTGAAGTTTGAATTCCCGGAACGAGAAGGCATGGTTCCGTGTGAAATGCACTGGTATGACGGAGGCGAGCTGCCACCCGAAGAACTCACCAGTCAGCTGCCGGAAAGCTTCAAACGACGAATCGACGAACAGCGAAAAGGTGGCCGCAAGACCAGTGGAATGCTGGCTGTGGGGACCAAAGGCATGCTGTTCTCGGCAGATGACTACGGTTCACGATACTTCCTGCTGCCAAAAGAAGACTTCGAAGACTACGAAAAGCCGGAACAGAGCCTGCCTCGCATTCCATTCAAGGGATCCGGTGACGAACGACAGAAATGGGAGTTCGTCCATTCCATCACGGGAGACTACGAACCAGGCACCATGTCCAACTTTGGCTACGCCGGTCGCCTGACCGAAACCATCCTCATTGGGAATCTGGCACTTCGCGTAGGTGAGGGTGACCGCATTGAATGGGATGCGAAGAACCTCATGGCGACAAACGCCAAAGACCTGACAGTGGACGTCAACCAGTTCGTCCACCGGGAATACCGATCCGGCTGGACTCTGTAAGTCCTGGACAGAGCTTGAAGACCACGCCCCGGCTGTCATCCACAGACCGGGGCTTTTTCATGCGCAATGCGAAACCGGCACATTCCGCCAGACGACGACATCAATCGGCAGCCGATCCGGGTTTTCTGTGGTACCCAAAACCGACATGGGAACAGTGCCTGTACACAACCTGTTTGCAGAGAGTCATTTAGCCACGACCGTTGCCAGCGGCAAATCCGAAAGAACCCACACAACCCGCATATTTTAACTCAACCTGACAGGGGTTGATTTCCGATCGAACAGGATAACCGCGCGTATCGCTACGACCGGTATAGTCTGCAATTACGGATCGATCGGAACCACCGATGAAAACGACACGAACCTTCGCGTCAATCTGCCTGACTGCCAGCTGCATTGCCCTGTTTGCGGCCACCAACGTTTCCGTTGGTGACCAGCCGGGTGTCTTTCGCATGGCGAGCGCTCCTCAGGAAAACACACCGCCTGCCATCCCGAACGGGCTCCAACCGGTTCCGGACGGAAATTTGTCCGGGCAGGAGATTCAGCAGGACGTCGGACAGTTCAACATGAACGGAGTTCCAAGCGGGCAGGGTGCGCCTGTCCAAAACAACCAGCAGCAGTTCATCGATCCCAATCAGTTTCTGCAGCGCAGCGCCGGCGTCACGTCGCCCATCATGGGGACGCAGGCATTTGTGCAACAACCACTGGTGGGGCCTCAGGCAACCTTCGAACAGAACATCGACAGCGGGCTGGGATTCCAGGATTCCTACACACGAATCAACGCCCGGATTCCGAACTGGCTGGCTCCAAACGACACCGTCGTCAACATTGATGTATCAGCCTCGCTGAGTGGCGGCGGCCGTGATCTGTACAACTACGGTTTGTCGGTAAGGCACTATGATGAGGCGCGCAATCGCGTCTGGGGAATTAACGCCTTCGGGGACTTCGACAACACCACATCACTCAGCGACTATTCGCGATTTGGAATCGGCCTCGAAAGCCTTGGCCGCTACATCGATTTTATCTTCAACGGCTACATCGTTACTGGTGAAGACACATTCCTGAGTTCCAGGACCGTGTTGCCCGACCTGTCGCTGCGAGGTAACAACGTTGTTCGCTCATTCAGAGAGACACGCGAAAACGCCTATTCCGGATTCGACGCCAAGATCGGTGGGCCTCTGCCATGGGTGGGCCGAAGAGGTATCAACGGTTACGTCGGCACCTATTTCCTCGCCAGTGAATACGGAGCCGCGGAAGCTCTGGGGGTTTCCGCTGAGGTTCAGGTTCTGGCAACCGAGTCTTTTGAAGTCAATGCCTACTACACCAACGACGAAGTATTCGGCACCAACAGCTGGGTCAGCCTGGCGTACACGATTCCAAATACACGTGAACGACAAATCCTGCGACCACGACGCGTTCAGGATCGCCTGACCGATCCTGTTCGCAGAACGAATACTATTCACAGCAAGACGGAAACACTCACTGCTACAGAAGCAGTCATCAACGCGAAGACTGGCGCCCCATGGACGATCTTCTATGTCGATCCAAATGCGACGACAGCCGGAGCGGGAACAGTTGAATCACCCTACATGACTCTGGAAATGGCCCTCGCAGCCAACTCCGCTGCCGTCGATGCGATTCGAGTCATTCCACGACTGGATGACACCGGAATCAATCTGACTGCCACAGGAGGCATCGATCTGTTTCCGGAACAGGCGTTGTTCTCATCTCACAAGGATTTCACGCTCTTCACCGACCCAACCGGCGACTTTGTGATTCCTGCGATCCCAACCCTGACGGACATGGGACCACTGATTCAGGATCCAACGATGGTGGCCGGAGGAGCCGTGATTCGGGCCACCGACTGGAACCGCATTCAGGGTTTGCGCATCGATGCGTCCGATTCGACCGGAACCGTGTTTGGAATGGGCATCGATGGTACCGGTGTCGAAGGCATCCACGTCGCCTGCAATACATTCACCAACTACACGATCGGTGCCAACATTCTGGAAGCCGAAGACCAGCTATTGTTTGACGAGAACATCTTTACCGGTCTGGCAGGCGTCTCAACAACCGGCCTCAACGTAGTAACTCGTCCTGGAAGCACGTCGGATCTGCGCATCGCAGACAATACTGCAACCGACAACTCAGTCGCTGGCATCAATGTGAACGCAACACCGGGTTCCACGATCAATGCTGATAATCCGCTGGGGACAGGAACTGTTCTGGGCTCAGCGGATATCGCTACCGGTATCCACGATAACAGTGTCTCTGGAAACGGGAACGGAATTGTCGTCACTGGCGAGATGGGCTCAACGATCAATGCAGTTGTTGAACGAAACACGGCAACGGAGAATACTTTGAACGGCTTCTTCGGCCGAGTAGACGGTGTCGGCGCGTTGTTTAATCTTGCCAGCCTTCGAGACAACACATTTACTCTGAACGGCGAAAACGGAGTGTTCCTGAACTACCGAAACGGTGCCGATTTCCGTTCGGTCACGGAGGACATTGACGGAGACGGCGTCCTGGGCGTCGGTGAAGACCTCAACGGCAACGGTGTTCTGGATCAGGGTATTGTATCGAACACCATGAGTGACAATATGATCGCTGGTCTGTGTATCCTGGGGGAAGGTGATCCACTTGTAGCTGACAGTGGGACAGGGGGCTCGGGCATCTTTGACATTGGCGGACCACAAACAGCACTTGGTAACACGTTTATTGGAAACCTCGGAGCTGGTATTGCTGTTGACCTGTTTGACAGTGCCACCTATCAAGCCGACACAATCAACAACCTGATCACATCGGAACAGGTTGCTGCAGTGAATCCACCGACCATCACAATGGTGCTTGACTTCTGGGAAGCGTCACAGGGATCGATGCCAGACGCCTTTGGCAACGACCTGACACCTTTCGATGTCACTGGCTTCGGTTTTGCTGCCACAGACTTTGATCTGGTGACGAATGCTGTTCTGGATCAGGTTCGCAACTACTACTACGGTATCCCAACGGTTGGGGCAGATGCGCGCAGCCCCATTCCTGATGGCGAACAACTCGCGATTGACTTTGTGATTGGCGACTTCGGTACCGCGCCGTCCAACGGCGCGACTGAGTACTACTACACCATGATCGGCGGATCTACGAGTCCCGGAACTCCACTGGGCATAGCATTCCTGAGTGCAGCACGTGATGCGACCGGTGCCGGGCCAAACTTCGGCTTCGTCACTGGTGACATGATCTCAAGCACCTATTCAGACAACATCAACGGCCTTGGTGGTCTGACACCAGCTGACATTGGTGATGACCATCCACATGAACATGACCTCGCCATTGCTGGTGACAATGTTGCTCTACAGGATGCTCTAACGTCCGGTAACCTAACGTTCACCCGAAACGCCCTCGCTGGCACCGTTGCCCACGAAGTTGGGCACACACTTTCCCTGCAGCACATGAACTTTGCAGGAGTTGTCACTCCAACCGGTGCACCTCCCATTATGGGAACCGGAGCCATCGACCTGCCTAACCAGCAGCGAATTGGTGTACGTGAGTTTGCCTATAGCGGGCAGAATGCTCAAGCCGGAAATGCAACTCAGATGCACGTACAACAACTCATAGATGCACTCGGCACGCGTTCAGCTCTCCAAAATGGTGTTTCCGGTGCAGGAATCGTGGTTGTTGGAAATGATTCCGCGGTCGTTGAGCCCTCAACCTGGATCAACAACGAGATCACGAACAATGGCGGAGACGCATTGTCTATTCACATGAAAGATGCAGCCCGGGCCGAGGATGTCACGATCCAGGGAAATATGATTCTTAACAACAGCGGTCGCGGAATTAACCTTCAGGCAACAGGAGCGACCGCATTCATTGATGCCAGCATGACGATCGGTGGTTCCGGAACCAACACGCTTGACGGGACTTCGTTTACTCAGGCGAACACAATCACCGGTAATCAGCTCGACGGGATCCGTGCTCTGGCCGAAAACGGCGGAACAATTTACGGGAACGCCATCAATAATGTGATTACACAGAATGCTGGTAACGGTATCGCACTTCTGATTGAAGGTGGAGGAATTGTTGACTTTGGGACACCGGCCTCTAACAGGCTAATTACCGGAAACACAATTACCGGCAACGGTGGAGCTGGAATTCTGGCGGTCAGCACAGTTGATGTCACTGTATCCGAAGCAGCACAGGAAATGAACATTCTGGTCCAAGGCAATGAAATCAGCCAGAACGTTTCGGGGGGACTCATTGCCGAACTCAACGGGATCAACAACGTTCCGCCTGGACCACCTGTTGTTGGTTTCCGGGAGAACAATGTTCTCAATCTCACCGTCGGGCAGACAACAATGCCATTCGGAACACCAGTGGCAACGGAATCCAATCTGTTTGATCAGAACGGCGAAGTTGGCATTGGGCTGTCAGTCAATGGCACCGGCCTTGCCAACGTGAGTATCGTGGGCAACACCATCACGAACACAACAGCTGGCACGAACGCTCTGTTTAACGGAGACGGCATTAATCTGATTAGACGTGACAGCTCACTTCTGCTGGCTGATGTACTTTACAACACGATCACAGGGAACGCCTCCAACGGTCTGGAAGTTGATACTCAGGGAACGAACAAAGATAACCAGAACCAGCCGATGGTTGGCACAGTCAACTCGGTGACCTGGAACAACAACATTCTCAGCAATAACGGCGAGAATGGAGCCAGCTTCGCAACTCGCGGTGATTCGCAGTTGTTTGCCAACGGAATGGCAAATGTGCTGACTGGAAACACTCTTAGTGGTGTTCTGGTTACGACCAGTGAGTTCTCATCATTCGGAGATCCAACACTGATGGGCGACGCTCGCCGATCAGTCTTCAATGGGATTACCGCTACGAACAACGGGCGGGACGGAATTGAACTCATAGCCACCGAAGGATCACAGTTGCTGGTGGAAATCACCTCCGAACGGATTCCAACAACGACAGGTGCTCATGCCGCTCTGAATACGATGGGCGATACCAGTATCTCACAAAACGGACGTGATGGTATCCACATCGAATCCGGCGGGACATCACTGCCGGATATCCTGATTACTGCAGAGACTCCTGTGACACCAACGTCTGCCATAACACTCATCAGCGGCAATGGTACCGGGGGAGCCGGCGGTAACGGTATCTTCTGGGATTCGTTTGGTTCTGTCGGCGGTATCGTACAGGTCTACAACACGATGATTGTGGACAACATTGCAGGGGCGACTGAGGACACAGATGGCGACGGGATACTTACATTCGCTGAAGACACGGCCGGGAACTTTGAGCAAAACCAGATCTCAGATTTGAGTGTTGAAACCAGTGGCAATCATGACATAGATGTCGCGAACGGTGACGGGATTCAGTTCAACTACTTCCAGGGAGCGACCTCAACTCTGATTGTTGGTGACACCGGAATGGGTAACTACATCCAGGGCAACGACGACGACGGAATCGCACTGACAGGCGACATTGTACGAACAATTTCAGATGGAGCTGGCGGATCTTCCTCAGTTTCGGCCATCGGCTTTGGCCCAACTCCACTGATCGTGATTCGTGACAATGACATCGGTGGCGTGCGAGACGGGCTTGCCGACGGAAACGGCGGCGACGGTGTGAGTATTCGCAGCTTCGGCAACACCGAAGAAGGTGTCATGCCGGGCGACGTCGATTTCAGCGTACCGCCGGCAGACATGGACGGGTTGGATCCTCTCGGTGGTGCGGGTGCGGCTGAACTGGTCGGGAACGTTGCTGAGGGACCATCTCCGAATATTATCCTCGACGACAACCGGATTACTTTGAATAACCGCAGTGGTGTCAACATTCGTCTGAATGGTGCCAATGGCCTGACGGGATTGCGTCCGAATCCAATTGCACCGAGTCTGGCTCTGATCAACCGGATTACTCTGACGGACAACACGATTGCGTCGAACGGCGAACATGGTGTTTTCCTGCGAGCTGACTCCGACATGAATCAGAACCGAATCGTCTACCTGCCGAACCTGGATGACGGCATGGGCAACTTCGACAATCAGGATTTCAGCCAGGCGAATGTTATCGCCAACTCGGCGTTCAATCCCGCCGATCTTGATCCGTTCCTGCCGTACCTGAATCTCAACACGGTCCAGAACACGATCTTTACAGCCACAGGAAACACGATCCAAAGCAACGGCACAAATACGGTTGTCGGTCACGGCATCGAAATCCGAGTGGGTACAGGTGCCTGGGTTGCAGCTGATGTTCGCAACAACATCTTTGGAGGTAACCTGGAAGAAGACCTGTTTACCGGCTCCTTCCTGTCTCATGTCGATACGACATCCGGGGCACCGACTCAGATCAACACCTTCGAATCGTTCGACAATACAGGCGAAGGTACCTTTGACGTCGTCTATCTGGATGACGCCGCACTGCTGGACATGAGATTCACTGGAAATGTTGGAGACCAGATCAATCCAGAAGAAGGCGGATTCCCACTGATCTCAACCACGTCAAACGTTGTGACTGAACTTGCTGCTGTCTACACCAACTTTGACGATCTGAAGTTCGACGACTTCGATCGATTCGCAGGTGTCTTTAAGATCGACGACTTCTTCTCCCTGAATGCTCCAACGAACGTATTCGTCGAACTAGGTGTTCCTCAGAGTGTCACAGGTGAATTCAGCGACTTTAGCATTCTGAATCTGTCGGCTGAGGCGATTTGGCCGGAAGATCCATTCTCAGACGCCGACTGATGAGTCCAACCAGCGACGTCAAATACTAAACCTCAAACAGCGAAGGCAACCGGCATTTCGGTTGCCTTTGTCTGTTTGGATCGGTCGGGGCAGCTGCCCACAGGCAGGTCTCACGGGGAGCTGTAACCAGCGTTTCCGGGTCGGTCGTCGATAGCTCGAGCCATTTTTTGCCGGCAGATTCTGCCGATTTGCTGTTAACCGCTGGCGATCGAGCCTCTCGGGACACCGGAACCGATGTTGCGGCATTCCTGAAGTTCCGCATATTCTGCGGTCCCTCTCCTGGTGGCTGGGTTCTCACCGATTCGTCGGCCAGCTGCTACCCAATCCCGCCCTCAGCGCGTTCGCCTCATCTCAAAGGCAATTCTCATGCGATGCCGACCCGCTTCCCTTTCCGGATGTCTTGCTGGTCTGACCATTCTGACCCTGTTCAGTGGCTGTTACTCGATGAACGGCTACATGATGAATTCATCAGGGCAGGCTCTGTATAACCAGGGCAACTATTCGATGGCAGCTGCCGAGTTTCAGAAGGCGGTGGCCAGCGCTCCAAACAATCCCGACTACACAGCAAACCTCGCGCGAACCCGCTACAAGATGGGCGACGTTTCCGGAGCTGAGCAGCTGTACCGTCAGAATCTGATGGCCTCGCCGTCTCATCAGCCATCCTATCACGGACTGGCCGAATTGATGGTGGCTCAGGGACGAGGTGCCGAAGCAACTTCGATGCTGTCGAGCTGGTCAGCCACTCAACCGTACGTTGCTGAATCTCATCTGGAAATGGCGTGGCTTCAGAAAGAACTCGGCCAGCCGGATGCGGCTGCTCAGTCATTGCAGCAGGCACTGCAGGTGAATCCCGGTCATCCGAAAGCACTGGCTCACCTTGGCGAGTTCTATCAGCAGAACGGCCAGCACCAACAAGCTGCCGCGATGTATCAACAGTCGCTGCAGGCTCAATGGAACCAGCCGGAAGTGCATTCACGGCTGACAGCCGCTACCGCCGCCGCTGGTCCGACTCATCCTGTCAACGCTGCGGCGCTTGCTCAGGGAGCCACACCACCGGGTTATGGCCCACGTAGGATGGCTCAGGCTCGCCCACCGATGATGGCTCAATCAATTCCGCCACACGTTTCGCCTGGTGCTGGCCCGATGAACGTCGCTCATACGACCGCACTGCCACCAGCCATGGGATTCGGCAGTCCGGTGTCGGCCAGCTTCCCGACTGCCGTCCCGCCACAGCAACCCGTAACACCAGCGACCCTTCCCGTCCCAACTCCGGATCCTGGCTTCGAACAACCGGAGAATTCCGGCACTCCTGCAACAACGGTATCACATGAGACAATGATGATTCCTCAGCAGGATGGGTCACTGCCGGCTGTCGACGCATTCTAATCTGCTGCATCACCTGACTAGAGCATTTTGCTTTTTGTTGTGGACGTTCTGGCTCGTGGGATTGCCTGATTCACAAGCTCTTTCACGTCCATCGCGGCCACGAGTCAGCGTAATACGCTGTAAGTCACCCTATCCGCACCACCCGATGCTGAACAGGTAGCAGACAGACCGTCATTCGGGCTGCAGGGTGCTTTCCGCGTGACACTCAATCGTGTGGGCGATATTCTTCAGACAGCATGAGCTGTCATTTGCCACAGTCCGTCGCATACGTCGTCTTCTGCGCTTCCATTGCCGCCGCTCCCTGGTTGTCCGATGGAGTGCTGGCAGACGATCGACTGGATTACTTCGAGAATCGGATTCGTCCGGTTCTTGTCGAACACTGCTATCAGTGCCATTCGACCACAGCACGAAACATTCGAGGCGGCCTGCTGCTGGATTCTCAAAATGGCTGGGCGGAAGGCGGGGATTCCGGACCAGCCATTGTTCCGGGAAGCCCTGACGAAAGTCTGCTGATTTCGTCGTTGCTGCACGAATCTTTTGAGATGCCTCCGGACAAGCGTCTGCCCGCCGAAACCGTCGAGCACTTCAGAAAATGGATTCGAGAAGGGGCCATCGATCCACGAGAAGGTCAGGCCCCCGCACGCGAGTCGATGAATCTCATGGAAGGGCGAAAGTTCTGGAGCTTTCAACCCGTAGAACAGGTTGAGCCACCAGAAGTCACTTCCGAGTGGGCCAGGACGCCGATCGATCAGTTCATTGCGTCACATCACCAGCATCACGAAGTCACTGCTGCTGCAGATGCCACCGCAGGGCAGATCCTCAGAAGACTCTCGTTCGCACTAACCGGTCTTCCGCCGTCGCCTGACGATTATCATCGTTTTGAAGATGCGTGGGCCGATGACCACGACGCGGCCATCGACCATGTTATCGATGCCCTTCTGAGTTCACCACGTTTTGGCGAACGCTGGGGTCGGCACTGGTTGGATGTCACGCGGTTTGCGGAATCAAGCGGAGGAGGGCGCAGCCTGATGTTTCCCCATGCCTGGCGATTTCGGGATTACGTGATTGAGTCCTTTAACACTGACAAGCCGTTCAACCAGTTCGTCAGAGAACACATCGCAGGCGATCTTCTCCCCACTCAATCAGATGCTGAGAGAAATGCACAACTCACCGGGGCAGGCTATCTGGTTCTGGGCGCAATCAACTACGAACTGCAGGACAAAGAACTGCTGCGAATGGAAGTGGTCGACGAGCAGATCAACACAATGGGCCGCACCTTCCTCGGACTCACGCTGGGCTGTGCCCGCTGCCACGATCACAAGTTTGATCCGATTCCAACTCAGGAATACTACGCGCTCGCCGGAATCTTCCGAAGCACACAATCGCTGGTGCCAGGAAATGTCAGTGGCTATGTCACAGCAGAGCTGAATACCGAAGCCCACGATGCCGCGATGAAAGAATGGAAGGCCGAGAAATCCCGTCTTGTCGAGGAGATCAAACAGCTTCAACAGGAAACCGGCATCGTCGAGATTCCTCCACAAGGCGGCATCGATGATGAAACGCTGCCCGGCTGCATCGTTGATAACACGTCGGCCCGGTTTTCCGGTCAGTGGACTCGATCGACAACGCTGGCTCCTTATGTCGGAGACGATTACCGCTTCATTGACGCGGGCACACCAGAAAGTTACGTGCGATACGAAATCACACTTCCGGAATCCGGCGAATACGATGTGCGTTTGTCTCACAACTACCAGCATGATCGCTGCACCAATGTGGTGGCGAAGGTCACTCATGCGGCTGGCACGGCGAGCGTAAGCATCGACCAGAACAAAGCGCCTGTCGATCAGGTGTTTTCTCGAATTGGCACCTTTCATTTTGATTCACAGACTCCGGCAGCGGTGACCATTGACGCGAGCCAGTCCAGCCCGGACGGAGTCGTCATCGCGGACGCCGTCCAGTTTGTCAGGACAACCGATCACTCGGAACGTCCCGATACTCAGAAGCAATCTGAGCTGCTGGCTCGACTCACTGAAAGCCGTAAGCAGCTCGCTGAGCACCGCAAACTGAAACCTAAAGTTCCGGTGGCGATGAGTGTTTCTGAAGAAGCTGAAACAAGCGACTGGCATGTTCATATTCGAGGCAACATCCGCAAGCTGGGACCGGTTGTTCCGCGAGGATTTCTGTCTGTTGCATCGGTTCAGATTGACGAAACGGGACGAGCCATTCCTCCGACACTTCCGGAAGGTTCGAGTGGTCGTCTGCAGCTTGCAGAGTGGATCGCGTCTCCAGCGAATCCACTCACCACCCGAGTCTACGTCAATCGAGTATGGCAGCACCTCATTGGAGAAGGATTGGTTCGCACTCCGGATAATTTCGGCCAGACCGGCACGTCTCCGACTCATCCGGCACTGCTCGACTATCTGGCATCAACATTCGTCACGGAAGACAACTGGTCCACAAAAAGTCTGATCCGGCGCATCGTGAGATCGCGTGTGTTTCGGCTGTCTTCCAGTGGTACTGACCATGATCCCGAGAACAAACACCTGACGCGAGGCTTCAGGAGGCAACTGGACGCCGAAGCACTGCGGGACAGCATCCTGCAGATCAGCGGGCAACTGGATCTGAGTTTCTCCGGAGGAAGAACGATCAGTAAGCTGTCAACTTACGATGGAGACTATGACCACAGCACCGATCGTCCGAATACGCGAAGTGTATACGTACCGTTCCTTCGCAATTCTATACTGGAATCGCTCGATGTGTTCGACACTGCAAATCCGAATGTCGTGACCGGTCGCAGAGTTCTCACGGTCCTGCCAGGCCAGGCGCTCTATCTGATGAACAGCCCATTCATCCAGACTCAATCAGACCATGCAGCAGTGCGGTTTCTGCGGGAACAACAGTCCGGCGGGAGGAATGATCAGGACGCAGTGATTCAGCAGGCCACGCTTCTGACACTGGGCCGTCCGCCCACGGATGCAGAAATCGAAACTCTATCGGAAGTCCTGGATTCATCGCTGCAGAATGAGCAGTCCTGGAGTATGATTTTTCAGGCTTTATTTGGTTCTATCGATTTTCGTTTTGTCGACTGAGTGTGATGACTGCATTTTCGACAACAGACACTCACAGCCTGCCTGATTCTCGGCCGCTCTGCACCGAGCAGGTGCGGAAACTACCGGGACGACGTGAGATGCTGCAGACAGCAGGTTGCGGTTTCGGGGCACTGGCACTGCACAGTTTGCTTCCAGATTCTGCATTCGCATCAACAGCAATGCAGCGTCAGCCACCGTTGCACCCGGCAAAAGCCAAACGAGTCATTTTTATTTTTATGCAGGGTGGTCCCAGTCACGTCGACAGCTTCGACTACAAGCCTGACCTGATCCGGAATGACGGCCAGTCAATTGACTTCACCGGTGTCCGATTCAAGACGTTCGGGCAAAAGAGTCAGCGTCAATTGATGAAGCCACTGTGGGGGTTCACTCAGTACGGCGAATGTGGTCAGCACGTTTCAGAGCTGTTCCCCGAAATCGCGCGGCATGTCGACGACCTGTGTTTTCTGAAAGGAATGCACACGGAAGGTGTCGCTCACGGTCCGTCGACATTGTTCCTGCACACGGGAGCAACCAACCTCGTTCGTCCGTCAATGGGTTCGTGGCTGATGTATGGCCTGGGATCTGAAAACAATAACTTGCCAGGGTTTGTCACGCTGCAGCCGTCCAACATGAACGGCGGCCCGCGTAACTATTCCAATGCTTTCCTGCCGGATATCTATCAGGGTACGGCGATTGGCAACACTGGGTCGTCCTTCGACGAAGTCACGATTCCGCACATGCGACGAAATGGCAACAATGCCGCTGAATCACGGCAGCAGTTTGATCTCCTCCAGAAGCTTAACCGCAGTCAGACTCAGCGGCGGCAGGAGAACGATGAACGACTCAGCGCCGTGATCGAAAGCTACGAACTCGCATGGAGAATGCAGGCAACAGCACCTCAGGTTCTGGATCTGTCGGGGGAAACGGCGGACACACAGGCGATGTACGGCATCGGCGACGAACCAACGGACCAATTCGGACGTCAGTGTCTGCTGGGACGTCGGCTGTCCGAAGCTGGTGTGCGGTTTGTACAGATCAATTATGCGGATGAATCTGCCAATCCCCGCTGGGACCAGCATTCCAACATGCCTAAACACATGCAGCACGCAAGGGCGACCGACAAGCCGGTCGCGGGACTGCTGGCAGACCTGAAACAGCGTGGACTGCTCGAAGATACTCTTGTCTGGTGGGGCGGGGAATTCGGTCGGACACCATTCTCACAAAGCAAAGACGGTCGCGATCATAATCCGCGTGGCTTCACGGTCTTTCTGGCCGGCGGAGGAGTCAAACCTGGATTCTCGTGGGGTGCCACGGACGAAATCGGACATGAAGCGGTCGAAGGAAAGGTCCACATGCATGACCTGCACGCCACCATCCTGCATCAACTCGGACTGGACCACGAACAACTCACGTATCGCTACGCAGGACGCGATTTCCGGCTGACTGATGTCGCTGGACGAGTCATCCACGACATCCTGTCGTAGAAGAACGGTTGGCTGTCAGATTACATGCAGCGACACATCGAAGCGGTGAAACGCAGCAACAACGCATCCGACCGCCAGAGCGGCCGTGACAGTCAGCCCCGTAACAATTCCCGATGCAAACACACCGACGACCGGCAGTGCCATTGGAAATTCCTGAGCAATCACTGCCGCCAGTGGAGCCCACAACAGAATGGCCCCTGCCAGCGACGCGAGAAGCACCGACTTTGCGGTAAACTTCAGAATCGTACGCAGGAATGCCTCCAAACCTTCCTGAGTTGGACGCTGCGGGTACAGGAGAAACATCAGGTTGTCCAAAGCCACAAACAGCACGACCAACGGGACCGTGATTACCAGTGCAGCGAAAATCAGCTGAACGTCAACGGAACGGTAAATCCCAGCCGCCACACAAATAACCGCCTGGAACACGACCGACAGCAGAACCGGAGTCGCCAGCTGCCCGACGACGATTCGCGTCGGTGTCATGGGCAACATCTTCAGCTGGCAAAGATGGTCGCTGTCCAGTCGGAAGTCGAACTTCACGGCTTCCGGCAGTAGAACAAACGTGTAGAACAGCGCCCCGCAGACAGCGAGGAGAAATGCGACCGCCGGATCCTGAACGGAAACGAGTGTCGGAATCAGCAACATCGCGGGGATGGCCATTGAGATCAGCAGACTTCCACGGTAGCGAGCGGCACGACGATACTGCCTCCAGATGAGTGGACCACAAGCTGGAATCCTCGTTAGAGTCAGCTGGTCGGCCACCGACGGTGGATCACACGAACCTCCTGAACCACTCTTCCATCGACGCCTCTCATGCCGGATGCGCGTCATCAGCCAGACCGAGTAAAGCTGGCCAATCAGTCCTCCCATGGCTGCAATGACCACAAGCATGGCAACCATTTTCCCCGCGACAGAAGCAATCGTTCCGTGACCAGCAATCACATCTGCTGCCACGAGAAACGGCACTGCAACCACTGACACCGTTTCATTCTGCAGGAAAGAAACAATCAGTGTGGAGGGCTGCTGACTGCGAGCCAGGTCTACAATCTGGTCGGTTCCTGTCGGATTGGTTGAACTTTCCGAAATCGATGGCAGACCGCAGACAAACACAATGCCCGCAAGACTCCCAACCACCGCAAGGCGATACATCCGAAACGCACGGTCGTTCAGGCAGCTGATTCCGATGTCTGCCAGCATGCGAAACAGTTCCAGACCGACAAGTGCCAGGATGAGCCCAATGGGGCTGCTCCATGACAGGTCTGGCCACAATACTAAGATCGTGAGCAACGCCTTCGGCAGTGTTGAAGTCAGGATCACGACAAACCGATAGACAAGCTGTTCGCCAGTTGCAAACGGTCCACCCACAATGAGAGCTTCTTCTTCCGGCGACCATTCAATGGCCGTTTCCGGTCGTTTCCAGGCCACTCGAATAATGTGCCACAAAAACCACGCGAACAGTGGTACAGCGACCCATTGTCGGAATTCGTCCGGGGCATAGGGTTCACGAAGCAACATGCTGGCGACGGTCTGCCCGGTCCACACGAATGCCAGAATGACAACGAGCAGAGAAAGCAAAGTTCGACGTGGAGTTGAGAACGCTCGTTTCAACCGCCTCAGTCGGGCTCGCAGGTTTGCCTTCAGAAGAACACACAGCACCGATCGCATGGAACTACCTCGCTCCGGAAACAGCAACTTCCTGGTGCGTTCTTATGCCACTCTGATCGGTCGCTGCAAAGAAGATCTGTTCGAGGCTGACATCATCGTCAGCAGAACCAAACTTCTGACGGAATTCACCCACTGTGCCAAAGAACTTTTGCTGACCGTGATCCAACATCAGAATCCGGCTGCAGACATCTTCCACCATTGCCAGCAAATGGGAGCTGATGAGGACCGCAGCTCCTGCGGCGGCTCGTTCAACAATCGTTCTTTTGAGTGTCCGGATGCCCATCGGATCGAGTCCGGTGAGTGGCTCATCGAAGAGCAGGGCAACCGGGTCGTACAGATAGGCACAACAGATTGCCAGCTTCTGTCTCATGCCGCGCGACAGATCTTTCGCGGCCGTATCTCGTTTCTGATCGAGTTCAAATTGTTTCAACAGCACCGCCGCTTTGCGATCTGCATTGTCGACTTTGTAAGCGGCTGCGGTGAATGCCAGATGATCGCTGACCGTCAGGTTCGGGAACAATGATGGATCGTCAGGCACATAGGCCAGACGCTGCTTGACCGGAATCGGCTGTGACTCGACATCAAATCCGGCGACAGAAAGGGATCCAGCGGTTGGCGGAATGATGCCGGCCAGGCTTCTCATCGTGGTCGTCTTTCCTGCTCCATTGGGGCCCACAACACCGATGATCCGGCCCGAAAAAACGTCGAACGAAACTTCCTCAACGGCAGGAACACCTTCGTACGCCTTGTGGAAATTCGCAACAGAAATAATGGGAACTGCAGACATACCGACCGATCCTGAACGGGGTTTTCATTCTGAAAACCTAGTTCACGACCAGCGTGGACCACGTTCAGGCGCACACAATTGAACGCACAGCAACCCCCTACATCCGGAGCAATGCCGATAACCGCAACGGACACAGCCGAAGCCGCATTAGAGTGGCATCCTGACGACGTCGTGTTGAACCGGCTGGTCTACTCGTCCGCAACGTTCACGTAGACCTTCAGGGCATCCCGGTCCTCAACCAGCAGACGTATCATTTCGGCGTAGTTTTCCAGGCCGTCAACGGGATTGGTAAGAATCCTCTCTGTGACTCCTGGCCAGGAAACTTCGCCAAGTGCCATGTCGGCGATGCCACTTTCAAAATGGCGGAAGTTGGCGTTCACCGATCCCAGCAACATCTTGTTTCCAAGCACCCAGTTCAGATTGACGCTGTCACTTGGAACCTGAATGTCGCGTTGGCCTCCGGTGATACTGGTCCACACGATGCACCCGTTGTGTCCCAGCACCTCCATGCATTCAAAGGCGATTCCGCTGTGACCGGTCGCTTCGATGATCAGATCCGGCTTACCGTTTTGTTCTGCCATTTCGTGCAGAGTGATATCGGACGTGCTCACATAGGTTGCACCGTAGCCTTCGGCAATCTCCGCCTTCAGATTGCCCTCACGCTTACCGCGCGCAAGCGTCCAGACTTCGATGCCTTTGAGCCGCAATACCAGAGTCGCCAGAAGTCCGATCTGGCCGGCTCCTGTAACCCAGGCTCGTTTCGGTTCCCAGACCTGCAAACGTTTCTGAGCCAGGAAAGCCTGCTCGACGGCTTTCGCAGCACAACTCATTGGCTCCGCCAATACGTGCAGATGCTTCAGGCCCTGGGGCATCCGGACAACGAACTCCTCGTCATCGACAAAATACTCCGTCAGAAAACCATGACGAAGATTGATGCCGCGTTCATAGTATTCTTCTTCGCTGGTGATGTCGGATCGGCCGATCTGATCGAAGATCGAACCACCTGGACGGCGCACCGTGCACGTAACGTAGTCACCTGGCTTCACCTTCTTAACAGCCGAACCCACTTCTTCGACAATTCCGAAGCACTCATGGCCAATCACCAGAAAGTCGTAGCCTTCCGGAGCCTGGCCGTACAAAGCGTCATTGATCTCACGGTCTGTCGCATCGACACCGACTTTGAGAACTCGAACCAGGACGCCTCGATCGTTTGGTACATCGCCAACTGAAGGCTTGTCGAGTTCCGCCAGATGGACGCTGCCTGGGGTACCAGGGCGAACAGCGATTGCTTTCATGAATACTAACTCCGGAGTAACTGGCTGCAGGTAACCACAGCGATATGAGGCATGTTGAAGCGAGAGATTCTACAGCGAACGACGATGCCTTGTGGCCTTAACAGGGGCCAAAAGATCCTGTCAAACGGGCATTCCCATGAGCCAGAACAATGACAAGAAGTTGAAGTGTTCTACTCCGATGACGACTGGCCACTCCACCATCCGCTAATCTTCTTCCAGCCCCTGACCGCCATTCTTCCACTCAGAATATCCTCGGTCCACGTGGGTTTGTCGTCGGCGAAATTGTTCCAGACAGCGGAAATATAAGGTCCCGACGTTTCACGCAGGGATTCGAACAGTCCCTTGTCCTGAATCGTTCGCAGCGAGTCAGTGTAGTGACCGATGACGTGGCGATTCATCAAACCACCGGCGACTCGCACGCCCGCGAATGTCCCTTTGGCTGCCGTTTCCAGTTTGCCCAGTGTGTTCATCGCGAGGGCTCCGGAAACACCCAGGAGACTCACACCGTTGTTGACGGAAATCTCCTGCATTTCATGCCAGTACCGACGCAACTCCGCTTCCGGCAGGATGCCCGTGTAATCCACTTCTGTCAGTGATTCACGGGTCTTCTCGAGCGTCGCCCGCAGCTGCTCGACCGATAACGGTGGCGTATCAAACAAAGTGGCCGCGTTGCCGGAACTATTCTGAATGGCCGTCAGGACATCGTCGACATGGTGAATTGTCGACGTGTCATCAATGAGTCCCTGGTCACGAAGTTCGCCGGCCAGCTGCTGAACATAGTTGCTGGACCCGTACGCCACGTCACTGACGATTGCCAGCAGCCAGACCGGAGACACGTGCAGCGTCGCCATTCCTGCCAGGTCAACAAAGTTGCCAACTGCTTTGCGAGCCATAAAGTCATCGCCTGCAGTCACATCGTCATCTGTTGGTTCTTCGCCGGATTCAACTCCTCCTACATTCCGAGCCAGAAACCCGAGCGAGTTCTTTACAACCAGTTCGTATGTCTTGGCCGACTGAAACGATTGAGGAATCAGCAGGCTGGCTGTTTCCATGGCCGCTCCGGCTGCCAGACCCACGCTGCTGCGAACCACCCGTTCCGGCAGACTCAGACTGTACATCATCAATTGCTGAATCCCCGCGCGATCCGTCAGAGGCAGCATTTCACCCGGATCCAGCCAGGCTCCTTCGCAGTTCGCGCACACATCGATTTCTGCGTTACCCAACAACTGAACCTTCATTAGTTCGGAACATTCCGGACAGTGCACGGGAGGGGTGGACGGTTCCTTATCCAACTCCTGAAGCCACTCCTGTTTGATTGCGACACTGGCAACAAACTGCCCCAGACAACCGGGACAGCGTAGTCCGCCGGATTCCGGAACGAGGTCTTCTTCACAACGAGGGCAGCTGGTTAACGACGACATAGAACTGCTTTCTTCCTTCGGCCTGATTCGGATTACGATCCGTTCTTGACACAACGAACTATCAGCCTTGCGCAGATCACAGATTCTGGCGTAATCTGTCTCGAAAAGCACGTGCTGGACCGAGTTCAGGATGCATCCCACATCACGGCTGGCAGCTGCTCGCGCAGTTCCATGAACGATCGCAGGAGAGTGGCTGGTGACGTGGAATCCGTTGACGTCAAGGCGATCGCATCCGATTCGATCAGCATCGTTGCGGCGTGTTGATCTGCGAATGTCACTCGACACCAGGTCGCTGTTCGATCGTAATCGGCTTCCAGCTGACTGTCGGGCTGCTCTTCCACCCAATCGATGAAGCTTTCGACATCAACCGGTTCGGCTGGCGCGATGGCCACGGAGTTGAACGTGCTGCCGAATGCTGCAGCAAACTGTTGTGACAGAAGTGGCTTCGGATCAGCAAAACCATCGACCCGCCGTTCACAAACCGTCGAACTAACATCTTCATCACAGAGACGGATGGAAACTCGGTAGCAGAAATGAGGCGTCTGAATGCTGGCCGCTCCATCGATCGGTTCTGCCACATCCATTTCGATACGTTTGAATCCCAGGTGCTGCCGAAGCTCTGCAAATCGCAAATCCAGATCGGCTTCCAGATCGGACGCGGCAATCCGCCGAATGAACGCCTGAGCGCGTTCCGAATGATCATCCGGAATGCGGTGTGTCTTGCGGAAGTCAACCAGATCTCGAACTCGACCACGTTGTTCGCCCACGAGCGCCAGATTGAGCATATTCCGGAACATCTCTGTGTGAAGGAATCCTGCCAGATATGATTCACAGCAGGATAGCGGACACCCGCATTTGGGGCGAGATTTGCTTCCCTGGTTCGAGAAGAATCGCAGTCGCACTGGAATCTCTGAGAACCACTCCGCTAACCTGCAGAGCTTGAATTGTCAGAACTCTCGACGGCCTGAGGCTGATTCCATGGAAGCACTGCTCGAATTAATTCAGAACATTGTCACCCTGTTTTGGTCCGTTCTGGACGTCATTGTCGCATTGCTCAAAGTTGTCCTCCCGTGGCTTCCATTGCTGGCATGGATCGCCTTCTGGACACTGGCAGTGAACTGGGTCAAAGCATTCGACATCCTTCGTCGTGGTGGTTTTATTGGGGTCCTGCTTCTGATGTTTGCTGCGGTTCTGGTTTGGGGAGCGGTCGCTCCACCGGCCGCCGGAAGCCACTCCATGTTTGGCCTTACCGTCAGCAACTATGCCGGCAAGTTCATCTATGTAACGATGCTCACGTGCATCGCGCTCTTGTGCGGTTCAGCTCAGATGAACGGCTTTGCAGGCGGTCTTGTTTCGTTCGACGATTCCGACGAAGAAGTGACGGCTCACTGATTGACTGGTGGTGTGCATAATCAGTCTGTTCTGATGCGATTGTTTCCATCGTTCAAGAACGGAGCACGTTTTGGCAGGCTACTATTCGGTCATCTTTACTTCTCAACGTACAACGCTGGATCCGGAAGGCTACGAAGAGACAGCCCAACGTATGACGACGCTGGCTGCTCAACAACCGGGCTTTCTGGGTATGGACAACGCTCGCAATGATGACGGCTTCGGAATCACAGTATCGTACTGGACCGATCTGGAATCAATCCGTTGCTGGCGCGAGCAGGCAGAACACCTGACCGCTCAGCACACGGGTCGTGAAAAATGGTACGAGTGGTTTCAGCTTCGTGTCTGCCGTGTTGAACGTGAGTGGTCATTTCAGCAGACGGCAGACGGACCAAAACAGGGATAGTCACCACGCGTTGGGCAGTCGTCATTCCTCTGCGACGGACTCCTGCTTCGTCTTGAGTACCTGCGCGGCTTCGCCGGCGAAAGGAGAATCGGGGAATTCTTCGATTAGCGATTTCCACGTTCGCTGCGCTTCGTCGGTTCTACCGGTTTTCTCCTGACAGCCGCCCGCCTGAAACAGAGCCTGCGCCTGCAGATCTGCAAAACGATATAATGTCGATACCTTAAAGTACTCGCGTGCGGCCAGTTCATACTCACGTTCGCGCAGTCTGGTTTCAGCGATCAGAAACTGACTTTGAGCGGCAGTGCGTGTCCCACGTCCCGTTTCGTCGTAGATCACCTGTTCAAAGAACTCACGTGCCTTTTCGAAATCGGGTTCTGCCTGTGCGGTCCATCGTCGTCCCTGAAGGTAGCTCATCTGGAACCCATGCAGTGATTCCGAAAAACGGCTTTGGAACTCACCAGCCAGCTCATCGACCTTTGCGTAGTCCTTCGCGGTGAGTGCCGCTTCACCCAGAGCGACCCAGACACGTTCCGTCCACGCTTCCGGTTTCAGATCTCCTGAGATCACGCCACGCCGGAGCAGTTCGAGCAGTTCTCCTGCCTCTACTGGCCGATTGAGCCCCAGTAAACCATCGGCATACATCATCTGGACCTGAGCTGCTAGGGAACTTCCGCTGTGCTGTGCACCGAACATTTCTGCAAACTTAACCACCTGCTCCCAGGCTTGTCTCTCGGTATTGATTTCGACCAGATGGAACAACGCTCGCGCCTTTTCAGCTTCCGCGTAATCCGGGTGTTCTGCAATCGCGCGAAATTCGCGCATCGCTTCGTCCGTCTGCTCCGCAATCATCAGACTCTCGGCCAGCGACAACCGCGCCGTTCCGGCAAATCGACTCTTTGGACGTTCCTTCAATAACCGTCGATACACCTCGTCTGCCCGTGCATATTTTTCATTCTTCAGGTTCAGCCAGGCCCACTCATCCAGAATTGAGTCCAGTTCGTCTGCATTTGCAAATGCGTCTGCAACAGCTGCCCATTGCTGATTCGCCTCATCCAGGTGCCCCGCATCAGCCTGCAGGCGGGCGGCGGAACGGCCAGAATCGAGAGCGAATGCCTGCACACGCTGTTTCAGCTTCATGTCTTCCATATCGGCGGCAGCCTGCATGAATTCCGTGACAATTGCAGAGTATCCCCTCACAGCTTCGTCCAGTTTCCCGGTCTCCTGCAGACTTCGAATCTGCATGTAGCGCGCATCATAGCCCGTAAAGGTGCGGGGCCACGCACTCGCCGTCTGGCCAAAGGCTGCTGCTGCTTCTGCGAATTGATTCAGTTTAAATAATGACCATGCATTTCCAGACGCCCCGGATTGTTGAGTTGCTTCGGGTGCCTGCTTGTTGTTTGCTCGTCGAAAGAATTCCATGGCGGGCTGAAACTGTTCCTGATCCCACGCATGCTCTGCAGACTGCAGGATCGCAGTCCATGTCTGTGGATTCGTTGGAGCCTTGTCAATCATCAGATCGGCGTCCGCGAGTGCAGCTTCGTACTGGGCGGTGTTGGCTCGTGCGACGATGAGAGCAGCTCGGGCATCTTCGGCCTGAGGCCCTTCTTTCGTCTTCTCAAGAAACCTGATAGCCAGTTTTTCTGACTCGTCGAACTGGCCCAGTTCCAGAGCGCTCATTGCACCGAGTGCCAGAATGCCATGCAGATCCTGGTTATCCTCGCGAGACAATTCCGGAATCAACTGCTGCACTCTCTTGAGCGCTGCTTCGTATTGTCGGGCTTCATGGTCAATACCAGCGATGTAGTACACACACAAAGCAGCAGAGCGGGGATCAGCATCGCCAGAATCCAGAACCTGCTGAAATGCTTCCCGTGCTGCTGTCGGCTGTTCCAGCTGAATCATCAGACGACCGGAGAGAAACCTTGTTCGTGATTTTCCATACGCTTCCGGGAAATCTTTCTGAAGTCGTTGGAGCAATCGCTGCGCGGCCGGTGTGTCAGACAATTCCAGCCGTAAACTGGCTGCGTTGAACAGAGCATCAGGGACATGCGGATCGTTCGGCCATCGATCAGCAAGATCCGTATACATGATGGCCGCCTTTTCATGCTGCCCGGCAACCTGTTCCAGACGAGACTGTTCAAACAGAATCTCTGCAGCCAGTTCGCTGTCACCTGCCGTGTCAAATGCCTGTTGCAGTGTGGAACGTGCCTCCTCAAGTCGCTCCAGCTTCACCAACGACATGCCGGTAAACAGCTTCGCTTCCACGGACTCGGATGAGTCTTCCGCAACGCGTTCAAACCGCCGGATGGCATCTTCGAACCTGCCGCTGCGGTACAATGCCCGACCGGAATGCAGCGACGCTGACGGTGCATGCCGCGACTTCGGAAATCTGGTGACGATTTCATCGTAGAGAGCTGAGGCCCGGTCGTACTGTTCCTGCCGAAACCGAATCGTGCCTGCTCGTGCGAGTGCCCGCACGGCCTCCGGTGTGTCACCCAGCTGAGCCACACGGCGATACGCAGCCACAGCATCGTTGGCTTTGCGCTGCTTCTCCAATGACAGTGCGAGAGTGTACTGTGCCTGTCGACTGATATCCTTATCCGTCGTATTCGCCAGGACATCCTGCAATGTTGCATCTGCGTCCCCCCAGCGTTCCAACTGGACAAGTGCTTCACCGAGTTGCAGTCTTCCCCAACCTGCGAGTTTGTCTGCGGGGTGCAGTTTCACGTATTCAGCCAGTTCCATTGCAGCGGCCTCGAAGTCGCCGAGGTAATAACTGCACTCGCCGATCCGGTACCGTGCTGCGGCCAGATTCGACCCTTCCGGACTTAGCTTCGCGTACTCCTGAAACTGAGTACGGGCCTGGTCGTACTTTCGAAGAGAACTGTATGAGAGCCCCAGATAGAACCTGGCCAGCGGAACACGAACGTGTTCCGGATAGTCCTTCACGAACTGTTCAAACGTCTCTGCTGATAATGCCCAGCGGCTCTTTCGCCAGAATCCAACACCAAGATTGAAATCGTCTCCCGCTTTGTCAGCAAGAGATTCCAGCGGCTGGCCAGAGAAAACAATGACTGCCACGAGAGACACAATGCGGATTCGCCACGACTTTGATGCAGACATGAGCAAACAACTAATGAGGGCAGGGGGGAGTGCATTCGTGAAAATGCAGGCTGGAACCGGCCAGATCTGAGAGGTCTTGGCTCTCATTGGGCGACTCATTCTACGCCGATTTTCGGGGATTCGTAGCGAGACCGATCCGAAACCGGCCCGTCCAATGTAGAACAGGTGTTTCCAACGCTCTCGCCAACGGATCTGCACAGAACAGTTGGTTCTGGCAAAGAGGCGAAAACAAGAAAAGAAAACTCAGAATGCCGTCTGGAATCTATCTGAACGACGACGTGAGCCGATGCTGGTGGTGCGAAGGCCACGCCGACTACGAAGCTTACCACGACAAGGAATGGGGACGTCCGGTCAGCAACGACCACCGACTCTTTGAAAAGATCTGTCTGGAAGGTTTCCAGTCTGGCCTGAGCTGGCTGACTATCCTGAGAAAACGCGACAACTTTCGAAAAGCGTTCAAAGAATTTGACTTCCACAAAGTGGCCGAATTCAAGACTCACGATGTGAAGGCTCTGCTGAAAGATGCCGGCATCATTCGTCATCGAGGCAAAATCGAAGCCACCATCAACAACGCTCGCAAAGCGATTGAAATGGAAGCAGAATTCGGTTCGCTGGCCACGTGGTTCTGGCAGTACGAACCGCGACTTCGGCGAGCGGCATTGAAGAACCGGCAAGATGCCTGTTTCCACACAACCAGTGAGGAATCCAAACAGATGTCGAAGGCACTTCGAAAACTCGGCTGGAAGTTTGTTGGCCCGACGACTGCTTACGCTTTCATGCAGTCAATGGGTATGGTGAACGATCATCTTCGTGGTTGCGCCTGCTACGAACAGATCGAAGACCTTCGATCGTCATTCGTCCGCCCTTAGTTTGAGTGACATCTGAACCTGACGTTCGCATTCACCTCTCGCCACTGCCATTATAGGTGGCCCATTTTGTGCCTCTGTTCCGGAGTTATTCAATGTTGCGACCAATCACCGTCCCCATGATCCTGATGTGTTGTCTGGTTACTCCCGTCCTGGGAGCAGACACTCCGGCTGCGTTTCTGCGTTTCCAGTACGGAGATTCAACATCTTATGGACTTCTCGCCGGTAGCCAGGTCATTGAGCTGGAAGGCGACATCTTTGGAAGCTGGTCCAGAACCGAATCAATTCACAAACTCAGCGATGTCAAGATCCTGACGCCCACAACGCCGACACAGGTCTTTGCGATGGCCGGTAACTACCGCAGTCATCTCAGTGAGGGGACGATCCCGGAGAAATTCCGGATTCCGCAACCTTTTCTGAAACCGACATCCTGCCTGACTGCTCACAACACTCCCATCAGAATTCCCTCAGATGCAACGGTCGTTCACTACGAAGCGGAGATGGTCGTAGTGATTGGAAAACGATGCAGCAAAGTATCGCAGGAAGAAGCTTCGGACTACATTCTTGGCGTCACGGCAGGTAACGATGTCAGCGAACGTGTATGGCAAAACGATAAGGACGTGAAAGATGTTCAATGGTGGCGGGCAAAAGGAGCTGACACATTCGGCCCGGTCGGACCGTACATTCTGACAGGCCTCGACTATGACAATCTGACTTTGGAACTGGTCCTGAACGGTGAAACAAAACAGAAGGAAAAGACAGACCACCTCATTCATAACGTCCCTAAAACGGTCAGCTTCATCAGTCAGTATGTCACACTGAACCCGGGAGATCTGATCTTCACGGGAACGCCTGGCAAAACAAACGTGATTGCCAAAGGAGACACGGTCGAAGTTCACCTGGAGGACATGGTGCTTTCAAACCCGGTCGAATGACGGCATCGCACGTCATGACAACCCAACAACGGAACCTGTCGAATCGTATTCCAGGGTGACGACGCTACCGTCACGATCCAGACTGCGCCGTCCGGCTTCCAGCACCGCCGTGACGGTCGCAGTGTCCTCAACAGTGGCCAATCTTCCTCGGAAGTCCGCAGCAGTGGCCTGTTTTTGGCTGATCGAAGTCGCCGCTTTCACAAAGTCAGCGATGCTCTGATAGCCGTATGCAGACTGTCCGGCGAAGTTGCCTTCTGCGTCAGGCGAATACTTCATGAACAACGGATTGGCTGAGGCAAACCCATCGGCATCGGTTGCTACCGAATAGCCCCGATGAGCCTGGTCGATCGTGACTTCACCCTGATGTCCCATGTAGAAGAACCGTTGTTGCGAATGCACATCGGAGCGAGGTGCTACCCATGACGACGTATAGATCCCGGTTGCCTTGTGACCGGAGTTTGTATTGATCCAGTCAACAGTCAGCGTGATGGTGTCTTCGGTTGGAATCCCTTTTGATTTCGCCATTCCGGTGGCCGCTAAGGCGCGCACTGCAACGGGGCGAGCAAACGAGCCGACAGCCCAGAAGTTGAAATCGACATGGTGGGCGTTCAGGTAGTAGCTGATGTCACTGGAGTTCCCGGCCCAGGAACGAAACGTATCCAGCTGGCTCTTTGGTTGACTCATGTATGACTGAAAGAAGCTGAAGTCGCCCAGTGTTCGAATGCGATCACGAGCGTCCGCATAGATCGGATCCCATCGCTTGTGAACTTCCATCGCCACCAGAACGTTCTTCTCTTTGGCCAGCTGAGCTATCTGCCGGTGCTGGTCGAGTGTCTTGACAAGCGGTTTGGCGACGAGGACGTGGCAGCCTCGTTCGATTGCGTCCATCGCGATTGCAAAATGAGTGTCGTCCGGAGTGAACACTGTCACGACATCGCCTGCAGATACCTCGCTCAAGGCGGTCCGGTAAGCCTCGGGATCGCAGACAACACGGTCAGCAGGAAAACTCTCAAACGCCACATCCATCCCGCGATAGATATCACCAATGCACTCCCGCACGTGCTGGCGAATCCCGGTGAATTTGGTGCCATTCGTCCCCGCCAGCAGAATTCTGTCGACAAATCCCAGGCGTCGCAGATCCATCATAGTGAGCGCGACAACTCCCGCCCCTTTGTCGGAGGTGGAAGCCGATCCATGCACGTATCCGGTTGTGTATTCACCGGAACCGATCATCAACGCATTGATTGCCATCACATATCAGCCGTGCAGGTGTTTCTCGAAGCAGGCCCTGACCTGCTGCCACATGGATTCGGATAGAACATGCCCGACATCCTCCTGAATGAATGAACTAAACTGATCGGGGACGTTCTGATCTGCATAAACCTGTGCAATTCGTGCGACACCTTCTCGTGCATGTTCAATTGGTGAACCACTGTCGTTTTCGCCGAGGTTCAGGTGGAGCGCGCGAGGAGCGATGAGTGCAGCGATTTCAGGCGTATCTCCATACTGCAGCCAGCCGGGAACAAAATTTGGGAAACAGTGGAGCAGGTGGTGGTCGTGGATCGCAGCATACGTTGGCAGACAGCAGTTGCCGACGATGGCCTTCAATCGAGGTTCATGCGGACCGACCATCCAGGCATGAGTTGATCCCATCGAGTGGCCATAGCAACCCAGTCTGGAAGCATCGACTTCAGGTCGTTCACACAGGAAGTCGATGGCACGACGCATATCCAGGATATTCTTCCACGCCATACACTTGCCGTTAACAACGTACCGAAGGAATTCAAAACGTTCGAACTTCATCCCGGTCAGCTTGCCAGCCGGGTCCTGACGTTCTTCGAAACAAAGCGCGTCGGGACACAGAACCACGTAGCCTTCTTTAGCGAGTGCAACTCCGGTGTGATGCATGGGGTCGCCACCCAGGCCGGCGGGTTCTGATTTTCCGATCGTGAACTTCCCGGCATGCTGATGCCAGACGGCAACGGCAGGTCGGGGATTGTTAGCATCAACACCATCCGGAATCAGCAGGAGCGCGGGGACTCGATCGCCGGGTTCCACTTCGTAAGTTACGGATTCAATTCGGTATCCATCTCCCAAAATTGATTCTCGGAGTACCGGCCGCAGTGGACACCGCTTCGGCCACGGACCGCCCAGACATTGAACAAGTTGTTCGAGTTGTTGCTGAACTGACATCGAATTCTGCCTTCCTTGTTCGGCAGCAGCTGCCCGGTCCGCAGCCAGCGTTCCCGAAAGCCCACCAGCGACTGCTACTCCCAGGACTTCGCGCCTTGTTGGATCGTTCAACATAATTGCCTGGACCTCCCCTTCCAATGTGTGACGTCGCCGGGAACATACATATGCCGTGTGGCAAACTGCCTGAGGATCGATCAGCTATGAATTCTCCGGGCGAAACCCAACCTTTCCATCGTAGAACTTCATGATTTCGGCCAGGTCTGCTTCATAGTCGCCTGTTGGATAGAAGGGTTCACCAATAATGACAGTCTTCTCGGGAGCATGAACGGCTGCCGGAACAATCGGGACATTTGCCGCTGTAGCAATCCGGTAGAACCCGGACTTCCATTCTTTAACCTTGCTACGTGTTCCTTCGGGAGTAATCACCAGTTCCAGATTCTCACGTTGTTCGTAGTACTCCCTCATTTGCCCAACCGTATTGCTCGCCTTGCGACGATCAATCGAAATCCCACCGAGCCAGTACATGATGGCTCCGACGACCGGTGGAAACAAAGTGTGTTTGCCGATCCATCGCGACTTAATGCCAACAGTAAAACACACCGAGAGCATCAACGGAAAATCCCAGTTACTCGTATGAGGTGCCGCAACGTAGACACATTTTTCCAGATCTGCTTTGCTCCCCCGGACCTTCCACCCAAAAATGTACTGCAGGAATTGAAACCCAACGCGAGCAACCGGGGTAATCACCGGTGTATTGAAGATGGTACGAGAGAGCATATAGTCGAGCGTCGCTTAGTTCAGTTGTCGATGTGGTAGATATCAATCGAACCACCGACAGTTGTGACGGGCTCAAATTGACGAAAGTAGCCGAACTCATTGAAGTCAACCGTTCGGTGACTGCCATCCGGCTGATGAATCTGATGTGGACGGCCCATCACAAAGTTGACACTCACCGCGTACCAGCCGGGTTCCGGCCTTCCGGCCGAGGGAACAAAGAACGACACACCAGCAGTCGTTGGCGGCATCGTACCGAAATAGACCAACCCAATCGTGTCGAGATCATGTGAATCCATAAAGTCACGGACCAGATATAAGTCCTGCCCCCAATCGATGTTGGAATCCAGCAGGTGTTCACGTCCTCCAACGGGGCCACCCGCCAGTTCATTGAAATAGGCAAGGTGGTGCGGATGATTCAGCATGGGGATTGCTGACGCCACACAGGCGAAGCCAAGAAGAGCAACCCGGACAGCAGGACTGCGGCGCGTGAAAACGGCAGCCAGCGGCCCCGTCAACAGAATCAGGCAGGGCAGCAGAGGCAGTACATAGCGAACGCCGAGCTGCATTGATGACATGGATGCAACTCCCGTGAGAAGCACGATCGGAAAGCCGAGTACGACCAATGCGTCGGCACGTCGCCGGTGGCGATTCCCAAACAGCAGGAGCACCACTCCAAGGCAGACGACCGTCTGCAGTAGATGGCTGAGCTTATACTGCATCGTTCTGACGAAATAGGACGGAAATCCTGACACACTCCATTCCATATCCAGGAACACCGGATGATTCTGTTCCATGACCCACCGCTGCCGATCGATTCCGGTCATGTACGATTCAGGCAGTGGCACGGGAAGACTGGAAATGGCTTCCAGTGACGAATGAATCGTCTGCATAGCCTGACTCTGGAACGTGTAGCTGTTCAAACTGGTTCCTGTCCCCCGAAAGAAGCAAGCAGCATTCCAGGTCAGAAGACTGACCATCAGGACTGAGAGAAACTGCAGCGAGAATCGTCCACGCGTTCCCGGAGACCGAGTCAGCTTCGATCCCCATACAATGACGATGACGGCATACAACAGGATCGCAGTAAACTTGGTTCCCTGAGCGAAACCTGAGACACAGCCCAGCAGCAACGCCAGTTTCCACGTCTGCTCTGTGCTCCATCGCTGCAGAAGATAGAGTGTAGCAATGAAGGCAAACATCAGGCCGGCATCGGGTGTCACAAGACTGCTGTGAGCCAGCCAGTTTGGTTCGGTACAGCAGAGAAGGGCAGCCAGAATTCCGGCACCCTCCCCGAACCATTCACGAGACCACTTCACAGTGACCAGAATCGTCCCTAGTGAAAACAAAAGATTCATCATGCGACCCAGCACGTACCATCGCCGATAGTCCTGGTGTCCAGTCACAAACGTCGTGGCGATCTCGGTCGCATCACTTCCCGCATCAACCTGAGGCCCAAACATCCAGCCGGGCAGGGCAGCCCACATGCGCGTTAGAGGCGGATTGAGATCGTCATAATGAAACCGACCGGTCTGCCAGTTCATGATCCCGACTGGCAGGTGCCAGATCTCGTCGTGAGTCACCGTCTTGCATATCGCAGTATGAATCCCGAGGCTCAGATGCACGCAGATCAGCACGGAGATCACGACATAGTATCGTCGCGATACTGTTGCTGAGTCCTGTTGTGGCATGCGATTGAGATTCCGGGAAGACGACATCAAGCCTGACTGGTTCGGACGCTGTATCCGCACCGATGATGCGTCACCCCTGATACAGAGTCAGCATCCGATAAAGGACAGACGGCTTGTCTGCTCCGACGATATGAAGAGCCACTGAAGACTTTACGAGCGTGCCCGAATCTTTTGCAACTGCGTTCAGAAGTTTCGACTTCGCGTGAACCCGGGAACCCGCCGGAACAGGCAGAATAAACCTCAGAGAATCCGCTCCGTAGTTCACAACGTTCTTATGACCTGTGACCGGAAGCTGCCCAGCCACCAGATGAGGCAGCAGACTCAATGAGAGGAATCCGTGCGCGATCGTGGTACCAAATGGTCCCTGGGCAGCGCGTTTCTGATCGATATGAATCCACTGATGATCTCGTGTCACATCAGCAAATGTGTCGATCATTTCCTGCGTCACCTCAATAGCTGACCCAAACGCACCATAATCATCCATTGCTGCTGCGTTGATTGCATCAATGTTGTCGAATTGCAGTTCTTTCATACCTGTCTTGTGCCTGTGATATCGCGTCGAATCAGTGGCGCAAAATCATCGATGCCCCACGGTCAGGAAACTGGTGAATCAATGTACCAATTGCAACCGGAGTTGACAAAATCACCGTCACTACGCGATCACTTTTTTGTTCATCGGCTTCCTGGGATGTCGATCGAGTCTTCAATGCCGAATTGAAGACTTACGTCTACTCGACGTCAGCGATAAACTACTCGAAGGTTCTCACTCATACGTCCTTCAGACAGATCCCGTATGAAATCCGCAAATATCTTCATTGCAGTTTGCCTGTCAGCCGCAACCGCCACTCTGAATGCATCAGATAACGTGGGGGATGCCGTTCGTTCTGCAGTTCACAACGTCAGTCCGTCAGTTGTGCGGATTCAGATTATTGGCATTCCGGATCGCTCGGGTGCTGTGGCATCCCGGACAACCACGGGAGTTGTCGTTTCTGAACAGGGAGAAGTCGTTTCCAGCAGCTTTGGATTTGGCGGCCAGATCGCCGGGGTGTTTGTTGAGGATTCGCAGGGGGAACGATATGCGGCCGAATTGGTTGCTCAGGATCATCTGCGAAAACTGGTCCTCCTCCGGTGCGAGACAGACAGATTACAGGTGCCTTCGTGGTCAAAGAAACTGCCTCAAGTGGGAGCGTGGTCGGTTGCCGTCGGCCGATTCTATCCAACTCAAACGCCATCTGCTTCGTTGGGTGTGGTGAGTGCTCTCAACCGAATCCACGGAATGGCGATCCAGACAGACGCAAAAGTGTCACCGGTCAACTACGGCGGTCCGTTGATTGGTTTGAATGGTCAGCTGTTTGGAATCCTTGTCCCGCTGGCACCGGGGAATGAATCTATCGGCGTGAGTGCAGGAGTTGAATGGTACGATTCGGGAATTGGTTTTGCGGTACCGGCGGCGGGCGTTGACGAATCGGTTGCTTTCCTGCGCACCGGCAAGGATCGCTATCAGGGACTGCTGGGAATTCAGATGGACGGAGCCAATCCCCTATCTGAAACTCTCACGATTTCCGAAGTTGTTCCGAAATCGCCTGCAGCGTTGGCCGGGATGAAGCCGGGCGATATCATCGTGGCAGTAGCAGACATCCCGGCCACTCGGGTCGGAATTCTGGAAAGTCTGCTGAAACGTTCGGCTGCCGGAGACAGCGTCGACTTCAGTATTCAACGCGGCACCGAACGTATCGATGTCGCCGCGACACTCACACGAACACTTCCGACGCCGCAATCCGGATGGATTGGAGTCGTCCCGATTTCTGCTCTGGTGCCGGCAGAAGAATCAAACGGTGTCGACGGCGTTAATGACGACTCACAGCCGGTGGGTGTTCGGTGTCGAATCGTCGCCGGTTCTGCTGCTGACGAAGCCGGAGTTCCTTCAGACACAGTCGTTATGAAGGTGAACGACAAAGACATCACTTCGACTGCCCAACTACATTCTATGTTGCGGCAGGTTGAAGCAGGTTCGAACTGGACACTTGAATGCACGACTGCAGCTTCCCCAGCTGACTCGCAATCGTTCCAGTTGTCCGCTGCTGCGAAACCCGAAGACCAGAACCTGAACGACCTGAAGGATACCGTTGCGATGATTCGAGACAGCCAGCCGGCGGCATCCGAAATCACATGGGAAGCCAAATCTTCTGATCTCAATGATGACACTCATTTGTGGATGCTGGCACCTGCAGACAGACAGAAAGGACTTGAACTGGGAGTCGTCATTCTGCTGCAGGATGATCCTCCGGTCACAGATTCTCTCAAGCATTCCTGGCAGAAATTCTGTGTGCGCGACCGTCTCGTGCTGGCTGTGGTATCACGCGACAATGGGCTCCCTGTCAACCAGCCACGGGTTCTGGCTCGCGTCGTATCCGAAGCTTCGAAATTCGGAACTCTTGACCAGGGCCGAATCGTCCTCGTGGCGGGGAATTCCCATTCTGAGTTTGTTGGCCAGTCGGTGGCGAGTCCTCGACTCAGGCCGCTGAAGCTTGCTGTCTTTCTTAACTGTCGTCCGGTCATCGACAGCAGGTCCAGTGTCTCCATCCGGCAGAAACGCCCGTCAATTCTGTTTGTAACAAACCAGAGCAATGCAGAGACCAGAGCTTTGCTTTCCGCTTCGGTCACTTCCCTGCGATCTGACGGGGCAAATGTGATGCTGGCTGTCCAGGATTCCGAACAGAAAGAGGTCCCTGCAGATGTGATTTCCAACTGGCTCTGGACACGGAAAATCCATTAGAGTTCCACGACGCCTGTACTCAAAGAGCCAACATCACACAGGGCAGCCTGGAACTCTCATATGACGGAATATATTCATGCGGCGATTCTTGGAGTTGTCCAGGGAATCGCTGAGTTCCTGCCAATCAGTTCGTCCGGGCACCTGGTGATTGCCGGAGAGTTATTGAACCAGGTTGCCGGAACGCAGGTTCCAACCGAATCTGCCACTCTGTCGATTGCACTTCACTTCGGAACATTGTTGTCGATCGCTGTTGTGTACCGGCGAGAACTGCTTCCTGTGCTGAGAGACATTCGAATGATGGCCCTGATTGTGCTGGCCACAATCCCCGTCGGAGTCGTCGGACTGTTATTGAAAGATCACGTCGACGCCGTGTTCAATACGCCTTTGCTTGCAGGAGAAGCCTTGATTGTTACGGCCGCCTTCCTGCTGATCGGACGACAGCTACAGCATCGTCGAGAGGCATCGCCTGAAATCGGTCCATTGTCCGCTGGCCTGATTGGCATCTTTCAGGCCATTGCCATTGTGCCGGGCATATCACGTTCCGGCAGTACGATCGCTGCGGGACTGGCCTGCGGCCTTTCGCGTGAACAGGCTGCAAGGTTTTCGTTTCTCATTGCGATCCCGGCCATCGGTGGAGCGTCACTGGTCACGGCAAAAGATCTGTTGACGCAGGAAACGGCGGTTGATTCCAATCTGACAGCGGTTCTACTGGGCACTTTGATCGCATTTGCCGTTGGAGTGGCCACACTTTCGTGGCTGCTGCGAATCGTGACGGCAGATCGTCTGCACTGGTTTGCCGGTTACTGCTTAGCCGTCGGAATCGCCACGATCGGATGGCAACTCTGCATCCGCTGAATCCCGAAGATCGGCTTCAGTTGCAGACTTCGAAGCAGTGACACCCGACGGATGTTCAGCAACAGAGGTGCTGTCGTGCGGAGCTCGCCCGGCACGCAGTCTTCGGCTCGTCGTAACAACACCAAGGGAAAGCAGTGCCGTAATGGGAATCCACTGCGGCCACGGAATCCGCCGGCGGCAAGCTACGCCAGCAGTCTCCGGAGCCTCCATCGCACAGGCCATCACTGTTCGACGTAGAGTCGGCTGGTAAGTTTGAAGGAAATCAGCTGCTGTCGGCTCAATCACCGATCCAATATTGCTTGCCGCCGCTTCTGCTGACGATGGCGACGGACCTGTCAGGGTTCCAAACTGCTGAACGGATGATTGAATCCGAGTCTCAAACTGAGCGGATGTCATGACTGACATGGAAGCATTCGGACTCCAGGATTCCGTCTCCGGAGGCTGCATAAGAAGGAAGTGCTCGCTCTTCAATGCATCTACTGTCGGGATCGCCAGTCTGTACTGCTGAGGAAGATATCCGGCGCGGCGAGAGGCGAACGCCCAGTTGATTACTAACCTTTGGACATCATCCTCACGATTGATCTGAATCAAAGAACCCTGTCCCTGTAACGACAACTCCTGACCGTCTAACCGGCATCCCGTCACCATCACAGATTCCGGCAGATGAATCTGAGCTTCGAGGGCTTCACCGAAATCCAACAATATATCAGAGGTGCCAGACAGGCCTTCACCAATAACACGAAGATCAGTCACCGATACGCTGCGTCGAATCCTTCGACCAACCGGCACGGCAACCTGTTCCGTCTCATTCATCCCTGCAACCCGAAGTGAACTCGTGTCTTCGTCCCAAGTTGCCGCCTGACTTCTGTCATCCAACCCGTCTGGAAGTGAAATGTCTGGATCGTCAAACGATCGAATCATCCAGTCAATGTAGTCCTGTCTGGGTGCTGGTGCGGTCGTTTTTCTGTGCAGCACACGAACAGTCTTCACCGCCACAGGCGGCTCCGTTACCGGAATCTGAACCTGAAAGGCCGTCTCGTCCTTTCGAGGCTGAAGCCCATTCAACAGGAGCAAACCAGCCTCACCTGGCTCCAGTCGGCCAGGAGGCAACTTGCTGGCACCAGGCTGCAACCATGTCGACATTCCATCATGGATCCAATCGGCTCGCTTGTACGTGAGGTCTCGCATCGAAGGCAATGCCCCGGACCAGCCCTGATCACCTGCAGAGATGCGAATCACCACGTCACATCCATCATCCGGCGAACCATCGTGTGACAACGTGATCACTTCCGCTGATGGCACGTTCTGACGACGTACCTGCAGCACAACCGGACGGCCTTCGCTGTTAACGGTGAGTCGCATTGGAGTCGTCGACAGCGAATACGGTAATTCCAATATTCCGTCTGATTCATTCGATACTGCGTCCCCGGCATCCATCAGCACGCCAGTTGCTGACTCCGTCGCAGACAGCAGGAGGGATGACTGAACATTGGCCTGGTCGATCGTAATGGGCGTAAACTCTGCTCGACCGTCGGTCGAAACAGGTACCACTCCTGAAAATGTCAGCCGACAATTGCCAAGTGTTCCTTCGCGCAACGTCACCAGCAGGATTCCATTGTCACACGAAAAGGATCGAAGTCGATCAGTTCCGGCAGAGGAGAGTTTAATCTGATCTATCAGCAGATCGGACGGCACTCGAAGTCGCTGCCGAAAGACACGGGAACCCTGAGGACGAATGTCGCATCGGCAACTGACTCGCAGCTCATTCACCCCCGCCACGACCTCCTGAGTTATATTCACCCGCTGCAGAGCTGTATTCAACACAATCGGTAACAAAATATCGCCCGAATCTTCCGCAACCTCAAAGATCAGATCCTCCGGAGTCAGATTCGAATCGGTATACTCATCGGGTGTCAGCGCGATGGCACTCAGGGCCGGATTCTCACCCAGCAACGGACTGGCTTCAAACGGCTCAACAACTCGCACTCCGACAAGAATCTGTTCAACAGAACATTCTCTAGGTGGCTTAAGTATTTCTGCCGGAATCATCAGTCCGGCAACTCCGGTTCCCAGCTGTGCTTCCCAGGTAACCTCAAACTCGTCCAGTGGAACGGTGCCATTGCTCACATGCAGCATGCCGTCAATCAACCTGGTCTTCAGCGACTGTCCGGCCGGGCCGCGACATTCCAACAACCGAAAACCCGGAACTTCGGAAATCCGGGTTTCCATACCAAGTGGTGACTCCAGAGGAAACTGTGACAAGGATGTCAGCTGGTAGTCACACAGCAACCGTTGCCGCGACTTGCTGAGATCGATCTCCGCGAGGCATGTGACTATGGCAACAGCTTTGCTGTCGTTTTCAATAACTGGCACCTGGTTCGTTTCGATGACCAGGTCCACTGCCCCCTGATTAAACAACGGCGCAAACAGATACTTACCTGGCTGTTCTTCGGTCGCCTGAAGAGCATGCGAACCGGCAATCCGAACAGACTGAGCAAGGTCACTGGTCGTGCTAATTACGATCTGACATCGGGCTGACCAGGGCAGCGGGACATGAAGGTTCATTCGCTCAGCAGTGATCTCCATCTTTGATCGAATCACATACTCAATGACGTTCGACTGCCACGCCGCATTGTCATCTTCCATCCGATTGGTTCGCGACTCATCGGAATCATCAGGTGGATCCACAGACTCCTCATCGCCTTGGGATGATGGTGTTCGAGGGATAACAATTGACGGACGGCCCTGCTTGTCACCAACTGGCGCAATTTGAACGCCATCAACGGAACATTCCGTCAGAGTTGCCGATTCGATCGGCAAAAGGAAACGTCCTGATGACTGTCCAGGTCGACTCGCCACGGTCGCTCGAATTCTCATCTGAGTGAGTCCGTCAGCTCCCGCCCGAATCTCAGCATTTACGTCCTTTACGCGGACGTGACCGTTTATCACCTCATCTACCGTGACTGCGTCAAGTATGTCCTTTCGAACGAATACGGTTGCGTCCGCCGATCGGGCATCCTCCGGAATCAGGACAGCTGGCAAATCCACTGGTTGTGGGGCCTGACCTGTCAACACCAAGGCAAGAAGTGCTGCCGTGATCGTCGATACTCGCGAGCCTTCCTGATGGAGATCGGCTGGCCGCATCTGCTCAAGACTACGAATGACGAGGCGACTGAACAGCTGTGTGACAACGACAACAGCGAGCCCTGCATTTGCGGCGGAAGCCCACCATGCTGCTTCGACGCTGCCAAGTGAGGCCAATGCTACTCCTACCACCATCATAAATGCCTGCCACCTGGGCCTCACAGAGCTGACCATCTTTCGAAGGATCAACACTGAGCAGAAGGCAATGGCAGCACCAATCCACAGCATTCTCTGATCGGTCACGTGGAACCTCAGAATGCCATTAGAGTCCTTAAGAAACCGAACGCTGGCTCCCTGCTGTTCGGCAAGCTGCCAGCGCATCAGGAAACTGCGAACAGGACCAGCGGTCAGATCGGATGTCTGCACAGCCCGTGTATCAGAGCCCTCATCGGTGTCGGTATCAATCCAGCCTGTGTTTTGTCCAAAAGAATACTCGTCTGCCGCGATCTGCACGTGGCTGACCACGTCAGATGTATCTACCGCTTCAAAACGGGGAAGCATCGTCTGAGCTGATCGATGCAGCCAGCCACCGACCGTCGTTTCGCTGGTCCATAGCATTCGGAGCCGACATACTGGTTGATTGGAAGGAAGCAGAACGTTTGTCAATCCATCTTTGGTTGGACACCACACCTCTCTGTCATCAACGTAGAATCGAACGTCTGAGTCTTCCGCCCATTGAATTGAAAGTGAATTGCTCGACCCTGAGCGGCTAACGACCAGATCAGCAAAACATCGACAGCGCCCCGATTCATCTGCTGCGTTGTATGAGCAGTAGATCGTGCCACGAAGTTCAGGCAACTCGTCTGTGACCTGTTCACGCGTTATCCGCAGCAGTACTCGACTCGCTAACTCCGAAATCAGCACTGGACGTCCTGGTTCCAGGATCGTAGACGCGGCTGCGTGATCGTCGGTATTCTCTGAAATCAAAGCCACAGTCTGCCCCGCAGACTCACCTCCAGTCACAATGCGTGCACTAACTGTTGTGTCCCTGACTTCCGGCAATCGAGGCACGGCAGCATACTCCGCTGCTCCTTCCCGACGAGCCCCCCGCAGCCCCACAGTGACATCCCTACTCTGTTGCCGAAGCGACGGCAGAGTCAGCAACCACTCTCGATCACCATCCCCTGTCTGACGGCTTGTTCTCGTCAATCGACAACCCGACTCCGGGTCGGCAACCTGCATATCCACTCCGGAAGGAAACACCACAATCACCGACCGCGGCAAGGCCGCGTCCGACGTGAATCGCATCCTCAGGTTTTCGATAACCTGATCGTCCGACAGCTGAATGGAATAATCTGTGCGTGCACGAATGGCGGTCTCCGGGAACACGTCGGTGTGGTCCAGCAGATCGGCCAAACGAGGAACCTGCATCAGGTCTCTGGCAGCGTCAATCGTTACGACGTCTATCAGCCATGGAAAACGTGATTCAATTTCCTGTTCGGCATTCGGAACAACGGTCGCGTCGGCACGCTCCGTGTAGCCTGATCCACCTGACGAAAGTACCCAGTACTCGGGTGAGCGGTACTGAGCATTCGTCAGGATGGGAACAGAAACAGAAGAGGAAGTACTGTCTGCTCTCGCTGCTTCCGTTGATCGAAACTGAATGCGAAGTTGAGTCGACTGGTTGACTGCGGCAAATGTGCGAAGCGCAACTGCCAGCTCCTGGGTCTCTGCCTCAGGATCCGGACTTGTCGTAAAATACAACGATTCATCTGAACGCATATCCGTGACAAGGATCGGTTTCCACCGGCCGGCGAGCTCCCAGACGACGTCATAAATCCGGCCACTGCGAGGTTCGATTTCTACATAGACTGACACCTCTCCCGCAGCCTCCACCGGATCATCGATCAACATCATCTGGATGGCAGTTGAACGGGCTTTGGCCAATCTCAACCCAGCCGAGGCGGCGGCTGCAAACTGCCGCAGTTCTACGATCTGATCACCGTTCGAAGCAAAACTAACCTCCTGCTGATACATCCCTCGCAGCTGAAGGTCATCGATCGCAAGATGTCGAGCAATCACGACACGAACTCCTGAAGACTCAACCACCAGCGGAGAAGATCGCCCATCAGCATGCTTCCAGGTACCGGAAGTCAACAATGGTAGCTGTGCGTATTCGTTCGCTGAATGTGTTGATTCTCCCTCGACAGTGATCGTCCGACCTCCCTCCAGGTTCTTCAGAACCAGCGAAGGCTCGTCATCGAGTACGGCTTCCCACGACACAGAATCTCCAGTGTCGCTGGTAACCCCGGAAATCCGGCAACCACCAACCAGATTCAGGGATATATCTGCATCAGCAAGATCCGGGGGAACGGCAATCGCCCATGTCGACAGAACCGTCTGTTCACTAACACGAAACGTCGAGTTGACAGTTGCAACCGAATCTCTGACCAGCGTCAATCGATCCTCTTCTGTTAGGCAGACAATCGACACAGGCCTGCTACTGTCGGGAAACAAGTCCCATAAGACCTCTTCCCCGACTCTTTCTGACCGAACAACAGCATTGGGGCTGCTGAGCATTACATCAAATGGAGTTAAAATCCGAAAATGACAAACCGACGAGGTCGGAAACCGAATTTCAAATGACATGCCATTCGAATCGGAGCGAACGGCTGCCTGCCATGTGCCTTTGAACTTTCTGACACCATCGCGCGATGTCAGAAGCGACAGCCGACCGTCAGGCAATGCAGCCAATGGAACCTCAGCACCATCTTCAGTGAACTTCAGTTGTTCAAGATTGGACTGTCCCAGGATCACAGAGCCGCGAGCAGCGTCGTCATCAATCTGCAATACCACAGTTCCGTCCACCAATCGATCGCCGTCCAGTCTTGCTGTATACTCGGCGCGTCTAATCTGGGGAGGCTGGATCACGCCAATGTTCGGTGCCAGGTCGGCACCAAGTATACGAGCAACTTCTGCAGCCGTTCTGGCAACGTATTCTCCACCAGCAACGGCTCGTCGAATCTCATCCAGCGGCACCCGTTGAGCAGACGGCGAAGCAATCAGTTTTTCAACAGAATCATCGGTTCCAAATGCTGAACTTCCAAACTGCCCAACAGGCCCACCCCCACTGTGGCCGACTGCCAGCAGCGTTGATGTGAGTAGTACCTGCAAGATCATTCGTGCGGTCAGCCGCATGAGCTACGCTTCCTGAAGAACTTTCCGCCGCATACCTGCCAGGTGATGGTGCGGCAGTACTCGACCGCTACGAACCCGTAGCTATTTCAGGCTGAGATAGACCGGATCCCGCCGAGTTTCGAGAACCGCTCCGACTATGAAAATCGTCATGCCGAACCGTCGCGAAGACTGATCCGTGCCGCGATACCGTCCGCCGATTGGCAGCTCCTCGCTGCATGATTTGGCGCATCCCCCAACCAATACAAGCGATCAAAACCGCCGGAATAAGTGCAAATGACAATTCGAGATACTGCGGTGGTAGCGCCAGGAAGATGGCACAACAAGCGATCACACCGATCAGGACTACTGAGCGCAACCGTGGCTCGTACCTCACAAGAAGTACATACAAGCCGATCCCAAGTGCCGCTGAAATCAACCAACCCACAGCTCGCGAAACGACCAGTACATCAACCTCACGCAACTGAGGTCCAGCCACATACATCAACGATGGCGTACTACCATCTTCTGGCGTCCGAAGCTCCTCCTGGAGGAGTTCCTGGATCGGCTGAGGGAACCCGGTGATGATCGAGTCGATGGCTTCCGAATCCAGTGTCGACTGGTGCAATGACGCGGTCAGGAAACGGAAGACAGACGGCCGCAACACAGGCTCCGCGGTTCGTTTCATAGCAATCAGGCAGTCATCTTCTGATCCCCCAACGATCCAAATCGTCGACAACCAGTCGGGAGCACTTTGCACTCTCGGATATACTGCCGTCGCGGTGGAAATAAGGTGGTGGTGCGGAGCCCGAAGAACACTGACCGTAAGCGACACATGAACAGCTCCGTTCTGCGCAACATCACCCATCGGTACATGCCATAGTTCAGCTGAGTCAACAACAACTCGATCCACATCGGCAACCGGCACGCTCATGCCATTGACTGCAATTGCAGTGACATTTGATCCAACGGCAACACGAAACAAGACATCGCGAGGACGTGCGGAGTAGACGGCTGTTGTTGTTGATACGATGGCCGATCGATTGATGTCGGTGCGCACGAAGGCGACTGCGGGGACCTCTCGACTCTTCTGAAAACGCCGCATCGAGGCAACATTCAGCAGCACGTCCTTGCGAAATTCGGAACCATGCCATGCGGCCTGAAACGTATCTGGAAACACTTCCTGAAGACCTGGCTCGTCTGCCACCTGAAGCATTTCCGGAGAACTGGTGCCGATCGTTAGTGACTCCAGTCCCTGCGACGGCAGCACCAGTGGCAAACGTTGTAGATCCGCCTCCGCATCCAGTGGCCACCAGTAATCGACTTCAACCAATAGCTGACGGGGCATCGATTCGGGCAACGCCCAGACCATGTCATTACCACTGATTCGTCCGGACGGCAACGGCTCGTAAGTACCGTTCTGCCGCAGTCTTACCTTTGGGGTAACGCTGTCCGGGACCACCATACGCAGCTCGTCCAGATCACCATGCTGCACATTGATCCGGACTTCTGAATGAACATGAATGCTGTCCCTGCCCGATGGTTCCAATGCGACAACTGCCGTTGCACTCACTTCCTCCGTTTGAAACGTCTGCTGAATCTGAACCCGTGTCCCGGAGTCGTTCACCAGCCAGGATGTCCGACGTGCCAGCTGCTGAGGATCACTGACCTTGTCAGGTAACTGAGGCGAAATTCGAGCCTCTCCATCTGCCACAGAAAGTGCCAGTGAGTAGTTGTCAGACTCAACCAGAGTAATAGTTGTTGGATGAGACGTTGAAGCCCGCACGTCCGGAAGATGGAAGGAGTGCTGGCCTGCGTCCGCATCCGTCAAACTCCGAAAGGCACGAAACTCGACAAGAAAGCGTCCTGACTGATTCTTAACCAGATCCAGTGTAATCTTGTCACCGTCGCGTTCAGGAGCCAGGTCCTTGTACGAATCGTCTGCTTCAGTCTGCAGACTGGACATTCCTGGCCGCAACTGCCAGCCAGTCTGTTCGAATTCCGGCCAGACAACATCCAGTTCTTTGAGTGAGCCCTGGCTCACATTGACGCTGAACTGCGCCAACATCAACAAGGAGGTCCCGGACGTTGAAATTTCAATCTCGGGATCAACGACAAAATGCGCATCAATTTCACTGACACTCAAACCGAGTTCCGCCTTGGTGGACATCAATGCGAAAGCAATCACATCATGACCCCGGTCCGGAGGTGTCTCAACAGAATCTCTTCGAGTCAACAGACCTGGACTGGCCTTCACATTCAAGCCGCGTGGAATCAGAATCTCCACTCGTCCGGATTCATCGTCGACAGACTGAATGTCGGGAACTGCAACAGCAATTTCCTGCGGATAGATGGTCGTTGCCATCGCCAGGATATACTCAAGCGTAACAGTTCCTGTCACAGGTTCCCGAAATCGAATCTCATTGAGATCTGAATCCTCAATCGGGGACACGTCTCCGGCCCTGGTAACCAGTTGCCCGTTTTCGTCCCTTGCAGTTACTGCCACTTCACCGTACCCAGGTGGCAACCGAACCTCCAGCCGGTCGACCGCACCGCTGTCCACTGTGAGTTCCTGAGTACACCTCAACTCAGCAACACTGGTTCTCAAATCCAGCACCATCTCCGCCGGTCTTGAAGCACGCACAACAGTGGCAGATTCACCTGCGGGTACTGCCGGCTTCCAGTTGATATCTGTTTCGGGACGCAGTCCCCAGAACTGGAACGCGTGGTTCTCTGTGTCCTCGATAACAACAGCAGGCACCTCAGCGTTGGACTCAATATTGTTCTTTTCAACTGGCTCCTGAAAGCTCAGTTTAAGGCTTGAGATGAGTGCCTCCGGCAACGACATCCGGATTCGACGGCGGCCGGACTCAGCCGTGACAACCTCACCTATCAACTGCAGAGTCAGCAGATGATCCCCTTTGCCTCTGAGGCTCCAGACACGCTGCCTGGATGAGTTCGTCGCGAGAATTGAATTGCCGGGTTCTCCATTGTGTGTCACGTTGAAGTCTCGAATCTGCCAGGCAGGCAGCTCGATCGGAATCTTAACCCAGTCATCCCCCTCCAGTACGGTCACCAGAACCGTGAGTTGCATCTCGACGTGTCGGTCTGCAACCTCGCCCTCAGCATGAATCTCAGAGATGGACCAGGACTCGACAGGTGGTTCTTTGGCACCATCATCCTTCTGAAACAATTCCTGCTGCAAAATCGTGGAGACATCTTTGGATGCTTCTCCGGATTCGTTTACGGGGAGAGCTGGAGCTCCTGCGTCATCCTGTCCATGCACAGAATCCGCTGCCGAAACGGCACAGAGAAGCAGACAACAGGCGCGAAGGCACCAGATGAGGAAGGGTGACCACATGAATTTGCAAACGAACATGAAGTGATGACACAGGTCGGAAAGCACCAACGTTCCCGTATTTTATGTCGTCTACGACGTCCGGAGAAGAGTTGTAACCTGAGGGAACCAATCAATTCAGAACGGATGTGAGATCCGTCTGGATTCTATCGCTACTGGCAGCCAGCAGTGATGGCACGAGAATATCGACGGAACTACCTGCGATGTCTGTAACGGTTCCGCCGGCTTCCTGAACGATCAACACTCCAGCGGCCACGTCCCAGGGTTTCAAACTGGTCGACCAGAATACGTCCACCCGACCACTGGCAACGCTGGCCAGATTCAGTGCGGCCGATCCGCTTCGCTGCACCGTCTGCAAGTGTTCCAGTGCGATAAGAAAACGTTGAATCGCCACATCTTCGGGCCCCGGTGCATTCGGCAGACTCGCCATGCCCATTGCCTGAGCCAGCTCAGTCTCGCCGCTGGTCGAAATCACTTCACCGTTCAGCCAGGCACCTCCGCCATGTGCGGCAGAATACATCTCGTCGCGGTTCGGGTCAAAAATAACTCCTGCCAGAAGTTGGTCTCCACATTGAAGTGCTATCGAGACCGCGTAGTAGGGGAACCCGTGGACATAGTTGCTCGTACCATCCAGCGGATCGATGATCCATCGATACTCCGATCCGTAAGGGTTCTCATCCAGGCCTTCTTCTCCCAGAAATCCATGCTCAGGAAACGTCTGACGGATCCGATCGTAGATTGCCTGCTGCGACGCATCGTCCGCTTCGGTGACCAGGTCTGAGCGACTCTTCTCCCGAACCGAGAACTTCCCTCTCCAGTCCTGCAGGACCTGTCCTCCAACGCGTGCAGCAGCGATTGCGGTTTCAATGAACGAACCTGCATCCCCTTTCGAATCTGACATATGCAGCAATTACCTGTTCGTGAATTATGCGAGACCGTCTTATAAGTGGCAGGTCTCTCAAACGCCAATGCAGCCTTCGTCGGGAGACGTTTTGCCGACAACCGTCATGGGTACGTTTCAACAATGAGACACGACATTCGCCAGAAGGCCGAATGTATCGATCGGATGGATTCTTTTGAGTTCACCGGAAAAGACAACCTGCCGGGTTGCCGAATGGCGAGAAAACACAACAGCTGAGGCGATTTCGAACGCAGGATAAGAATGAACTCATCCGTTGCGCCCGTTTCCTTCGGCGAACACGCTGGCAAATACTCGGCGGACGACAGGAACCATCAGGTAAACCAATGACACTTACACCTGCTCAGATTGTCTTTCTGACAGCCATCATTCTGTTCACCGCAGTCACGGCGTGGACAGACCTTAAGTGGCGAAAGATCCCTAACAAGATCACTCTGCCGATGTGGATTGCAGGTCTTGTATGGCAAGTCACCTTCCACGGCGGATCCGGGCTGTTGAGTGGACTTTACGGATTCGGAATCGGTTTCGGCATCCTGTTTGTTCTCTGGATGGTCGGTTCTGCTGGCGGAGGCGATGTCAAGCTGCTGGGTGCGCTCAGCGTCTGGCTGGGCCCTGGCCTGACACTCAAGGTGATGCTGGGAAGCCTCCTGTTCGTCATCATGGGTACCGTGGGCGTTATCATCGGCAGCGTCGTTACACGTGGCTGGCGGGGCACCAGGAAACAGTTTGGTCGTCGCCAGAATGCTAACAACAAGCGACAGAAAAAGGCGGGCGAGACGATGGCAGACCGCCAGAAACGACGCGTTATGGCGTTTGCAATGCCTGTGGCGCTCGCAACATGGTGCGTTTTACTGTTGTTCCGGGAACAATGGTGATACCGCCGGCATTGAATTCCGTCAATCTTCGACTGAATTCCGTCGACTCGATTGGATAGAAGGACTGCTCCCTGCGCTGATGACTTTCTGGTCGCTGCGCGAATGATTCGGAGATCAGTCCGCAGCCATAATCGGGAAGACGACAGATGCAGCGCATCGTGACAAGCCCACACGCCACCAAACACCGCCGACATCGACTGGGTGCCATCCTGTCGATGGAACTGGTGATGGTGATCCCCATCTTCCTGCTGATCCTGTTTGCCATCGTCGAGTTTTCGATGCTGTCTTCGGCGCGGACGCGAGTGTCAGACGCCGCACGGCATGGCGCTCGACTGCTGTGCATTTCCGATCGCTCTCACGATGACGTTCGACAGGAAGTCCGCCGATTCATGGGCCGGCAACTTGCGGAACAGGCAGTCGTCAACATCCTTGACAACGGACATCCAGGCGAAACCGTCAACGTACGAATTCGTATTCCCATGAAGAATGCTTCACCCGACCTGTTGTGGATGACGGGGTTCTCCGTTCGCAACCGTTATCTTCGCGCGGAAGCCCCCATGGCGCGCGAACATGACGTCGCAACAACACGGATAGATCGATTGTAGGACACGAATTGACGCGTCTTTCTGTTCAGGCAGTATTCCGTCTTTCCCTGAACAGCAAACATGCAGAGATTGCCGAAACACAGATACAGAAATACTCACTGCCACCCGGCAGTTCAGGATTAGTCAACAGACACGGAAGGCCGACCGAAAGACGGTCGCCATGGCATTCTCCACTGGCAACCGGCAGATATTTTGCAGATACCGAACTGGCTCAGGAGATAAGTCGTGAAACTCACACCGTGGATGCTGACCGTTGCCACATTCCTCATCATCGCCGGATTAACTGTCGGTTTTCTGTTCAAGAAGCTGTTTGCACGTGAAACAGTGATTCCTGCACCCCCACAAGCCCGACGTGTTCCAATGCTGACGTCTCCGGTTGAAGCTGGCACGCGGATTGAACGCAGCCATCTGGGTGAAGGCCCCTGGGATGGTGAGCTCACACGTGACACTCTTCTGGACAGAAACTCTGTTGTCGGTCGTATCGCGAAGCAGGATATCGAATCTGCCAGTCCACTCGCCGCTTCACTGTTCTACCCAATCGGCGAAGTACCACCAATCGAACTGGCTCCTGGTACGCGAGCCGTTTCGGTTGCACTTGGCAGCAACACGGCAATGGTCGACGGCCTGATCGGCCAGGGCAGTTTCGTTGACGTGTGGATGACGATCGATGCAACCATGCCCGTACAGACATCTAACGACGTCTACGCTCGCCGTCGAAACGAAAGCCTGAGCCTGAAACTCTTCGATGGCGTCAAGGTCATTGCGATTAACGGCAGTCTGAAAGGTGGCCGACGAGAACGTGACAGTGTTGTCACTCTGGAACTGGACTCAAAGCAGCAGGCCATCATGGTGGCCGCCCGACACAAGGGCAGCATCACACTCACTGCCAATCCGGAAGGTCCAGGTGCCGGCGGCCTGAGTGTCAACATGACGGAAAGCGACCGAATCACACTACGTGAAGTTCTCGGCATTGTCGAACCTGACATCAAGAAGCCGTTCATTACTGAACAGCATCGCGGCATGCAGCGTTCTGTGAATGCATACGATTCAGACGGAAACCTCATCTCTGGACGTCGCCCAGGCGTTTCTGACCTGGATCCCGGAATCATCGGAAACGGGATTGGTTCACCGGGGCGTGATGCCTGGAACTCTTCAGCCCGGTCCGGTCAGTCGGTTGATCGAAATCAGGTGACCGGGACTCGAAGCTCGTCGCTGTAGAACATAATGGCCTGTCTGGCAAACCAGGCAGGCCGGAGAGATCACTTGCGGCCACTGCGCAGTGAAGCGAACATCAGCCATACTCTGCAGATCTTCACGGTATCAGATAATGCGTATGCATTCCGCCAGGCGATCGAGCGACAGCAAGAGAATCCACCGACGTGGTCTTCTGACCGCCTGGAGCTGCATCGCTTTGGTGACGGTCGGACTGTGTGCAGCCGTCGCGATCAACCGCTGCCTGATGTCAAATGCGTGGTCCGACACCCGAAACTGCGCAGATGCCGCTGCATTGGCGGGATGCCGGCAGCTGCTGAACGATGATCTTCTGCGAGATCGCCGCGAACGAATCAACGCCGAGTGGCAGACCAACAACTGCCGCAATACGGCCGTTGAGATCGGCCGCCTCTACCAGAGCAACCGTTCGATTCCACATCTCCGTTCGGAAAACGTCAAAGTCTACCAGCGACAGTGGAACTCTGACCGCGAAGTTTATATCCCGCTGACAGATTCATTGTACCCGGACACCGTCGAAGTCTGCCTGTCCAACCGCAATACAGCAGGTCCCTCCGGAAAACTGGTTAGTGGAACGATCTCAGGAATCGGCCGTGGCACAGTTTCCTGCAAAGCGATCGCCACCATGTACGATCGGATCAGCGGCTTTAACTCCGGTCCAGATGTGAGCATTCCAATGGCTCCATTGGCAATTCCGGAATCCGCAGATCAATCTGTCGCCGGAACCTGGTCATCAACCGATGACCAGGACTGCGACGACGAGTATTGGTGGGACGAACAGTCCAACGAACTCCGGTATGAGGCAGATGGAATTGCTGAATTGTCCGTCTCGATTCGTCGAGGTTCGACCATAGTTGTTCCGGGCGAACTGCTTCCCGTTGAGATCTGTTCGTCTGATCTTTCGTCATCCATTGCAGATCGTGTGCTGCACGGGATCGCGCACGAAGACCTGAGTAAAGCAGGCTCCGATCAGTTGAGCTTTCCTCGCAGCGAAGTCCCATATGAGTTATCTGACGACGACCTGAATGAACTCGACGACAGCTTCCATTCGCTGATTGGTGCCAAACGCCTGTTCCCACTGGCTGATCTCGACAGCCAGGCCAACGGGTTGGTACTAACTGGTTTCGTTGCCGCACGAATCCTGGTCGTCGAACGCGCTGATGATGAAATCCGGGTTCTCCTGCAGCCCACCGTCTTGAGCACGCCCACTGCGGTGGTTTCACAGGATCAGAACGCACAGCCTAACCGCTACGTTCGGCGAATCGCGCTTCTGCGGTAGTGCAGCACCGATCCTGCGCCATCCTCGTTCGTCGTCCCCCAAGCCTTCATGGTGCCGCTTGCTGCGCACGTCAGAGGGCACTCTCTACGACCAAGCGGTGTTCGATCGGCTCGTCTGGTCGCTCCGGCAAATCCGGCTGATCTGCTGGCACCGGTCGCGTGGCTACCCAGCAACAAACTCATTTCTACATAAGATCCCGATCGATAGCAGAGAATGCTGCACTGCGCACGTGCCGGCAATCATTTGGCACCTGGACATAAGAGAAACCTCATGACCGCATCGTCAGCTGCACTCCGCACCCCTCAGGAATTCCAGCGACTTAAAACCAACCTCCATCGTCAGATGGTGGATGTGATTGATTTCTCGCGTGCGGAATCCCTGTCCGAAGACGAACTGAGAAATCAGCTGCGCAGCCTGGCACAGTATCTGTGTGCCCGCGATGAAACACGTCTTGATGGCGACCAGCGCGACGCCATGGTCGGTGAGATCATGGACGAGATTTACGGATTCGGACCTCTCGAACCGCTGATGAAAGATCCGGACATCACGGACGTCCTGGTGAACGGACCGGATCGCGTCCTTGTCGAACGTCACGGTCGATTGGAATCCACAGACATCAGTTTTGCCGACGATGGCCATCTGATGCAGTTCATTCACCGGCTCGTCTCCCGCGCAGGACGGCGAATTGATGAATCAAATCCGATCGTCGATGCCCGTCTGCCGGATGGTTCCCGCTTCAATGCTGTTATTCCTCCGTTGGCATTGTGCGGACCGACTGTCTCCATCCGTCGATTCGGCAATCGCCGGCTGGAAATCGAAGATCTGATCCAATCGGGTTCACTCGCCCCAGCCATCGCTGACTTTCTGATTCTGGCCGTCCGCGGCCGAATGAACATGATGGTTAGTGGAGGGACCGGTGCTGGCAAGACAACGTTGCTGAACTGTGTCAGTCGCTTCATTCCGGACTCACAACGCGTGGTGACAATTGAAGAAACGGCCGAACTCAAGCTGCAGCAGCCAGACGTGATCCCTCTGGAAACTCGAATGCCCAACATGGAGGGCAGGGGAGCGGTTACGCAACGTGATCTCCTCCGCAATGCCCTCAGAATGCGACCGGATCGAATCATCGTTGGTGAAGCGCGCGGTGCTGAGGTACTCGACATGCTGCAGGCGATGAATACCGGTCACGACGGTTCCATGAGCACCGTGCATGCAAACAACACGCGAGAAACTCTGGACCGACTCGAATTGATGGTTGCCCTGGCAGGAGCCGACCTGCCGACGTCCACCTCACAACGTTACATCGCCAACGCAGTTGACATCGTCGTGCACGTGACACGTCTGCACACCGGACAACGACGTGTCTCACGGATCTCAGAAGTCGTTGGCATCAAAGATGGCGAATACGACGTCCAGGACATCTTTGTGTATCGTCTGACCGGGGAAGAAGATGGGCAGGCCATCGGCAGCTTCTTTGCCACCGGCTACGAACCACAGTCACTGCAGCGACTGGCCCTCACGGGTGTTGATATCGATCGTTACAAGCCGTTGTTTGCTCCTCGGGAACTGGAAAGCAAAGCAACAACGGACAATCACTGATCTGAGTCCAACGTGAACCACTCAGCCCAACGTCAGATGCAGACAGAATCTCCAACAACGACCGGCTGTAAGTAACACAGCCACGGAGCATGACAATATGGTAACACAGGCCACTCCAGCTGCCGCGATTGAACCACAACCCGGTTTCGCGGGAATCGTCCGGGAGGAGATACGGTACTCAGCAGGCCGGGATTCCAGCGCCAGCGACACAGTCAACGGCTCATTCGATCGCCTCATGCTGCAGTCAGGAATTCAAACCTCACCAGCCGTCTGGCTGATGTTGTGTGTTCTGACAGGAGTTGCTCTCGGAGGCTTCATCTTTGTCCTGACCGAGATGGTTCCGCTGGCTGTCCTTGCAGGTGTCATTGGACTCATCATTCCGCTCGCTGCCGCCGCTGGGATTCGATCCAGAAGACAGTCACAAATTCGACATCAGCTTCCGGAAGCGGCAGAAGAACTGGCCCGAGCCGCTCGCAGCGGGCGCAACATTGAAAGCGCTCTGCACTTCGTCGCCGGTGACACTGCAGCTCCCCTGGGTGATGAACTGCGACTGTCCGTTCGCAGGATGGACATGGGAATCGACGTCGGTTCTGCCGTTCGAGACCTTCCCGAACGCACCGGAGTCTCTTCACTGACAATGCTCACTTCGGCGATCAGCCTGCATCAGGATACAGGAGGCGACCTGGTACTCGTACTCGAACGTCTGGCAGCATCCGTTCGCGATCGACTGCACTTTGTGAATCGAATGCGAGCGGCGACGATCGCCAGTCGGCTGGGCGCAATTATGATGCTTGTTTTTCCGCCGCTTATTATTGGTTTCTATGTCATCCAGGATCCTCAGTATCTCACGAACCTCATGTCGTCGTTCTGGGGCCGACTCACTTTCTGGACCGGTGTGATCCTGCAAATCGTGGGTGCCGTTCTGATCTTCCGAATCCTTCAGAAGACAGCAAAGTTCTAACAACGCGATTTGACATCTAAGCTTCTGTATTCCTCATACATCATCATCCTTGCCGGATAACTCCGGAGTCTTCTATGCAAATGTGGATCCTGTTAGGCGTACTCGCCATCGCTCTGGTCGCGATCATTATCCGATTCGCGTTTGGAAGCTCCGGAAAACGCCGCGCTCCGGTTGTCTTCGAATCTCAGGGTTCAAAGAACCCAGGAACTGTCGTCGCAAACGAGCCTAACTTCGCCCACGACAACATCATGTCATCACGACTTCAGGATGAGGACGGAACGATCTCAGAAGCCGCAGCCACAGCTACTGGCAACTCGACGGTCAACCGGCTCGAGGGCAATCCACGTCTAAACCGGTCGGGTCACTCGATCTTCAGCGACTTCCGTGGGATCGTCGACTCCGACAGCAGCCTGAATACTCCGGAGCCGGAAGAACTACCCATCAACGATGACGATCTGGTCTTCGGTGACGCCACACCGGCTCTGGCTCAGATGCTTCCGGAAACCGCCTCCCGAAAAGCGAAACAGCGTCAGGATCTCGCGGCTGCCGGATATCATTCCCGAGGTTCCTGGCTGAATCTGAATGCAGTCCGGTTTGTCTTGGCGTTTCTCGGACTGGCTCTCGCCGGTTTGGGATTGATTGTCGCGCCTCCAGTCGCTGAACCCTACCTTCTGGCTGCTGTCATCGCCGCACCGCTGGTTGGCTGGGCCATTCCGCCATTATTGGTGAGTTCCAAAGCCACGGAACGCCGAGGTGACATCGAACGTGGTCTCCCGGATGCACTCGACATGCTGAATATGGGTGTCAGTCAGGGGTTGACTGTTCAGTCATCGCTGAAACGGATTGGCCCCGAAATCGAACCAGCCCACCCGGCCCTCGCCCAGGAACTGAAGATTGTCAATCAGCAGGCGCACGTCGGTTCGCTCAACCAGGCACTTAGCAACTTCGCAAAACGAATGGACTCGCCTGAAGTCTCTTCGTTCACATCTCTGTTGATCCAGAGTGAGTCGACCGGAACAAGTATTTCTCGCGCACTTTCCGACTACAGTGACAGCATGAGAAGCACGATTCGGGAACGCGCGGATTCCCGAGCAAACGCCGCATCATTCAAACTGCTGTTTCCAACCGTTCTGTGCCTGATGCCATCCGTGTTTATGTTCCTGCTCGGCCCGGCCGTTGTCTCTCTAAGCGACTTCGCCAACAACACCGCCAACGAACTGATCGACAGCCGCCAGAACGCTCTCGATTCGCTCGAAACCGCTCCGCAGTTTAGTCCTGTGAACCAGTAGGCATTGAGCCGATCACCAGTGTCTGATGAACTCCACGTCCGGAAGCGTTTCCGCGATCAGTTCCTGTTGCTGATCTGAAGCAACGCCGACCAGTGTCGTGAGTTTTTCCAGCGATCGAAGTCTCTGCAGGCCAGACCGTGTCATTTCGATCTTCGACACGTGCAGAGTTTCCAGGCGGGTGAAGCCGCTGAGAATATTCACATCATCGTCCGAAACCGACCAACGCCTGGCAACGAGGTACCGGAGGTTTGGGTACTTCTTCTGCAGCGTAGCAATGTGCGCAGAAGTTTCGACGGCATCATCGCCTTTTGACGGCAAGCTGAACGTCGCAATCTCCGGATTGTTGTCTGGGGCGAAACGAACAAAGGCGTAGAGCTCTGGTTCTCGGGGATCCTGAGATTCCCCCAACGGAATCGTGTCGATGCGACGTTCGACGAAATCTCGTGTCTCAAAGCGTCGATCTGGTAGGGCGGTGTCTTCGTCGAGAGCAATCGGCGGTGCCGTCCTCAGCGAATTGACGACTTCGCTGTCGACGTTGTTTGCCAGTAGACGCACCGATCCGTCAGCGAAACAAATCTGAGTTCCCTTCCCGATTGGTCGACCATATGAATCCGGGCCACTGTTGAAGGGCAGCGATAGACGTCGCCAGTTAAACGGATATCCCCACGGCTGGTAGTTGCCGGCGACCTCACCACAGAACCAGTGGTTCGATATCCCTGATGTCATCTGTGAGATTGAAACACATGTACGCCGGTTACAGACATTGGGATTCGCCATGTAGTGAGTCAGCCAATAGCCGTCTGATGTGCGAGTCGCAGCAGCACCTGGCATTTGGAAGACTGGATATCGCGAATGCTGAAACAGATATCCGTTAGCGGGGTGATCCCATGGAAGGCTCATGTCAAACATGTTGTAGATGGCCGATTGATCCAAATAAGGAAGGCAGCCGATTGTCCAGCCGCTCGTGATTTCACCTCCTGAGTTAGTACTCGCTCCCAGCGGAAAACAGCTGTAGACGTCGTGGTAGTTGTGAAACCCCAGCCCCAGTTGCTTGAGGTTGTTTCGCGACTGAGTCATCCCCGCAGCATCTCGTACGTTCAGAATCGCCGGAATGATCACAGCGAGCAGTAGAACGATCACGCCGGCTGGCACCAAAACGTTGAGCCAGCGTTGCCACGGCAATGACCGTCGAATCGAATCATGGTCTGCCATTTTTGTGCTTCTGCCGAGTGCGGATCTGTTTGAAACTGCGGTTCAACAGACTGATCTGCGAGACACATCCGTTTGTCTGGCAGATACCACAACTTTCCTGACAATGACGGATGTCACCGGTATCGTTTGTCAGGTCGGCTGGATTCTCGAAATCACCACTTCAGCGAAAGACATTCAGGCTGCGGATTCCTGAATGCGTCATCAGCAGGCGGCGGGCTTACATTTCGGCAAATGTTCCCTGCCACGCCTGTTTGAGCGATTCCAGTGAGCTATCGATCAGCGTCGTGCCTGAGTCATCTTCCACCACGAGGCGATCGGTCTCGGTCACCTGACCGATCATCTGTGCAGGCGAACTGACAAAGCAGGCCTCAAATTCTGACGCCCGTTCCTGCGGGACTTCCACCAGAAATCGTGAGTTGCTTTCGGAGAACAGAATGGCCCCATCTTCGAGGTCATCGGCAATTCCTGTCAGCGAGATGCGAGCGCCCAATCCCCCTGCAAATGCCATTTCCGCCGCGGCAACCGCCAGACCACCTTCGCTCAGGTCGTGACAGCTGCGAACTGCGCCGGATTTGATCGCCTGATGCAGTGCCCGAAAGGTATTCAACGCCTTGTCAGGATCCATTCGTGGTACGATGCCATCGGAAAGTTTGTTAACAAGAGCCAGGTGGCTGCCGCCCAGTTCGTCGTGAGTTTCACCAATGAGGTACAAAAGGTTGCCGGATTCTTTGAGATCCATCGTGACGCACTGTTCGATGTCTTCCACCTGCCCAAGAGCGGTAATCAGCAGTGTTGATGGAATGGCGACCGTTTGCCGTTCACCGTTTTCGTCGTCCCATGAAAACTCATTATTCAAGCTGTCCTTGCCGCTGACGAATGGTGTTCCCAGGGATACGGAAACGTCATGGCACGCCATAGCAGCTCGGACGAGTGTTCCCAGCGTTTCCGGCCGTTCGGTGTTGCCCCAGCAGAAGTTGTCCAGGATCGCAATTCGATCCGGGTCGGCTCCCACGGCCACGCAATTTCGAATGGCTTCGTCGATGGCCGAAGCTGCCATCCACCAGGGATCCATGTCACCCAGGTGAGGATTCATACCGCAGGAAACAACCAACCCTCTTGATGATGTGAGATCAGGTCGGACAACGGCTGCATCAGACGGGCCATCGTTGTTGGTTCCCACGAGTGGCTTAATCACACTGCCAGCCTGGACTTCGTGATCGTACTGCCGAATGATCCATTCTTTGCTGGCGACGTTTGCTGATCCAAGAATGGATTTGAGATCGTCATCCCACCTGTTCCGTTTGGGAAGGACGCACCTCGTTTCGGCCGGAATACGATAGGTTGCATCGCGAACAACCGGAGGCCGACCATCATGCAGGAACTCCATGCTGATTCGACCAACTTCTTCGTCGTCATATTTCAGGACGAGTTCGTGAGTGTCGGTAAAACGGCCAATGACGGTGGCTTCGACGCCTTCAGATTCGCAAAGCTGCAGGAATTCGTCGCAGTTGCTTTCCGGGACAGCCAGAACCATTCGTTCCTGAGCTTCTGAGATCCAGATTTCAGTGTAGGACAGACCGGGGTACTTCAACGGACATCGGTCCAGCCAGACCTCCGCACCTGTGTCTTCGCCCATTTCCCCGACAGCACTGCTGAAGCCACCGGCTCCGCAGTCGGTAATTGCGGTGTAGAGATCTCGATCACGTGCCTGCAGCAGGACGTCCAGAACCATCTTTTCGGTAACGGGATCGCCGATCTGAACGGCACCTCCACTGATGGATTCGCTGTCTTCGGTGAGCTCCGCCGAGGAGAAGGTTGCTCCGTGAATTCCATCACGCCCGGTGCGACCACCAACGGCAACGATCAGATCTCCGGGCTGCATGTTGCCTTCGCACTTGCCGTTTGGAATCATGGCAACGTTGCCGCAGTAAACCAGTGGGTTGCCGAGATAGCGATCGTCAAAGTAGACAGCGCCATTGACCGTCGGGATTCCCATCCGGTTGCCGTAGTCGCGGACCCCGGCGATCACTCCCTGCATGACGGCTCGAGGATGTAGAGTGCCTGGAGGCAGTTCACTGGCGGGATAGTCCGGTCGTGCGAAACAGAAAACGTCGGTGCTGCAGACCGGTCGAGCTCCCAGACCGGTACCCATCGGGTCTCGGATGACGCCACCGAGTCCTGTGTTGGCTCCACCATACGGTTCGATGGCGGATGGGTGGTTGTGAGTTTCCACCTTGATACACACGCTTTGGTTTTCATCGAATTCGACGACACCCGCGTTGTCTTTAAAGACGCTGAGACACCAGTCGTCATCACCAAGGCGTTCGCGGATTTCCACGGTCGCCTGGAAGATCGTTTCCTTCAGCATGTTATTGAAGCGAACATCACGAACAGTCTCACCGTTGGCTTCTTCACGGTAGTGAATACGGCCTGCCAGCGTTTTGTGAGAACAGTGTTCACTCCATGTCTGCGCAACGGATTCCAGTTCGATGTCAGTTGGATCACGATCCAGCGAACGGAAGTGGTCGCGAATTGTCTGCATCTCCACGAGACTCAGGTAAAGCTGCCCTTCGGTGCTCAAACTTTCGAGTGCGGCATCATCCATGTCTCGGATAGCGACCGTTTTGAGATCAAATTTGTAATCACTTCCGACGGAAAGGTCAGTGAGCTGCAGCGGCCCTTCAACCACGTATTCGATCGCGTCATTTGCAAGAACTCGTGAGATGAATCGCGTTCGATCGCTGGCACTCAGCTCGCCATCAAGCCGATATTTGCGACAGGTGGCCACAGCTGAGACATTGAGATTCTGTCGTCCGAGCGCATGCGCCGCATTGTCGGCAATGCTATCCGTCACACCCGGATGCAGCAGGACATTGATATAGGCGCCACCGTTTTGCTGAGGGGACGAATCGGGCAGGGCGGTGATCAACATTTGTTCCACAATACTGTCACACAACAGGTCGTTCGCCGACTGAGTCATCTCAGATTCGGTGATATCACCCTGTATCAGGTACGACCTGGCGGACTGGACGCACGTGAGCCCCTCAATTCCCAGTCGGCGAGCGTCCTCCAGAACCCTCTGCCCCTCATGATCCTTCTCCTGAACCGCCGGAAGAATCTCGACTTCCCACAACATCTGCATCAGTCCTCTTTGTCCCTGCGACATAACACGCCTTTGAACACGCTTACTGGCGCGAAGTATTCCAGACAAGGCAGCATCAGTCTATGAGACGCGGCGGGAATCCATTTCCGAGAGAACCCAGCCGTTGCAGGGTGTCCCTCAGCTGCCGGTCGCTGGCCAGTCCAGGTCGATCGAAACCGGAGCGTGATCGCTGACCGTCAACCCGCCTTCTCGGCAGATATGCGCACTGCGGACATATGGACGAAGTGCAGCATTGGCAAGCAGATAGTCAATCCGCCAGCCTCGATCCAGCTCCCTGGCCCTTCCACGATTGGACCACCACGAGTATGGCCCCTGGACATCACCCACATGCTCCCGGACCGTGTCATGCCAGCCGGATTTCAGCAGCCGTGTGAACCACTCGCGTTCGTGCGGCAGGAAACCCGATGTGCCCTCATTTGACTTCGCGTAGAAGATGTCGCGTTCTGAATGAGCGATATTCATGTCGCCACCGAACAGAAACGGCTCACCGTTGACCCTCCGCGACGCCCACCGCCGAAACCGTCGCAGCCAGTCATCCTTCACCTTCTGCCGCGCATCTCCCGAAGACCCGGACGGCAGATAAACGCAGGCCAATCCAATGCCACAGACGGATGCCTCAATCAACCGTCCCTCATCGTCACCAGCTCTGTCGACGTCGGTTGAGCGGACCTCAATCGGGTGCCGAGACAGAATTGCCGTCCCCGAATACCCCTTTTTCTCAGCTGGATTCCAGACCACATTCCATCCGTCCAGCCCCATCCAGTCAGTTGGCAGCTGCTCACGTAGGGCACGGACTTCCTGCAGGAGAAGCACATCAGAATTCTCCTTAAAGACTATATCATCAAACCCCTTCCGTATTGCTGCGCGGATGCCGTTGACATTCCATGTCGTAATTCTCATGTCCGCGAGCTTCCGACATTTAGGAGGTTTGGGCAAACAAAGAAGATTGTGCTAATTTTGCCCTTTGTATTTGCAACCCGGGTTTGGATCCGCCAATATACATTTCACATACGGGCTTCACCAGCACAGGCGGGCTGGCACCCATTTAATGCGCGGCCAAGGTCCATCGAAATTCTTAGTTGAGTTAGTTTGATGAGATTATTCCGCATTTTCTCGCCCACGATCCTGGCACTCGTTATGTGTGTCGGTGTGACTGCTGGGTCCATGTATGTCACGGTCAGTACTGCTTCTCTTAACGCGGCTTCCAATACCACGGTCGTCGCTGCGGCAACAGCAGAGAGTTCATCTGCCAGCGCTGCAGAAACTGCTTTGAGTGCTGCGAGTGTTGAACTCGGTGCTGATGGAAGCCTTACCGGCAGACTTTCAGGGATCGAGACAATAACCGGCGAACTCTCAGCTGCATCCGGTGTCGAAGTTTCTGTTGTGGGTGCTGATGGTTCCGTTGAGGTAGCAGTCACGGCAGAAGACGGAACATTTCAGATTAGTGGCCTGAATCCAGGAGCATACACGGTGAACGCGTCTGGTGCTCAGGGCAGCTTGTCTTACGGAATTAGACTTGTCGAGGGCTACGATGCAGTGGCTGCGGCAACCTCTGTCATTCCAGTTTCTCGCATTCTTGATCTTCAGCTTGATTCAGCTTTGGCTCCAGCACGCGACTCTGCTGCACTCCAGCAATTGCTGGCAGGAATTGAGGTTGCTCCTGTAGAGATCGATCAACCAGCTGCTGACGCAGTGGATTCAGACAGTGTCACTACCAGCAGGCCAGCTTCGACAGGTGGAACTTATGTCGGACATGAACAACTGGCACTCAACGATGATGGTTCTCTGGACGGACGAGTTTCTTTGCTGGATCCGGCAACAGGCGAACTTGCTTCTGTCAGTGACCTGACAGCTTACTTCATCGCAGACAATCAGATTGTCGCCCGGACTCGTGTTCAGCCAGACGGTGCATTTACTCAGCATAACCTCATGCCTGGTATCTACACGATGGTCATCGCCGGACAGGATGCTACTGCGTACATTGGCGTCGACGTCATTGGCGGATTCGCAAATCTGGAAGAAAAGAGCGAGTACATCACAACATCAAATGTTACTCTTCAGGATGGAGTGAACGTCGGAGCTGTTCAGGGAGCAGGAAGCGGACCTATCCTGACTCAATTCGACGACGATGGCACTGGTTTCATTATTGAAGAGCAGCCGTTCTTCGGTGGTGGCGGTGGAGGAGGCTTCGTCGGTGGTGGAGCTGGTGCAGCTGCTGGTGGGGGCGGCTTAGGGCTGCTTCTGGCAGGCGGACTGGCAGCTGGCATTGCAGCTGCAGTCGACGACGACGATGCTATCGCAAGTCCAAACAACTAAGTTATTGGCCACACACAAACGGCAGTGGCAGAAACAGGGCCGAGGCACAAGTGTTGCCCCGGCCCTTCTCATGCGCTGCATTGACTAGAAGGCATCCTAAAACCTGTTTAAGAGGATAACGGTGGCAGCAAGCTGCACGAATGCCTTGAAGAGATGAGCGTGGTATTCCCATCGAACAACAGTGCGTCGAAAGTTGTGTAGCCAGC
>Ga0180430_10000084_pt1 | contig 108136 bp, 98 predicted proteins | sample SS_ome_9_FD_132999 | JGI IMG/M metagenome (GOLD analysis project Ga0180430, IMG submission 132999) | Hypersaline lake sediment archaeal communities from the Salton Sea, California, USA - SS_1_S_2 metaG | ecosystem: Environmental > Aquatic > Non-marine Saline and Alkaline > Hypersaline >...
CGCGCTGATTGGAATCGGCGCTTAATTGGTTGCAATGACGCTTACGGTGGTCTCTTGCCTGCACCGGCACGCTTCCCTTGATTCGATGCGCGAAGTCGAAACCGTTCAGCCCCTCGCATCCCACCCGATACCTTCGATGTGGTTCTTCGATCGTACTTGAGTCCAACGACAGAAGGCCATCGGAAATTTCCGGTCGCCCCCGGACCGCAGAGTTGGTACCGCCGCCGATGGACACCTGTTGGGCACCGCCCCCGGGTGCCCCCGATGGCGCGATGGCACTAGATGACGTAGGCGAGGTTCTCGACGATCCGGGCCCCGGCTTCGGCGTCACCGGCGTACTCGATGTCCTGCGGGCGGTCGGCGAACAATGCCCGCCCCCCCGCCAGCCTGGTGAACTGCAGGCCGTCGACGGTGATGGCGATGGTCGGATCCAGACCACTGAAATCCTCGACCAGGGCGGCTCGGCCGTCCACGACGACCCGGATCTGCCGTGACAGCGGCCCGGTGAGTGCGATGAGAACCCGTGATCCGTCCGGCGCCTTCCCCTTCTTGCCCACGACGAACCCCATACTGGTGACCATCTCGTCAAGGGCCAGCCGGGAGTCCGGCCCGGCGAGTTCGTCATCGCCGGCCGACCGGCCCACCGCATGCCGGATATCGTGTTCGTGCATCCAGCAGTCGAATACCCGCACCCGCATGAAACGGCCGTAGCTGTCCGGGCCGGCCGGGGTCAGGGTGACGGCGTTCCACTCTTCGATCGGCATCGCCGACAGCATCGCCTTGCGCCGGGAGGTGATATCCCGGAATTTGGCCAGCATGGCGGCCGGGGATTCCCCGCGCAGATGCTCCACCCATGCCTCGTTGAGCGCGCCGATATCGTTGCGCACGTATTCGGGCCGGGCCGCCACAGCCTCCGGAGTCGGTGTTCCCGACAGCATCATCTCGGTGCCGATGATGTGGGCGACGACATCGTGGACGGTCCATCCGGGCAGGGCCGTGGGCGCCTGCCAGGCATCGTCGGGCAGATCGGCCAGCAAGGCCTCGATCCCGTCCCAGGAGGCGAACAGCGCGGACAGCGTCTCGCTCTTGTCGAGGACGGTACGCGGTCGAGGTGTATCGGCGGGAACGTCGGCCATCTCTGCGATGCTAGTGGACATCGGGAGCGCACCACCCCGAAGTGCCGTGATCTCAGCTGCGCCCGATGTCCTCGTTCCACAGTTCGGGGTTCGCGGCGATGAAGTCGGCCATCATGGCCGCGCATCGTCCATCGTCGAGAATCGTCACCGGCACACCCGCATCGGCGAGCCAGCGGTGCGCACCGGTGAAGGTTCGGGCCTCCCCGATGATGACCGCGCCGATATTGAATTGGCGCACCAGCCCGCTGCAGTACCAGCACGGCGACAGTGTGGTCACCATGGTGGTCGATCGGTAGTCCCGTTGGCGCCCGGCGGCCCGAAAGGCGTCGGTCTCGGCATGCACTGAGGGATCATCGGACTGGACCCGCCGATTCCGGCCCGCACCGAGCAGTCCACCGTCGGCCCCGAACAATGCCGCCCCGATCGGAATACCCCCCTCGGACAGTCCTTTCCGGGCTTGCCGGTAGGCGATATCCAGCATGGCCTCGGGCGCACCCAGACCACTCACGACATACCCTTGGCGCGGCGGCCGAGTTCGCGGACCACCTCCCGTTGCGCGTCGCGGCGCGCGATGTCCTGGCGTTTGTCGTGGGCTTGTTTACCGCGGGCCAACGCCAGTTCCACCTTCACCCTGCCGTCGGTGAAATACAACGACAGCGGCACCAGGGTCAGGTTGCCGTCCCGGATCTTGCCCACCAGCGTGTCGATCTGCCGGCGGTGCAGCAACAGTTTGCGGTTGCGCCGCGGGGCGTGGTTGGTCCAGGTGCCGTGGTGGTACTCGGCGATATGCAGGTTGCGGAGCCAGATTTCGCCGTCATCGACGGTGGCGAATGCGTCGGCCAGCGAGGCCTGACCCTCTCGCAGGCTCTTGACCTCGGTTCCGGTCAGCACGACGCCGGCCTCGAACACCTCAAGCACCGAATAGTTGTGCCGGGCTTTGCGGTTGGTCGCCACGATCTTCTTGCCGCCCTTGACGTCGCCGGCCTTCTTGGCCGCCGCCGCCTTACGCTCCACCGATGACTTGACCACGCTACTTCCGCACGTACAGCCGCAGGGTGACGTAGGCGGTGGCGGCGGCCATGGCCACCCCGATACCGAACATGATCGGCGCGATGTAGAGGATGTCGGCGTAGTCGATCCGGGCGATCAGGTTGGCTTGGTAGAACTGGTCCAAAGCTTTTTCCAGGAATAGCGCGCGCACCGTGATCAGACCCGCGATGGCAAGCACCACACCGATCGTCGCGGCCAACACCGCCTCGAGCAGGAACGGCAGCTGCGTGTACCAACGCGTCGCGCCAACCATGCGCATGATCCCGATCTCGGTGCGCCGGGTGTAGGCGGCGACCTGAACCATATTGGCGATCAGCAGGATTGCGCTGATCGCCTGCACCACCGCGATCGCGAACGCGGCCCGGGAAAGCCCGTCGAGCACCGCGAACAGCCGGTCGATCAGCTCCTTCTGGTTGAGCACGTTGAGCACGCCGGGCTGGCCCTGCATGGCGGTATCGAATTCTTTGTGCTGCTCGGGATCATTGAGTTTGACGATGAATGACGCCGGGAACGAGTCCCGGCTGGCGACGTCTTTATATTCGGGGAACTTGGCGACCGCGTCGTAGTAGGCGTCGTCCTTGTTGAGGTACCGCACCGACTTCACATCGTCGCGGGCTTCGATTGCCGCCCGCAGACCCACGCAGGGCTCGGCGTCGCAGCTGGGGTCGGCCACCGAAACGTCGTTATTGAGGAAGACCTGGCTCTCGACCCGGTCGAGGTAGATATCGCGGGACTGGTCGGCCAGCCGAACCACCAACATGCCCCCGCCGAACAGACCGATCGAGATGGCCGTGGTCAGGATCATCGCGATCGTCATGGTGACGTTCCGACGAAGCCCGGTGGCGACCTCGTTGAAGAGGAACCCGGCGCGCATCTAGCGGTCCATCCCGTAGACGCCGCGCTGTTCGTCGCGCACCAACCGGCCCAGCGACAGTTCCACCACCCGCTGGCGCATGGAATCGACGATGTGGTGGTCGTGGGTGGCCATCAGCACGGTGGTACCGGTGCGGTTGATCCGGTCCAGCAGGTCCATGATCTCCCGGCTGGTCTCCGGGTCGAGGTTGCCGGTCGGCTCGTCGGCCAGCAGCACCAGCGGCCGGTTGACGAATGCCCGCGCGATGGCGACGCGTTGCTGCTCGCCACCGGACAGTTCGCCCGGCATCCGGTTGGCTTTACCGGATAACCCGACCATGTCCAGCACCTCCGGCACCACCTTCTTGATGAGGTCGTTTTGTTTGCCGATCACTTCCAGGGCGAACGCCACATTCTCGAATACCGTCTTCTGCTGCAACAACCGGAAATCCTGGAACACACAGCCGATGACCTGCCGCAGTTTGGGAATCTGCCGGCCGGAAAGCTTGTTGACGTGGAATTTTGAGATTTGCATCTCCCCGGACGTCGGGGTGTCCTCGGCCGTCAGCAGGCGCATGAAGGTGGATTTACCCGACCCGGACGGGCCGATCAGGAAGACGAACTCGCCCTTGTCGACATTGAGACTGACATTGTCCAGCGCAGGGCGTGCGGACGCCTTGTACTGCTTGGTGACATGGTCGAGAGTGATCATCACGGCTCGTCAGTGTAGCCCCAGACCCCGCGGGCCTAGGGCCTCGGAGCGGTCGGGGCCGCACCGGTGGTCGGCGATTCCGGCGGGCTCGGGGCCACCGACGTCTCCGGGGCGCCGGGGGCCGTGGTGGTCGGCGCGCCTGCCGGCTCGGACGCCGTGGTCGGCGTCGCCTCCTCACCGCTCGTCGGGGTGGTTGGTGTCGTCGGTGTCGTCGGTGAGGTCTGAGTCGTGGTGGTCGTGGTGGTCGTGGTCGGCAGCTGGACGTCGGTACGCGGGACCCAGGTGTAGGCCGGGTCGGGGATGAAGCCCGGTGGCACCACGTTGGTGGCCGGGATCTGCGCCGGAGGCGCCGGTACGGGCTGGTAAGTCTCAAAGATCCACCAGCTGCCGAGGAAGACCAGGATCAACGCGACCGTGGACGTCCGGACGCGTCCACCGAACAGGTAGCCGGGCCAGCGGCGGCCTTCCCGCCGATTGCTGCCGCTCATCGCTGCCCCGTTCCCGGGAACCCGGCCTCAGGGCTCCCGGCGACCGCCGTGGCGGCCAGCCCCCCGACGATCGGCGTGCTGTCCCCGGATGTGAGGACACCGACCTTGGTGAGCGCGGCGATGACCAGCAGCCGGAGCCGGCGACCGACCTCGAACTGCATACCGGGCAGGGTGCGGGCCACCATGCGTAGGTTCACCGTGTCCTTCTCGATGCTCTCCACCCCCATGAGCTGGGGTTTGTCCAGCAAGAGTTCGCTCAGCCCGGAGTCCTCGGCGGCCGCTTCACAGACCTCGTGCAGTACCTCGTTGACCACGTTGAGGTTCGCGGAACTGGGCACCGGGATGTCGATGACGGCCCGCGCCCAGTCCTTGGACAGATTGAGCGCCTTCATGACGTTGCCGTTGGGAATGGTGAACATCTCCCCCTCGGAGGTGCGCAGCTTGGTGACCCGCAGGGTCACCTCCTCGACAGTCCCCATCGCGGAGTTACTGGGGCCCAGGGTGAGTTCGACCAGGTCGCCGAATCCGTACTGCTTCTCGGTGATGATGAAGAACCCGCTGAGCAGATCCTGGACCAGACGCTGGGCACCGAACCCCAGCGCGGCGCCCAGCACCGCCGCCGGTGCCACCAGGGAACCGACCGGAATCTCCAGGATGCCGGTCGCCTGAACCGCGACGACCACTCCCAGCATGGCGATCGCGATATAGGAGATCACCGAGGCTACGGCCTGGCGATGTTTGACACTCTCCGAGCGGACCAGCGCATCGCTTTCCTCGAAGTTCGCATCGATATGCCAGCTGATGCGCCGGGCCGTCCAGCTGATCAGCCGGGCCACCAGCAGGCCACCGATCAACAGCATCGTCAGACGCAGGCCCCGGTCCAGGATGAATTCACCGAGTTGGCCATGCCAGAAGTCATGCCACTTCTGGGCCAGCGGGAATGCTAGGAAGTCAGTCGTCATCTCGTCGGTTGCGCCACCGGATTCCCGCTTCCAGGAATCCGTCGATGTCCCCATCCAGGACGGCGGCAGGACTGCCGACTTCGTAGTCGGTTCTCAGGTCCTTGACCATTTGGTAGGGGTGCAGAACGTAGGAGCGCATCTGGTTCCCCCATGAGCTGCCACCGTCACCTTTGAGGGCGTCTAGCTCAGCGCGTTCTTCCTGCCGCTTTCGTTCCAGCAGTTTCGCCTGGAGAACCCGCATCGCAGCCACTTTGTTCTGTAGCTGCGATTTTTCGTTCTGGCAGGTCACCACGATACCGGTCGGGATGTGGGTGAGTCGAACCGCGGAGTCGGTGGTGTTCACCGACTGCCCGCCCGGCCCGCTGGACCGGTAGACATCGACACGCAGATCGGTCTCCGGAACGTCGATATGGTCGGTCGTTTCGGTCACCGGCAACACCTCGACCTCGGCGAAGGAGGTCTGGCGGCGGCCCTGGTTGTCGAACGGGCTGATCCGCACCAACCGGTGGGTGCCCTGCTCCACCGACAACGTGCCGTAGGCGTAGGGAGCGTGCACCGCGAACGTGGCGCTCTTGATGCCGGCCTCCTCCGCATAGGAGGTGTCGAACACCTCCACCCCGTAGCCGTGCTGCTCCGCCCAACGGATGTACATCCGCATCAGCATCTCCGCCCAGTCGGCGGCATCGACCCCGCCGGCACCTGATCGGATATTGACCAGCGCCTCGCGTTCGTCGTACTCACCCGACAGCAGGGTTCGGACCTCCATGGCCTCCACATCGGCCTGAAGTGCCTTCAGCTCGGCATCCGCTTCCGTGAGGCCCTCGGCGGCATCCTGTCCCTCGGCCTCCGCAGCCAGCTCGTAGAGCACCGGAAGGTCTTCCACGCGCTGCCGCAGCCCCTCCACCCGGCGCAGCTCACCCTGCGCGTGCGAGAGCTCACTGGTGACCCGCTGGGCCCGACTCTGGTCATCCCAAAGGTTCGGGTCGGAGGCCTCGTGCTCGAGTTTCTCGATCCGCCCACGGAGCGCGTCGACGTCGAGTACCCGCTCCACCGTCGTCAGGGTGGCGTCCAGGGCAGCGATATCCGACTGTCGATCCGGTTCCACGCAGTCTCACGTTACCGGCCCGGCAGCCCGGTGATTACCATCCCAGCATGCGTCCTTACTACGTCGCCATCGTCGGAGCCGGTCCCTCCGGGTATTTCGCGGCGGCATCCCTGCTGCGGTTCGCCGACGAGTCGATCGGCGGCGGCGCCGACGTACACATCGACATGCTGGAGATGCTGCCCACTCCCTGGGGCTTGGTTCGTTCGGGTGTCGCGCCGGACCACCCCAAGATCAAGTCGGTCAGCCGCACCTTCGAGAAGACGGCGGCGGACCCCCGGTTCCGGTTCTTCGGCAATATCGCCGTCGGGCGCGATGTCGGCGCCGACGAACTCGCCGAGCGCTATGACGCGGTGGTCTACGCCGTGGGAACACAGTCCGACCGGGCACTGGGAATTCCCGGCGAGGAACTGCCGGGCAGCGTCGCGGCGGTCGACTTCGTCGGCTGGTACAACGCCCACCCGCACTTCGCTGAGATGACTCCGGATATCTCCAGCGGCCGGGCGGTGGTCGTCGGCAACGGCAACGTCGCCATCGATGTGGCGCGGATTCTGGTGACCGACCCCGATGTGCTGGCTCAGACCGATATTGCAAACCATGCCCTCGATGCCCTCCACCAGCGCGGCGTGGCCGAGGTGGTGATTGTCGGACGCCGCGGCCCGCTACAGGGCGCGTTCACCACCCTTGAGCTACGCGAGCTCGGCGAGTTGGAGGGCGTCGACGTGATCGTCGATCCAGCCGACCTCGCGGGGATCACCGACGCCGATGCCGCTGCCGCGGGTAAGACCACTGCCGCGAACATCAGGATTCTGCGGGACTACTCGACCCGTGAGCCGCGAGAGGGCATGCGGCGCATCGTTTTCCGCTTCTGCTCCTCTCCCGTCGAGATCACCGGCCTTCAACGGGTGGAGAACATCGTGCTCGGCCGAAATGAGCTCACCACCGATGACGACGGCCGCACCGTGGCCGTCGATACCGGCGAGCGGCACACACTGCCCACCCAACTGGTGGTGCGTGCGGTGGGCTACCGCGGAGTGGCCATTCCCGGCCTGCCCTTCGATGAGCGGTCCGGCACCATCCCGCATACCGGTGGGCGGATCACCGGGCGCACCAACGACTATGTCGTGGGGTGGATCAAACGCGGACCGTCGGGCGTGATCGGCACCAACAAAAAGGACTCTCAGGAGACCGTCGACACCTTACTCGCCGATCTGACCGGCACCGACTTCGACGAGGTCGGGCCGGACTACACCGATGAGCTGGCCAGGTGGCTGGCAGAACGGCAGCCGGCGGTGGTCACCGACGACCACTGGCAGCTGATCGACAGCCATGAGCGCACAGCGGGCGAACCGCACGGCCGCCCACGGGTGAAGCTGGCCCGGGTGGCCGATCTGCTGCACATTGCGCACCGGCCCTAGAACCGGGCAAGCCGCTGTTCCGGGGCAGAAGCTCAGGGACCGTACTGTTCCGGCTGCGGTTGTTCGGGGGGCGCGAACAGCCACTTGTCCGGATTCTTCGGTGAGTACATCACCGGCATCAGCTGCCCCATGGTCGGCCACGCGGCGGTATCCACCGCCATCCGCTGATAGACCACATGTTCGCTGACAGTCGGCCCGGTGATCACCCCGGTGATCGTGACGAACTGTTCGCCCGGGACGTCCGGTTGCGGGCTCACCCCGGTCACCAGCAGCGTCCCGTGGGCCATCTCACCGCGCGGACCGCGGCGTGCCATCAGCCGCGGACCGAGGATCAGCGCCAGGGCTCCGATGATGAGCAGCAGGATCCCGAATTCCATCATCAGGCCATGGTAGGACTACGAGCGTGGGTGGCGAAGACGCGGGGAATGCAGGTGGCGAAGTCGCCGGATCCGTAAGTGGTGAAGAGATGGACCCAGGTATCGCCCGCGACCTCGATCTGGCCCTGTCCCTTGCCGTGCGCGCCGACACCGTTTCGCTGGCGCGGTTCGGCGCGCTCGATCTCCGGGTCGACCAAAAACCCGATTTAACCCCGGTTACCGACGCCGATATCGCCGTGGAACGCGAAGTACGCGGCATACTCGCCCGGGAACGTCCCGACGATCGCATCCTCGGTGAGGAACGCGGCGGAGCGCCGGTGCTCCAGGGACGGCAGTGGGTGATCGACCCGATCGACGGCACCAAGAACTTCGTCCGCGGCGTTCCGGTGTGGGCCAGCCTGATAGCGCTGCTCGAGGACGGAATCCCGACCGTCGGTGTGGTGAGCGCGCCGGCCCTGCGCCGGCGCTGGTGGGCCGGCCGGGGACTCGGTGCACACACGGCGCTGGCCGGCGCACCGCCGCGCCGGTTGTCGGTCTCGGCCGTCGGCGACCTGAAATCGGCGAGCCTGTCCTTCTCCAGCCTGACCGGCTGGTCCGACCTGGACCTGCGGGAGCACTTCCTCGCCCTGACCGACGCGGTATGGCGGGTCCGGGCGTTCGGGGACTTCTTCTCGTACTGTCTGCTCGCCGAGGGCGCGGTGGACATCGCCACCGAACCGGAGGTCAAGCTCTGGGATCTGGCCCCGCTGGACCTGCTGGTCCGCGAGGCCGGCGGCCGTTTCACCAACCTGGCCGGCGAGGCCGGCCCGCACGGCGGCAGCGCCGTGGCGACCAACGGCCTGTTACATCCGGCGGTGCTGGCGGCCCTCGCCGGTCTGTGAGATCGGTTACACGACCCTCGCTATCTTACTCCGGAGTAAGATAGGTTCCACGCATCTGCTCCGCACTCACCCCGAGGCGCTACATGACCAACACCCTTCCCTCCCGCAGCGGTCGCGCCCGGAACAGCGCCGTCGGCCGGCACCGGCGCAAACGCACCGCCACGGATATCGGCCTGGCCCTGCTCACCCCGCTGGTCGGGCAGGAGTTCCTGGACCGCCACGGCCTGCGCGGCCCGCTCAACCGGGGCCTGCAGTACGGGGTCCAACAGGTGTTCTCCGCCGCCGGCGCCGCGACTCGCCAGTTCAGCAAGATCCAGGGCCGGACCGGGCCGGCGGTGCGCCTGACATCGACCCCACACGGCGATTATTTCGACCTCACCCCCGACGACGACCAGAAGATGATCGTCGAAACGGTCAAAGAGTTCGCCGAGGAGATCCTGCGGCCCGCGGCACGGGATGCCGACGATGCCGCGGCGCACCCGGCCGATCTGATCGCCAGGGCCGCCGAACTCGGCATCACCGCGATCAAAGTGCCCGAGGATTTCGACGGTATCGCCGAGCACCGCACCGCCGTGACCAATGCGCTGGTGGCCGAGGCCCTGGCCTACGGCGACATCGGCCTGGCCCTACCGATCCTCGCCCCGGGCGGGGTGGCCTCCGCGCTGACCCACTGGGGCAGCGCCGATCAGCAGGCCACCTACCTCCCCGCGTTCGCCGGGGACAACGTCCCACAGGCCTGCCTGGCGATCACCGAGCCGCATCCGCTGTTCGACCCCACCGCGCTCAAAACCACCGCGGTGCGCACCCCCGGCGGCTACCGGATCGACGGCACCAAATCGCTGGTTCCCGCTGCCGCCGATGCTGAATTGTTCGTCATCGCAGCGCAACTCAACGGCCGGCCCACCCTGTTCGTGGTGGAGTCCGGCACCTCCGGTCTGACCGTTCGGGCGGACCGCAGCATGGGCCTGCGGGCCGCCGCCCTCGGCCAGGTGGAACTGGACAGCGTCTCGGTGCCGGTCGGCGCCCGCCTGGGCGAATCGGAAGCCACCGACGCCCAGCGTGCCGGGGACTATTCCGAGGCGATCGCACTGTCCCGGCTGGGCTGGGCCGCGCTAGCGGTCGGCACCTCACATGCCGTTCTGGACTACGTCATCCCCTACGTCAAGGAACGCGAGGCCTTCGGCGAACCCGTCGCCCGTCGGCAGGCGGTGGCCTTCATGTGCGCGGATATCGCAATCGAACTCGACGGGCTGCGACTGATCACCTGGCGCGGCGCCGCCCGCGCCGACCAGGGTCTGCCCTTCGCCCGCGAGGCCGCGCTCGCGCGGAAGTTCGGCACCGACAAGGCAATGCGTATCGGCCTCGACGGTGTGCAACTTCTCGGCGGGCACGGCTACACCAAAGAGCACCCGGTGGAGCGCTGGTACCGCGATCTTCGAGCCATCGGTGTCGCCGAGGGTGTCGTCGTCCTGTAGTCAGGTCCGAGAAACGGAAGAACCCACATGGCAATCAATCTGGAAATGCCCCGCAAGCTGGAAGCCGTCATCGATATGGCCCACGCCGGCGCCGCGGAGATCATGCGTCCGATTTCCCGGAAATACGATCTCGACGAGCATGCCTACCCGGTGGAACTCGACACGGTGGCCAGTCTGTTCGAGGGAATCTCTGCAGCCAACACCATCTCCTTCGCCGGCGCCGATGCATTCCGGGACAGCCAGGACGGGCCGAAAGGAAATGTCAACGGCGGCAATATGTCCGCACTGCTGAACTCCCTGGAGATCGCCTGGGGCGATATCGCGCTGCTGTTGTCGGTGCCGCGTCAGGGATTGGGTAATGCGGCCATCTCCGGGGTCGCCACCGATGAGCAGCTGGCCCGGCTGGGCACCGGGATCTGGGCGGCGATGGCCATAACCGAACCCGCCTTCGGCTCGGACTCGGCCGCGGTGTCGACAACGGCTGTCCTCGACGGCGACTCCTATGTCATCAACGGCGAGAAGATCTACGTCACAGCCGGCTCACGCGCCAGCCACATCGTGGTGTGGGCAACGCTGGACAAGACCAAGGGCCGCGCGGCCATCAAGTCCTTCATCGTTCCGCGCGAACATCCCGGCGTCACCGTCGAACGCCTGGAGCACAAACTCGGCATCAAGGCATCGGACACCGCCGCGATCCGGTTCGACAATGTCCGCATTCCCAGGGCGAACCTGCTCGGCAGCCCGGAGATCCAGGTGGACAAGGGCTTCGCCGGGGTGATGGAGACGTTCGACAACACCCGGCCCATCGTGGCGGCAATGGCCGTCGGGGTGGCCCGCGCCGCACTGGAGGAGTTGCGCGCCATCCTCACCGCGGCCGGTGTTCAGATCTCCTACGACAAACCGGCGCACGCCCAGAGCGCACCGGCCGCGGAGTTCCTGCGGATGGAGGCGGACTGGGAGGCCGCCTACCTGCTGACCGTGCGCTCGGCCTGGCAGGCCGACAATGCCATCCCGAACTCCAAAGAGGCGTCGATGGGCAAGGCCAAAGCGGCCAGGGTGGCCAGCGATATCACTCTCAAAGCCGTCGAAATGGCCGGCACTACCGGCTATTCCGAGCAGACACTGCTGGAGAAGTGGGCGCGCGACTCCAAGATTCTGGACATTTTCGAGGGCACCCAGCAGATCCAGTTGCTGGTCGTCGCCCGGCGGCTACTGGGCTTGAGTTCAACCGAGCTGAAATAGTCCCGGACAGGAAGTCCCAGACCAACGAAAACGGGCCGCCGGCTATGCCGACGGCCCGTTTCGTGTATTTCGGGTCAGCTGCCCTGGGTAGGAGTTGCGCCCAGAACCCGCTGCAGATCAGGTTTCATCGCCTGCAGCTCCCGGCCCCAGTACGCCCAGTTGTGGGTGCCGTTGTCCGGGAAGTTGAACACACCGTTCTTACCGCCCGCGGCAAGATAGTTGTCGCGGAAGGTGCGGTTGGTGCGGATGGTCAGGCCCTCGAGGAACGTCGCCGGCACATCGCCGCCGCCGAGCTCGTTGGGCTGACCGTTACCGCAGTAGATCCAGATCCGGGTGTTGTTGGCGACCAACCGGGGAATCTGCTCCATCGGGTCGTTCCGCGTCCAGGCCGGGTCACTGGACGGACCCCACATGTCGTCAGACTCGTAGCCGCCGGCATCGCCCATCGACAGGTTGATCAGACCCGGCCACCAACCCTCGGAGGGGTTGAGGAAGCCCGACATCGAACCCGCGTAGATGAACTGCTGGGGATGCCAGACCGCCAGGGTCAGCGAGGCCGACCCGGCCATCGACAGACCGATCGCCGCGCTGCCGGTCGGCTTCACCTGCCGGTTGGCGGCGAGCCAGGCGGGGGCCTCCTTGGTCAGGAAGGTCTCCCATTTGTAGGTGGAGCACCCGGAGTTACCGCAGGCCGGCTTGTACCAGTCCGCGTAGAAGCTTGATTGGCCGCCGACCGGCATGGAGATGGACAACCCCGATTGGTAGTACCACTCGAACGCCTGGGTGTTGATGTCCCAGCCGTTGAAGTCGTCCTGGGCCCGCAGCCCGTCCAGCAGCCACACGTTGGGCGAGTTCTCGCCGCCGCTCTGGAACTGAACCCGGATATCGCGTCCCATGCTCGGGGACGGCACATCCAGGTATTCGACGGGCAGGCCGGGGCGCGAGAACGCACCCGCGGTGGCCGAACCACCGACCAGGCCGACCAGGCCCGGTGTGGCAGCCGCAGCGATGGCCGCAACAGCGAACCGGCGCGACCAGTTTCGCACCTTCTCGGACACAGACTTCACCAAAATACCCCAGCTTTCTGTTATTGCGGCATGTCGGACGCAACGTTGAGTAAAACACGCTGCCGACGACGCACGAAATCCATACTCTGTCATCGAGTCATGCTCGAGTCATAGTACCAACACGAACAGCGACCGGGATCAACCTCGGTTTTCCGGCCACCCATCCCCGGGAGCGTCTATGGAATCCTTCGTCCACCTGCGCAAAGGCGCCACTCCCCGGCGCCTGCACGCCGATCTGGACGGTCTCAAAGATGACGAACTCGGCCGTGGGGGATTCACCGGGCGCACCGCTAATTTCTTCCGGCGCCACGATCCGACGGAGTTCCGTGCCGCGGGCCCGTTGCGCCCGGTGGACATCCTGGCCGACGGTCTCGAACCCTGCGATACCACCGACCCGGCCGGGTCCCCCCTGCTGCTGTTCTCCAACCTCGACTGCCGGATCCTGCTGAGCCGTCGCAGCCAGGAGATGCCCTTCCACGTCCGCTATATCGACGGGGACCTGCTGTGCTTTGTCCATCAGGGCGCCGGCCGGTTGGAGACCGAGTTCGGCCCGCTGGACTACCGCACCGGCGATTGGATCTACCTGCCCAAAGGCTGCACCTGGCGGCAACTGCCCGACGGGGCGGGCACCTGGCTGATGATCGAAGCGAGCGAGGAGTTCCGCACTCCCCCGCCGGGGCCGCTCGGGCGGCACTGGCCGTTCGACCCGGCCCAGACGGTGATTCCGGAGCCGGCGCCGATTGATGACGACGGCCGCGACGAGTACGAGGTCCGGCTGGTTCACCGGCCCGTCGACGGTGCCGAGACGACGGCGCTGTTCTATCGGCACCATCCGATCGACGTCGAAGGTTGGCGCGGGGATAACTTCCCCTTCACCTTCAATATCGACGACTACAACGTCGTCACCTCCGACAGCGTGCATCTGCCCGCCATGGCACATTTGTTCATGCAGGCCACCGGTGTCTACGTCTGCAATTTCCTACCCAAACCGGCCGAGATGGTGCCCGGCACCGAACGCACCCCCTGGTACCACCGCAATGTGGATTTCGACGAGATCGCCTTCTTTCACGGCGGTTCGCTCTACGGCATACCGATGCCGCCGGGATTGATCAGCCATGCACCCCAGGGGGTTCATCACGGCGCCCCCGAGAAAGCCCGCGAACGGGCCCGCCGGAAGTTCGACGACTACAGCTCGGTGGACTGGAAGGTCATCGCGGTCGACACCCGGCGGCGGCTCGTCCCGTCACCTGCGGTACTCGCGGCGGACCTGGGTCAGCACGGATGAGCTATCAGCGCATCCCCTATCTCGTCGCCTACCGGAACGAGACGGGGGTTCGGGACGCCTACGGCGGGCTGGCAGAGGTGGTGGCCCTGGAGTGTCACCTGCTCAAACCGGACCGGGCCGCCGACACCGTCCTGGTGTTCATGCATCCGTCCGCCGCCGGCGGCGGGTATCTGCCCATGGTCACCGCGCTGGCCCGGGCCGGTCACCACGTCATCCACGCCGGCAGCCGATTCCGCGGCAGCGACTCCGCCCTGCTGATGGAGAAGGTGGTCCAGGACCTCGGCGAGGTGATCGCCGACGCGCGTAACCGTCTTGGCTACCGGCGGGTGGTGCTGGCCGGCTGGAGCGGCGGCGGGTCGCTGGCGCTGTTCTACCAGCAGCAGGCCCAGAACCCTACGGTGACCGCCAGCCCGTCCGGGGACGGCCCCGACCTGACCACCCTTAACTTGATCCCCGCCGACGGGATCCTGCTGCTGGCCGCCCATATCAGCCGGCACGGCACCCTGACCGAATGGCTCGACGCATCCGTTCTGGACGAGTCCGACCCGTCCCGACGCGACCCGGAGCTTGACCTCTACAACCCGGAGAACCCCAACCAGCCGCCGTATACCGACGAGTTCCTTCAGCGCTACCGGCAGGCGCAGATCGACCGCAACCGCCGCATCACCGGTTGGGTCAGGGAGAAACTCTCCGAGCTGGCCGCAGCGGGCCGGACCGAGGAGGAGCACTGCTTCGTCGTGCACGGAACGATGGCCGACCCGCGCTGGCTGGACCCGGCGGTGGACCCCAACCAACGGGTGCCGGGCACCTGCTACCTCGGCGATCCGCGCGTGGTGAACTTCAGCCCGATCGGACTGGCCCGGTTCTGTTCGTTGCGCAGCTGGTTATCGCAGTGGAGCTATGACGAGGCGCACGGTGACGGGTTGGCATGCGGACGCGATATCGCGGTGCCCACCCTGGTGATCGGCAACCTGGCCGATGACGCCTGCACCCCCAGCCACACCCGACGGCTGTTCGAGGCCATCGGGCACCCGGATAAGGAGAAGCACGAGATCGCACACGCCAACCACTACTATTCCGGACCCGGCCAGCGTGAGCCCCTGGCGGAGGCGGTCGGGCTCATCGCCGGATGGCTTGACCGGCAGGGACTCTCCGGAGTGGCGCCATGACTTCGCCGGGTGCCCTGACCGGGATACGCGTCATCGAAGTCGGCACACTGATCTCGGGGCCGTTCGCCGGCCGGTTGCTCGGCGATATGGGTGCCGAGGTCATCAAGATCGAACCCCCGGGTGCTCCAGACCCGTTGCGAACCTGGGGGCAGGCAGAGGTCGACGGCCACCATTTCTTCTGGACCGTGCACGCCCGCAACAAGAAAGCCGTCACCCTCAACCTGCGTGAGCAACGCGGGCGGGAACTGTTCCTCGATCTCGTGCAACGCTCGGACATCATCGTGGAGAACTTCCGGCCCGGTACGCTGGAACGCTGGAATCTCGGCTATGAGCCTCTGCGACAACGTAATCCGGGTATCATCCTGGTCCGGGTCTCCGGCTACGGTCAGACCGGCCCGGACGCGGGTAAAGCGGGGTACGCCTCGGTAGCGGAGGCGGTCAGCGGCCTGCGGCATATGAACGGCTTCCCATCCGGCCCACCGCCACGGCTGGCGCTGTCCCTCGGTGACACCCTGGCCGGAATGTTCGCCGCTCAGGGCGCGCTGGCCGCCCTGTACCGGCGAACCATCACCGGGCAGGGTCAGGTTGTCGACACCGCCCTGACCGAGGCCTGCCTGGCGGTGCAGGAGTCGACCATCCCGGACTACGACGCCGGGGGTGTGATCCGGGGGCCGTCCGGAACCCGGCTGGAGGGTATCGCCCCATCGAACATCTACCAGAGTGCCGATGGCAGCTGGGTGGTGATCGCAGCGAACCAGGACACCGTGTTCCGCCGGTTGTGCGCGGCGATGGACCGGCCCGAACTCGCCACCGATTCCCGCTTCGCCGACCACTCGGCCCGCGGCCGCAATCAGGACGAGTTGGACTCCCTCATCGCGGACTGGGCCGCCCGGCGCCAGCCGGATGACATCATCGAAACCCTCAGCGCCGCAGGGGTGATAGCGGGTCCCATCAACACCGTGGCCGAGGTGGTTCACGACCCGCAGTTCCGCGCCCGCGGCATGCTCGTCGAGCACTACGACGAGGGCGCCCAACGATCGGTGCTGGGCCCCGGGGTTGTCCCGAAACTCACCGCTACGCCGGGTGGGGTACGTCATTCCGGCCCGGCCAGACCCGGACAGCACAACGACCAGATCTACGGTGAGCTACTGGGTCTGAGCGCCGACGAGATCACCCAACTGACCGATCAAGGAGTCCTGTGAACACACATGTCACCATCCGCGAGGTCGCTCTGCGCGACGGTCTCCAGATCGAGTCACCGATCCCGCTGTCAGCCAAACTCGACCTGCTCGCGGCGATCGCGGCCACCGGAGTGCGGGAGGTGGAGGCCACCGCGTTCGTGTCACCGTCAAAAGTGCCGGCGCTGGCTGATGCCCCCGAACTCGCCGCCGCGCTTGCCGACTATCCCGATATCGAGTTCTCCGCCCTGATCGCCAGCCCGAATGGGGTACGCCGCGCCATCGCCGCGGGTTTCCGGTCGGTGGAGTACGTGGTGTCGGCTGCCGACGGCCACAGCCGGGCCAATGTCGGGCGCACCAGCGCCGAAGCCAGCGCGCAGATCGCCGATATCGTCGCGATCGCCCATGACGCCGATGCCACTGTGGAAGTGATCATCTCGACCGCCTGGGACTGTCCCTTCGATGGGCCCACAGCACCCCACCGTGTGCTCGACGTCGTCGACGCGGCCTGCGCGCACGCGGCGGACCGCATCGCGATCGCCGACACCATCGGCACCGCAACCCCCGGCCGGGTCACCGCCCTGGTGAATCTGGTCGCACCGGTAGTCGGCGACCGGCCGTTGGGCGCGCACTTCCACAACACCCGTGGCGCGGGGCTGGCCAGCGCCTGGGCCGCGGTTACCGCCGGGGTGACCCGGCTGGACTCCTCGGTCGGCGGGCTTGGCGGCTGCCCGTTCGCTCCCGGCGCCAGTGGGAATATCGCCACCGAGGATTTGGTGTACCTGCTGCGGGACAGCGGAATAAGCGTGGATATCGACCTCGGCGCGGCGATCGAGGCGGCCGGTGTCGCACAGGACGTCGTGGGCCATCCACTGCCCAGCGCCCTGCTGCGCGCCGGTGACCGGAACCCCGGCTAGCGCACAACACGGCGACCGGGAATGCCGTCACGACGGTGCCCGGAAACGGGGCGCACGGCCCTCGCCGGTACCGATCCCGAAGGAGACATCGAGTGGATTTCACCCTTCCCGCACACTTGCCGCCACTGCTTGCCGAGATGGACACGTTCATCGATGAGCAGATCGCCCCGCTGGAACGCGAGCACATCCACTACTTCGACCGTCGCCGCGAGTTCGCCCGGACCGACCTGGACCACGGCGGAGTGCCGTCTCGCGAGTGGGAAGACCTGCTCGACGAGATGCGCCGCCGCGCCGACGCCGCCGGCTGGCTTCGCTACGGACTGCCCGCGAAGTTCGGCGGCCGGGACGGCACCAACCTCGATATGGCAGTCATCCGGGAACATCTCGCCCACCGGGGGCTCGGCCTGCACAACGACCTGCAGGACGAGTCCTCGATCGTCGGTAACTTCCCGCAGGTCATCATGATGGACCGGTTCGGTACCGATGCTCAGAAGTCCGAGTGGATCGAGGCGATGTTCACCGGCGCGAGGTCGATGGCCTTCGGCCTGACCGAACCCGACCACGGCTCTGATGCCACCTGGTTGGAGACGACCGCGGTGCGCGACGGCGGGAGCTGGGTGATCAACGGCTCCAAACGCTGGAACACCGGCGTGCACCGGGCCACCCACGACCTGGTGTTCGCCCGCACCTCCGGTGACCCGGGGCAGGCGCGCGGCATCACCGCCTTCCTGGTGCCCTGTGACACAGCGGGTTTCAGTGTGCCGTTCTACTGGTGGACGTTCAACATGCCCAGCGATCACGGCGAGGTGGAGCTGCACGACGTCCGGATTCCGGCCGATGCCGTGCTCGGCGAGGTCGACCACGGCCTGGAGGTCGCCCAGACCTTTTTGCACGAGAACAGGATTCGTCAAGCCGCGAGCAGCCTCGGTGCAGCGCAGTACTGTATCGACCGCGCCGTCGCGTACGCCTCGGAGCGAATCACATTCGGGAAGCCGCTTGCGGTCAATCAGGCTGTCCAGTGGCCGCTGGTCGAACTCCAGACCGAGGCCCAGATGGTTCGCCTGCTGGTGTACTACGCCGCTTGGGAACTGGATCGTCATCACCATCTGGAGGTATCGGACAAGGTGTCAATGGCCAACTACCGCGCCAACCGGCTGGTGTGCGAGGCAGCCGACCGCGCCATGCAGATCCACGGCGGTATCGGCTACAGCCGGCATGAGCCCTTTGAGCACATCTACCGACATCATCGCCGTTACCGGATCACCGAGGGCGCCGAGGAGATTCAGATGCGCCGGGTCGCGCAACGGATGTTCAAGTTCGGCCGCGGGTGAACGAGGCGCTGGCGGCACTGCTGTCGCCGCTGCTCGGTGAGGACGTGACCGTGCAGAACCTGCGGCCGCTGACCGGGGGTGCCAGCCGGACCACATACGCCTTCGAGGCGCTGAACGGGAACCGGGTGCGGCGCCTGATCTTGCGCACCGCGCCCGTCGACGAGGCTGGGCACTTCGCCGGTATGGAACTCGAGGCGGCGGCGCAGGCCGTCGCCGCCGAGGCCGGCACCCCTGTTCCGCACGTCCTGATCGCCTCCGATTCCCCTGCGCCACTGGGCAATGCCTTCCTGATCTGCGATGAGATCCCCGGGGAGACGATCGTCCGTCGGATCCAGCGCCGGCTCGACGGCCCCGGACGGGCCCATCTGTTGACCCGGTGCGCCGAGGCGCTGGCCGCCATCCACCGGGCCCGAACCGACGTGGCCGGGCTGGCTCCGCAGGACCAGCTCGCCGAGTGGCGACAGCGGCTCGACGAGATCGGCGACACCACCGCCACCTTCGAGTGGGCATTGCGGTGGCTGTCCGTCCACCGGCCGGCTCCGTCCCCGCACCGGTTGGTCCATGGCGACTTCCGGATGGGCAATCTCATCATCGACGGCTGCACGCTGGCAGCCGTACTCGATTGGGAACTGGTCCACATCGGCGAGATCTACGAGGACCTGGCCTGGTTCTGCGTCCGGGCCTGGCGCTTCGGCGCCCCGGCAGAGTTGGCGGCCGGTGGGCTGGGCAGCGTCGAGGAGTTCGTCGCGGCCTACGAACGGGCCGGCGGCCGGAGTATCGACCGTGACGCCCTGCACTGGTGGCTGGTGCTGGCCACTCTCAAGTGGGGGGTGATCTGCCGGGTCCAGGCCCAGCGCCACCTTTCCGGCGAGACGAGGTCGGTGGAGTTGGCGACCATCGGCCGACGGGTCTGCGAGAACGAATGGGACATTCTCGACCTGCTGGAGGGGGCCCGGTGAGCGCGCTGCACGGGCGCCCCACCGCCGCCGAACTCGTCACCGCGGTCCGGGAATTCCTCGAGGGCGAGGTGCGGGACAACACCGCCGGCGCGGTGAATTTCCATGCCCGCGTCGCGGCCAATGCCCTGCGCATGGTCGAGCGTGAACTGCTCGATGACTCCCCGGCCGCGCCCCGCGAGGCGCTTGCCGCTCTGGGCCACACCGACGAGGACGCCCTCGCCGCGGCCATCCGCGCCGGCGAGTTCGACGGCCGGGATACCGAGATGCTCGCCTGCCTCCGGACCGTGGTCCGTCACCGGCTGGCCATCGCTCACCCCGGCTACGAGGCCGACTGACCCGGTTGGCAACGGGACGACGAGACCGCAACCGCACAGAGTCCGGCGTGCGCCCGGCCGGCGGGGGTTAGCCTCGTACGCGTGTGCACCCGCGTTCTGTGGAATACCAATGACATTGCTGTTCTGACCGGCCGAAGCATGGACTGGCCGGAGTCCACCCAGCCGCTGATCGTGGCCTTTCCTCCCGGCCGGCAGCGCGACGGATTCAACCCGCCCGGTATCGGCACCGACCCCAACCCGCTGCGCTGGACCAGCCGGTACGCCAGCCTGGTCACCACCCTCTACGGGGTAGGCACGATCGACGGACTCAACGGCGCCGGACTGGCGGGCCACGGTCTGTACCTCGAGGCCACCGACTTCGGCACCCGCGACCCGGCGAAACCCGCCGCGCAGACGGCGTTGTGGCTGCAGTATCTGCTCGACCAGGCCGCCACCGTCGAGGAGGCGCTGGCATTGATGGACGATATCCAGTTGGTGAAGATCACCGTCAACGGTCACGACTCCAACATCCACCTCGCACTGGAGGACACCAGCGGGGACTCCGCGATCATCGAACTCGCCAACGGACGCCCGGTGATCCACCACGGTCGGCAGTTCACCCTGATGACCAACGATCCCACCTATGCCGAGCAGCTGGCCCTGCTGTCCCAACAGGATTTCTCCCACCCGAGCAGGGAGATGGCGCTACCCGGGAATGTCAACGCGGTCGACCGCTTCCAGCGCGCGGCGTACTTCTCGGCACTGCTGCCCAAACCGGCCTCCGAACGCGAGGCGGTGGCCTCGGTGATGGCGATCATGCGCAACGTCTCGGTGCCGTTCGGGGCCCCCTACGCCGAGTTCGGTGTCTACAACACCGAGTACCGCACCGTGACCGACCTCAGCAACCGGATCTACTTCTTCGAGCTGACCACCAGCCCGAATGTCCTCTGGGTGCAGATGGACCGGCTGAAACTGACCGAGGGCGGACCGGCACTGGCCATCGACCCCTGTGACGAGACACTGGTCGGAGACGTCACCGACCGGTTCGTCCCGCGCGAGATGGCGTTCTAGGGATGTCCGGCCGGGAGACCGGGAAACCGGTTCGCATTCTCAACTACAGCAGTAATGCACTCACCCGTGAACAGGTCCGCTCGGCGTTGGGCACCCGCGTCCACCCCGACCTTCCGGAACTGAGCTATACCGACGTCGCGACCGCCCCGATGGTGATCACCCTGATGGACGCCGGCGGATTCGATCTGGTCATTCTCGACGGCGAAGCCGCACCGTTCGGCGGGATGGGCATTGCCAAACAGCTCAAGGACGAGATCGCCGAGTGTCCGCCGATCCTGGTCCTGACCGGCCGCGCCGACGATGCCTGGCTGGCCAGTTGGTCGCGTGCCGAGGCGGCGGTACCGCACCCGATCGACCCGATCCGACTGGGCGAGGCGGTTGTGGGGCTGCTCCGGTCACCCATTCGGTAGCCCCCCGCTAGGCTGTGCCTTGGATCACACGACGCGGACGAACGAGGAGTGGCACGCCCATGGGCCTCTATACGCCGATCCTGGTGTTGGGGGGTATCGCGACGCTGTTCGCGGTGGTCTCGGTGGCCGTCGCACTGGTCATCGGCCCGCGGCGGTACAACCGCGCCAAATTGGCCGCCTACGAGTGCGGGATCGAACCGGTGGCCACCGACCCGGTGGGTCAACGCTTCCCCGTCAAGTACTACCTGACCGCGATGTTGTTCATCGTCTTCGATATCGAGATCGTCTTTCTCTACCCGTGGGCGGTGTCGTTCGACCAACTCGGGACCTTCGCATTGGTCGAGATGGCGATCTTCATGGCGACCGTGTTCGTCGCCTACGCTTACGTCTGGCGCCGGGGAGGCCTCGAATGGGACTAGAGGAACAGTTGCCGGGCGGCATCCTGCTGTCCACGGTGGAAAAGGTCGCCGGTTTCGTCCGCAAGGGCTCGCTGTGGCCGGCGACATTCGGGTTAGCCTGCTGCGCAATCGAAATGATGGCTACCGCCGGGCCGCGGTTCGATATCGCCCGGTTCGGAATGGAGCGCTTCTCGGCAACCCCGCGGCAGGCCGACCTGATGATCGTCGCGGGCCGGGTCAGCCAGAAGATGGCCCCGGTGCTGCGCCAGGTCTACGACCAGATGGCCGAGCCCAAGTGGGTGCTCGCCATGGGCGTGTGCGCCTCCAGCGGCGGGATGTTCAACAACTACGCGGTGGTCCAGGGCGTGGACCATATCGTCCCGGTCGACATCTATCTGCCCGGCTGCCCACCCCGGCCGGAGATGCTGCTCAACGCGATCCTGGCACTGCACGCCAAGATCGCCGAGATGCCGATGGGCGTTCACCGGACCGAGGCGGTGGCCGCCGCAGAAGCGGCCGCCCTCGCCGCGCGTCCGACCATCGAGTTGAAAGGGCTGCTGCGGTGAGCCCCACCGAACCCGACGACCACGGCCCGGAGGTGATCGGCGTGCGTCACGGGATGTTCGGCATCGACGGCTCCGGGGACACCTCGGGTTATGGCCGGTTGGTCCGTCCGGTGACGCTACCGGGCAGCACCCCACGCCCGTATGGCGGCTATTTCGACGAAGTCATCGATCGCCTCGCCGAGGTTCTCGGCGCCGGGACATTCGAGTCCGCCGTCGAACGTATCGTCGTCCACCGTGACCAGATGACGTGCGAGGTCCACCGCGAACATCTGCCGACCGTAGCCGCGGCGTTACGCGACGACGCGGCACTGCGCTTCGAATTGTGTTGCGGTGTATCGGGTGTGCACTATCCCGACGACACCGGCCGTGAACTGCACGCGTTCTATCCGCTGATGTCCATCACCCACAATCGCCGGATCAACCTCGAGGTGGCCTGTCCGGACGACGATCCGCATATCCCGTCGCTGTTCGCGGTGTATCCGACCTGCGATTGGCACGAACGCGAAACCTACGACTTCTTCGGCATCGTCTTCGACGGCCACCCCGGTCTGACCCGCATCCAGATGCCCGACGACTGGGTGGGACACCCACAACGCAAGGACTACCCGCTGGGCGGAGTGCCGGTCGAATACCACGGTGCCCAGATCCCGCCACCGGACCAACGCAGGTCGTACCACTGATGAGCGATGAGGACCAGATGGTCGATCCCGTCGTAGTCCTGGGCGGTCAGGACTGGGAGGAAATCGTCGCCGCCGCCCGTGACGGTGCGGCCGGCGAGCGCATCGTGGTCAACATGGGACCGCAGCATCCATCCACCCACGGGGTGTTACGACTGATCCTGGAACTCGAGGGCGAGACGGTCACCGAAGCACGCTGCGGTATCGGCTACCTGCACACCGGCATCGAGAAGAATCTGGAATACCGAAACTGGGCCCAGGGCGTCACATTCGTGACGCGGATGGACTACCTGTCGCCGTTCTTCAACGAGACCGCCTACTGCCTCGGGGTGGAGCGGCTGCTGGGTGTCACCGACGACATTCCGCCTCGCGCCTCGGTGATCCGGGTGATGCTCATGGAGCTCAACCGCATTTCATCCCATCTGGTGGCATTGGCGACCGGCGGGATGGAACTCGGAGCCATGACACCGATGTTCTTCGGTTTCCGGGAACGCGAACTGATCCTGACCGTCTTCGAGGCGATCACCGGGTTGCGGATGAACAATGCCTACGTCCGGCCCGGCGGTGTGGCCGCCGACCTGCCGGAGGACGGACCGGCCCGGGTGCGTGAACTGCTCAAGGTTCTGCCCGGCCGGCTGCGCGAGATGGCGGATCTGCTCACTGAGAGCTACGTCTGGAAGGCCCGCACCCAGGGGGTCGGTTACCTGGACCTGACCGGCTGTATGGCCCTGGGCATCACCGGACCGGTCCTGCGGTCCACCGGCCTACCCCACGACCTGCGCAGGGCCCAACCGTATTGCGGTTATGACACCTACGATTTCGATGTCATCACCGACGATGCCGCCGACTGCTACGGCCGGTACCTGATCCGGGTCGGCGAGATGCACGAGTCGTGCAAGATCGTCGAACAGTGCCTGGAACGACTGGAGCCGGGTCCGGTGATGATCGAGGACCGCAAGCTGGCCTGGCCGGCCGATCTGCAACTCGGGCCGGATGGGCTGGGCAACTCTCCCGCCCATATCGCCCGGATCATGGGTACCTCGATGGAGGGTCTGATTCATCACTTCAAACTGGTCACCGAGGGAATCCGGGTACCGGCCGGGCAGGTTTACAGTGCCGTCGAGTCTCCGCGCGGTGAACTCGGCGTGCACATGGTCTCCGATGGCGGTACCCGGCCGTATCGGGTGCACTACCGCGACCCCAGCTTCACCAATCTGCAAGCGGTCGCCGCCATGTGCGAAGGCGGCATGGTTGCCGATGTGATTTCCGCGGTGGCCAGTATCGACCCGGTGATGGGAGGCGTGGACAGGTGAGGGACCTGACGGCCGGCGACCTCAGACGGTGCGCTCGATGAGCGTCGATCTGACCCTCGGGCCGCGGCCCGACGAGCCGGGACCGCCCGTCGGCGGGCCGGGTTCTTATCCCCCCGCGGTGGCGGCCCGCCTGGCCTCGGATGCGGCCGTCATCATCGCCCGCTACCCGCAGCCCCGTTCGGCCCTGCTGCCGCTGCTGCATCTGGTCCAGTCCGAGGACGGATACCTGACCGCAGCCGGAATCAAATTCTGCGCAGATCAACTCGGCCTCACCGCCGCCGAAACCACCGCCGTCGCGACCTTCTACTCGATGTACCGGCGCACCCCCACCGGCGACTACCTCGTCGGGGTCTGCACCAATACGCTCTGCGCGGTCCTCGGAGGTGATGCCATCCTCGACACGCTGCAGAACGAACTCGGGGTGCGCGCCGGGCAGACCACGCCCGACGGCACCATCACCCTGGAGCACATCGAGTGCAATGCGGCGTGCGACTACGCGCCCGTCATCATGGTGAACTGGGAGTTTTTCGATAACCAAACTCCCTCCACCGCAACGGAACTCGTCGCAGCCCTGCGCAACGGCGAGACCGTCGTCCCCGCTCGCGGAGTCCCCCCGTGCACATTCCGGCAGACCGCGCGGGTACTGGCCGGCCTCGGTGACCCGGTACCCGACAGTTCCGGACCGGGCGCGCCGACGCTGGCGGGTCTGCGCGCATCGAGTGAGGAATCCCGCCGGACAAGTGCGAGTGGACATCTGCCGGACTCCTCACTCGAACGGGAGAAACCATGCTGACGCCGGTACTGAGCCGATTCTGGGACGAGCCGGAGCCATGGACGCTGCAGACCTACCTGCGCCATGACGGCTACCGGGGTCTGCGCCGCGCGCTGGGGATGGACCCCGATGAGGTGATCGCCGAAGTCAAGGAGTCCGGGCTGCGCGGTCGGGGCGGGGCGGGATTCCCCACCGGAACCAAATGGTCGTTCATCCCCCAGGATTCGATCGGGCCGGGCACGATCCCGCACTACCTGGTGGTCAACGCCGACGAGTCCGAACCCGGCACCTGCAAGGATATGCCCCTGCTGCTGACCACCCCGCATTTCCTGGTGGAGGGTGCGATCATCGCCGCCTATGCGATCCGCGCCCGGCACGCCTTCATCTACCTGCGTGGCGAGGTGGTCCCGGTACTCCGCCGGGTGCAGGCCGCAGTGGCTGAGGCCTACGCCGCGGGCTATCTCGGGCAGGACATCCTCGGCTCCGGTTTCGACGTGGACCTGATCGTGCATACCGGTGCCGGCGCCTACATCTGCGGCGAGGAAACCGCGCTGCTGGACTCGCTGGAGGGGCGCCGCGGACAGCCCCGGCTGCGTCCGCCGTTTCCCGCCGTCGCCGGGCTGTACGCCTGCCCGACGGTGGTCAACAATGTCGAGTCCATCGCCAGCGTGCCGCCGATCCTGCTCAACGGTGTGGACTGGTTCAAGTCGATGGGCACCGACAAGTCGCCGGGCTTCACCCTGTACTCGCTTTCCGGTCACGTCACCCGACCCGGGCAGTACGAGGCACCGCTGGGCATCACGCTTCGCGAACTGCTCGAGTATGCCGGCGGGATCCGGGCCGGCCACACGCTGAAGTTCTGGACCCCGGGCGGTTCATCGACTCCCCTGCTGACCGCCGAACATCTGGACGTCCCACTGGATTACGAAGGTATGGCCTCGGTGGGCACGATGCTGGGCACCAAGGCTCTGCAACTCTTCGATGAGACAACCTGCGTAGTGCGCGCGGTGCGCCGCTGGACGCAGTTCTATGCCCACGAGTCCTGCGGCAAGTGCACACCCTGCCGGGAGGGCACCTACTGGCTGGCCCAGATCTACGCCCGGCTCGAGGACGGCGGAGCAGAGCCCGACGATCTCGGCAAGCTGCTCGATATCTCCGACGCCATCCTCGGAAAGTCGTTCTGCGCGCTGGGAGACGGCGCCGCCTCACCGATCATCTCGTCGCTGCAGTACTTCCGCCCGGAGTACGAGGCACACCTCGCCGGCGGCTGCCCGTTCGACAGTTACGCCTCGATGCTTGCCGCCCCCGCGGGAGTGGGCGCATGATTGGCGCTCGCCCCTGCCCGCGAGCAGACACAAACTCGCATAAAAGTTGGGCACACAGTGCGAGTTCGTGTCTGCTCGCGGGGGAGGCGGGGCTCCGGTGAGCAGCGCGGGCGACATGGTGACCGTCACCATCGACGACACCACCCTCTCGGTGCCCAAGGGCACCCTGGTGATCCGGGCCGCCGAGTTGATCGGCGTGCAGATACCCCGGTTCTGCGACCACCCGCTGCTCGACCCGGTTGGCGCCTGCCGGCAGTGCCTGGTGGAGGTCGAAGGTCAACGTAAGCCGCTGGCCAGCTGCACGATCGCGGTCACCGAGGGCATGGTGGTGCGTACCCAGAGCACCTCCGAGGCAGCCGATGCCGCACAACGCGGTGTGATGGAACTGCTGTTGATCAACCACCCGCTGGACTGTCCGGTCTGCGATAAGGGCGGCGAATGCCCCCTGCAGAACCAGGCCATGTCCTCCGGGCGCGCGGAAACCCGATTCACCGACAGCAAGCGCACGTTTCCCAAACCGATCAACCTGTCGACCCAGGTGCTACTGGACCGCGAGCGCTGCGTGCTGTGCGCGCGATGTACCCGGTTCTCCGACCAGATTGCCGGCGACCCCTTCATCGAACTACTCGAACGCGGCGCCCTTCAGCAGGTGGGCATCGCCGCCGGAACTCCTTTCGACTCCTATTTCAGCGGTAATACCGTCCAGATCTGCCCGGTTGGGGCGCTCACCGGCACCGCGTACCGGTTCCGCGCCCGGCCATTCGACCTGGTCTCCACCCCCACCGTCTGCGAGCACTGCTCCTCCGGCTGCGCTCAGCGGACCGACCATCGCCGCGGTAAGGTCCTGCGCCGGCTCGCCGGTGATGACGCGAATGTCAACGAGGAGTGGAATTGCGATAAGGGCCGCTGGGCGTTCGCCTACACCCAGACCGCTGACCGCATCACCACCCCCATGGTGCGCGACGAGGCCGGCCACCTGCGGAGCGCATCGTGGTCTGAGGCCATCGCGACAGCAGCAGCCGGACTGGCTCACGGATCCACCGGTGTGCTGGTCGGCGGCCGGGTCACCGCCGAGGATGCCTACGCCTACGCGAAGTTTGCCCGAATAGCATTGAGTACCAACGATATCGACTTCCGGGCGCGGCCACACACCGCCGAGGAGACGGCTCTGCTCACCTCGCATGTCGCCGCGGTGCGCGATGTCACCTATGCCGACCTGGAGACCGCGCCGATGGTGCTGCTGGCCGGATTCGAGCCCGAGGACGAATCGCCGATCGTATTCCTGCGACTCCGCAAGGCGGTTCGGAAACACGGTCTGAAGGTCGTCGCGATCGCGCCGTTAATGTCCCGGGGTAGCACCAAACTGAACGCCCGCCCGATCCCCACACCACCCGGCGGCGAGGCGGCGGCCCTCGACAACCTGGCCGCGGACCTGCCCGAGGGCACCGTCATTCTGATCGGTGAGCGGCTCGCGACGAGCCCCGGCGCACTGTCGGCCGCGGCCCGGGTGGCTGCGCAAACCGGCGCCCGGCTGGCCTGGATTCCACGCCGCGCCGGAGAACGTGGTGCGGTGGACACCGGTTGTCTGCCGACGCTGCTGCCGGGCGGCCGGCCGGTTGCCGACCCCGCTGCCCGCGAACAGATCCGCACCGCCTGGAAGGTCGCCGGGCTGCCTGCCGAACCCGGCCGGGACACCGCGGGGATCCTCGCCGCCGCCGGCCACGGCGACCTGGCTGCCCTGGTGGTCGGCGGGGTCGAGCCCGGTGATCTGACCGATCCGCAGGCGGCGCTTTCGGCGCTGGAAAGCACCGGTTTCGTCATCAGTCTCGAACTCCGCCACTCCGAGGTGACAGCACTGGCCGATGTGGTGTTCCCGGTATCCCCGGTCGCAGAGAAGTCCGGGACCTTCCTCAACTGGGAGGGCCGGGTCCGCCCGTTCGAGACCGCCCTGGTTTCCAATGCCGCCTCCGATCTCCGGGTTCTGACCACACTGGCCGACGCACTCGGTGTCGACCTCGGTTTCGACGACGCCGTGCAGGCCCGCGCCGAGTTGGCCACCCTGGGCGGATGGTCCGGTCCGCGCCCGGCCGCTCCGGCGGTCGCACCGCCCCGCGACCGATCGCTGGAGGCCGGTGAGGCGGTTCTGGCGGGCTGGCGGATGCTGCTGGACTGCGGGCGACTCCAGGACGGCGAGCCGTATCTGGCGGGTACCGCCCAGCAGCCGGTAGCCCGGGTCGCGGCGGCGACCGCCACGGCGATCGGCGCCACATCAGGACAACCGTTGACGGTGTCCACCGGGCGTGGCTCGGTCACACTGCCGCTGGCGATCACCGAGATGCCGGAGCAGGTGGTGTGGCTTCCGCTGAACTCCCCCGGCAGCGCGGTCCATCGCGCGCTCGGGGTCACCACCGGTGCGGTCGTCCGCATCGAGGCCGGGGGACAGCTGTGACCACCACGACGATCCATCCTGACCCGACGGTATTCGGGATCGACCCCTGGTGGCTGATCCTGGTGAAGGCCGTCGCGCTGTTCGCCTTCCTCTTGCTGACCGTGCTGGTCGCAATCCTGGCCGAGCGAAAGCTGCTGGGCCGCATGCAGATGCGGGTCGGGCCCAACCGGGTCGGTCCGTTCGGACTGCTCCAGTCCCTGGCCGACGGGATCAAGCTGGCACTCAAGGAGGGCCTGGTCCCGGCCGGGGTCGACAAACCCATCTACCTGCTGGCGCCGGTCATCTCGGTGGTGACCGCGATCCTGGCCTTCGCCGTCATGCCGATGGGACCGGTGGTGTCGATATTCGGGTATCGCACCCCGCTGCAGTTGACCGACCTGCCGGTAGCGGTGCTCTACGTGCTGGCGATCACCTCGATCGGGGTGTACGGGATCGTCCTGGCGGGCTGGGCTTCCGGATCCACCTATCCGCTACTGGGCGGCCTGCGTTCCAGCGCCCAGGTGGTCTCCTATGAGATCGCCATGGCGCTGTGCTTCGCCGCGGTGTTCCTGTACGCGGGAACCATGTCCACTTCCGGTATCGTCGCCGCCCAGACCCACACCTGGTTCGGGTTCCTGCTGCTGCCGTCCTTCGTGGTGTACCTGATCGCAATGGTGGGCGAAACCAACCGCGCGCCCTTCGACCTGCCCGAGGCCGAGGGCGAGTTGGTGGGCGGTTTCCACACCGAGTATTCCTCGCTTAAGTTCGCGATGTTCTTCCTTGCCGAGTACGTCAATATGACGACCGTCTCGGCGTTGGCCGCCACCCTCTTCCTCGGCGGCTGGCGGGCGCCCTGGCCGTTCAGCATCTGGGATGGCGCCAACACCGGCTGGTTGCCGCTGCTGTGGTTCATCGCCAAGGTGTGGATTTTCCTGTTTCTGTTCATGTGGCTGCGGGCCAGCCTGCCCCGCTTGCGCTACGACCAGTTCATGGCGTTGGGCTGGAAACTGCTGATACCGGTTTCGCTGCTGTGGATCCTCGTCGTCGCGGTGCTGCGCACCGTCAACCGGGACGGCATACTTCCGAATCTGTTCGCCGCCATGGTCCTGCTGGCGATCCTGGTGGGCCTGAGCATCCTGCGCCGCAGACGGGTTGAGCACCGGACCCCTCCCCCATCCACACCCCCGGCGGGCTCCTTCCCGGTTCCCCCGCTGCCCGCCACCGAGGAGACCGCTCGTGCCTAGGTTCCTGGACGCCGTCGCCGGCTTCAAGGTGACACTGACCACGCTCTTCAAGAAGCCGATCACCGAGCAGTACCCGGAACAGCCCGGGCCGGTCGCTCCGCGCTACCACGGTCGCCATCAGCTCAACCGCTATGACGACGGCCTGGAGAAGTGCATCGGGTGCGAGCTGTGCGCATGGGCGTGTCCCGCCGACGCCATCTACGTCGAAGGCGCGGACAACACCGAAGCCGAACGCTTCTCTCCCGGCGAACGCTATGGCCGGGTGTACCAGATCAACTATCTGCGCTGTATCGGCTGCGGATTGTGTATCGAGGCCTGCCCCACCCGGGCATTGACCATGACGGCCGACTACGAGATGGCCGACGACAATCGCAGCGACCTGATTTACGGGAAGGACAAGCTGCTGGCCCCGCTGCAGCCCGGGATGACGGCCCCGCCGCATCCGATGGCACCGGATGCCACCGATGAGGACTACTACCTGGGCAGAATTACCGGTGGGCAGCACACCGACGATGCGGGAGGCGGACAACCCGCCGACACCACCGAGGTTCCCCGGTGAACGCCGAGGCCATAGCCTTCTGGGTGCTGGGCACCATCGCCGTGGTCGGTGCGATCGGGGTCGTCGCGGCACCCAAGGCCGTCTACTCGGCAATCTCCCTGGCGACCACGATGATTGCGCTGGCCATCGTCTACGTGATCCAGGAGGCCCCCTTCCTCGGTGTCGTGCAGATCGTGGTCTACACCGGCGCGGTGATGATGCTGTTCCTCTTCGTGCTGATGCTCATCGGCGTGGATTCCAAACAGTCCCTGGTGGAAACCCTTCGCGGACAACGTGTTGCCGCGATCCTCACCGGCCTCGGATTCGGCATCCTGCTCATGGCCGGTATCGGCAGTGCGCAGACCATGGGTTTCACCGGCCTGGCTGAGGCCAATCGGGACGGTAATGTGCAGGGTCTGGCCGAGCTGATCTTCACCCGCTACCTGTGGGCGTTCGAGCTGACCAGCGCGCTGCTCATCACCGCGGCACTCGGGGCGATGCTGCTCGCCCACCGCGAGCGCTTCGAGCGGCGCAGGACCCAGCGCGAGATGGTTATCGAACGGTTCGGCGTCGGCCGCGGCGCCGGTCGGGCGACCCCACTGCCCAACCCGGGTGTCTACGCCCGGCGTAACGCGGTGGACACCCCGGCCAGACTCCCGGACGGATCCGATGACGAGTCCTCGGTCAACGCCACCATCCGGGGGCCGCGTTGAGCCCGGCTCACTATCTGTATCTCTCGGCGCTGCTGTTCACCATCGGCGCGGCCGGAGTGCTGCTGCGACGCAACGCGATCGTCATGTTCATGTGTGTCGAACTGATGCTCAACGCCGGCAATCTCGCATTCGTCACCTTCGCCCGGATGCACGGCCAACTGCACGGGCAGGCGGTTGCCTTCTTCACCATGGTCGTCGCCGCCTGCGAGGTGGTCGTCGGTCTGGCCATCATCGTCGCCATCTTCCGCACCCGTCGCAATGCCGACGTGGACGAATCCCACCTGCTGCGGAACTGAGACGCCGATATGACGACCCTGCTCTGGTTGACCATCGCGCTGCCCCTGGCCGGCGCGGCGGTGCTCCTGCTGGGCGGACGAGCCACCGATAGATGGGGCCATCTGCTGGGTACGGCGACGGTGATCGGCTCCTTCGTCTGCGGGACAATTCTTTTCGGCCACCTGGTAGGCCTTCCGGCCGCGGACCGGATGGTCGGCCACACGCTGTTCTCCTGGGTGCCGGTCGGAGCGTTGCGGGTCGACTTCGGTCTGCAGTTCGACGCGCTGTCTGCCTGTTTCGTCCTGCTGATCACCGGTGTCGGCGCGCTGATCCACCTCTATTCGATCGGCTATATGGCCGATGACCCGGAACGGCGGAAGTTCTTCGCCTATCTCAACCTTTTCGTCGCCGCCATGCTGCTGCTGGTCCTGGCCGACAACTATCTCGGCCTCTACACAGGCTGGGAGGGCGTGGGTCTGGCGTCCTATCTGCTGATCGGGTTCTGGTCGGATAAGCCCAGCGCGGCTACCGCCGCGAAGAAGGCGTTCGTGGTCAACCGGGTCGGCGATATCGGCCTGGCCGTTGCCCTGATGGTGATGTTCGCCGCGGTCGGTTCGGTCGGTTTCGCCCCGGTCTTCGATGCGGCACCGCAGCTGACCGACTCCACCCTCAACACCATCGGTCTGATGCTGCTGCTCGGCGCCTGCGGCAAGAGCGCCCAGGTGCCGCTGCAGTCCTGGCTCGGTGACGCCATGGAGGGTCCCACCCCGGTCTCGGCGCTGATCCACGCCGCCACCATGGTCACCGCCGGTGTTTACCTCATCGTGCGATCCGGTCCGTTGTTCAACCTGGCCCCCGCCGCTCAGACCGCGGTGGTGATCGTCGGCGCGGTGACGCTGCTGTTCGGCGCCGTCATCGGCTGCGCCAAAGATGACATCAAGAAGGCGCTGGCCGCCTCCACCATGAGCCAGATCGGCTATATGGTGCTCGCGGCGGGGCTCGGCCCGGCCGGTTACGCGGTCGCGATCCTGCATCTGCTGACCCACGGATTCTTCAAGGCCGGACTATTCCTCGGGGCGGGTTCGGTGATGCACGCGATGAGCGACGAGACCGACATGCGCCGCTACGGCGAACTGCGCACCGTGCTCCCGATCACCTTCGTCACCTTCGGGCTGGGGTACCTGGCCATCATCGGCGTTCCGCCGTTCGCCGGTTTTTTCTCCAAGGACGCCATCATCGAAACCGCTTTCAATGCCGGTGGACTGAAGGGGTTCCTGCTCGGCGGCGTCACCCTGCTCGGTGCCGCGATCACCGCCTACTACATGACCCGGGTGATGCTGCTGACCTTCTTCGGCAATGCCCGGTGGACGGCCAAGATCGCCGACAAGTACCCGCACGAGTCGCCGCTGATCATGACCGCGCCGATGATCGTGCTGGCCATCGGATCGGTCGGGGCCGGCGCACTGCTCACCATCGGCCACACCCTGGCCCGCTGGCTAGAACCCGTGGTGGGAAGTCACGAGGCCGCCCATGCGGTGCCGGTCTGGGTCACCACCGTCGCCGCCCTGACCGCGGTGGCCGTCGGCGTGGCAATCGCGTATCGCCAGTACGCCACCGGCCCGGTACCGCAGAACGCCCCCCAGGATGTCTCTGCACTGACCGTGGCAGCCCGCCACGATCTGTACGGCGACGCGGTCAACGAGGCGGTCTTCATGCGCGGCGGCCGCCAGGTCACCACAGCCCTGGTCGCCGTCGACGACATCGCACTCGAGGGCGGGGCCGACGGCCTGGCCGGCGGGATCCGCCGGGTGTCGGACTGGCTGCGCGGTCTGCAGACCGGGTTCGCCCGAAACTACGCCCTGACGATGCTGGCCGGGACCGGCTTGTTCGCCGGCGCGGTCCTGATCGCGGCGATGTGGAGGTGAGGCGATGACGACCTTCCCGTGGCTGAGCCTGCTGTGGGCGTTGCCGATCCTCGGCGCGGTGGTCATCGTGCTGCTACCGGCATCGATGCGCACCGCCGCCAAATACACCGGACTGACGGTGTCGGTGGCCGTGCTGGCCGTCGCCCTGGCGCTCGCGGTGCGCTTCGACCCGGCCGGCCAGCAATACCAGTTCGTCGAGAATCGGCCCTGGATAGCGTCTTTCGGCACCGGATACATCCTCGGCGTCGACGGTATCGCGCTGGCCCTGGTGGTGCTCACCGCGGTACTGATGCCACTGCTGCTGATCGCCGGCTGGAACGATGCCGACGATCGGCCCCGGATGCCGGTGCGCGCCGCGCACGGTTATATCGCGCTGATGCTCGCCGTCGAGGGCATGGTGCTGATGTCGCTGATGGCACTGGACATCCTGCTGTTCTACGTGTTCTTCGAGGCGATGCTCATCCCGATGTACTTCCTGATCGGCGGTTTCGGCGGCACCAAGGGTTCCGATTCCGATACGGCCGGTCGGCCGGCGTCGGCCGCCGCGGTGAAGTTCCTGCTCTACAACCTGTTCGGCGGACTGATAATGCTGGCCGCCCTGGTCGGCCTGTACGTCGCCACGTCGTCCAGTGCGGCCTTCCCCGGGGGAACCTTCGACTTCCGGCAGATCGCCGGGGCGGTGAGTACCGGCGAGTTCGTCATGGCGCCGTTGATGGCGCACGCGATCTTCGGCGGTTTCCTGTTCGCCTTCGCGATCAAGGCGCCACTGTGGCCGCTGCACCGCTGGCTGCCCGACGCCGCGGTACATGCCACCCCCGCCTCCGCGGTCCTGATGATGGCCGTCATGGATAAGGTCGGCACCTTCGGCATGCTGCGGTACTGCCTGCCGTTATTCGGCGACTCCGCGGCCCTGTTCCGTCCACTGGTGATCACCCTGGCGGTAATCGGAATCCTCTATGGGGCAATCCTGGCGATCGGGCAGACCGATGTCATGCGTCTGATCGCCTACACCTCGATCAGTCACTTCGGTTTCATCATCCTCGGTATCTTCGTGATGACCAGCCAAGGCCAGTCCGGATCCACCCTTTACATGGTCAACCACGGTATCGCCACCGCCGCGCTGTTCCTGATCGCCGGGTTTCTGGTCAGCCGTCGGGGCAGCCGGGTGATCGCCGACTACGGCGGGGTGCAAAAGGTGGCGCCCGTGCTGGCCAGCACCTTCCTGATCGCCGGTCTGGCCACCCTGTCACTGCCGGGGCTGGCGCCGTTCATCAGCGAGTTTCTGGTACTGATAGGCACCTTCACCCGCTACCCGGCTCTCGCGGTGATTGCCGCTCTGGCGCTGGTGCTCTCGGCGGTCTACGTACTGTGGATGTACCAACGGATGATGACCGGCCCGCTGACTGACGGTAACGAGAACCTCCCGGACCTGCGCCCCCGCGAACTGGTGGTGGTGGCCCCGCTCATCGCTCTGCTGCTGGCGCTGGGGATCTACCCGAAGGTCGCCCTCGACGTCATCAACCCGGCCGTCGAGCACACCCTGACCTCAATCCACCAGTCCGACCCCGCGCCGGCCCTGACCGCGGAAGGCTCCCGATGACCGCCCCCAGCGTCGAATTCAGCCTGCTCGCGCCGGTGCTGATCGTTCTCGGCGTCGCGGTGGCCGGTGTGATCGTCGAGGCATTCCTGCCCCGTAGCCTCCGCTACGCCACCCAGGTGTCACTGAGCCTGACCGGGCTGCTGGCATCGTTCGGCGCGCTGGCCGGTGTGTACCGCGACACCACGATCGGCCGGACCGCCGCGGTCGGCGCGGTGGTCATCGACCGGCCCGGACTGTTCCTCCAGGGCGTCATCCTGGTGGTGGCGGTGTTCAGCGTCCTCATGATCGGTGAGCGCCGAGGTGGATTCGATTCCGGTGCTTCGGGTTTGGACGCGTTCACTGCCCAGGCGTCGACGGTGCCGGGAAGCCTTGCCGAGAAGGTGGCCACCACATCGAAGGTCGCCCAGACCGAGGTGTTCCCGCTGACCATGTTCGCGGTCGGCGGCATGATGCTCTTCACCGCCGCCGGCGATCTGCTGACCATGTTCATCGCACTGGAGGTGCTGTCGCTGCCGCTGTACCTGATGTGCGGTCTGGCCCGGTTCCGGCGGGTGCAGTCCCAAGAGGCGTCGCTGAAATACTTCCTGCTGGGCGCGTTTTCGTCAGCATTCTTCCTCTACGGTATGGCTCTGCTGTACGGCTACGCGGGCACCCTGAGCCTCACCGGGATCGCCGACGCGCTGCGCACAGGCGCGGACAACACCACCCTCGCGCTGATCGGGACCGCACTGGTGGCGGTGGCACTGCTGTTCAAAGTCGGCGCGGTGCCGTTCCACTCCTGGGTGCCCGATGTCTATCAGGGCGCGCCGACGGCGATCACCGGTTTCATGGCCGCGGCCACCAAGATCGCCGCCTTCGGTGCGCTGATGCGGGTGCTCTACGTCGCGGTGCCGGCGCTCAAGGACGACTGGAGACCGGTGCTGTGGGCCGTCGCAATCCTGACCATGGCGGTCGGCACCATCGCCGCGGTCACCCAGCGCGACGTCAAACGCATGCTGGCGTATTCGGCTGTGGCGCATACCGGTTTCATCCTCATCGGGGTGATCGCCGACAATCCGGCCGGGGTGGCGGGCACGCTGTTCTACCTGGCGGCCTACGGGTTCAGCACGGTGGGTGCCTTCGCCGTGGCCGGCGTGGTGCGCGGCGGCGACGGCGAGGAGCAGACCGCACTGTCCCGCTGGGCCGGACTCGGCCGGCGTCATCCGCTGACCGGGCTGGTTTTCGCACTGTTCCTGCTGTCCTTCGCGGGCATCCCGCTGACCGGTGGTTTCGTCGGCAAATTCGCCGTCTTCAGCGCCGCCGGTGAGGGTGGGGCGATCCCCCTGGTGATCGTCGGCGTGGTCGCCAGCGCGATCGCCGCCTACTTCTACGTGCGGGTGATCGTGCTGATGTTCTTCACCGATGCGCCGACAGACGCACCGCAGGTGGCCCCGCCCGGCGCACTGACCGTCGTGGCGATCGGTTTGACCGCACTGATCACATTCCTGCTCGGGGTGCTGCCGCAGCCGCTGCTGGATCTCGCCAACTCGGCGACGCTGTTCTCGACGTCCTGAGTACGCGGACCCGCGAGCAGACACAAACTCGCACCGACACGCCGTGCGGGAGGGCGATTTTGTGTCTGCTCGGCGAGCCGAACCGTGCGTCGGGGCTACCGTTAGCGGAGGAGGACGATGTGACCAGCCAGCCCAACGTCGAAACCGATATCGCACCACTGCAGCGCTCGGGTCGTGACACCAGCGGCCTCCCCGGCGTCCTCGCGCAGTGGCTGGCCGCCGTCATGCCCACCCGGGTCTGCCCCGAGGTGTGTGTCGAGCGGGGCGTCGACTCCAACGGTATGTCCTCGGAGACCATCATCCTCACCGGGCGCTGGACCGAGGACGGCACGGCCGTTGAGCGCAAGTGGGTGGCCCGAGTGGCTCCTACCGTCGCCGACGTCCCGGTGTTTCCCGCCTACCGGATGGATCACCAGTATGAGGTGCTGCGGCTGGTGTCCGGGCTCACCGATATCCCGGTTCCACAGGTGCGCTGGATCGAGCCCACCGGGGAGCTGCTGGGCAGCCCGTTCTTCCTGATAGATTATGTCGAGGGGCTGGTACCGCCCGATGTGATGCCCTACACCTTCGGTGGCAACTGGTTCGCTGACGCGCCCGCGGACAGCCGGCGGGAACTGCAGGAGGCCACGATCGGGGTGCTGGCGACACTGCATTCGATTCCCAACGCCGCCAGCATATTTCAGTTCCTCATCGATGTCGACCCGCCCGGAGACACGCCGCTGCGCCGGCATTTCGGGTGGCTCAAGGACTGGTACGCCTTCGCCGTTGGGGATATCGGCCGCTCGGCTCTGGTGGAGCGCGCGCTGGCCTGGCTGGAGGCTGAGTTCCCCGCCGAGATCGCCGCCGGCGAACCGGTGCTGGCCTGGGGCGACTCCCGGATCGGGAACGTGCTCTACCGCAACTTCCGGCCGGTGGCCGTACTGGACTGGGAGATGGCGACGGTCGGCCCCCGCGAGCTCGATATCGGGTGGCTGATATTCGCGCACATGGTCTTTCAGGAGCTCGCCGGACTCGCCGGCCTGCCCGGACTGCCGGATCTGCTGCGCGAGGAGGACGTCCGGGCGAGCTACCGGCTGCGCACCGGTGTCGAACTCGGCGACCTGCGCTGGTTCTACGTGTACTCCGCGGTCATCTGGTGTGTGGTGTTCATGCGCACCGGGGCCCGACGGGTGCACTTCGGGGAGGTCGAGAAGCCAGACGATGTGGAGTCGTTGTTCTACCACGGGGGCCTGCTGCGCCGACTGATGGAGCCGGCCGGCAGGAGCGACACGACCGGGAAAAGATTAGAGGAGACCTGATGCTCGGACCGCTCGATGAATATCCCGTACACCAACTTCCCCAGCCGATTGCCTGGCCGGGTTCATCAGACCGCAACTTCTACGACAGATCCTATTTCAACGCCCATGACCGCACCGGGGACATCTTCCTGATCAGCGGTATCGGGTACTACCCCAACCTCGCGGTGAAGGACGCCTTCGTCCTGATCCGGCGCGCCGACACCCAGACCGCGGTGCATCTGTCGGACGCGATCGACCAGAACCGGCTCCGGCAACAGGTCGGCGGCTACCGCCTGGAGATCGTCGAACCACTGCAGACCCTGCGCATCGTGCTCGACGAAACCGACGGCGTGGCATGCGATCTCACCTGGGAGGGCCTGTTCCCGGTCGTACAGGAACAACGCCATGTGCTGCGCGCCGGTAACCGGGTCACCCTGGACGCCCAGCGCTTCGCGCAGCTGGGCTCATGGCGTGGGCATATCGTCCTCGACGGCGAAAAGATCACCGTCGATCCAGCCACCTGGATCGGCAGCCGGGACCGGTCCTGGGGTATCCGGCCGGTCGGCGAATCCGAGCCCGCGGGCCGGCCCGCGGACCCGCCGTTCGAAGGTATGTGGTGGCTGTATGTGCCGATGGCATTCGATGACTTCGCCGTGGTGATGATCATCCAGGAGGAGCCCAGCGGCTTCCGCTCGCTCAACGACTGCACCCGGATCTGGCCCGACGGCCGGATCGAGCAACTCGGCTGGCCCCGGGTGCGAATCCACTACCGTTCCGGCACACGCATTCCCACCGGAGCCACCATCGACGCCACCGACCCCGCCGGGGCGCCGCTCCGGTTCGAGGTGCAGTCCAAACTTCCCGTACCGCTGCACGTCGGTGGTGGCTACGGCGGCGATCCGGACTGGCTGCACGGGATGTGGAAGGGCGCGAAGTTCACCGAGCGGCGCACCTACGATATGACCGACCCGGCGATCGTCGGCCGTTCCGCTTTCGGGGTGATCGACCATGTCGGCCGGGCCGTCTGCCATGACGGCACGGCAGCCCCCCGGGAGGGCTGGGGACTGTTCGAACACGGGGCGCTGGGCCGGCACGATCCGTCCGGGTTCACCGACTGGTTGACCGTCGCGCCCTAGCGGCTCAGTTCGTCAACGATCGCGGCCAGGCTGTCCACCGGGATCGGCCCCGGCTGATACAGGCACACCGTCTCGGCCAGACCCCCGGCGGCATCGGTCCGGCCGCGGATGTGGGCGGCGATCTGTGCGGGGGTTCCGCACGCGGCGATGGTGTGCAGCATCTCATCGCTGATCAGTGCGCCCATCTCAGCCCACCGGCCCTGTTTGGACATCCCGTTGAGTTCGGGCTGCAGATCGCCCCAACCGTGGACATCCAGCACCGGGCGGTAAGCGGGAGTGGAACCGTAAAACGCCAGCAGCCTGCGGGTGGCCTCATGGTCGGAGTCGTTCTCCCCCGCCGACACGATCACCTCCGGCACCACGGCGAGGTCGGCCGCATCGCGGCCCGCTGCCGCCAATCCCTCCCGCACCCGCGGCATGGTGACCTCCCGCATGAACCGGGCCGAGCCGAACGGCATCACCAGCAGCCCGTCGGCCACCTCCGCGACCGCCGTGGTCAGCCGCGGACCCAGAGCGCCGATGTAAATCGGAGGCGGGCCGAAAGGATTCGGCCCCGGGTTGAACGTCGGTGTCATCAGCGTGTGCCGGTAGAACTCCCCGCGGAAGTCCAGCCGTCCACCGGTCTCCCAAACCTCGAAAATCGCCCGCAGCGCTCCGACCAGATCCCGCATCCGCGCCACCGGCCGGTCGAACGCCGATCCGTACCGCTTCTCTATCTGGGTGCGGATCTGGGTGCCCAGCCCAAGGGTGAACCGGCCGCCGGACAGCAGTTGATGGTCGTAGGCCTGATGCGCCAACTGGATCGGGTTGCGCGGAAAAGCGATCGCCACATTCGTCATCAGATCCAGTCCGCCGACCGTCGACGCCAGGGTCAACGGCGCGAAGACGTCATGGGGTCCCTCGAAAGTGAACACCCCGGTCGCACCCGCTTCGCGCAGGGCGGCCGCGCGGGCGGCGGCGTCGGTGGGTCCGAACAGAGCGGTCAGGATTTTCACAAGACCCTCACCCTAGCGACAGCAGCGCGCCGACATCGGCCAGACTGGTCTGATGACATATGACGTGGTGGTGATCGGCGCGGGCCTGGCCGGACTGACTGCGGCACGGGAGCTGACCCGCAGGGGCCTCGACGTGGTGGTGCTCGAAGGTCGCGACCGGGTGGGCGGGCGCACGTTCTCCGGCACACTCGCCGGCGTCCCGGTCGACCGTGGCGCATCATTCGTCGGGCCCACCCAGGACGCCGTGCTGGCCCTGGCCGCCGAGCTGGGCTGCTCCACAACTCCGACTTATCACGACGGCGCCAACCTGATCCGCTGGCGTGGCAAGGTGCGGTCCTATCGGGGCACGATCCCCACACTCGGCCCGATCGGCCTGCTCGATATCGGCCGCATCCAGTGGCAGTTCAACCGGATCGCCGCGGGCGTGAACATCACCGAGCCGTGGTCCTCCCCAGACGCCGCCAAGCTCGACGCCGTAAGCCTCGGTGGCTGGCTCAGTTCGATCAGGGCCACCTCGACCTCCCGGGACCTGATGGCCATCATGTCCCGGGTGACCTGGGGCGCGGAGCCCGACGAGGTGTCGATGCTGCACGCGGTCCGCTATATCAAGACCTCCGGGGGCCTCGATCGCATGCTCGATGTCGTCGGCGGCGCCCAGCAGAATCACTTCCCCGGTGGGAGCCATCAGCTTGCCGCCGCGATGGCCAACGAACTGGGCTCGCGAATCCGGTTGGGCGCGGCGGTTTCCCGTGTCGAGTGGTCTTCCGACGCGGTCGCGGTGACGTCCTCGGCCGGTGTGGTCGAAGCCCGGCGGGCCGTCATCGCGGTGGCGCCGGTACAGCGCCAGGACATCGATATCGCCCCGGCCCCGCCCATCGAGTATCAGCAGTTGGCGCAGAGCTGGCCGCTGGGCACGCTGACCAAGGCCTACGCCGCCTATCCGACACCGTTCTGGCGGGCGGACGGGCTGTCCGGCCAGACCCTGTCCGACCAGGGCCCGGTGTTCATCACCTTCGATGTCAGCCCACCGGGCGGGCCAGGCGTCCTGCTCGGTTTCACCGATCCGCGGGGGTTCGACGCGCTACCCGAGGACCGGCGCCGCAAACGGGTCGTGGGTTGTTTCACCGCGCTGTTCGGCGAGCAGGCCGCGAATCCCATCGACTATCTCGACCAGCGGTGGGGCACGGAGACCTTCGCCCCGGGCGGGCCTACGGCCGCGGTACCGCCGGGTTCGTGGACGGAGTTCGGCCGGCTGCTGCGCCGGCCGGTCGGTCCGTTGCACTGGGCCGGCACCGAAACCGCCGATGAGTGGACCGGGTTCATGGACGGCGCGGTGCGTTCCGGTCAGCGCGCCGCCGATGAGGTCGGCCGGGCTCTGACCCAGCTCAGGAGCTGATGCGCTGCTCCGACACCGTTGAGCGGACCAGGTCGCGCAGATGGGCGTTGATATCGCCGGGATGCTCCAGAATCGCGCAGTGCCCGCCGGGCAACTCGACCAGTTCGAGCAGATCCGGTGCATCCGCGGCGATCCTGCGGGCCTGCGAGATCGGCAGCAGCCGGTCCCGGGAACTCCCGATGACGAGAGCCGGAACCGTCAGCCCGCTCAGGTCGATATGCGTGCGGTGGCCCAATTCGTCGACCAGTACCCGGGCCCATGCCCCGCGGCCGGCCGGCGGGGTGGCTGCGAACAAATCGTGCAGGAACCTGGCGATCGCCGGATCGCTGTCGGCGCCGACCGCCATCATCTGCAGAAAGCGCCGACTGCCGGGCTGGGTGCCCTGTACCAGCGGGGCCCCGCCGAGGGACCGGATCATGGCGCGGGCTGCGGCAACCCGGGTCGCCCTGAGGATGCCTGGCACCGGGAGCAGTTGAATCTTGTCGAGCAGGTCGCCGGTGGTCGTGTTGATGAGGGCGACGGCGTCGACACGCTCCCGCACCCGGTGGCGGAACCGGTCCGACCACGCGCTGATGGCGATACCCCCCATCGAGTGCCCGGCGACCACCGCCCGCTCACCGGGCCTCAACACCGTCTCCAGCACCGCGTCGAGATCGGCGGCCAGGTGATCGAGGCTGTAGGCCGTGGCGTCGGGGACTCCGCTGCGGCCATGCCCGCGATGGTCATAGGCGATGACCCGATGGTCCCGGGACAGATCGTTGATCTGCTCGTACCAGACCCGCATCGAGCAGGTAATCCCGTGCGCCAGCACAATCGGATAACCGGTGGCGGGCCCGAACACCTCGGTGTGCAGCCTGGTGCCGTCGGCAGAGTGCACGACCATGGTCTTACCGGGCGGCAGGCCGGGTGAGCCGACTCGGCGCTCCTGAGCTTGTGATGGCGGCATCATTACTCCTCGCCCGGGGCGGCCACGCTGCCGCCCCCGGAGTACATGATCGTAACCGCTCTTACGCTCGACGGGCGGAATACCGCGATCAATCACCGCGCCCATCCCCTCGAGCCGTTGCTAGATTATGCGCGACGCGTGCAGCACGGTCGATGGCGAACATGTCGATCGGGAACATCAGGAGGATCAACGCATGAACACCCCACTGACCCGGGCGGCGGCCACCTTCGGCGGCCTCGCGGTGACAGCCGCATTCGCGGTGAGCTGCTCGCAGGCCACCGAGACCACCGAGGACATCGCCTCCAGCGCCGCCAGCATGGGGTCGTCGGCGGCCAGCGCGGCGAGCAGCGCCGTCAGCAGCGGGGCCAGCGCGGCGAGCAGCGCCGTCAGCAGTGCGGCCAGCGCGGCCTCAAGCGCCGCCAGCAGCGGGGCCAGCGCGGCCTCGAGCGCGGTGTCCTCTGCCCTCGACGGTGTCCCGACCACCATGAACGTGCCCGGGGTCGGCGAGGTGTCACTGGATGAACCGACCGCCGAGGCTTACCAGAAGTTCGGCGGCGAGCCCGCCCTGGGCATGCCGACCGCACAACCGGAGAAGGTCGGCGACGGCACCGTCACAGCGTTTGCCAACGGAACCATCTTCTCCGCGCCGGACACCGGCGCGCACGTGGTCCAGGGTGAGATCCTGCGGGTGTACAACGAACAGGACGGCCCGACCGGACTGCTGGGCTGGCCCACGGCGGACGAAACCGAGACCGGCGGCGGTCCCAGCGTCGTCGAGGGTGGCTGGATCGCCGAGTTCGAGAACGGGATGATCACCTGGACCAATCAGGGCAGCGGCAGTTTCATCGAGACCATCACCAAGAACTGAGCCGTGCGGGGCCCGGCGACGCGGTGCCTGCCGGCCTGACCCCGCGGTGATTCCGCTTCCGGACGGCTGAACGGGGGAACCGGCCCCGCCGTCTATCCTTGACCGGGCCGGGCGACGGGTCGGGCCGGAAAGGCGGAACCAGTGGGCGTGCGACTCCGCGCGATAACCATCGTCACGTTGTTGGTGGCGTGTATCGGTGCTCTGCCGGGTATCGCCGGGGCGGCCGACCCGAGGACCGTCACCGTCGCCACCCACAACCTCGAACCGTTCGTCATGACGGACGGCGATATTAGGACCGGCTTCACCATCGAACTCATGGAGGCCGTCGCCGATCGGGAGGCCTGGGCACTCGAGTACCTCGAGGTCGACAACGTCACCGAACAGCTCAAGGCCGTCGCCGATGGCCGGGCCGATGCCGGCGCGACCGCGATCTCCATCACCGCCGAGCGCACCAAGGACTACGACTTCTCCCAGCCCGTCCTGGCCGCGGGCCTGCAGATCATGGTCCCCACCAGCCAACTGCAGGAGTCGACCCCGGGACTGAGGGACTTTCTTGACCTGCTGTTCTCCAAAACCATGGCGATCTGGCTGGCGGCCGGGCTGATCATCTCGGTGATTCCGGCGCATATCCTCTGGTTCTCCGAGCGCCGGCACGCCAACTCCATGGTGAGCCGCTCCTATTTCCCGGGGATACTCAACGCGTTCGGCTGGAGTATGTCGATGCTCGCCGGTCAACCGGAGCAGTTCCCGCGTCACATCCTGACCCGGGTCCTGGGCGTGGTCTGGGCCTTCGTCGGCATCATCTTCGTGGCCTACTACACCGCGACCCTGACCGCCAACCTGACCGTGGCCAAGTTCGACGCCGAGATCAACACCCCCGCGGACCTGATCGGCAAACGAGTCTGCACGGTCGCAGAAACCACCCCGGCGACCTATCTGGCGGAGCTCGGCGTCCGCGCCAACGAAGTCGCCGGGATCGAGGACTGCTATGACCAACTCAAGGCGGGCAAGCTGGACGCGGTGGTGTTCGACTCGCCGGTCCTGCGGTATTTCACCGCCCACGAAGGCAAAGGTATCGCCCAGATCGTCGGGACCGTCTTCGAGCCCGACAACTATGGGGTGGTATTCCCCATCGGCGATAAGCTGCGCAAACAGTTCAACCAGGGGTTCCTGTCCATCCGGGAAGACGGTACCTACGACCTGATCAAGCAGAAGTGGTTCGGCTTTGAAACAGCTGATGCCGGCGGCGCGTCGGGCTGATCCCGGGCTACACCGGTTCGAATCCCGAAACCAGCCAGCGCCCGTCGATCTTCTCCAGGGTGACGCGCACACTGGATGATGTGCCGGTGGGATCCTCCGAGCCGACGGTGATCACCTGATCGACGAACACCAGGACGACGGCGCGACCGGCCTCGGCCGATACCGAGGCCGCTGCCGGCACCCGGGTCTGAGCCGAGATATCCATCTCCCTGGCGTTGGGGATCACGGTATTGGTCACCAGGTCGGTGTAGGAATCCAGAAACGCTCCGGTGATCCAGTCCCTGGCCGCCATCAGATCCCGTTCAACGGTGTCGGCCCGGTAGCTGAGCATCACCACCGTTGCCTCGCGGGCCGCCGCTACCGATTCGACACGGGCCGCCTCGATCCCGCGCTGCGAGTAGCTCTTCCAGCCCAGGAAACCGGCGCCGATGGCGAGCACCACAGCCAGCGCCGGAAGCACCGCGAACACCACAATCCGCTGCCAGTCGATGGTGCCGGGCCCGGACGGATCCGGTTGCACGGCCATGGTCTGCTCGGCATCGTCGGCTTCCGGATCGGTCTCGATCTCGGTGTCGAAATCCTCACCGGCGACGGCATCGGCGCCGGACGCAGCCACGGCATCGGAGCCGGCATCGGAGCCGGCATCGGCGGCCCGGAGATCATCGTCGCTCATGGCACGAAATCCACCTTCGAGATCTTCGCACCGTCGCCGACCCGGGTGACGGTCAGGCGCATCCGCCAGTACCTCGGCGGCTGCTGGGCCGGAGCACCCAGGTTGGTGGTCGTCACCGACAGGGCCACCAGCACCCGAGCGTCCTCGGCGGACATCGACTCGACACCGGCCGCGGTGACGGTCCCGGATGATTTCGACTGCGCCTGCTCGACGACGGTCACCAGCGCGTCCGCCCGCCCGGCGAACTCATCGCGGAACGTCCCGGTGGCCGAGTCGAGGATGCGGTCAACGTCAGCAGTCGCGCGCCGATAGTCGATCGTGGTCAGGTTGACCGCGCCCCGCGTGCCCGCCTCGAGAAAGAGGGATCGGGACTGCTCGGCCCTGCTCTCGCGGTGAACCCGGTAACCCAGCCACCCGCACAGCCCGCCGAGGCCGATGACCAGGACCATCCCGACCACCGCGGCCCGCTGAACCGGAACGGCGATGCGAAGCCGGCTGGGGGTTGGAGTCACCGCCGAGCCGACCACCTCCGCATCGGCCATGGCAACAGGTTACCGAGAGGGCCGAGGCGGCAGGCGGTACGGCCCCGCCACCGGCGAGTCCGGGTCCCGGACACCGGCGGCGGCGGGAACGCGCGGTATCGTTCACCTTGATAATGGCAATCGTTTTCAACCAACTCCCGGTTCACCCTCGATACCCCCGGTGGCGTCGATGAAATCCGCCGGTGAGACCCGCTCAGCGGCGATGCCGGTCTTGGTTATTTCGATCATCGGTTTCGCCCTGCTGGGCGGGACGCTGCGGACCGCGGTCTACGACAGCGCCGCCCTGTCCACCGCCGGCACGGTGTTCAGCGGGGTCTTCGTTCAGGCCCTGCCCTTCCTGGCTCTCGGAGTGCTGCTGAGCGCACTGATCGCGGTGTTCGTCACCACCGACCGGCTTTCCCGATGGCTGCCCACCCGGCCCGGGGCGGCCGTGCTGACCGCCGCGGTGAGCGGCGCCGCACTGCCCGGGTGTGAATGCGGGTCGGTGCCGGTGGCCCGCCGGTTGTACGGGGAGGGCGCGCTGGGCGCGGCGGCCCTGACCTTCATGCTGGCCGCCCCTGCCATCAACCCGGTGGTCGTGGTTTCCACCGTGGTGGCCTTCCCCGGCGAGCCGCGGATGGTGCTGGCCCGCGTCGGGGCGTCACTGCTGACCGCCGTCGTCATGGGCCTGGCCTGGTCGCGCTGGGGGCGCACCGACTGGATCACCCGTCGACTGCCGCGCGCCCACGCCGGGCAGGGGTCGCGCTGGCAGACCTTCGTCGCCGCCGCCCGCCATGACTTCATCCAGGCCGCGTCCTACCTGGTGATCGGCGCTGCCGCCGCCGCAGCGCTGAACGTGATCGTCCCGGACTGGGTGATCGAGCACCTCGCCGGACAGCTTCTTCTCGGGGTGCTGGTGATGGCCCTGCTGGCGGTGGTGCTCGCGCTGTGTTCGGAGGCCGACGCCTTCGTCGCGGCGAGTCTGACCATGGTCCCGCTGGTCCCCAGGCTGGTGTTCCTCGTGGTCGGTCCGGCCATCGACGTCAAACTGTTCGCGATGCAGTCCGGTCTGTTCGGCCGCGCCTTCGCGATCCGGTTCGCCCCGGCCACCTTTGTCGTGGCCACCGCTGCGGCAACCATCGTCGGCCTGCTCGTGCTCGGCGGTGGCGGGTGAACCGGGAGGCCGAGAACGTCCTGCTGTTACTGGTGGGAATCGCGACCGCGCTGATCAGCATCGGCGGGGCCTACACCCGCTACGTCAAACCGGCGATGCTGCCGTGGCTGGTTGTGACCGCAGCGGTGGTAATCGCGCTGGCCCTCATCTCCATCGCCATGGACATCCGCCACGGTTCGGCAGCCGAGGATGACCACGACGGGCACACCCACCGCGGATCGGTTGCCTGGATGCTCATCCTGCCCGTGGTCGTGCTGATCTTCGTGACCCCGCCCGCGTTACGTCCGCAGGCCGCCGCTCCCACGGTCACCGCGGTCTCTACCGACGTGCTCCGTCGTCCTTTTCCGGCACTGCCGGCCGGACGGGCACCGGAGGTTCCGATCCCCGATGTCATGACCCGAGCGGCCCAGGACACCGCGGGCACTTTGGACAACCGGCTTATCACCGTCGTCGGGTTCACCCTCCCGCAACCCGGCGGTGTTGATCTCGGCAGGGTGGTGCTCATCTGCTGTGCGGCCGACGCGCAACTGGCCCGCATCCACCTGGGCGGGCCGGCGGCTGCGGGGCTCGCGAGCTACCCGGAACAGACCTGGCTGAAGGTGGAGGGCACGGTGGTGCCGGGAACACCGGACGGGGATTCGACGTCGATTCCGACCCTGGAGGTAACAGCCGCCACCCGGATTGCGGCCCCGGCCAATGTCTACGCCTGAGGTTGACGGGTCCGCAGCGCCCTGGCCACGACGTAGGTCACCACCGCCAGCAGAATGCCGACGATAACGCAGTTGGCGCCCAAGCTCAGGGTGAAGGCGCGTGGATCGACCGCGTCACTGAATTTCGCCTTCCCGTCGCCCACCAGGATGTAAATCACCGACACCGCGCTGCCGGTCAACGCGATACCCAGGGCGGTGCCCAGTTCGAAAGAGGTCTCGGAGATACCCGTGGCCGCCCCGACCCGGTCCGCGCTGGCACTGGTGAGCACCAGGTCGGAGGCGACGGTGACCACCGCCCCGAAGGAGAAACCCATCAACATCAGCGGAAGCACCATGGCCGGATAGGAGATCTGGATCGCCACCCCCAGCAGCATCAGACCGACACTGCCCACGGCCAGGCCGGCCAGCAGGATGCGCCGGTGCCCCCACCGGCCGATCAGCCGCGCGGTGCTGGCCGCCGTCACCATGGCCACCACCGACTCCGGCAGGGTCGCCAGCCCGGACTGCAACGGCGAGAAATCACCCACCTGCCTCAAGAAGATCGGCAGGAAGAACAGCGCGCCGATGTTGGCGAACACGATCACCAGCTGCGCCACGATCGCTGCGGCGAACCGGGTCTGGCTGAACAGTTGCAGGTCCAGCAGGGGAACCCGCATACCCCGCTGACGACGCAGGAACACCCAAATCAACCCACCACCCAGCACGAGTGTGAGGTAGGCCGGCCAGAAGCTCAGGCCCGCATGTGCCAGTTCGGTCACGCCATAGACGACACCGAGGATCCCTGCAGTCGAGTACAGGACTGAGAGCAGGTCTATGGGATGGCTGGTTTCGCTGCGGGCCTCGGGCAGCGCCCAGGCACCGACGGCCACGATCAGCGCCACCACCGGGACGTTCACCAGCAGGACCGAGCCCCAGTAATAGTGCTCCAGCAGCACCCCGGCGACAGTCGGGCCGAGCGCGGCGCCGGCGGCGCCGCTGGCACTCCAGATTCCCACCGCGCGCATACGCTGCGGGCCGTCGGTGAACACGGTGCGCAACAGGCCCAACGTGGAGGGCATCAACCCGGCCCCGGCGACCCCCTGCAGCACCCGGGCCAGGATCAGCAGTTCCGCGGTTGGTGCCAGGGCTGCCGCGGCGGAGGCCACACCGAAGGCGACGGCGGCGATCAGCAGCAGCCGCTTGCGGCCTATCCGGTCACCCAGGTTGCCCATGGTGATCAACAGACCGGCAAGAACGAAGGAGTAGATATCGCCGATCCAGAGCACTTCGTTGTAGCTGGGGTGCAGCTCCTCGGTGATCGCCGGGACAGCGACGCTGAGAACGGTGCCGTCGACGGCGACCATGAACACCGCGAGAGACAGGACGAAAAGTGCGGTCACCTGACGCCTGGCCATCGCGGAACTGTACCGCCGCCGGCCGGACCTCCCGATCGACGGGCCTCAGGGCTGCGCCCACCCCCGGCACTGCCGGGTGAACGGATCGCAGGCGACCGGACCGTTGGTCCAGCCGCCGTAATATCCCGGCGTGTTCCAGGTCTCCATGAGCTGGCCGTTCCACGGCGCGGGCTTACAGCCGCTCTGGTTGAACACCCCGACACAGGCGGTGCTGTCCGCCACCGCCGCCGGCGCACCGAACAGCAAGGTGACCACAGTGACCACAGTGACCACAGCGCCCACGGCGCCCACGGCGCCCACCGGGGCCCCAAGGATCATGCGAATGTTCATCATTACCTCCCCGAATGCACGCTAGAGGAAGCCTCTGACAGAAATGCCCTGACGCCGCGCGGCTCAGCGAAACAGGTTGTCCAGCACCGACGCGGTCACGATGTAGGCCGCGTGGCTGCCCACCGAACTGGCCTGTGCGTCCAGTGGCCAGCGCCACGGTGGCGGAGTGCCGCCCAGCAGCGGGAAGGCCACCGAGGTCATCGTCATCAGCGCACCGCCGAAAAGCAGGCTGGCCTGCGGTTCGCGCATCTTGTTGCGCAGCAGAACATGCAGAATCCCGAACGCCGAGCCGTAGGTCCACCGCAACGCCAGGGTGATCGCACCCGCCTCGCGGGGGGTCGGGGCCGGAAGGTTCAGGATACTGGCCACGATCTGACCGGGAACGATGCTGTCGTCGTAGTCCAACCCCTCACGCGACCACAGCCCCTCCACCGGGGTGCCGTCGGCGAGTGTCTTCACCCCGGTGTAGCGCCCGCGGCGCAGCGCCCGTTCGGTGTGGTACCAGGCTGCCATCACCGTGGTGCCACCGACCCCGGCCGCCAGGCCGCGGGTGAACCAGGGCAACCGTCGCATGAACGAAGACTAGGGTTCTCCCCCGCGCGCCGACGCACAATCGCGCGGAAATCGGCGTGTCGGGGCGACTTAGCGGCTACTCACCGGGCGGCCGGAGCCGAGACCGGCATAACACTCCTGTCCCGGCGGCGTGTGCACGATGATGCAGCCCATGCAAAGTATGCACATCACCGAACTGGCAGCGGGGTTCGCCAGCAGCGAGGAGTCCGGCGACTACCCGGCCGTCATCGAGGGGGTCCGCGAGGCGGTGAGGCAGAACGCCACAGCGATCACCGACCCGTGGGTCAAGGACTGGATCGGCCGGCGTTGGCGTGACCTGTTTCTTCAGGAGGCGGTCAGGGATTCGCGGGCGGTGGACATCGCCTCGAAACCGGCCCTGCTCAGTGCGCTTCCGCTACCGTCGGCGTTGAAGAAGTCCAACCCGCGCCAGGCCATCGCCGAACGGTTCCTCAAGGATGCACCAGCCAGCGAATGGCAGGCCGAAATGCCTGCCGCGCAGTACGACTCCATCGAGAACACCACGCTGATCCTCTGCGGTGGGCTGCTGACCGGGCTGCTGCACCCGGACGCCCACGCCTTCCCGGTGGAGGCTGAACAGCTCCGTATCGACCGCGGCTGGCGAACGCTTCGGGCCGACGTCCACCCGATGCGTTCCTGCGCGGCCAATGAGGACGATATCGAGGCGGCCTTCCGCGGCGAGGGGCTCACCGCATCCATGCGTCCGGTGGACCAGCCTGAGCCGCCGCAGAAGGTGTTCCTGCTCGGCTACAGCAAGGGCACTCCCGACATCCTGTCGTTCCTGGTGAACCGCCCCGAGTACCACGACCGCATCAAGGGGGTGTTCACCTGGGCCGGCGCGGCCGGTGGCTCCTATACCGCCGACGGGATCTACAGCCAGGTCAAGAACCTGCCGATCGAGGACTCCTATGAGTACCTCAGCACGCTGCTGTCGGTGATCAGCCCGGCCATGCTCAACCGGGTGGGGGTGCGCCGCCTCGAGGAGTACGACGTCAAAGGCGCGCTCAACGATCTGCGCACCGACGTCCGTGAAGCGTTCAACCGCCGGCACGGCCCCTACCTGGACAGCCTCGGCATTCCGATCTTCGGACTCACCGGGGCCACCACCCCGCTGGAGGTGCCCAACTTCCAGTTCATGGACGCGGTGCGGCTCAGCGCCCACGATGCCAATAACGATATGCAGCTGACTCAGCGGCAGGCCCTGCTGCCGATCGGAATGAACACCCACATCGGTATGGCGCACGCCCATCATTGGGATGTGGCGTATTCGGCGTTCCCGCTGGCAATGCGAGCCGTCACACCGAATCTTGATCACCCCTGGCCCCGGTACGCAGCATTGGTCGCCAGTTGGGAATTGCTGGCCGAGCTGGGCCTGATCGACTGACTCCGATAGATTCGCACGATCGTGAAGGGACAGCAGATGAAATTCGCACTGGCAGTTTCGGCCGGCGCGTTGACGCTACTGGGGGTCACCGCACCCGGGGCGAACGCCGATCCGGACCCGGTACCGGATCCGGAGCCGGGCTACAACACCGTCACCTATTTGATCGGCAAGTGCTGGGACCCGAGCATGCCGGTGGAGCAGGAACCCACCAAGCTGCAGTACAACTGCGACGGCACCTCGTCCATGGAGGATATGACGTGGACGTCCTGGGGGGCCGACGGCGCCTACGGCACCGGAACCGACAATTCGGTGGAGTGCCAACCGAATTGTGCCGAGGGACCGCGGCTGTTCAACCCGATCGTCGTGCATGCCTGGAACCCGAAACCGGCCGAGGGTTGCCCGCCGAATCTGCAGTTCTACAGTGATCTCACCGTCGCCTACCCCCAGGGTGTGCCGCCGTGGGTCAAACCGGGCACGCAGTGGTCACCCGATACTTCCTTCATCACCGTCGCGGGTATGCCGGCGGTGCAGTTCACCGATCAGAGCGCGTTCAGCTGCACCCCGCTGAACCGCTGACACCGGATCGGGTAGCCGCAGGCAGCGGCACGCCACCAGGGCCAGTTCGGCGGCGACGTCCGACGGCGCCCTGGTCGGCGTCAGGATATGGCTGAGCCCGAGGCGCACCACGCTTTCGACCATGACGCGCACATCCGCCGGGTCCTCCGCCGGCAACTCGGCACTGACCCAGTCAGCGAAGATCCCGACCGCTTCGCCGATCAGCGGTTCGCCCTGGGTCGTCAGCAGTGGCAGCAGTGAGACATCGCCGCCGTTGGCCGGTGTCTGCGTCAGAATCGTCTGCAGCAGCGGATTGTCTCGTGCGGCGGTCAGCATGTACTGCGCCGCGGCGAACACCCCGCCGGCCACATCACCGGGGTGGGCGGCCAGACGATCCTGCATCTCGGCGAAGAACTCTGCGGTCTCACGCATGACGAGTGCGCCGCCGAGTTCGTCTTTGGTGCCGAATTCACCGTGCAGGCTCTGCCGGCTGATACCGACCGCCGTCGCAACAGCACCCATCCGCACCGCCGCCCAGCCGCGCTCAAGCACGATCTCCCGCGCCGCGTCGAGGGCGAGTTCGCGCAGCCGGGCTCGTCCGAAGGCACGGGTCTCGGCCTTCAGGTCGACGACAGACACGGTGCAGAGTCTAACCGTGCCGGACATTCCCGGCCGCATGTAGATAGTGCTTGACATTTTTTTATTTATGTCAGAAGCTGGTGAAACAAGCCCACCCCTGGAGGCCACCATGACCACTGCAGCCCCCCTCCGCGCCGAACGGCCCTACGACCCGGCAGACATCTCGTCGGCAGAGTTCTGGTCGTCCACGGCCAAAGACCGTGAAGTGACCTTCGCCGAACTCCGGGCGAACCGACCCATCTCCTGGCACCGGCCGGTCAAGAACGGAATGTTCGAGGACCCCAACGACCAGGGATTCTGGGCAGTGGTGCGCCACGCAGACCTGGTGGAGGTGACCCGCCGCCCCGGCGACTTCCTCTCCGGCAGGGGCATCACCTTCGAGTCGCTCCCCCTCGAGGTTCTCGACGCCGCCCAAGGCTTCATCGCGATGGACCCGCCGCGGCACACCAAGATCCGACGTCTGATGGCAGCGGCGTTCACACCCAAGCAGTTGGACCGGATCGACGGCGATATCGTCGCCAACGCACGGCGCATCGTCGACGGGATCGCCGACAAGGGCGAGGCCGACTTCGTCGCCGAGGTCGCCGCCCTGGTTCCGATGCACAACATCTGCGATATGGTCGGAATCCCCGAGGAGCATCGCCGGACCATCGCGTACGAATCGCAGTTCGCCGACGGATGGCGTGATCCGAGGCTGCTGCAGGGTGCCGACCCCCTCGCGCGGGTGTTCCAGACCGTCACCACGGTGCACGCGATCGCCCATGAACTCATCGCCGCCCGGCGCAGCAAACCCGAGAATGACCTGATGACGGCGATGGTGCAGGCCGAGGTCGACGGCGAACGCCTCACCGACGATGACATCGCGTCGATCTTCGCCCTGCTGATCATCGCCGGCAACGACACCACCCGGCAGAGCACCAGCCACGGGATGAAGGCGCTCACCGACTTTCCGGAACAACGGGACTGGCTGCTGGAGGATATCGACGGCCGGATGCCCTCGGCCGTCGAGGAGATCGTGCGCTGGGCCACCCCGATCATGACGTTCCGTCGCACCGCCGCCCACGACACCGAGCTGGGCGGGCATCTGATCACCGAGGGCGACAAGGTCATCATGTTCTACTCCTCGGCCAATATGGACACTGAGGTCTTCGACCACCCTGAACGACTGGACCTGTCGCGGTCACCGAACAAGCATGTCGCGTTCGGCGGCGGCGGCATCCACCATTGTCTGGGGGCCCAGCTGGCCCGCCGCCAGCTCAACGCGACGTTCCGCGAACTGCTGACCCGGCTGCCCGATATCCACACCGTCGGCGAACCGGAGTTGGGTAACGGCAACTTCTTCCATACCGTGATGTCCATGAACGTCGAATTCACCCCGGAGAAGCGATGAGGATCGTCGTCGACCGCAACCTCTGTTCCTCGATCGGTCTGTGCGAGGCCACCGCATCGGACATTTTCGAGATCGGCGCCGACGGTGCGCTGCATATCCTGGTCGACGACATCCCCGAAACGCGCCGGGTCGACCTGGAGCAGGCCTGCGAGAACTGCCCCACCCAGGCGCTGAGCATCGAGGACTGACCCGCCGGATCAGCCGGGCCCGTCGGGTGCCAACCGGGCCATCGGCGGGAACAGATCCCGAACCGGATGGATCCAGGCCGCCACCCGGTCCTCGGCATCCGAGTTCGCCCCGCCGCAGGCCGAGCCGTCCAGCTCGAATTCAGCGGATTCGCCGGCGCTGATCGTCAGCGTGAAACCCGTACCGCCGGTGCAGCCCTGCGCAGGCTCCTCGACGGCGATACCGGAGAGATCGCCGAACGTCTGGGAGAGCCGGGTCCAGATGCCGGGCGGCATCGGCGCCGTCCGATCGGCCAGCACCGTTCCGTAGCTGTCGACGACAATATGGGCTTCGTTGCGGTCGGCGGTGAGCACGAAACTGCGATGGTACGGCGGCGGCACCGAGGAGTCCTGGAAGGCGTAGGTGACCGTGGCTTCGGCGGGCAGGCCGGCGGCGACCGGGCGTTCGCTCATCGCTGGCTCATTTTCCTCGTCATCGGTCACACACCCCACACAGATCAGGATCACCGTCGCCGCCGGGGCGCACATCCGCGCCACACGCGGGGCACGACCCTCCACCACAGGACCTTTCGTCACAGGATCCTTCACCACAGCAGTGCGCCGCTGACGGCCCGACCGCCGGGCGCTAAGTATGCCGGTAGGTTCTGTGCCCATGGACACCGCCGCCGACCGTGAGGACATCCGCGAGCGCCTCGCGCGACGCAAGCGGCGACTGACGGCCTCCCGCGCACTGGGCCCCGTCGCGGCCGTCATGACCCGGTTCAAAAGTATCGACGGTCCCACCCAGGGTGCGCTGATGTCGGTGCAGTTGTTCACCGTCGTGATCCCCCTGATGATCCTGGGTTTCAGCTATTTGAGCGGTTTCGCCGAGACCGCCAGCCCCGGGACCGTCTGGATTCGCGAGCTCGGCCTGGACGGACCGACCAGCGATGCGGTCCGCACCGCGTTCGGCGACACGGCGGGGCTGCGTTCGTATTGGACCCTGCTGGGAATCGCCGCGTTTCTGTTCTGGGGCGTCCCGATGTCGATCATGGTGGCGAGCATGTTCGCCAAAGCGTGGGAGCGCGAACAGTTCAGGGCGGGCCAGCGCCTGGCCCGCGGCACGCTGTGGTTCGCGCTGTACCTGACGATGATCGTGCTGCGGGAGCGGATCGCCTACGGCGCCGACTACACCGGGCTGACTCAGCTGCTGATGTTCGTCATCGCTTTGGTGCCGGTGTGGGTGTTCTGGTCGCTGACACCGGTCGTGCTGGTCCGCGACGGGGCCCGGGGGGTCGGATACCTTGCCGTGGCCGGACTTGCCGGGGTCGTGATCGACGGCATCATCATCCCGGTGGCCGGCCGGCTCATTTTCCCCACGGTGATCGACGCCTGGACCGAGTTCGGTCCGATCGGCGTCGCGATGGCCCTGATGGCCTGGTGCGGGGTGATCGGGACCGGCTGGGTCATCACCGCCTGCGTCGGGGCGGTGCTGTGGGAGCGTTCCGCCCCGACGGAGACGGTCATCGAGGCGCAGACGGCTCAGGTCTGATCAACGTTTCGACAGCTCAACGGCTCTTCCCCGACAGCCTATGGTTGAGGTGTGCAGACCCTCCCCCCCGGACCCCGCCTGCCCAAGGCCGTGCAGACCGCGTTGATGCTGCGGTACTGGCCGCGGTTCGTCGGCTGGGCGCAGCGCCGCTACGGCGATACGTTCACGCTGCGGGTGGCCACGATGGGCACCGTCGTCTATCTGGCCGACCCGGCCGATATCAAGACGGTGTTCGGCGGGGACCCAGCGGTATTCCACGCCGGAGAGGCCAATTCGATGCTGGCAGGCCTGCTCGGTGACAGTTCGGTCCTGCTGCTCGATGAGGATCTGCACCGGGATCGCCGACGGCTGATGATGGGCCCGTTCGCCCGGGACGCCGTAGCCCGCCAGCACGCGGCGATGGCCGAGATCGCCGCCGAGAACATCGCCGGCTGGCCGGTGGGCGTCGACTTCCCGGTCACTCCGAAGATGGCCGAGATCACCCTGGAGGTGATTCTGCGGACCGTCGTCGGTGCCAGCGACCCGGTGCGGCTGGCAGCGCTTCGCACGGCGATGCCGGCAATCCTGGGCCTGGGACCGTGGGCCACCCTCGCGATCGCCAAACCCGCACTGCAGCGGCATCTGCCGTGGCGCTATGTTCGCCGGCGCATCGAACAGGCCGACCGGCTGCTGTACGCCGAGATCACCGACCGGCGCGCCGACCCGAATCTGGCGGAGCGCACCGACGTGCTGGCCATGCTGGTCCGGGCCGCCGACTCCGACGGCCGGCATATGACCGACCGGGAGCTGCGCGATCAGCTGATCACCCTGCTGGCGGCCGGGCACGACACCACCGCCACCTCGCTGTCCTGGGCGCTGGAGCGACTCATCCGTCACCCGCGCGTCCTGGCCAAGGCGGTGGCGGCCGCCCAGGCCAGCGCCGAGGGTGACCCCGCCGGCGACGAGTACCTCGACGCCGTCGCCAAGGAGACCCTGCGGATCCGCCCGGTCGTGTTCGATGTGGGCCGGCTGCTCACCGCGCCGGTCGACATCGGCGGCTATCACCTGCCTGCCGGGGTGATGGTCGCGCCCGGTATCGGCCTGGTGCACGCCAGCACCGCGCTGTACGCGAACCCGGACCGCTTCGACCCGGACCGGATGGTCGGCGCAACCCTGAGCCCCACCACCTGGCTGCCGTTCGGCGGCGGCAACCGGCGTTGCCTGGGCGCGACCTTCGCGATGGCCGAGATGCGGATCGTGCTGCGTGAGGTGCTGCGCCGGGTGGAGTTGGCCACCACCACCGCGGCCGGTGAGCGCCAACGGGTCCGCCACGTCATCCTCGAACCGCACCGGGGCGCCGTGATCCGGCTGCGGTCCAGGCGTCCCCAGGCAGCCCCGGCCGCCAGCCCGGCACCGCCGTCGGCCCAGTGCCCGGTCGTCCGCTAAGCCGCAAGGCAGACCCACCGACGTGAAACGATGCAATGGTGCGCGCCTTCATCTGCCCGGAATGCCACGCCTTCGCCGCCTTTGAGTCCAACCGGTGCACGTCCTGCGGTGGGCCCCTCGGCTTATGTCTGGCGACCCGGTCGATGGTGCTCCTCGACGATGATGCGGCCGTGGTCGACGGGAAACAGTGGGTGCGGTGCACCCAGGCCGGCCCGCTGGGCTGCAATTGGCTGGTACCCGCCGAGGCGGATCCGGCGGCACGGGGCCGCTGCCTGTCGGACACCCTGGACACCAGCCGCGAAGCGGGCATGGTGCTGCACGCCGACCGGGTGCGCTTCAACGCACCACGCGATATCGCGCCGCGAGAGTCCTATGCCGACGCCTCGATCGAGGAACTGCTGGCCGACTGGAAGTGGGTCTCGATGTTCTTCAACCGCGTCAACACGGCGATGGGCAAGAATCCGCTGTATCCGTTCGAGATCGGCAACGGTGTTGCCGAGAAACTGGGGTTTGTGCATAAGGTGGTCAAGGAGGTGCCGCTATGAGCCCGAAACCGGGGCAACTGCCAGCCCGGACTCGACTCGTGGCCCGCGTGCTCGGACCGTTCCTGATCCTGGTGCCCATCACGGCCGCCGTCCGCGCACCGCAGCTGACACCGGCGATGACCGATTTCGAAGCCAATCCGTTGTGGGCGTTCGTCGTCGGCGCCATCATCCTGTTGCTGGGCCTGATCATCGTTGCCTCCCATCAGGTTTGGACCGGACCGGCGGCGGTGATCGTGTCAGCCGTGGGTTGGTTGCTGGTACTGCGCGGTACGCTGCTCCTGGTCTTTCCGGCGGCGTTTTTCTCCGCGGTTGACGCGGTGATCGGAACTGGGGCGCTGTGGCGCATCGGATACGCCGGCCTGGCACTGATCGGTGTCTACCTGGCGTGGGTGGGATGGCGGCCGTCCGATACCGGCGACTACGCGGCCGAGCTCGGGGCACGAGTGAAGGGGCAACCATGACACTGCGAGTCGTTGTCGGCTATGACGGATCACCGGCGGCCGCCGCGGCCATCGAGGCCGGGGCGGTGCTCTTTCCCGGGGCGCACGGGTGGATCACCTATCTGTGGGTTCCCCCGTTCGCCAGCGAGCATGTCCGAAAGCGGCTGTGGGAGCAGGCGCGAAATATCGACGATCTGATCGCCGCGGAGGACCGTGAAGGCCACCGGGAGGCGGAGCGGATCACCGCCATGGGGGTGACTCTGGCCAGCGCCGCCGGGTGGGCGGCCGAGCCGCTGCTGGAACGCACCTATGCCGCGGAGGGCACCGCAATCGCCCAGACCGCCGAGAAGGTGGACGCCGACCTGGTGCTGGTCGCCGCCCGCGGGCTGGGGGGCACCGACGCCGTCCTGGGCAGCGTGTCGGACATGGTGGTGCACTACTGCTCGCGCCCGGTTCTCGTCGTCCCCCACCCACTGCTGTCCGCCGAATACGACGCCCTCGCCGACGGACCCATCGTGGTCGGCTGGGACGGCTCGACCGGCGCGCAGAGCGCCCTTGACACCGCCGGGCGGCTGTTTCCGGGGCGGCAGATCATCGCGGTGTCCGTCGCCGACGCCACCGAAGCCATCGATACCACCGCGCCAGGCGGCTCGGTCACCCATATCCGGATCGACCGCGGCCGCGGCCGTCAGGCCAGGGCGACCGCCAGTGCGGTTGTCGCCGAGGCCGATGACCGCGGTGCCGCCCTGGTGATCGTCGGCTCGCGTGGCCGCTCCGCGGTCCGGGAGATCATCCTGGGCAGTGTGGCGATGGGCACGCTGCACCAGAGCCACCGGCCGGTCATGGTGGTGCCCAGCCGATTCCAGCCACCCGCACAGGGCTGAGCCACCCGCAGGCCGCCGCCGGCACCGGTCAGTGCGGCCGATCGTCGCTATCGCCGCGACCCGTGATACCACCCAGGACATCCCGCAGACTCACCGAGGTTGCCTCCGCGGCATCCGAGAACGGCTCCAGCACAACGGTGGCCCCCGCGGCCCGTAACCGTTCGGCGTCATGGCGGGTGTGGGCGGTGAGCACCGCGGCGCCGGAGAAGTGGCGCTGACGCAGACCATCCAGCAGAGCCAGGTTGATCGAGAGCAGTGGAATGGCGCTGACCACGTATCTGGCCCTGTCCAGTGGCAGCGCCTCCAGCAGGTGGATGTCCTCCGCGCTGCCGTACATCGTGGTCAAACCGTCACCGCTGCCCGCCTTGACGACGTAGGGGTCGTAATCGACGGCGAGGACCCGGTGGCCGGTCCCGGTCAGCCGCTCGGCGAGGTGCGTGCCGAACCTCCCCAACCCGAACAGGATGGTGTCGACTTCGCCCTCGGGGGCGAATAGTTCAGGCGCCCGCACATCACGTCGCTCGAACACCTCCAGCACGCGTTTCAATCGCTCGTAGAGCTGCTGTGAGTAAAGAATCATGTACGTCGACACGCCGATGGTGATCAGACCGACGACGGTGATCAGGCTCACCGTGGAACTGGTGATGTGTCCCAGGCTGAAGCCCAATGCCGCCAAGATGAGGGAGAACTCCGATATCTGGGCGACAGTGAGCCCGGCAAGGAACCCCACCCGAACCGGATAGCGCATCGCAGCCATGATCGCGATGACGATCAGCGGGTTTCCTATCAGCACAAATGCTGAGAACACCGCTGCTTCGCGGATCTGAGTCGCGGCGTCGGTGAATTCCAGCCGGGCGCCGAGATCGAGGAAAAAGAACAACAGCAGGAAGTCACGCAGGCTGACCAGCCGCGCCCCGATCGCATCCCGGTAGGGGGTGCTGGCCAGCGAAACACCGGCGAGGAAAGCACCGACTTCGGAACTGAAGCCCATCCATTCACTCAGTGCGGCCACCGACGCCGCGTAGGACACCCCGAACAGGACCAGCAGTTCCTGGGAACTCGCGATTCTCGGAAGGAGCCACGGCACGACATAGCGGGTCATCAGCCACATTCCGCCGAGCAGCCCGGCGCCTTTGAGGAGCACCACCGCGATACCGCCGCCGAGGCTTTGGCCGGCGCTCTGGCCGAAGGCGGTCAGAGCGATCATCACCAGCACCACGACGATGTCCTGGACGATAAGGAACCCGACTGCGATTCGTCCGTGCAGCTGGTCGAGCTCACGCTTATCGGACAACAGCTTCACGATGATGATCGTGGACGAAAACGTCAGGGCAACAGCGATATAGATTGCCGTGACATTGTCCATACCGAGTGCGATCGCAATCAGATAGCCGATCACCGAGGTGAACAGAACCTGTCCGAGACCGGTGGCCAGAGCCACCGGTCCGGTGCTGCGGATCATATGCAGATCCAACCGAAGCCCGACCAGGAACAGCAGGATCGCGATACCCAGCCGGGCCAGCAGTTCGATGGTGTTATCGGTCGATACCCATCCGGTACCCACCGGCCCGACGGCAATGCCCACCCCGATAAAGGCCACGATGAGCGGCTGCCGCAGCCGAACGGCAATCAGCCCGACGACCGTCGCGATCGCCAGAATGATCGCGATCGTGGGAAACGGGTGCAGATCCATAGTCGACCTCTAATCCGGAACGACGAGCACATCGGAGGGGGCTTGGCGGATCAGATGCTGGGCCACGCTGCCCAGCAGCGCATACGATGCCGGCGAGCGCTTTCCGGTGCCGGTGACCACCAAGTCCGCGGCCAGCGAGGTGCAGAGTTCCACCAGCCGAGTGGACGGGTGCCCATCGGTGATGATCACCCGCACCGGCGCCGGGGCGACCGTCTCGGAGAGCCGCTCGATCTCCGCGCGCGCCGCCGCCGTGGACGTTCGGCGCAGCTGGGCGATCTGTTCCTCGGTCGCACCGTAAATGCGCATCAGCCTCTCCCCGACAACGGTGCAGGCGTGGACCATGATGTGCTCGGCCCCCGGAGTCAGAGCGGTCCCGAAACGTGCCGCACGGGCCGATGTCGCCACGGTGTCGACGGCGAGGAGAACACTTCGGTAATCCGATGTCACCGGTCTTCGTACCAGCAACACGGGCACCGGGAGGGTCCGAACCACGTTCTCGGCCGTACCTCCCACGAACAGGTCGGCGAGCCAGTCCCCGCCGTGGGCACCGACCACCACGACATCGGCGGCGCCATCGGCGGCTGCAGCCGCGATCTCGGCTGCCACCGATCCACGGCGCACGGCGACCTCGACCGGGGTCGCCCGAGTGAACTCCGCGACATGGGCACGCAGCCGGTCACCGACGTTCCCGGCAAGGTCGATACCGAGCTCTGCGGGCAGGACATGCAGCGCCGTCAACGCGGCGCGGTGCTCGATGGCGAGTCGGCCGGCGCGGGCGACCGCAGCTCCCGCCGGTTGGGAAAGGTCGGTCGCGACGAGAATCCGCCGGCGCCGGGTTTCGGCAACGGCCACACCATCTCCTCTCTGTGGGCCGGCCTCAGGCCGGCTTACGGGCCCGTATCCATTTCTCCAGGCCGACAACGACACTGATGCCGGCCGCGATGGCGACAATCCGCAACCAGCCGTCCAACCCCAGCGGGACGGTCTGGAACACGGTGTTCATGGCCGGAAGGTAGGTGATGGCGATCTGGGCCAGCGCCTGCACGACGACCCCGAGAATTAGCCACCGGTTACTGAAGAACCCCAGCCGCCAGACCGACCGGGTCAACGACCGACAGCTGAACAGATAGAAGCCCTCCACCACGACGAACAGGTTCAGCGCGGCCGTCCGCGCCTCCGCCAGTGATGCGCCGTGGTCAAGTTCCCATTCGAACAACCACCACGTTGTGGCCACCAGCAGACCCGACACCAGCAGGATCCGGCCGACCAGGGCGCGGGTCAACAGCGGCTGGCCCGGATCGCGCGGGGGCCGGGTCATGATGCCGGCCTCCTTGGGCTCGAATGCCAGCATCAGGCCGAGCAGGACCGCCGTGGTCATGTTGATCCACAGAATCTGGGTCGGCAGGATCGGCAGGGCCGCGCCCAGGGCGATCGCGACCAGAATCACCAGTCCCTCACCGATATTGGTGGGCAGCGTCCAGGTGATGAATTTGGTCAGATTGTCGAAGACCCCACGGCCTTCCTCCACCGCCGCCTCGATGGTGGCGAAGTTGTCGTCGGTCAGGACCATGTCGGCGGCGTCCTTGGCGACCTCGGTGCCGCCGCGGCCCATCGCGACCCCGATGCTGGCCTGGCGCAGCGCCGGTGCGTCGTTGACCCCGTCGCCGGTCATCGCCACGACGTGGCCGCGTTCCTGCAGTGCCTCCACCAGGCGCAGCTTCTGTTCCGGGGAGACCCGGGCGAAGACCCGGGCCCGGTCGACGGCCTCGGGCAGTTCGCCCGGCGTAAGCCCGGCCAGGTCCCGGCCGTTGAGCACCGATGCACCCGGCGGCCCGGTGTCGTCGAGCACCCCGACGCTGGCCGCGATCGCCGCCGCGGTCCCGGCATGGTCGCCGGTGATCATCTTGACCCCGATGCCCGCGGTGTGACAGGCGGCCACCGCCGGACCGGCTGCGGCGCGAGGCGGGTCGAGCATGGCCTGCAGGCCGGTGAACGTCAGGCGGCCCGACAGCGCGTCCTCGTCGAAATCCGCCGGATCGGCGCCGGGGCGCATCGCGGTGGCCAGCACCCGCAACCCCGAGCCGGCGAGCCGCTCGGAAGCCATCAGTACCGCGCGGTGATCCAGCGGGTGAAAACCGTCGTCATTGCCCATCTGGTTGCGGCACAACGGCAGTATCCGTTCCACCGATCCCTTGACCAGCACCACGTATTCGGTGTCGGTGAGCTGGTGCAGGGTGGCCATGTACTGGCGTTCGGAACTGAACGGGATGGTCGCCAGCCGCGGTGCGGTCACGCTGATGCGGTCGGTGTCGAAACCGGCCTTCCCCGCGGCGACCAGCAGTGCCGCCTCGGTCGGGTCACCGACGACGGACCAACCATCGGCCTCCTGTGTCAGCGCCGCGTCGTTGCACCCCGCCCCGGCCATCAGCGACCAGCGCAGTGCCGCGTCGGCCTCGACCGGCACCGGCCGGTTGTCATCGTCGACCAGTCCCCCCTGCGGCGCGTATCCGCTACCGGTGACCCGCACCGAGGACTGCGGTGTCCAGATCTGGCGGACCGTCATCTGATTCTCGGTCAGGGTGCCGGTCTTGTCCGCGCAGATGACGGTGGTGCTGCCCAGCGTCTCGACCGCGGGCAGGCGCCGAATCACCGCCCCGCGCTTGGCCATTCGTGCCACCCCGATCGCCAGGGTGATCGTCACCGCCGCCGGGAGCCCCTCCGGTATCGCGCCGACCGCCAGCGCGACGGCCGCGGTGAAGGTCTCGACTGCGTCCTGCCGGCGCAGCAGGCCGGCGGCGAATGTGAACGCGGCCAGTCCCAGGATGGCGACGGTCAGGATTCTGCTGAACCTGGCCAGTTTCGCGGTCAACGGGGTGGCCAGCATTTCGGCAGCGCCCACCAGGCGGTGGATTGCGCCGATCTCGGTCTCGGCCCCGGTGGCCACGACGATCCCCGCCGCGCTACCCGCCGTCACCAGGGTGCCCGAGTAGATCATGTTGAACCGATCGGAGACCGGGGTGGGATCCGGTACCGCATCGTCATCCTTGGCCACCGACAGCGACTCGCCGGTCAGTGCGGACTCGTCCACCCGTAATTCGGCCTGGCGCAGCAACCGGATATCGGCGGGCACCTTGTCGCCGGCCTCGACGAGGACCAGATCACCTGGGACGAGCTGATCGGAGACGACGGTGCGCTCCCGGCCGTCGCGGACCACCCTGGCGCTGGTGTGCACCATATCCCGCAGGCTCTGCAGTGCCGATTCGGCTTTGGACTCCTGGATGAAACCGATGACCGCGTTGATCACCACCACCGCGAGGATGACCGCCGAGTCGACATACTCGCGCAGGGCCGCGGTGACGGCGACGGCGACCAGCAGGACGTAGATCAGCGGGTGGTGGAACTGGCGCAGGATCCTGACCAGGACTCCGGCACCGCGCGGCGCGGGCAGGGCGTTCGGCCCGAACCGGTCGAGACGATCCCGCGCCTCCTCGGCGGCCAACCCGCGATGGGCATCGGTCTCCAGCAGCAGGACCACCTCATGGGCGGGCAGCGCGTGATGGCGGTCGGTGGCCGCGGCAGCCGGTAAGCCCATCACCTCACCGTGCGCGAAGCTCTGCCGCGCGGGCTCTCGCATCGGGCTCCGAGCCGTCCGCTTTCGGTTCGATCACCAGCACCGGCACCGCCGAGTGCTCGACGAGGTCCGTGGACACACTGCCCAGCATCCGGGCGGATCTGCCGCTACCGCGCCGCGCCACGACCAGCAGATCCATATCTTGTTCCTCGGCGAAGGTGCGCAGTGCCGGGCCGGGTGGACCGGTCAGGACCTGGGTGTGCACGCCCCCGGCGATGGTGACACCGTCGGCCACCTCCGCCAGCCGCCGGGAGGCCTCGTCGATACCGCCGCCGGTAGTGGACTCGGTCGCGTCGTATGGGACCACCTGGGCCAGGACCAGCAGGCCGCAGCGCCACCCGAACAGGGCCAGGACGGTCTCCAGGGCCCGGTCGGCCTGCGCCGAACCGTCCATGCCCACCAGCACCCGCGGGCCGCCGGCCTGGTCGGTTCGTCCGGGCGGCGCTCCTGTCGCACCGAACTCGACCACACCGGGGCGTCGCCGGACCCGTTCCAGCGCGATCGGAAGGAACAGCGGCCCCAGCGGCAGCGCAAGCAGCACCCACAGCGGGTCATATCCGCGTCTGGCCATCAACAGGCCGGACAGCAGTCCCACGACCGGCCAGAGCACGGCCAGCACGATGACGCCCGTGGTACTCATCGGTGATCCGCGGCACTCATAGGTAACCACTCATAGGTAACACTGTGCCGGATCAGCCCCGAGACGACCAGTTGCGATCGGGCCGACCTCAAAGGCCTTTGGTCCTCGCACTGACATCTAAGTCCTGTGACTAAGTCCTGTGACGGCGGGACGCTGGTGTGATCGCCTCCCCCCGTAGCTGCGCCGCTACCATCACGGCGTGGGTGAGGACGCCGGTTTGCGCAGATCGCTCAGCCTCCCGGTGGTGGCCCTGTACGGCCTGGGCAACATCCTCGGGGCGGGCATCTATGTGCTCATCGGAAAGGTGGCCGGGTTCGCCGGGTCCGGCACCACGCTGGCCTTCCTGATCGCCATGGTCACCGCCTCGATCACGGCCATGTCCTATATGGAGTTGACCGGGCGTTACCCGGTGAGTGCCAGTGTCTCGGTCTACCTGCACCGCGCCTTCGGGAAGCGCTGGCTGTCGGTGGCGATCGGCCTGGCGATGGTCGGCGGTGGGGTGGCCTCGGCAGCGGCCCTGGCTCAGGGATTCGCCGGGTATCTGCGATCCTTCGTTTCGGTGCCGACCGTGGTGGCCAGTGTGGGCCTGCTGGCCGTTGTCGGGGCGGTCGCGATCAAGGGGATCGGCGAGTCCGCCAAGGCCGCTGCGGTGCTGACCGGACTCGAGGTGCTGGGTCTGCTGCTCATCATCTGGTTCGGCAGGAGCGCTTTCACGGAGGTGGATCTCGGCGCCGTCATCTCGATCGACCCGGCCGTCGGCCTCGGTGGGTTGTTCGCCGGGGCATTTCTGGCCTTCTACGCCTATATCGGCTTCGAGGATATGGTCAACGTCGCCGAGGAAGCCCGGAACCCAAGCCGGACAATGCCATTGGCCATCTTGATCGCCCTGGTGCTCTCCACGGTTCTGTATCTGCTTGTCGTGATCGTCTCGACCACCCTGGTCACTCCCGCCGAACTGGCCCGCAGTGACGCACCCCTGACCTTGGTTTACGAACGCAGCGGTGCCGGCAATGTCGCCGTGTTGAGCCTGATCGGAATGATCGCCGCCGTCAACGGGGTCATCGTCCAGGTCATCATGGGTTCCCGCATCCTGTACGGATTAGCCAGGGAAGGCTGGATCGACCGCCGTCTGGCAGCGGTCAACACGACGTTCAAAACACCGGTCACAGCAACGCTTCTGGTGCTCAGCGCCATGATCATCGGCACCGCGGTACTGCCGCTGGTATCGCTGGCTCAGCTCACCAGTCTGCTTGTGCTCACCATCTTCACACTGGTCAACGCGTCCCTCATCGCCATCAAACGCAAAGGCGCCGAACATGGCGGATACATCACCGTTCCGGCCGCCGTTCCCTATCTGGGCGTGTTCCTGTGCGTGGGCACCGTCGCGTTCCAAATCTTCGGCGGGATGTGACGAGCGCGACCGGTGAGTCCGTTACGGGCTGGAAGACAGGGTGCTCTGCGGTTCCTCAAACGCCGACGGCTGATTCTCCGACAGGCCGATGCACTGGCCGGTGTTGGCACCGGTGCAGGGAATACCGTCGACCTCAGGAAGCTGGCCGACCTTGCCGGGGTCCGTCGAGGTGATCGAACCGGGTTGCAGGTTCGCGCCCTCGGGGTTGATCGGGCTGTAAGTGGCCGGTGCCTGCTCGGCACTGGGCAGACAACCACCGGTCGTCTCGTCGAGGGTCTCCCCGTCGGGACAGGATGCGACCACCGGCGCCATGGCAGCACTGTCGTGAAGGGCGATGGCCCCGATCGGTGCCGCGACGGCGAGCGCGAACCCGCCGGCGAACAACAGGCGACGTGCCGTATCAGTCAAAACAGTCATGATCACACTTTCGATTCGTGAAAAGGTCCGCATGTGCGGAAGGGGCCGCATTTCTTGCGGGGCGTCAATTGCTGTATCGCCCGGACCCCCGGGAATGTTTCATCCCGGTAACATAATCCACCGTAGTCGAAGCTGCCGTATTTGACGAACGGCAAGGCCGTGGCCTCGGATCGGCCTCGCCGGCGCGGCCCGTTCGTTACCCTGACACCGCACCCGCAACAGGCGGAAAAGGCGGTTTCGCATGGCAACACCGGAGCACTATCTCGAACCCGGCGGTCACCGAATCGACGAGCTCACGCCCGATGACCTGGAACTGCAGCGCTATCTGCTGGATCTGTCGCTACAGCCGATCGACCGCTTCGACGGTTTCGCCCATATCGAGCAATATCTGCTCTCCGCCTTGCGCTATCAGCTGAACTACACCTGCTACGCGCTGGCACTCGCCCAATACAACTACGCCCCGGCCTTCACCGGCTATCTCACCGAAGCACAGGCCAACACCATCGAGAAGATGCGCGATAAGCGGGTCTGGGGATACTGGGCACACGAATGCCTGGTCGGCTACCAACGCTGGAATCCCGACCCGATCGTATTCGCCAACGTCATGTACAGCGGGTTCCTCGGCGTCATGATGGGCCTCTTCGAGACCCTCAACGACAACCGGTTCTCCGAACCCGGCGCGTTCACGCTGCGCTGGAACGCCGACACCGAGTACGTCTACGACTTCTCCGCGCTGTGCGAGGCGATCGTGCACAACATGGACATCAGCTCCCAGGGCCCGCTCTACCCGTGCGAGCCGCGGCTGATCTACCCGATGTGCAACGCATTCTCGCTGTCAGCCTTGATCATGCACGACCGGCTGCACGGCACCGACTTCTCCGCCAGCCGCACCGAGCAGATGGCCCGGGCTTATCACACCCACCGGTACCTGCGCCGCGACAACCGGTTCATCGCCGCCCGCGGTCCGCTGAAGTTCTTCATGGGCCCGTCGGTGGGCAATGACGGGGTGATGTCGTACTGGCTGAATTTCGCCATGCCCGAGCAGGCCGCCAGGACGTGGTCGAATCTCCGGGAAAACCTCGTGCGGATCGTCGACGACGATGTCAAGATCGAGGCAACCAGTTGGGAGACAATCGATCCCGGAAACTACAGTCGCGGTACCGGTATGAGCCGGGTGTCGGTGATGGCCGCCGCCAAGGAGCACGGCGACACCGAGTTGGCCGACGCACTGGAGGCCTCACTGGACAAGCGCTACCAGACGGTTCGCAACAATGGGGCACGCGCCTACACCGGCATCTCCAGCTGGGGTAACGCCGGTCACGTGATGGCGAGGTTCACCCGCCGGGGTGCGATGCGCGACCTGCTCGCCGGCGAGATCCCAGGGGTCTGGCGGACCGGGCCGGTGCTGGGACAGGCGGCCTACCCCGACGTCCTGGTGGCCCGGGCAGTCACCGACGGCAGGGCACTGGATCTGGTGCTGCGCCCCGGGAATCGGGGCGGACGAACCGTCTTGGGCATCGAGCGACTGGCCCCGCTGCACGGTTATGAGGTGATCGGCGGGGTCGACGAGACGATCACCGCCGACGCCACCGGCTGCGCGATGGTCACCGTCGACCTCGGCGACCGGTCCGAGATCGCCCTGCGCCCCCTCGATCCGTAGAGCAGTAGCCCACCGACTATCGCAAGCCCCGGCCCGATATTGTGAAATGCCAGGTAGGCCAATGTATTTTGCGGGTCAAGGTCGATGACTCCGAAGACGTGCATATCGATCACGGTCAACTCGAAGACCACTGCGCCGACGACGATCAGCAGCGTACCGGCACCGCGGGGGGCACCCCAGGGAGTCCCGGGTCGGCCCAGCGCCAACGCCCCGATGGCGACGGCCACATAACAGGCACTGCGCAGCAGCCACCCGTTGGCTGAACCGGTGTTCTGCACGGCGCCCATCCAGACCAGAACCGGCATCCCGACCAGGCAGACGACGACACCGAAGGCGCAGTACCGCAACACATCAGCCGGCGGAAGCTGCGGCACCGCCGGTTCGGAATCGACCGGGCTCCCCAGCACCTGCCCGGGGGCCGGCCGCTGCGCCACCGGGGCGAACAGCCCCGGGGCCTCGGCGCGTCCACCGACAACCCGTCCGATAACCCGTCGCAACCGCCCGAACACCATGATCAGCAGCAGGCCGACGATACAACAGGTCATCGCTGCTCAGCCCGGCGATCAGGCCCGGTCGAGTTCCTCGGCGCGCTCGGCCTGGTCGGCGCTGCGGTGATTCCCCTGCCCGGACTGACGCAGCTGTTTTTCCAGCATCCCCATCGCGAGCCGGGCGTACACCCACTGGCTGGTGGTGGCCAGTTGCCCCCTGCTGTTGGAGGTGAAGGTGATCACCCAGCTGAACAGCGTGCTGACCCGGTTTTTGAACCCGACCAGATACAACAGGTGCAGGAACAACCAGGACAGCCAGGCGATATAGCCGCCGAATTCGAGCTTTCCGATCTTGGCCACCGCATGATGCCGCGAGATCGTTGCCATGCTGCCCTTGTCGAAATACTTGAACGGCACCCGGGCCGCGGGGTCGTCGACGCCCTTGACCATGCGCTTGATGTGCTTGGTCGCATAACCGGCTCCCTGAATGGCGCCCTGGGCCACCCCGGGCACACCCGGCACCGCGGCCATATCGCCGATGACGAAAACATTCGGGTAGCCCTTGACGCTGAGGTCGGGTTCGACCACCACCCGCCCGGACCGGTCCACCTCGGCGCCGTCGCATTGCGCGGCCAGCGTCGCCCCCAGCGGGCTGGCCTGCACGCCGGCGGCCCAGACCTTACATGCGCACTCCACCCGGCGCTCCGCACCGGTTTCCTTGTCCATGACCGTGATACCCATGTAGTCGACGTCGGTGACCACGGAGTTGCCGTGTATTTCGACGCCCATCTTCTCCAGCCGGGCCTGAGCCTTGCGGCCGAGTTTCTCCCCCATCGGCGACAGCACGAACGGTGCCCCGTCGATCAGCATCACCCTGCACTCGGTCGGGTCGATGGTGCGAAACGCCCCCGGCAGAGTGCGCCGGGCGAGCTCGGCGATCTGCCCGGCCAACTCGACCCCGGTGGGTCCTCCGCCGACCACCACGAAGGTCAGCCGCCGGGTCCGTTCGGCGGGATCGGTGGTCACCTCGGCCGCCTCGAAGGCACCCATGATGCGCCCGCGGACCTCCAGTGCGTCGTCAATGGTCTTCATACCCGGGGCGTAGGTGGCGAAGTGGTCATTGCCGAAGTAGTTCTGCTGGGCGCCCGCGGCCACGATAAGGCTATCGAAGGGCAGCACCGTCTCCATGGACATCAGCTTGGAGGTGACGGTGCCGTTGGCCAGATCGACCTTCTCCACATCGCCGAGAAGTACGGCACAGTTCTTGTTCTTCTTCAGGATCAGCCGGGTCGTCGGGGCGATATCGCCGGCCGACAGAATCCCGGTCGCCAGTTGGTAGAGCAGCGGCTGGAACAGGTGGCTGGTGGTTTTGGCGACGATGGTGACGTCGACATCGGTCCGTCTCAGGGCTTTCGCCGCGTTCAGGCCGCCGAATCCGGAGCCGATGATCACGACGTGGTGGCGACGGGCGGCAGGAACGGGACTGGCCATGAGCTTTCCTTCCGGCGCTGCATCTGCTGGCTGCGAGAATCTGGCTGCGTGTCCGAGGTTACCGCCGAGGGGCCGATGGCGCCGGGGTTGTGCGGGCTTTTCCCGCTGCACGGCCCGCTCGCCCGGGTGGATTCGCTCACACCGCCAGCAGTGCCAGAACGAGCGCGTAGGAGCCCAGCAGCGGCAAGCTGCGCCAGCGCGTCAACCGGCCCGATACCGGGATGATGAGCAGCACCAGCACGGCGCTGGCCAGCACCCCGACATCGGTCTGGAAACTGTCGACGGTGACGGGGTGGATCACCGCCGCGGTGCCCACGATGAGCAGGGTGTTGAAGATATTGCTGCCCAGGAGGGTGCCGACTGCGACCGCGTCATGACCGCGCACCCGGGCGATCAGCACGGTGGCCAGTTCGGGAGCCGATGTGCCCAGCGCGACCAGCACCGCGCCGACGACGAATCCGTCCCAGCCGAGAGCCTCGCTGAAGCCGACGGCCCCGGTGAGGATGACGCGTCCGGCGGCGACGAGCAGGGCCAGCCCCAGCCCGAGGTTGACCACCACCGAGGTGCGGGAGCGCTCCGGCAGCGCGGGCGGGGTCAGTGCCCTGATCCGGCGGGCCGCGATGACGCTCTGGGACAACCACGCCGCGAAGACCACCAGCAGGACCAGCCCGTCGATCCGCCCCAACGTCCCGTCGAGAGCCAGCAACCCGACCACCAGCGGGGCCGCCGCCGCGGCCGGGTACTCGCGCGCCAGGGTGCCGCCGTCGACCAGGACGGCCCCGAACAGCAGCGCGATACCCAGGATCAGTCCGATATTGACCACATTGCTGCCCAGGACATCGCCGAGGGCGATTTCGGGCCGGCCCGCCACCGCGGTGTTGACCGCCACCGACATCTCCGGCGCCGAGGTGGCGAAAGCTCCGACGGTCGCGCCGACGATCCCGGGCGGAACCCGCCACCAGACGGCGAGGGTGACCAGTCCGCGAACGAAGAACTCGCCGCCGACCCCGGCCAGGATGCTGCCCAGCAGCAGCAGCGCCGCCGGTTCGGTCACCGCCGGTTTCCGGCTCGCCGGGACCGGACGGCCCGGGCGGCCATCAGCCCGTACGCCACGCTGTTGATCAGTGCGAGCACCCCGGCCGCGAACCACTGGGCGGTCCGGGTGAGCCCGGCGGGGTAGATGACCCCGCCGATGTAGTGCTCGATGAACCCGCCGCTGTATCCGGTCTCACCGGCGGCGGCGCGCAGGGAGTTCTCCAGGGGCGTCAGCGGGCACACCCCGCCGGAGGTCTCGATCCACAGCCCCCACGCCACCGCCGGCACATGCAGCACCGCCAGCCAGGGCCAGCGCCATACCGCGCCCGCCCCGACCACCACCCACACCAGGAACAGCGCGTGCAGAACCAGCACCGCGTCGGCGAGCACCCCGGCGACCATCCCGTAATGGTCCCATTCCCCGCGCGGCGAACCCGACCGGTCACAATGACTGCTGACCCATCGCGCAATCGACGATCGACAATCCAGGAGTCCGCCACCATGACCACACCGACAGTCGCCGAGTACACCCTGAGCCGCTTGGCCGCCCTGGGCATCGACAGGGTCTTCGGCGTTCCAGGCGACTACGCGTTCTCGGTGGACGACGCCGTCGAGACGGTCTCCGGTCTGGATTGGGTGGCATGCGCCAACGAACTCAACGCCGCCTACGCCGCCGACGGCTACGCCCGCATCCGGGGAGCCGCCATCCTGTCAACCACCTACGGTGTGGGGGAACTGTCCGCCCTCAACGGCGTCATGGGCGCCAAGGCGCACCGGCTACCGGTGTTCCACATCGTCGGTATGCCCAGCGAACGCATCCAGCACCTCGGCCTGATCACCCACCACAATCTCGGGGACACCCGATACGACCGTTTCCAGTCGATCTCAGCGACGGCCTGCTGCGTGTCGGCGGTGCTCACCCCGGATAACTGCATCGACGAACTCGAACGGGTGATCCGCGAGGCGCTGCGCCAGTCGATGCCCGCCTACCTGGTGATCTCCCAGGTAAACGGGCTCATGCCGGTGATCGGCACCCCGGTCGACGGTGTGCCGCTGGAGCGGATCAAACGGCAGCGCAGCGATGAGACCGAACTGACCGCCGCCGTCGCCGCCATCGTCGCGAAACTGGCTGCCGCGCAACGCCCAATCGCCATGATCACCGCGCTGACCGCCCGATACGGCGTGGCCGGCAAGGCCGCCGAGCTGACGTCGCGCGCCCACCTTCCGGTGGCGATCACCCCCAATGACAAGGGTGTTCTCGACGAGTCCCTCCCGAATTACCTCGGCCTGTACGCCGCGCAGTCCTCCCACCCGCCGGCGGTCCGCGATATCGTCGAGCAAGCCGACCTCATCCTCGATATCGGCGGGCTGATGCTCACCGAGCTCAATACCGGGCTGTGGGGCGACGTGCTGGACACCAGCCGCGCAATCTGCATTCACGACAACTGGATTCGCAGCGGCACCGATGTCTACCTCAACGTCGCCATCGATGATGTCCTCGACGCTCTCCTGGCCGCTGTCGCGCCGCACACATCGGCTCCGGCTCTGGCCCCGGCTGCGGCTGCGGCTCCGGAAACGGGGATGCTGGACCTCGTCGGCTCCGGCTACGACCCGACATCCTCGGCAAGTTTCTATCCGCGGCTGCAGCGCCGGCTGCGCGCCGGGGACACCGTCGTGATCGAAACCGGCACCGCCATGCTCCATCTCAACGGCATGCGGCTGCCCGCCGGGGTGAGCGCCGAAGGGCAGGGCCTGTGGGGGTCGATCGGCTGGGCCACCCCGGCCGCCCTGGGTGTCGCGATGGCCAAGACCGCAGGACGCACCTGGCTGGTGACCGGTGACGGATCCCATCAGCTGACCCTCAACGAGCTCGCCGTCATGGGCCGCTACGGCATCACCCCGGTGATCGTGGTGCTCAACAACGGCCTGTACGGCATCGAGGATGTGATCAGCGAGCGCGGTCACGAGTACGACGACCTGGCCCCGGTCCAGTACCACCTGCTGCCGGCCGCGTTCGGCTGCCGGAACTGGCTCGCGGTGAAGGTGACGACGGTGGCCGAGCTCGATGACGCCCTCGATGCCGTCGAAACCCATGACGGGGCCGCCTACCTCGAAGTGATGATCCCCGACGAGGAGAGTCAGCCACTGCCCGAACAGGTGATCGACCGTGGCTACAAGTTACGCACACCGGGTTCCTAGCGGCCCGGGACCGGTGAGGCCTGTTCAGCCGCCCACGACGGGCTTCCCTGGAGTAAACTTCGGGATCGTCACTTCTCGGGTAGCTGGGGGCAGCGGTGCATCTGGGTTCTCGTCTCGCAGCGTCGTCACTGCTGGGTTCGGCCGTCCTCGTCGGCTGGGCCGCGAGCGTGCTCGTCATGGTGCCGGACCAGCGGCAGGCCTGGGATGATGTGTCCGACTACGACGGCACGAAATGCTCCGCCGATCAGGTCTACGACGCCAGCACCGGCACGTGCGATCCGGATACCGTCACCGACAACGCGGGCACCGACGACGACATCTCCAACTATGACAACGTGACGTGTTCACCCGATCAGGTCTACGACGCCAGCACCGGCCAGTGCACGACAGCCGCCGTCACCACCGACGGCCAGCCTCCGGTGCAGCCGGGCGTGCTGGGCATTAGCGATCCCGGCCATCAGTGCGCGGAAACCCAGACCTACAGTGTGCCCGACGGCCGGTGTATGCCGGATCTGGTCACCAACGATCCCGATGCGGTGGTCAATCCCGAGGGCGAGGATCCCACCGCCTACATTCCGATGAAGGTCGACGATATCCCCGAGTGCGCCAGCGGCGATGATCCGCTGCACATGTGCGCCGGCGGGCCCGCACCGACCGTGTCACCCGCACCGGCCGCGACCGTCGCCGCGACCGCCGACCCCCAACCGGACTCGACAATCGCTGTGGTCGCGCCGGCCGCCCCGACCGCAACCCCCGGCTGATCAGGCCGAGAACACCTCGCTACCGTCGACATAGGTTGCCAGCACATCGATATCACGCACCGCATCGGGATCGGTCTCGTGGGCCAGCGGGTTCTCCCCGAGCAGGATGAAATCCGCCGCCTTACCGGGTGCCAGCGAACCGACCAATCCGTCGGCATGGCACATCCACGCGGCGTCGATCGTGCTGCCCCGCAACGCCTGGGCCACCGTGACACGTTCGTTGGCGTTGAGCACCTCGCCCCCGTCGGCCATGGTGCGGGCAGCGGCGGTCGCCACATAGTTCAGCGGTCCGATCGGCGAGACGGAGAAGTCGCAATGGAAGCTGGCCCGCAGGCCGGCCTTGACCGCCGATCCGTAGCGGTCGAGCAGGTTGGCACGTTTGGCGCCGAGGATCTCATCGCGCATCACCTTGCCCCACAGCCGCACATGGTTGATCAGGAAGCTCGGGGTGATACCCAGCGATGCCATCGCGGCAATGTGCTCGTCGTGTAGCAGCGAGGAGTGTTCGGTGCGGTGGCGCTTGCCGGGGTCCCAGGACGGTAGTTTCGCCGTCGCGGCGAAGGCCGTCATCACCATGTCCATGGCGGCATCGCCGTTGGCGTGGCACATGATCGGCCAGCCCGCCTCGACGGTCTTGGCGAAGTGCGCGGTCAGCTGATCGAGCGGGAAGTTCGGCGCTCCGCGGCTGTCCCGGCCCAGGTAGTTCTCCCGCATATAACCGGTGTAGCCCTGGTTGGAACCGTCGGAGACCCACTTGATGGTCTGCGAGCGCAGCCGGTCGTCGCCGGAGCCCGGCACGATACCGGCGGCGGTGAAGTCATCGAGGTTCAGGCCGTACAGCGACAGCGAACCGCGGATCGGAAAGCCCGGGCGGCCGAAAATCTGGTGCAGCAGGTCGATTTCCCTGACCCCGGCGATCGCGCCACTGGCCGCCTCATGGACATAGGTGACCCCGGCATGGGCGGCCATCTCGGCGATCCCGGCGATGGCCGTGCTGATGACATCGGCCGTCAGCGGTGGGAGCACTTTGACGAAGGCGCCCATCGCGGCGGCCTCGCCGACGACACCGGTGAGCTTTCCGTCCCGCGCGCCGTAATCCCCGCCCGGCGGGTTGGGGGTGGCCGCGGTGATACCGGCCGCGGCGTAGGCCGCGGAGTTGACATAGAAGAAGTGCTGTGAGGCGTTCATCACCAGCACCGGGACCTCGGTGGATACCTGGTCGAGCAGGTCCGCGGTGAGCTCGGCCTGGCCGGGCAGCAGGCTCGGGTCGAACAGCTGTCCGATGACGGCTTGTCCGGGCGCCGTGGCGGCCACCGCCGCTTTGAGCGCGGCCAGCACCGCGTCCAGGGTCTTGTGGGTGTACGGGGAGCAGTCCACGCCACCGGCGACCAACGACGAGGACACCAGGTGCAGATGTGGTTCGACGAAACCGGGCAGGATCGCCCCGGCCCGGTGCCCGACCGTCTTGGTGCCGGGGCCGACGAAACTCTCCACATCGGCGCGGGAGCCGACAGCGAGGATTCGCCCGCCGGCGACGGCCATCGCCTCGGCCTCGGGGCGGGCATCGTCCATGGTCAGCAGCGACCCGGTGACCACAAGCTCGGCCTTCGTCGCATTTTCCCGACGGTGCGGATGCGCGGTGCGCGCAGCCGGTGCCACCCCGGCCAACGAGACCCGTGCCGCATTGGCGGGGTGCGGCGCGCAGCAGTCCGCGGTGTGCGGGCGGTCGGTCATCGAGGGTTTCCTCCAGGGTCGGGGCCGGGCTTCCGACTGGCAGCGTACTTCGGTGACGGCTACCGCAGGCCGGCCCGCACCTCGGCCGAGCGGTCCCACAGATTCGGGACGACATCGCTGCTGTAACCCGAAACGAACGGGGTGGCGCGACCGTCGCCGGGATCAAAGCTGTGGCGCCGCACCGCCCCGATATTCGCCCCGTAAACGTGGATGCTGATCGAGGTGCCGTCGGCGAGGGCATTGGACACCCGGTGAATATCTCCGACGGATGGCGACACCGTGGTCACCTCGCCCGGATCGGCGAAGCACTCGCCGGTCTTCCGCATGGCGCGACCCGGTTCCGGACGTTCGTAGTCCTCACACCGTTCCCGGCCGCGCAGCACGCCGACCATCCCCCAGACGGTGTGGTCGTGGATGGCGGTTTTCTGCCCCGGCCCCCAGACGAAACTCAGCACCGAGAAACGCTCCAGCGGATCGCACCACAGCAGGTACTGCCGGTAGGTCTGCGGCGACGGCGCCGCGAACGGCGGGGGCAGCCAGTCGTCACCGGACACCAGATCCGCCAGCAACGGCCGACCCTCGCGAAACAGCCGCATTTCATCGGTGCCGGTCGCGGTGACCAGCCTGGTCATCTCGACGATGTAGTCGCGCAGACGGGCAAGATCGCTCACCCGCCCAGTGTTGCCTACCGGCCGGGATCGCTACAACTTCGACAGGGTGCGTTCCCGCAGGCTGTCGTAGATCGGGGGCGAGCCCGCCAGGTACGCCGCCAGCACGGCCGCGCCGGTAGCGGCCAGCATCGGCACGATCACCGCGGTGGAGGCGGTCATCTCCACGACGAGCACCATTCCCGTGACCGGGGCGCGAACCGAGGCCCCGAAGAATGAGGCCATACCCACGATCGCCATCGGAACCGCCAGGGCGGCGAGTTCCCCGGGCCAGACCAAGTCGACCACACCCACGAACAGCACCCCCCACAGGGCGCCGACCGCCAGCATCGGTGCGAACAACCCACCCACTGCGGGGGCGGAGTAGGACAGCGGGCCCAGGACGAATCGCAGTACGAGGTATCCGATGATCACCGTCAGCAGGATCTGCTTTCCGCCGAGCAGGATCTGGATCAGTGGCTCGCCACCGCCCACCGCCTGCGGGTAGATGAACATCACCAGGCCGATAGCGGCGCCGATCAGCGTCGCCTTGATCGCGCTGGGGATCGCATGGACGGCAGTGACATGGTCCAGGAACAGCAGTACCAACCGGTTGTAGACGGCGCCGAGGACGCCGGTCAGCACCCCGAAAACGATGAACAGCGGAAGCCAGACCAGCTCCGGTTCGGCGATCGGCTCCAGTTGGAACTCCGCGGTGTCTCCCAGCACGAGCCGGGCGCACCCGACCGCGGTAGCCGCGGCGAACACCGTCGCCAGGACGGTCCTGACCCGGAACGAGCGGGTCACCTCCTCGAGGGTGAACAGCGTCCCGCCGATCGGCGCGTTGAAGGCCACCGCCAGACCCGCACCGCCCAGTGCGGTCTGCATCATCCGGATATCGGAGTCCGGGAGCCGGAAGCGGCGGGCCGCCTCCGCGCCGATGGCCGCGCCCATGTGCACCGTCGGACCTTCCCGACCCAGCACCAGCCCCGATCCGATCGCCAGCACTCCACCGATGAACTTCGCCGGCAGCAGTCGGATCTGCGGCGGCGACATCTCGCGCCGGTAGACCGCCTCCACATGCTGGATACCGCTACCGTCGGCCAGCGGCTCCCAGCGCACCACCAGCGCCGCCAGGGTGGCCCCGAGTGCGGCCGCGGCCATCGGAACCAGCCAGCCCGGGCCGGGCAGCTGATGCGCCCAGTCGACCAGATCCAGCCGCAGCCGGTCGGCGGTTTGCAAACACCACCGGAAGGCGCCCCCGATGAAACCGATCAGCGCTCCCGCAATGATCGCGGTAACGCAGATGAGCACCGCTCCGTGCAGCGAGTCAGGCGGCTGATCCGGGTAGGCGTCCGGCCGTTGAGACGTGGTCATCCCCGGGCCTCCTTCCGGGGTTGGCGGGTCGCGACGTTGACGGTCTCTGTTCCTTTACCGGTGTCTCGGGCAGTTGCGGCCTTCGTCCACTGACAGGAGATCATTAAAGCGTGCCGGACCACTCCGGTTGACCTTCGGCCCGTCGTCGGTGGTGTTCGGTGCCGGATCCGGACGGGCCCGCCCCGCCGAACGGCCCCGTCGGCAGTGACCGCGCACCGCTCGCGCTGCGGGCCACTCGAGTGTTAGATCAGGGGGAAGGGAGTTCGCGATGAACGGTGCGAGGTACGCGGGTTGGGCCGGTTCGATCGCGGTGCTACTCGGGCTTGGCGGCATCGGCCTCACCCCGCCTGCGGTCAGCCGGGCCGATACAGCTGAATCCGGTTCGGAGAGAACCGCATCCACGTCCTCAGGACCTTCGGAACGCCGCAAGGTGTCATCACACCGGACTCGGAAGACTCCGCAAAGCCCGCCGGCCAGGACTGCAGCGACCAGAGCGCTGCGTTCGGCGGTGATCGGGCCGCCCCGGGTGAAGGAAATGAAACAAAACCCCCCGGGCGGTGTCACGAATCAGGTTCCGGTTGCGGTGATGGTTCCGATTGCGGTGGTGCCGGAGCCGGAAGTCACCGTCGAGGTGATCGACGGCATCGCGGCCGTCCCCGCCCCGCCCACCTCGAGGCCGCCGGTCCTGACGGCCGGAACGCAACCGGCACCCGACCACCGGGAAGACGCCCCACCGGCAGCCCTGCGCCGTATCCCCGATACCGCCATCCCGGATGTCGCTGCAGCTGCGGTGACGCCCCCTCTTCCCGGGGCCCCGAACATTCCGGCGCAGTCGTCAGCCCCGATGGCGGTACTCGCCTGGACACGCCGCGAGACCACCGGACCGTCACTCAACGGGAGCCTTGGGGCCAGCACGGCGGGCCCTGCGGCAGCGGCGGTCGCCGCCTCAGTTCAGGAGGTCGGCGAACCGGTATCGGTCTTCACCACCGTCCAGCGGTGGTTCCAGCGAACATTCTTCGCCGCGTCACCGACCTTCCCGCCCCAGAGCGTGTCGGTGATCCTCGCGCCGGGCGGGAGCAGCCAGCCGTTCAGATTGGGGGCTCACGACGCTGACACCGATGTCCTGACGTATACCGTCGACGGCCAGACGACCGGGACCGGGACCGCAGCCGGCATCGTGGAAGTCTCCGGCGAATCAGCCGTCTACACCCCGCCGGCCGAGTGGGATGGCCAGACGTCCTACACCGATACGTTCAGCGTGACCGCCTCCGACTACGACGGCGGCCTCACGATCCACGGAATCGCCGGCCTTCTTCACATGCTCACCTTCGGGCTGCTCGGCGACCCCGGAAACACCGCCACCGGCACGGTCACGGTGAATGTGCTCGCCGCGCCCATCCCGCTGCCACCCCCGCCGCAACCCGAACCCGAACCCGAACCCGAACCCGAACCCGAGCCAGAACCCGAGCCGCAACCAGAACCCGAACCCGAGCCAGAGCCAGAACCCGAGCCGCAACCAGAACCCGAACCGGCTCCCGCCGGGGAGAATCTATTGCTGAACCCGAACTTTGCCGAGGGTCTGAATGGTTGGGACTTCTCCGGAGATGTTTCCGCCATCACCCTCGACGACAATGCGGCGCTCCGACTCGCGTCAACCGAAACCACCGATGCCCGCATCTTCCAGCGCATCACCGATCTGAAGCCGGAAACGCTGTACACACTGGCCCTTACGCTGCGCACCAGTGGGTCTGAGCCCAGCGATGTGTGGGGTGTGTGGGGTGTCATCGACGGACCCCAACTCGACAAGACCGGGGCTGGGCAATCGGCATCCCTGGCCGAGCGGCGTCTGACGGTCTACACCGGTTCCGGAGCCACCGAGGTCACCGTCTTCGTGGCGGCCGGACGCAACGCGCCGGCCGGGGTGGTCACCGTCACCGATATCCGGTTTGTCGAGGGCGCCCTGGATCCACCTGTGGTTGACCCGACCGCGCTCGGGGCCTCACCGCCTCCGCTGGTGACCCTCCCCGGCGCAGGCGAGAACCTGCTGACGAACGGCACATTCGAACCCGACACCCACGGCTGGGTGCTTGACCAGTCCGCACGCGAACCCGATGGCTCCATGGCCATCACATCGACCCCGGAGCAGACCGGACGCATCGCCCAGGACCTGCCCATGTTGTTGACCCCGAGCACCGAGTACCTGTTGACCGCGCGTGCCCGCGTCGACTCCGGCGACGCCACCGTGACCGTGTCCAGCCCGGACGGTGCCCTGCACGCGTGGCAGCTGATCACCGATACTGCGTGGCAGCCCGTCGAGGTGGCGTTCACCACCCCGGATCGATGGGTGTCGGCCAAAGTCGTCGCCGAGAACTGGCGCGGCGACGGCAACACCCTCTACATCGACGACATCACCATCCTGGCCAACGGCGACGAGTGGCTCGACACCCCCGACCCCTACCCGAGCCCCCAGCCCGAACTCTTCGACGATTTCACCGATGGCCTGGACCCGCAGAAGTGGCTCATCGCCGACAAGGCGTGGGGCGGGGACAACGGCGGCGTCATCCCGGCCAATGTCGAAGTCGTCGACGGTATCGTCCGCCTGGCCGCCCACGGTGACAACTACACCGGCGACGTGGTCGGGCATGGCGGCCGCACCACCCGGGTCGGCGCCACCATCGTCACCCGCGACTACTACGCGTCGGGGCGCTATGAGGTCCGCGCCCGGGTGCCGCAGACACTCGGAGCGGCCAGCGCCTTCTGGAGCTACCACTACATCGAATACCATCCCAGCCAGCCGGAATACTGGACCGAACCGAACCGCATCCGGAATTCCGAGATCGACTGGGAGTTCCCGACCGCTCGCGATGACGGCACCCAGAACGACCCGGTGAGCTTCGACTACGCCCGCGCCAACACCTGGGGCGGAAAGTTCGGTGGCGAGGGTGGCAACGTGTCCCTGCGCCCGAATATCGGTGAGTTGGTCGCCGACGGCGAATTCCACACCTACGCCTACGAATGGCATGCCGGCGGCGACGGCCGCGACCCCTTCGTCGCCTGGTTCGTCGACGATGTCGAGGTGGCCCGGTACACCGGCGAGTCGTTCGGCCAGGACAACGTCCCCCATCGCGCCTCACGCTTCTGGGTCGGTATCTGGTTCCCCGCATCGGGATATCGCGATCAGGTCGGGTGGGCCGGGAGCCCCGACTTCGACACCGCCTACCTCGATATCGATTGGATCCGCATCACACCCAGCTACGCACCGGCGGACACATATGAACCGGAAACCTGGCCCAACGGCTTCTACGCGGCCCCGGACGAATACCCGCTTTAAGGTGTCATCATGACCAGCGATCGCACCATCTCCGCGGTGATGGCGCCGGCCGGGACCGTCCGCGAGTGGCAGGAACCGCTGTACCGGGACCTGCATCAGCATCCCGAACTGTCCCATCAGGAGCACCGCACCGCGGCACTGGTCGCCGACCGGTTGGGCCGGGCCGGTTTCGAGGTGAGCACCGGGGTGGGCGGTACCGGGGTCGTCGGGATCCTCCGCAACGGCGACGGCCCGACGGTGCTGCTGCGCGCCGACATGGATGCGCTGCCGGTCAAGGAGGACACCGGACTGCCCTATGCCAGCACCGTGCTGGCCACCCCCGTCGGCGGTGACACCGCGGTGCCGGTGGCCCATGCCTGCGGGCACGATATGCACACCGCCTGCCTGCTGGGTGCGGCTCACCTGCTCGCGGCCGGTGAAAAGCATTGGCGGGGAACGCTGGTCACGGTTTTTCAGCCCGCTGAGGAGACCGTCGACGGAGCTCGGGCGATGGTCGAGGATGGTCTGGCCGGGCTGGTCGGGCCGGTGAATGTGGTGCTGGGCCAGCATGTTGCCCCGCTGCCGGCGGGCCGGCTGGCCGCGGTGCCCGGCCCGGCCTTCGCGGCGTCGGATTGCGTGCGGGTGACGGTGTACGGCCGCGGCGGGCACGCGTCGATGCCACAGGCCACCATCGACCCGGTGGTCCTCGCGGCGGCCATCGTCCTGCGGCTGCAGACCGTCATCTCCCGGGAGATCGAACCCGGCGAGCCGGCCGTCCTGACGGTGGGAAGTGTCCACGCCGGCACCAAGGCCAATATCATCGCCGACCGGGCCGAGCTGCAGATCAACATTCGCAGCTACAGCGAGCCGGCCCGCGCGACGCTGCTCGCCGCGATCCGCCGGATCGTCACCGCCGAGTGCGTGGCGTCGGACTGCCCTCGCGACCCGGACTTCGACATGTTCGACCAGGCTCCGCTGACCGATAACGATCCCGAGGTGACCGCCCGTGTCACCGGGGCGTTGACCGCGGCCCTCGGCGATGACGTCATGATCGCGCCGCCGCGGGTGCTGGGCAGCGAGGACTTCAGCGATATCGCCAACGGTGTGCGGGCGCCGTACAGCTACTGGCTGTACGGCGGCACCGATCCGGACGCGTACTACCAGGCCGAAGCCGCGAACCGGCTGTCCAGCGATATCCCGGTCAACCATTCCCCGCACTTCGCCCCGGTGATCCAGCCGACCCTGGACACCGGCACCACCGCCCTGGTCGCCGCGGCGCTGGCCTGGCTGGCCCCAGAGCATCGAGATCGTGACGATATGCCCGTCGCTGGCGCAGCTGGCGCGTCGGCGTAGAAACCACCGGCGGTCACCACCTACAGTGGGGCATGACAGCAAACTCCAGCCGGGGAGCCACCGCATGATCGTGTCCGCTCGTTCCTACCTCACCGCCGGCCTCGCCGCCGCTCTGGTGACGGGCACCACGGGGGCCGTGATGGCCGCGCCGCCGAGCGGTGCGGCCCTGACCGCGATCGCCTCCCCCGCTGTCCACCTCGCCGCCGCCGCGGCACCCCTGCTGCAGTCACTCGGCACGGCTGCGACGGGCGCGACGACGGGCGCATTCGTCGGTGCGGATGTCGGCGGACTCACCGAGTCCCCCGGGGACTGGATCATCAATGCCTACAACGTCGTCCAGCCGTGGGTGGCATATGGTGTCGAACTGTTCGCCTGGGCCACCGAGTGGTTGCCCTGGCCGATCGGCCTGCTCGCACCCCAGGCCGACATCATCTACAGCGGCTGGCAACCATTCGCCGAGTCAGTCGTGTACAGCTTCGCCTTCCTCATCGACGGCCAGTTCGACCTTGTTCTGCCCACGCTCAGCGCCGGGATCCAGACCGGCGTCAACAATCTGATCCAGGGCGAAATCGCCTGGATCCTCAGCTTCTTCCCGCCGCTGCCTCCGATCGGAGGTGCGTTCCCGGCGGCCGCGGCCGCGACGACAGCCCGGGGCCCCGGTGTTTCGACGCCACCGGAGCCGGCAGCGGTCAGCACAGCGAACGGGGAGGCACCGGCCGCGACCGAGACCGCTGCGGCCGAGACCGCTCCGGCCGAGGCTGCTCCGGCGATCGAAGCGGAGCAGGCGAACCCCACCGCCGTCACCCCGGTCGCGGTGACCGCCAACGCCGAGTCCGATACCGCCGAACCCGATATCGCTGAACCCGATATCGCCGAACCGGCCGAGGCAACGGTAGCGGCCCGTACCGCGCGGATGCCGCGATCAGTCCCCGCAGCAGCAGGGACCATCGATATCACGGCGACGAGCCCGGCGGTCGTGCCCGCCGCGCCGACGGGTGCCACGGCCCGGAAGGCGACCCGAGGGCCGGACTCCGACGCCGGTTCGGGCAGAGCTGCCCGGACCGCGCGCGGCGCGCGCTGAAAACGCCGGACGTAACCGTCCTACTCGGCTTTCATGATCCGCTGGGCCACCTGTAGCAGCACCCGCCTCGGAGCAATCCGATATCCGTTGGCCAACACCGTATTCCGAAGCCCGGATATCACCGTCGGTGTTGACTTGTCGATGGCGGCCATCGCAGTGTCGACAACCTGCTGGGATGTCTGGCGGCCGCTGGTCAGGAATTCCTCCCCGGTGCGGGCGAAGAACTCCGTCTCGGTCGCTCCCGGGCAAAGCGCGAACACCCGCACCCCGGTGGACTTGGTCTCCTGCCACAGGGCCTCGGTGAAGGACAGGACGAAAGCCTTGGTGGCTCCGTAGACAGCCATTCCGGGGGTGGGTTGGAACGCCGCGGTCGAGGCGATATTGATGACCATCCCGTCCCGGGCCGCGATCATGGCGGGCAGGAAGATCGCGGTGAGTTCGACCAGGGTCACGCAGTTCAACTGGATCTGCGCGGCGTTCGCGTCGCGGTCCTGCGTGGCGAAGTCACCGTGCAGGCCAACACCCGCGTTGTTGATCAGGATGTCGATCCCGCGGCCCAGATCTGCGATCTTGGCGCCCAGGTCAGCCGCCGAGCCGGGGACCGACAGATCCGCGGCGATGACGTCGACGGTCAGACCGGGCCCCAGTTCCATCAGTCTGGTCCGCAGCTGGGCCAGTTTGTCCTCCCGCCGGGCCACCAGAACCAGGTTCACTCCCCGCCGGGCGAATTGCATGGCGAACTCTTCGCCGATCCCGCCGCTGGAACCGGTGATCAACGCGGTCTGGTTCTCAAGCTTCATCGGCACTCCTGCCAGTGGGGGACACGGACGGTTGTGCCGCGACGGGACCGATCGTAGTCCGAACGCCGGCACCGCACTGAAACCGCCGGTGCCGGCGATCAGACGGTGCCGGCCGGCGGCTCACGTGGCAACGAGCCGGTTCACGGCAGCACCGTGCGCATCAGCATCACGTTGTACGCCGACCACAGCGACAGGTTGTAGTACAGCTCCTGCCCCGTCGACCACGGATGCAGGTACGGCGCGTAGATGCCGCCGGGAATCTGTGTTGACGACACCAGCACCTGTTCGGGCCCCCACGGGCCCTGCGGGGCCGGGGCCGTTCGCATCACCACGTCGTCGGACCGGTTCCCGTACAGCACGAGGTATTGCTTGAGATGGGTGTTGTACTGGGCCGACATCTCCCCCACCGGTCCGGGGATCACGGGGGTGGCCGCCGCCGGGTTGCCCGGTATCCAGCTGCCGGTGTCGGCGTTGAAGTACTCGTACTTGCTCAGGTCGGGCAGCAGTGCGGGAGCCACCCGGGCCACATGGGCCGAACCCCCTCTGCCGCTTGGGGTTCCGAAGGAGTACAGGTAGGGATCACCGGGACCGGGTGTCAGGAAGGCGCCCATCTGGAAGTTCTCGTTGCCCGCGGCGGGTTTGCGGATGGTTCCCGGGTAGACACCCCAGCTCTCGCCGTTGTCCGGCGAGACCGCGATGGCAGAGAAGTTGGTGGTCCACGCCCCGTCGCCGTCCCAGGACTTGATCGACATGAAGTTCATGAACTGTTTGCCGCCGAATCCGACTCCGGCGGTGGGGATGATGCCGGTTTCCTCGGGTACCGCGTTGATGCTGTTGACGATCTGCTTGGAGATACCCTGGCGCCACACCGGCGAACCGGAGTAGCGGTTGCCCACTACGGCGTCGCCCACCGCAACCGTCTTGGTCAGGGAACGGTCGGAGGTGCGCAACAGGGCGTTGTAGCGCCACTGCTCGCCGGGAATCTGGCAGAAGCCCTTGGTGTCACCGAAGGCCATCAGCACCTGTTTGTTGACCGGATCGCCGTTGTCCCACATGATTCCGAGATCGGTTCCGGTGATGGCGAAACGCGGGATAGTCCGGTTCGGGCTGTCCGGTCCCGTCACCCAGCCGACGAGGGAGGTGCCCGGTGGTGCCGTCGATGGCGGTGCGGCCGCTGCCGTCGGAGCGGGACCGACAGCGGCGGGGCGGCGCGCCGCACCGGTGCCGGGTGCGGGAACCGGGGCGACGGCCGCCTGCTGCTCGACCTGAGCCGACTGGGGTGTGAGCGCACGGGCCAGTAATTGGCCCAGATTCGGCAGCGGTGCCTGGTCATTGGTCCCGACGGGACGGTGGCCGACGGGCCGATTGAACGGCGCGATCTTGGACGGGCTGGGAATCTGAAAGGCCTGGTTGGGAAGGGGCTGCGCGGCGGCGGCGGCACCTTCGCAGCCCTCCGCGGTCGCCGGTGGCGCGGTGATCCCGGCGCACAGGACGGGGACCAGCGCCCACGCCAGCCACGCCGGGGGGCTGCCGGGAACCGTCGGCACCAGACGAGGTGATGGCACGGGGCATCCTCCAGAGGTTCGCGACCGGCAGCACAGGCCCTGTCCGGTGTGACACTAGGGGCGCAGTGGACACATGTGCCTTCTGAGACCTCATTGGGTGCGTATCCGTGATCGTGTCGCGATCGCCCGGGTCACTAGTGGCCGGCGCGGTCTGCCAGCAGTCCCTTGAGCGCCTCGCGGGTGCCGGCCACCTCATCGGGTGTCGCGCCGAACTCCACGGCGGCGAAATCGGTGACACCGATGCCGGCCAGCGCCCCGATGCGGTCCTGCACCTGCGAAGCGGTGCCGATGATGGCGATATCGGCCGGCCCGGCCACGCCCTCCCGGTCAAGCATCGCGCGGTAGCTGGGCAACGCACCGTAGGCCGCGAACACCTCGGCGGCGCGTGCCACCGCGGACGGCGTGTCATCGGTGACGCAGACCGGCAACGCCGCGATGACACGCGGTGCTGGACGGCCGAATTCCTCGGCGAAGCGGGTGATGGTGGGGATGGTGTGTCCGGCCAGTGTCACCGGCCCCGTGCACCAGGTCAGGGTGCCATCGGCCATGGCCGCGGTGACCCGGAGCATCTGTTCGCCGAGTGCGGCCACCACGACACCGAAACCAGTCGATCCGTTGGCGTTGATACCGGCGTGCACCCGGTACATCTGCCCGTCGAAGTTGGCGAGTTCGTTGCGGGACAGCGGCATCAGTACGCTCAGATACTCGCGCAGGTGCCGCACCGGTTTGTCGTAGCTCAGGCCGAACATGTTCTCGATGACGATCTTGTGGCTGAGACCGATACCGAGGGTGAAACGGTTACCCGAGGCCGCCGCGACCGTGTGAGCCTGCTGGGCGATCGCATGCGGGTGACGCGGAAAGGTCGGTACGACCGAGGTGCCCAGTTCGATCCGTGGAACCTTGGTGGCCACCACCGCCAGCGCCGTCAGCGCATCGTGGCCGAAGATATGCGGGGCCCAGTAGGCCGCGAAACCGTCGCGTTCGGCCGAGGCGGCCTCAGCCACCACATCATCGAGAGTTCCGTCATTGACCGCACCGCCGAAGATTCCGTATTCCATAGTCTGACGCTACAACCGCTGCCGCCGGGGCCAGCGGCCGATAGCCGTTACGCTCGGGGAGTGAAAATCCTTTTCAGCGCCGGGGCGTGCACCGCTCTGGTCGGCGCAAGTCTGGTCGCCACCGCCGTACCGGCATCGGCCTGCCCCTACGGAACGGTGCCCAGTCACTTCGACGGGGTCTGTGTCAGTGGCACATCCGGTGCGGGGCCGGCCGGCACACCGGCCGCGGCCCCCCATCCGATGTCGGGTACCGGTGCGGTCTTCGGCGGCGGCGTCAACCAGTTGCCCACGGTCAACGGCATCCCGTGTACCCCGGAACATCTCGGCACCTGTATCGGGATGGCACAGAGCCAGGGCTAGCAAGGGCCGGGCGTCAGGGTGGGCCGGGAAGGAGTTGAGCCGCCCCGGCCGTCACCGCGGGCGCGCCGTCCGCGACGGCTTGTCCGCCAGGCCCGCGCTCAGTGCCACGATCGCCCCGCCGAGCAGCGCCCCGCCCATGACATCGGTGCAGGTATGGGCACCGGTGTACAACGCCAGTCCCGCGACGGTGATCACACTGACGGCGACCATGACGGCAAGGGTGATCCGGACAGCACGACCGGCCCCGGCGCCGAGGAAGACCGCGATCGTTCCCAGCAGGGCCGCGGTACCCGTTACATGGCCGGACGGGAAGGAGTGCGGGTAGTCCACCAGCGGGCCGCTGGTGGCCGTGCGCCCGATCGTCGCCTTCAGGGTGTGCTCGACCGCGACGCCGATACCGACCGCCCCGGTCACCCCGATCACCGGCAGCACCGACCGGGCCCGCGCCGAAAGCAACGTTCCGCACACCACCGCGACCACCAGGACGTGTACCGGCCGGCCGACATAGGCGAACACCCGGGCGGCCTCCCGGTCCCGCTGCGGGGATCGATGGGTTGCGAACCAGTCGGCAACCCAGGTATCCAGCGCCGCCGGCCACTCGGCGTTGATCCCGGCCGCCATCGCGGCCAGGGCGGTGAGCAACCCGGCTGAGAGCAGAACCCGGCCCGCGCGCCCGCGGATGACGAGGGCGGCCGCGAGCAGGCCCGCTGACCCGACAATCGGGGCCATCACTATGACGTCGATAGCCCTCTATTGTTGACCACCCGGGCGGCGATGGTCCGCAGCGCGCCCGGCGGTGCGGTTATCCGGCCGCAGACTTCAGTCGTGTGAGGACCGCGTTGAACTGCGCTGGACTCAGGGCACCGCTCCGGTAGCCCGACTGTGCGATCGCCCGAATCATCGCGACGGTAAACGTTCGTCGGCCACCCCGGCCGGCCTGGATCGCCACCACGGTCGAACCGTCGGGGTAACTGAATTTCCTGTTCCGCAGTCCCCGGGAAATCCAGTCCGGGGACTTGCCCAGGCAGGCGGCCACTTCGGCGGTGCTGAAACGCCTCCGAACGGCAAGGTCGTCCGACGGCGGCTCGTGGTCGGACACCGGCGAGTTCTCCGGCCGGCCATCCTCGGTCACCAGGGCCGCCAGCTCGATCTCGATGCCCAGCGTCCGGACACCGACGGCCGCCAGCGCGGCCGCGTCGAGCTCATCGACGGCGCGCACCTCCGCCCGCAGCGCCGCATCGATCTCGCTGTAGCCGCCCTCGACTGGGCAGGGTGCCAGGTCCCGGCCCAGGAGAAGGTTCAGCCCATGACGCTGCAGGGCCAGACTCAGCCGGCGGAAGTGCTGCTCGCGGCGCAGGTCCTCCACCGGGAACGGCAGCCAGATATCGGTGCGGGTGGCCACAGCCCGGCCCAGCGCAGCCACCACGGCCTCGATATCGGCCAGGTCGTCCCGCGCCGCCGCCTCACCGGGGGCGAAGGAGAATGTCTGGGCGATCACCACGCCCTGTTCGGCGGCCTGCCGGCCCAGCATGTCCAGATGCTCTGCGGTCTCTCGGTCCCCCAGGACCAGGACTCGATGGCTGGTGTTGATCGCGGTCATGTTCTCCCCCTGTCATGTTCTCCCCTGTCCAACGGCGACGTTACGGGCAGGGTCGGACATGTTTCAGCGGCGCAGTCCACCGCCGGCCGCGGCGCACCCGCTCAGTACGGCCCGAACGCGGTCGCCGAACGAGCCGCGAACAGCCAGCACCGGCAGCTCGGGATGGTCGGCGAAGATCCCGGTGAGGATCTGCTGGGAGGTGGCGCGTGCCTGCGCCCCATCGCGCTGCGGGTCGGGCTTCCAGGGGAAGTCGTCCTGGCACCACACCACCCGGTCGCTGTGTGCGGTCCATTCCACCGCCGGCGCCAGCAGGGAGTCGTCACCATAGTACTGGATGCTGTAAACGGCCGTCATCAGCGGGCCGCCGTCGGAAACCACCCAGCGCCGACCCGTTCGATCCGCCCGCTGCAGCGCGGCCATCTCCGCGTCCCGGTGTGCGGCCATCACGGCGGCCTGCTCGGCCGCCAGCGGAACCCGGCCTCGTTGATCGACCCAGGCCCGCAGGAACTCCTCGACCACCAGCGCCGGTAGCCGCACCCCCAACTCGGCCGCCAGTGTCGATTTGCCGGTGGATTCCCCACCCACGATCGAGATCAGGCCGGCCCGCCCGGACTCAGGCATGAGCGACCGTCGGCGACTCGTCGTCCCGCGCCGCTGCACGCGCCGACCATTGCCGCCACCCGGTGGCCGCCATCGCGACCAGGACCCCGTAGAACAGTGACGTGAAGTACAGACCCTGGCTGGCGTAGAGCAGCACACCGACGAGGTTCACCACACCCCACACCGCCCAGGCCTCCACTTTCTGGCGGACCATCAACAGCTGACCGGCCATCGATCCCACCAGCATGAACGCATCACCGTAGGTGGCCACCCCACCGATCCGCTGCAGTAACGGGGCCAGCAGCGCCCACAGCACCACAGCCCCGACCACGCCTGTGATGCGCCGGGACGGGGTCAGCCGGCCGGGCACGCGCACCCCCTCGCGGCCCCAGGCGAACCAGCCCCAGAGCGCGGCCACCATGAAAATGGTCTGCATGGCCGCCGAGGCGAACAGGTCGACATGGATGAACAGCCAGCCGTACAACAGGCTGGCGGCGAAATAGAAGGGCCACGTCCAGCGGGTGCCCCGGATACCGAGGCCGATCGCGATCAAAGCCAGGATGACCGAGGCGAATTCCAGAGCGGTGACGTCGTAGCCCCACACCGTGAACAAAACAACCATGATGGCCACTCCCTGCCCGGCATTACCCGGACGGTTGGGCGGTCGGTGACGCCATCAGCCACCTTCTCAGACCGGTTGCCCCGGACTCCCGCGGTTTCTTCCTCCGCGGCCAGGCTAGCCTGCGGTGCCGCCCGCCGGGACCTAGACCGCCAACGCCACGGTGATGCTGGACATCTCGGCATCCCAGTCGGGGATCAGCTCGAAATAGCCACCGCCGGGCTTACCGGAAGTCGCAGCCGCCGCTCCCGCGACGCCGGGGTTGAACAGCAGCGTGAGACCGGCTGCCACCCGGATCACCAGGGTGGCTACCGCCCCGGCCACCTGACCGACGACGGCGCCGATCAGATTGTCGCCCAGCAGTGATCCGATCCCCTGGCCCACAGCGGCCCCGAGAGCACCTTGAAGTGCCGGGTCGCCCAGGGCGGCCCGGACGACCACATCCGCGACTTCTGCCACCGGCGTCCCGCCCGCGATATCAGCGGCCAGATCGGTGAGCAGACCACCGAATGCCGGGTTGGCCAGCAAGGAGACGGTGGCGACTTCGGCCACCTGCCCCACCGTCGCCGCCAGCCCGGGGTCGTCGATCCCGTTGTCCCGCAGCAGTTCGGTGACCACCTCCCGCGCCACCTCGCCAACGCCCTCGCGGATATCGCCGTTGTCCAGGAGCGCGTCGAGGTAGGTCGGCAGGACAGCGTCCAGGGCGGCCCGCACGGCCGGGTCGACCGCCAGCGATTGCAGCGAATCCTCAAGCGCAGCAGCCGGATCGACTCCGGCCACTACCGCGGCGCCAACCTGGGCGAGTGCGCCGGTGAGCGCAGCACCAACCCCCTGGTAGCCGAGGATGTCGCTGACGGCCGAGCCGAGCAGTCCGGCTGTCGCGGCACCGACGGAGGGGTCGGTGAGCAGGCCGAGGACGGTGGGACCGAAGTCGGTGCCGAGCAGATCGGCGATCACCGTCTGCACGGCCGGATCGTCGGCGAGTCCGGTCAGCAGGGTTGTGACGGTAAGGCCCAACGCCTCCTGGACCCCGGCGTCACCGAACACCGTGACTCCGAGGGTGTCCAGGGCGCCTGCCAGGGTCGCGTCCACCGCCGCGACCACGGCGGGATTGGCCTGCAGTACCTCGAACGCGATCTGGAGAGCCTCAGCGGGATCGGTCCCAGACGTCACCGCGGCCAGGATCGCCTCGACCGCGCCGGTGGCCACCGCATCATCGACACCGGGCTGGTTCAGGAAGCCCACCAACGCGGTGCCGATGACATCGGCGAGGTCTCCCTGGATAGCCGCGAGCAGCCCGGCCACCGCGGTGCCGATCACGCCCTCGGCACCAACCTGGTCCAGAACGATCTCGGCCAGCATGCTGACCGCCCCGACCGTGGCGGTGCCGAAAACCTGCTGGACGCCCGGATCGCCGAGGAACGCGCTGAGGGCCACCGGGACGTCCGGGCCCAGCAACCCCACCAGGACGGCCGGGACATCGAAACCGTTCTCGAGGATGTCGGTGAGATACTCGACCACCGCTGCAGAACCGGACGGGAAGTCGATGGCCCCAAACACCGGCGTGAGCGCCTCCGCGACGACCGGATTGCCGAACGTCTGCTCCAGGAGGTAGGCCGCGGCGTCGCCGAGTCCGGTCCGGATCTCGGCGGGCAGACCGCCGAGGGCACCGAACTCGGCGATACGCTCGGCCAGGCCCACCAGTACCGCGGCGTCGGTGGCCAGGTCCTCGATGGTGGCCGGCACGGCGCTGAGCTCGCCGAGCAACCCGGCCCGAAGCACCGCGAAGCCGGCTGCCGCGACCGCGGGAGCCAGCTCCGCCGAGCCGGGATCGGCGCTGATGATGAGGTCGATCAGCAACTCGGTGATCGGAGCTTCGAAGTCGTCCACCGCAACGGGACCGTCGATGAGGACCGAAACCATCAGCGGGACAAACTGATCGGCGACCCGCACACCCAGCGCAGCGTCGCCGACGAAGCCGCCGACCAGGTCGGAGACGGTGCTGCTGAGGAACTCCAGCGTCTCGGCGTCATCGAGCAGACCGCCGAGCGCGCCGGAAAGCGCCAGATCCACCGCGGCCTGGATGGCCGGGCTGGCGGTCAGCGCGTTCCACGCCCCGGTCGCGGCGCCGACAAGATCTGCACCGGCCAGGCCCGCGGCGGCGAAGTCACCGGCGGCAGCGGCCAGTGCTGCCGGCACCCCCGGATGACCAAGGAACCCGGTCAGGACCGAAGCCGTCAACGCGGCCAGTTCGGCGTCACCGGCGATTCCGCCGACCAGTCCGGATACGGCGTCACCGAGGAACTCCAGCGTCCCGGCATCGGCGAGCAGGCCGCCGACGGCATCGGCGACGGCGAGATCGACCACGGCCTGGATGGCCGGATCGCCCTGAAGTGACCGCCACGCCGCGGTCACCGCGGCCCCGGGATCGGCGCCGGTGATCAGAGCGGTCCCGAACTGGCCCGCGGCATCGGCCAGCGCCGACGACACCCCCGGCTGACCGAGGAAGCCGGTCACCGCACCAGCCAGGCTGCCCAACGTCGGATCATCCACCCAGGTGGCGATGGCCTCGGACACCGCCGGACCGAATTCGGTTGCCAGCGCGTCCAGGGCACCGGAGATCGCCTCGTCGACGGGACCGCTGACGGCGGGATTGGCCAGCAGTGCCTGCAACGCCTCCGGCAGAGCCGCGACCGGGTCGGCGGCGGTGGCGATCTGGTCTGCGGCCTCAACCAGTGCGGCCAGCACCGCGGGCGAGCCCAGGGCGCCGCCGGTCACCGAATCGACCAGCGCGCTGACCTGTTCGCTGAGGCCGGAATCGGCCCACCAACCACTGACTGCATCGCTGACGCCGGCGACGACCTCGGCTGCGGTGGGGTTGTTGCCCAGCCCGGCGACCAGTACCGAGACCCCGGTGACCGCCGAGGCGCCGAATGTGCGTCCGATCCAATCGGCCGCGGCCTCGCCGATGCCGGCCCGGATCTGCTCGGGAAGACCGGCGAGAATACCGATTCCGGCGATCTGATCAGCCAGGCTTGCCGGGACCGGCTGGCCGGTGGTCACCGAAGCAGCCGGAGCGACCGGGCTCGGTGCGGCCGACAGTTCCCGGCGACTGGCCGCCGCGGCTGCCCACGCCAGCGGCGCGGCGGCGGGGATATCGGTGCGCCCGGGACCGCCCAGCCAGTCGAGCAGCCCGGTGAGGGCCGTCGGCGATACCGCGGCGGTCGCGGGGGCGGCGGTCATCACCGGCACCGCCGCTGCCACCACCGACGGAACCGGGGCCGCGATCGCCGCAACCTCGGTGATGGTGGCAGCCGGGGTCGCGTCGGCGGGCGCGATATCAGGTTTGGTGTCAGGGGCACTGGCAGGGGCACGGTCTATGACCGCCGGGGCCGGGACCCGGGCGGCCGCCGGTTGGGCCGCCTGCGGCGACGGCGTCGTTCCGCCCGGGGCGGAGTCCGGGCCGACGGGTATTAAGTCGCTTGCCGGGGCGCTACGCGAGCCGCCGGTGCCGGTCGGCACATCGGCACCGACCCGGACCGGCGTGCGCGGGTTCCGGGCGTTGGTCGCCATCTCACCAGCGGTGCCGGCCCGCTCCGATGCACCTCGCGCGCTGCGATCGGGGGACCCGGTCCGGGTTTGGGCTCGCGGGCCCCTGGTGCCGGTGCTGTCGCCGGCCGAGTTACCGGCCTCGGAGGCCGTTTGCGACGATCCGCCGTCCGAGGGTCCTCCGGTATCCGCCGCTGCCGGCGGCAGGGCCGCGATCACTCCGCCCACGCCCAATGCCACCGCGAGCGCTCCGACCCGGCCCACATGGTGCACCGGCCGCTGGGTTGGTCCGCTGATCTGCCTGAGACGTCCGGTGCCACCGCTCATCGTCAACCACCTCATCGCCCCCGAATGGGTCTGCACCGGCCCGGCGACAGACTTGGTTTATCAGGAATATCACAGGTTCGGGTGTGGCGCATAGCGCGGTCCGGTTACCGACGCCGTTCGCGCACCCACTGCCAGTCGATACGTTCCCGCTCCGGGGCACCGCTGATGTTGCCCGGCGGGACGGGGCCCCATGCGGCACGATAACCCGCATGCGACACGGGGCGGCGGTGATCGGACGCACAGCCCTGGTAGCCGGACTGGTCCTCACCGGGTTGATTGGCTGCTCCCCCGCACCGCGGACCCCGCCGGGAATGTTCAGCGTCTACCTGGGTGAGCCGCAACGTCCGCTGGTGCCGGGTAACACCACCGAGACCGAGGGCGCCAAAGCCATCGGCGCGCTGTGGAGTTCACTGGTCACCTTCGACGAGCGCACCCGCACCGTCACCTACGACGGCGCAGCGAAGTCGGTCACCTCCGAGGACAACGTGCGCTGGACCATCACCTTGAAGCCGGGGTGGACCTTTCACGACGGCACCCCGGTGACCGCGCAGTCCTATGTCAAGGCCTGGAATTACACCGCACTGAGCACCAACGCTCAGGGGGCCTCGTATTTCTTTTCCAATATCGAGGGCTACGACGCGCTCCAGGGCGACGGTGACGCCGCCCCGGCGGCCACCGAGATGACCGGACTGCGGGCGCTCGACCCGGTCACCATCGAGGTCACCCTCGCCGAACCCTTCGCCATCTACCCACTGACGCTTGGCTACAGCGCATTCGATCCGCTGCCCGAGGCCTTCTACACCGACCCGGTGGCCTTCGGAAAAAAACCGATCGGCAACGGCCCTTTCAGGGCCGAGACCGAGTGGGTGCGCGGGCGCGGGATGACGTTGAGCCGTTATGACGACTACGCCGGTGAAGATAAGGCGAAGGCCCGGGGTGTGGTGCTGCGGGTCTACACCGAACTGTCCACCGCCTACACCGATGTGCTGGCCGGCAACCTCGACGTGCTGCGCGGCCTGCCGCCGGATGCCTATGCCAGCGCCCCGGATATTTTCGGAGATCGTTATCTGCAGCAGCCCAGTCCGGATATCACCAGCCTCGGCTTCCCGTTGTACGACCAGCGCTACGCCGATGTGCGGGTGCGCCGCGCACTGTCCATGGCGATCGACCGGGAGGCGATCACCAACGCGATCTTCCTGGGCACCCGGGTGCCGGCCGACTCCTTCGCGCCGCCGACGGTCCTCGGCTACCGCGCGGACGCCTGCGGAACGTGGTGCGAGTACCGCCCGGAGGAGGCCAAGGCGCTGCTCACCGAGGCGGGGTTCGACACCACGGCCCCGGTCGATATCTGGTTCAACGCCGGCGCCGGGCACGATGGCTGGATGACCGCGGTGGGCAACATGTTCCGCAAAATCGGCCTGTCCTATCGGCTGCGCGGCAACCTGCAATTCAACGAGTTCCTCTCCAAACGCGACGCCCGGGAGATGACCGGACCGTTCCGGCTGGGCTGGGTGATGGACTACCCGTCGATCGAGAACTTTCTGGCCCCGCAGTACGCCACCGCCGCGCTGGCCCCCGCCGGCTCCAACACCACCTTCTACAGCAACGCCGCCTTCGACGCGGCGCTGGCCGCCGGGGACCGTGCCCCGTCCATCGAGGCGGCCAGCACCGCCTACGAGCGGGCCGAGGACATCCTGGTCGACGACCTGCCGGCTGCACCGTTGTTCTCCGGGGTGGATCAGACGGTCTGGACCAAGCGGGTCTCGCAGATCCGGTACAACATTCTCGGCGAGGTCGTCCTCCAGGACGTCGTGGTCGATGGGACTGCGATGTGAACCGTTGACCCGCTTCGTGATTCGCCGGCTGCTGCTGACCATCCCGATTCTGATCGGGGCGTCGCTGCTGATCTACGCCATGGTTTATGCGCTGCCGGGGGATCCGGTGCGCGCGCTGGCCGGTGACCGTCCGATCAGCCCGGCTGTACAGGCCCAGATCCGCGCCGACTACAACCTCGACGACCCGTTCGCCGTGCAGTACGGCAAATACCTGTGGGCGCTGATGCACGGGGACTTCGGCTCGGATTTCTCCGGACGCCCGGTGCTGGAGACCATCAGCCAGCGGCTTCCGGTGACAGTCAAACTGACCCTCGTCGCGGTGGTGTTCGAGACCCTCTTCGGAATCGCCGCGGGCATCCTGGCCGCGCTGCGGCGCAACTCGTTCTTCGACAATCTGGTGCTGGTCTCCACCACCATGCTGGTCTCGATCCCGGTGTTCGTGCTCGGTTTCCTGGGTCAGTTCGTATTCGGGTTCAAACTGGGCTGGTTTCCCATCGCCGGAATAGCCGACGGCTGGCGCAGTTATCTGCTTCCCGGCCTGGTCCTGGCCGCGCTGTCGATGGCGTACGTGGCCCGCCTGACCCGCACCGCCATGCTCGAGGCCTTCTCGGCCGACTACATCCGCACCGCGCGGGCCAAGGGGGTGGGCCGGGGCCGGATCGTCTTCCGGCATGCCTTCCGCAACAGCCTCATTCCGGTGGTCACCTTCATCGGCGCCGATATCGGCTCGCTGCTGGGCGGGGCCATCGTCACCGAGTCGGTGTTCAACCTGCCGGGCCTGGGCCGGGCCATTTTCGACGCCGTCCGCGCCCAGGAGGGCCCGGTGGTGGTCGGCATCGTCACCCTGATGGTGTTCTTCTACATCTTCTTCAACCTGGCCGTCGATGTCCTCTACGCGGTAATCGACCCGAGGATCCGCTATGGCTGAGGATTTCGAGGCCGATCGCGAGGCCCAGCTCGACGCCGCGGGCACCGAGGACACCCCCCTGGTGGTTCAGTCCAGCGTATGGGGCAACGCCTGGAAATACCTGCGCACCAACCCGTTATTCCTGGCCGGGTCGGCGGTCTTGGTGGTGATGCTGGCGATGGCGCTGTTCCCGTCCCTGTTCGCCCGCGGTGTCGACCCGACCGACTGCGATCTGTCCCTGTCACGGCAACGGCCCAGCGCACAGCACTGGTTCGGTATGGACCTGCAAGGCTGCGACTACTACGCCAACGTCGTCTACGGTGCGCGCACCTCGGTGGCCATCGGGGTGCTGACGGTGATCGGGGTGCTGATCATCGGAGTGCTGGTGGGCGCGATGGCCGGCTATTACGGCGGCTGGGCGGATTCGGTGCTGGCCCGCATCACCGACGTGTTCTTCGGTATCCCGCTGTTCCTGGGGGCGCTGATCCTGCTGACGGTGTCCCCGCAGCGGTCGGTGTGGACGGTGTCGCTGGCACTGGTGGTCTTCGGCTGGATGACGGCGATGAGGTTGGTCCGATCGTCGGTGGTGTCGATCCGGGAGGCTGACTATGTGCTGGCCGCCCAGGCGCTCGGGGCCTCCTCGGGCCGGATCCTGGTGCGCCATATCCTGCCCAACGCCCTTGCCCCGGTGCTGATTTACGCGACGATCGCCGTGGGCACCTTCATCTCCGCAGAGGCGGCGCTGACGTACCTCGGTATCGGCCTGCAGGCTCCGGAGATCTCCTGGGGTCTGCAGATCAACGTCGCCCAGTCGCTGATCGGCAGTTCCCCGCATCTGCTGTTCTTTCCGGCGCTGTTCCTGTCGGTGACGGTGCTGGGTTTCATTCTGCTCGGCGACGCCCTTCGCGACGCCCTCGACCCGAAGCGGCGGTGAGCGCATGACTGAGCCGCTGCTGACGATCCGCGACCTGACCGTGGAGTTCGCCGTGGACGGGTCCTGGGTGCCCGCGGTGCGCGGGGCAGACCTGGACCTCGCACGCGGGGAAGTGCTTGCCCTGGTGGGTGAATCAGGCTCGGGGAAGTCCACTTTGGCGATGGCCGTGCCGGGACTGCTGGCCGCCAACGCCCGGGTGTCCGGCAGTATCCGGCTGGCCGGGCAGGAGCTGGCCGGGGCCGGCGAACGGGAACTCACGGCGGTGCGCGGCGGGCAGGTCGGCGTGGTGTTCCAGGAGCCCATGACGGCGTTCAACCCGGTCTACACCATCGGCTGGCAAATCGCCGAGGCCGTCCGGATGCATCGTGACGTCACCGCGACCCAGGCCCGCGGCCGCGCGGTGGAGTTGCTGGAACTGGTCGATATGCCCGAGCCGGCAAAACGGGTGGACTACTACCCGCATCAGCTGTCCGGCGGGCAGCGTCAGCGAGCGATGATCGCCCAGGCGCTGGCCTGCGATCCGGGACTGCTGATCGCCGATGAGCCGACGACGGCGCTGGACGTGACCGTTCAGGCCGAGATCCTGGACCTGATCCGGGATCTGCGGGCGCGCGTCGACGCCGCCATCCTGCTCATCACCCACGATATGGGGGTGGTGGCCGACCTCGCCGACAGTGTGATGGTGATGAAGGACGGTGCGGTCGTCGAATCCGCGCCGGCCGGAAGCGTGTTCCGCAACCCGCGCCGGCCCTACACCCGCGCCTTGCTGGCCGCGGTCCCGCATCTGGGGGCCGGCCGGGTCGAGGTGACAGGTCCAGTCCCGGCGCCGGTGCCGGCGCCCGTGCTGTCGGTGCCCGCGCTGTCGTTGCAGCAGGCCACCATCGAGTTCAAGTCCGGGGCCAAGAGCACCTTCCGCGCCGTCGACGGGGTGAGCCTTGACGTCGGCCCCGGGGAGGTGCTGGGCCTGGTCGGGGAGTCCGGGTCGGGCAAGTCGACGCTGGGTAGGGCCGCGGTCGGCCTGGTGCGGCTGACTTCAGGGTCGGTAGCACTGGCCGGCACCGACATCACGAAACTTTCCCAGCGCGGATTGCGTGCACCACGGAAGAAGGTCGGCGTGGTGTTCCAGGACCCAGGCTCCTCGCTGAACCCGCGCTGGCCGGTGGGACAGGCGATCGCTGAGCCACTGGTGCTGCACACCGGGCTGACGGCCACCGAGCGCACCGCGCGGGTCGACGAGTTGCTCGATCAGGTGCAGCTGGTGCGGGCGCTGAGAAACCGCTACCCGCATCAGCTCTCCGGGGGGCAGCGCCAGCGGGTCGGGATCGCCAGGGCGCTGGCCCTCAACCCGGCGCTGGTGATCGCCGACGAACCCACCTCGGCCCTGGACGTGTCGGTGCAGGACCGAGTCCTTCGGCTGTTACGGGAGCTGCAGGCCGAGCATGGGTTCGCCTGCCTGTTCATCAGCCACGATCTTGCCGTCGTGGAGGAACTGTCCGACCGCATTGCGGTGCTGCAGTCGGGCCGGCTGGTCGAGTGCGGAGCCACCGAGCAGGTGCTGAACCATCCGGCCGAGGCCTACACGGCCCGGCTGATCGCCGCCGTGCCGGTGCCGGACCCGATCGAACAGGCGCGGCGCCGGGAGTCCCGGCTGGCCGGGCAGTCCTGACCTCCGCATGGGGGCAGGGTCTCAGGACCACTGATGCTTTTGCCCACCTACGAGCGACAAAACGACCATCTATTCCAGTTGGCACCCGATTGCGCCATGAGGTGGGCAAAACACATATCCCCCAGGCCACTTTCGGATCGTAGGAATTTTTTCCGGAATCCCTGGCGGAAATCCGAACCGCAGAGCGGTGTGGGCGAGAACACGTTTCCGAGGTCGGGGGCAATGTGGCAAAGTCGTACAACGCTATTCCAACCGGGACGCCGGCAGGGGTGCGCCGGCACCGCCCTCGAACTGCGCATTCGCTCGATCCGATAGGCTTTGGCCTGGCGTTTAGCGTTCTCACTGGAAAACCCTCGAACTGCGTATAAACCGGGGCGATATTTCGTACGGATCTGCGAATATCAGAAACGCAGCAAATTAGATATATTACCCATCATGGTTGTTTCAACGGTTGCTGTATTTCCGTTGACACGACTTACCTGATTAGCCTTCCGGCCCCATGAGGAAATTTGCACTGGCTACGATCACCGCAGGCCTGGTCGCCGCATCATCGGCAACCGCGTCGGCGGTCCCACTGGTTGGCGGCAGCGGCCTCACCCCCAATGCCCGGGCGCTGGCGCAGTACATCACCGCCACCTACCCCGGCGTGCAGTCCATCGGTGGTGTGCGCCCGGATTCACGCCCCGACCATCCCAGTGGTCGGGCACTGGACATCATGATCGGCTCGGATATGGGCCTCGGTGACACCATCAACGCCGACATCCAAAGCCAATCGGGGCGCTTCGGTGTTCAGTACACGATGTGGCGGGTTGCAAATCACTTCAACCACGTCCACGTCACGGTCGAGTGACCACCACGTCCTAGCCTGGTTTCGAACGTCTCCGCTGGTCTCGACGTCCCCGCTGTGCCACCGACGACCGCGTCATCGGAGGCTGATTCCAGGTGGGTGTCGGATTCCAGGTGGGAGATGTAGTTCTGCTTACGCTCAGGCCAGAGCGGCTGGTCCCGCGCTGGTGCTACGGCCGAGGCGAAACAGCGGGCTCCGGACTCAGACCCGTGTTCAGCAACTCCGACACGGCCGCCCGGCCGCCGGTTTGGCACAGTCCACGTGTTCGTGTTTATTATCTGTTTCACATCTTATTTTCATTCCAGTCTCAACAGAGGGTCCCCACGCATGTCGATTTCCGTCCGTTCGCACCTGATCGCAGGAACCGCAGCCCTGGCCGTCGCCGGTGTCACCGCTGTAGCTCCGCTGTCGGTCAACCCGGCGTCACCCAGCGCGTCCGCACCGGCGCTGGCTGACGTGGCGCTGGCCGCTCTCAACACCCCGATCCAGGAGCTGCTGGGCAGCATCAACGTCACCCAGACCTATCTGCTGGGCGCCTTCTACGAAGGCGCCGACGGCATCGTTCCGGGCGCCGGTGCGATCAACTGGACCGATGCCGGATTCGACCAGGTCGGCGGCGACACACTGAACTTCCTGCTCGCCAACGAACCCGCTCTGGGCTTCTACTCCAATGTCGGAATCGTCCCGCAGCTGGTCAACCAGGCCACTCCGATTCTGCGGCAGCTGCAAACCAACCTGTTCGACTACATCAACGTGGTCTTCACCGGCTTGATCGATACCGGTATCGCCCTCAATGCCGGTGTGTGGGCGTTCCCACCGGCGCTGGTCGACGCGGCCGAGCTGGCTCTGGAGGGTGATTTCCAGGCGGCGCTGGGAGTGATCGGCGAGGCGATCGTCACCCCGATCGTCGCAGCCGGCGAGGCACTGTTCGGAGCCGGCGCCTATGTGCTCGACAATGTCGTCGCCCGGGCCGTCGCCGTCCTGTCGGCCATACCCGAGATCGTGACGACCTATGTCGGGTCGTTCGTCGGGGGTGCCGGCCTGCTGATCGAGAAATCGGTCGCCATCGCGACCGAGTGGGTCGACAACCTGACCGCCGGTGATCTCGCGGGGGCCTGGAACACTGCCGTCGCCGGGCTGTTCGGCCCGTCCGGGCTGCCCGGCACGGCACTGAACCTGTCCATCGGCGCCGGCGTGCAGACCGGACCGATCAACAGCGAGGAAGACATCCCGGAGAACTTTGTTCCCAGCGTCCGCACCGCCGTCCAGGGAACGGCGTGGAGCATTCAGAATGCACTCACGGCCACCCCGCCGGAGGCGGAGACACTGCCCGCGGCCGTCGCCGAGGTTCCCGCCGCCGAGCCGGTTGTCGCCGCCGAGCCGATTGCCGTCGACGTTCCCGCGGACGTGGACGTGGAATCGGCGGGCACCCCGGTTACGGTCACAGCGACCGGAGCCGGTGTCGAAGACGAGACACCCGCGTCTGCCAGCCGGGCCGTCACGACACCGAAGGCAGCTGCCGCGCCCGCGGTGACCGCATCAACGGGCGCATCGGCCACCGCCGACGCCCCCGCGCCCGCCAAGAAGCCGCGGGCCCAGCGCGCCAGCCGCGGAGCCAGCGCCCGCTAGGGCCGGGGCCACCCGGTCGGATCAGACCGACTCGACACGGGGAGATTCAGCTGTCTCGACGGACCACGCCGTCGGCTGCCCGTCATCCGGCGGCCCGACTGATTCCGAGGGAATCGGAAGAGTCACCAGAGTTGGTCAGCCGGCCGTCCCGGCGTGCCGGCCCTGTGGTGACCTCCGGCCCGGCGCGTGCGGTGCGGAACCGGTCCGGGTGAGCGCCCACTCCCCCGCCCTGATCCAAGGCCCGGATGACCTGTCCGCGCTGCGTGCCGGGGGCGCCGACGCCGACGAACTGTTCGGCTACTTCGCCGCGTGGGCGCAGGCGTGCGGCACCACGCTCTACCCGGCCCAGGAAGAAGCGCTGATCGAACTCCTCGGCGGCGCCAACGTCATCCTGGCCACCCCCACCGGATCCGGGAAGTCGCTGGTGGCCACCGGCGCGCAGTACGCCACACTGGCGGCCGGGGCCCGCAGCTACTACACCGCGCCGATCAAAGCGTTGGTCAGCGAGAAATTCTTCGCACTCTGCGCGACCTTCGGGGCGCCCCACGTCGGGATGCTCACCGGCGACGCCGCCGTGAACGCCGACGCGCCGATCATCGCCTGCACCGCCGAGGTGCTGGCCAACATCGCGCTGCGGGAAGGGGGATCCCGGGCCGGATACGAAGATGGGCCGAGCCTGGTGGTGATGGACGAGTTCCATTTCTACGGCGACCCGGACCGTGGTTGGGCCTGGCAGGTGCCGCTACTGGAGTTGCCCGGGGCCCAGTTCCTGCTGATGTCGGCCACCCTCGGTGACGTGACCTTCCTGCGCGAGGACATCACCCGGCGCACCGGCCGCCCCACCGCTCTGGTGGCGTCCGCGGATCGACCGGTGCCGCTGTATTACTCCTACGCGACCACGCCGATACATGAGACGATCGCCGACCTGCTCGACACCCGGCAAGCCCCGGTCTACGTCGTGCACTTCACCCAGCAGTCGGCGCTGGAACGGGCCCAGGCACTGATGAGCGTCAACGTGTGCACCAAACAGGAGAAGGCGGCGATCGCCGAGCTGATCGGCGGGTTCCGCTTCTCCACCGCGTTCGGCTCGACGCTGTCGCGCCTGGTGCGTCACGGGATCGGGGTGCATCACGCCGGGATGCTGCCCAAGTACCGGCGGCTGGTCGAGCAGCTCGCCCAGGCCGGGCTGCTGAAAGTCATCTGCGGCACCGACACCCTCGGAGTGGGTATCAACGTGCCGATCCGCACCGTGGTGTTCTCGGCGTTGTCGAAGTACGACGGTACCCGCAGCCGGTTGCTCAACGCCCGGGAGTTCCACCAGATCGCCGGGCGGGCCGGGCGGGCCGGCTACGACACCGCCGGCACCGTGATCATCCAGGCTCCCGACCATGAGGTGGAGAACCTCAAGCAGTTCGCCAAGGTCGCCGACGACCCCAAGAAACGCCGGAAACTGGTGCGACGCAAAGCCCCCGAAGGCATGGTGCCGTGGGGCGAGTCGACGATGAACCGGCTCGTCGAGGCGGCCCCAGAGCCGTTGACGTCGAGTATGCGGGTCTCCACGGCAATGATCTGCGATGTCGTCGACCGCCCCGGGGACCCGTTCGCCGCGATGCGCCGACTGCTCACCGACAACCACGAGCCCCGCAAACGGCAGCTGAAACACATCCGAGAGGCCGTCGGTATCGCCCGGTCACTGCTGCAAGCCGGTGTCCTCGAGCGCCTCGACGAACCGGAGGCAGACGGCCGCCGGTACCGGCTCACGGTTGATCTACCGCGCGACTTCGCCCTCAATCAGCCGCTGTCGACATTCGCCCTGGCCGCCGTCGAGGCACTCGATCCGGTGTCGGAAACCTTTGCCCTGGATATCGTTTCGGTGATCGAGGCGACCCTGGAAGACCCCCGCCAGATCCTGGCCGCGCAGCTGAAGAAGGCCCGCGGTGAGGCGGTGGCGCAGATGAAAGCCGAAGGTATCGACTACGAGGAGCGGATCGGGCTGCTCGACGATGTCAGCTATCCCAAGCCGCTCGGGGACCTGTTGCGGCACACCCTTGAGGTGTACCTGCAGAGCAACCCGTGGGCCGCCGATGGACACCTGTCGCCGAAGTCGGTGGTGCGCGAGATGTGGGAACGGGCGATGACGTTCCGGGAGTATGTCAGCGTCTACGGCCTGGTCCGCTCGGAGGGGGCGGTGCTGCGCTATCTCTCCGATGCGTTCAAAGCGCTGCGTTCCGGGGTACCCGCCACCGCCCGCACCGAGGAGTTCACCGATATCGTCGAGTGGCTCGGCGAACTGGTGCGCCAGGTCGACTCCAGCCTGCTCGACGAGTGGGAGCAACTCACCAGCCCCGATCAGCCCGTGGCTGCGCCGACCCAGGTGCCGGCCCGGCCGCGGCCGCTCACCGGCAACGAGCGGGCGTTCACCGCCATGGTGCGAAACGCACTATTCCGGCGGGTGGAGTTGTTCGCACGACGGCGCTGGCACGACCTGGGCGAGTTGGACTCCGCCTCCGGTTGGACGGCTGACCGCTGGCAGGAGGTCATCGGGGACTACTTCGCCGAGCATGACGATGTCGGCATCGGCGCCGACGCGCGCGGGCCGGCCCTGTTGATCATCGACCGCCAGCCCGGGGTGTGGCGGGTGCGTCAGATCCTGGATGACCCAGCCGGTGACCACGACTGGGGTATCGCGGTGGAGGTTGACCTGGAGGCCTCCGACGCCGAGGGCGCGGCGGTGCTGCAGGTGATGGACGCGGGACGGCGTGATTGACCCTCACGCCGACTGCGCCGGCCGCATCTCAGTCCCGAGTCGACGGGTTCGCCTGATGCCAGGCCGACCAGATCTCCGGGCGCAACCGTCCGCGATCCGGTACCGACAATCCGGCGTCCCGGGCCCAGGCACGAACCTCGGCGGTGGTCGGGCCGGGCGCGGCAGGACCGTCAACGACCTCGGTGATATCGACCGTAGTCGGCGAGATGCGTTGTTGCACAGCTTCTTCGGTCGCCGCCCAGACCTTTGCGGCAGCCAGGAAGCGGTATGTCCACTCCTCGGCGAGCGGACGGGTCTCACAGAACACCAGCGGCACATTCGGCCAGCGGACCTGTAACTCGGCGAGCCCGTCGGCGACCATCGCGGGCCGGACGTAGTCCAGCTTGAACAGCTGGGAGTAGCGGTCCTCCACCACCACCGCCGCGCGCGGGAGGGCGGCAAGGTCGGCGACCTGGTACCGCAGTTTGCCGCCGGTGAGGCCGGCAACCAGATCGGCCAGCGACTTGCGTTCGACGCTGGCGATAAGCCGGCCGTCTTCGACGATTCCGTAGTCTCCGCACGGCAAGGCGCGTTTCACCGTCGCGACCTGCTGACTGGCGAACCGGTAGCGGTACTGCTCGTGGCTGTCGACCACGATCTGCAGACCGCAGATACTCTGCGCGCGAGCGGTCGGGGTTCGCACGTTCGGCCGCGCCTGTTTGCGGGTGCGGGGTGACTGCCAGAACACCGCATCGCGGCCACGCGCCCGGGTGAACACCAGTTGGGAGCGGGTGTGCCGGGACCGATCGGCGATGACGTCGATCGCCGCGCCGCGCCGATGGCAGGACCGCAACGCCACTTGTTCGACGATCACCGGATCCGCCGGCCAATCGGCCAGCGGTACCGGGTAGGCGAACAGCGCCTTCTCCCGTGGCCAGGTGCCCGCCGTCCGGAACAGCAGGTCGCCGCCCGCCAGCGGAACCCGCAACAGGAACGGCAATCGGGAATCCTGGTCCGGATTGGCCGCGATAAGCAACTCCACCATGACTGGTGAGTCTGCCGGGTGAATCGGGTCCTGGCCATCACAGCGTTCCGAATCCCCCGGCCGCAACCGCTCAGTTGGCGGTCGGTGGAGCTTGCGGTTGGAAGGGGTCGTACCACCACCAGTTGGCTCGTTCGCCGGTAGGTCCGGGGCAGGGTGGCACAGCTGGGGGCGGGTTGCTGGGTGGGCGGGCCAGCGATCCGGGTGGTAGGGCGTCGCCGTCGCCGTCGGTGACGATGAGACGGTCCGCGGGTCCGGTGATGGTGATGGTGCCGCCGTGGTGCGACCGGTGGTGGAAGGGACAGAGCAAAACCAGGTTGTGCAGTTCGGTGGGGCCGCCGTCTTCCCAGTGCTGGATGTGATGGGCGTGCAGGCCGCGGGTCGCGGCGCACCCTGGCACAGCGCAGGTCTTGTCGCGATGCTCCAGGGCGCGGCGCAGCCGACGGCTGATGGTGCGGGTCGTTCGACCAGAGCCGATGACCTGACCAGCACGTTCGAACCAGACTTCGCATGTCGCGTCACAGGTCAGGTATTGGCGCTCGGATTGATCCAGTAACGGCCCGAGGTGCAGGGCGGCGATCTTCTGTTCGACGTCAAGGTGCACCACCACGGTGGTGCGCTGACCGTGCGGGCGGCGCGCGGCCTCGGTGTCCCATCCGGTCTCGACCAGCCGCATGAAAGCGTCGAAGGTGGTCGGGATGGGGTCGTGCTGACCGGCCGCGCCCGGATCGCTGTTCTCTCGATCGCGTTTCCACTCGGTCAACAGCGCATCGCGGTGGGACTGCAACCCCGCCTCCAACACCGCCGAGTCGGCGTGGGGCAGGGTGATCCGCCAGAAGTCGAACCCGTCACCGCCGGAGGTCTTGCTGATCGCCGGTTGCGGGCCGGGCCGCGGGCCGGGATCGGGCCGGGGCTCCAATCCGATCGCGGTGCGCAATTGGCTTACGGTGGCCACCGCGGCCAGCTGCGCATAGTGGGCGTCGGAGCCCGCACCGGCGCGGGCGGCAATAACCCCGACTTGGTCCAACGACAGCCGGCCCTCCCGCATCCCCGCGGTACAGGCCGGGAAGGAATCCTGCCGGTGGGCCACCGTCGCGATCGCCTGGGCATTGGCCCGCGAGGTGCCGGTCTTCCAGGCGACCAGTGCCGCGACCGAACGCGCCCCGGTGGCACCCCAGATCCCGTCACGGTCGATCTCGGCCACGATGTCGACAATGCGTCCATCGATCGCGTTGCGCTGACCGGTCAACTCCGCCAGCTCCTCGAAGAGGACCGCCAGCCGTTCATCGGGACGCGAATCGACATCCGGAGCGGTCGCGGTAACGGTCATGGCATCAGCATCCCACCGGGGTATGACACATTTCGCTGCGGCGAAAACGGCGGCGGACGGCCACCACCGCACGGCGATCAACGATCCTGCCGCCGAAACGCTCTCCAGACCGGGGAGTACCGGCGCCACCAGAGGTGACGATATCCCTCGTCTAGATCCCGCCGAGGTCCCGCGCCGCACACGCTCGAGCGAGGGCTTGCTGGAACGCCTCCACGTCGCCGGCGCACGCATCGAGTTCCGCCGGGCCCAGCAGTGCCACCAGACCGCCATCGGTGCGAGCGACCACGAACGGTGCGGGTGAACCGACGGCGAGTACGTCCTGCGGAGCGTCATCGCGGTGATAGGTGCGGAACTCGACATCGAGCTGATCCCGGCAGCGCTGCCAGTCGGCCCGTTCGGTGAACAGGCCGTGGGTGATCTCGCACAGCGCGCAGTGGGTACGGCCGAGCCTGGCGCCGATCCAATAGCGCGCCTCGCCGAGCAGGCTGCCGTCGGCGTCGTAGACGCCGATGAGTTCGCGCACGGTATCTGGCATCGTTCGAGGTTACCGGCGGCAGCGAAGCGAGACGCGCGCCTACTCCGTCTGCGGGTTGATCCCGAGCCGCTTCATGCAGCTTGTACGCGACATCGCGACCAGGGCGGGTTGGGCATTGTCGAAACCGGCCAGCACAGGAGTGTCCCGCTTCATCTGACTGATGGAGGCATCGATACAGCGCTGCAGCCGCTGACCGTCGGAGTCGCGCCACTGCGAGTAGCCGATGAAGCCGACAGCCGCCAGACCGACCACCAGGTAGATCCAGACGCGGGGATTTCGGGCCACA
>Ga0180430_10000085_pt1 | contig 107425 bp, 84 predicted proteins | sample SS_ome_9_FD_132999 | JGI IMG/M metagenome (GOLD analysis project Ga0180430, IMG submission 132999) | Hypersaline lake sediment archaeal communities from the Salton Sea, California, USA - SS_1_S_2 metaG | ecosystem: Environmental > Aquatic > Non-marine Saline and Alkaline > Hypersaline >...
TACGGCTGGCTGGATGGCAGACTCAGAAGATCTATCCACCGAACGCTCCATAACGTCGCACGCCGTAGTAGAAGGTTGTTCGATTCGCGATCAGAAGCACGACAATCCAGACAGCCTGTGTCGCCAGTTCCGTCGGAAGATCTGCTTCAGGGATCTTGCCAAGCAGCACGGCAGCCGGAAAGTAGGCGAGATACTTCAGCGGAAGGTAATGAACCCACGGAATCCAGTTGTCGATCCATTCCAGAGGAATCATGTGTCCCGACAGGAAGTAGTTGAGCATCATGTAAATGAAGATCAGTGAACTGACTTCCAGAAACCAGAAGGCAATCAGACCAATCAGTGATTCAATCAGAAACCCAATCGCAAATCCGAACAATAACGAGATGACAAATGCCGACATGACGGTCGCTGACGGCCAGCCCGGCAGATAGTCCTCGCAAAGCCAGAAGACGGCAGCAAACGGGATTGCAGCTATGGCGTAATATACGAGTTTATGGGCGATACGGTGCCAGAACAGGTAGTCAAGCATGTCCACCGGCTGAAGCAAATATTTGCGGACAGATCCATTTCGGATCGACTCGGCGATGCCGGTGGCCAGCCCCGGCATGCTGGAAAACGCACGGGCCAGCATGACAATCAGGAAGTAGGCGACCATGTCGGCGTAGCCATAATTCTGCAGTTGTCGAGCGTCATCTCCCGCAAAGATTGCACCCCAGAGAAAGATCTGAGTCACAATTGGCAGGAAGCGTACAACAGTCGCAAAGAAGAAATCGCCACGATAGACGAAACGTTCCACAATGGCAGTCCGCAAGATCAGCCATTTCAGACCAATCCACCATGACAGCGAACCTCGAGCCTCGGCGGAATTGGCAACGCTATTCATCGACATCGTCTGCTTTACTCTCAGAGGAAAACAATTCTGCGATGACGTCTTCCAGCGGGCGTTCCGCAACACTCACATCGTCTATATTGTATTGAGCCAACATGCGGGACAGAGAGTTTGATACGTCCTCCTTCGGAATCTGCATGCGGACCATGGGTGTTCTGTCTTCCAGAACGTCGCCAAACCGGTGAATGTCACCGGGGATGCTGCCATTCGCGAAGGTCAGTTCAATGATCTTGTGCTGGCTGAAGCGATCACCGATTTCGGACACCGGGCCATCGTGAATGACGGAACCACGGTTAATGACGACGGCTCGCTCACACAACGCTTCGATATCCTTCATGTAGTGACTGGTCAGAATCACGGTGATCTTCTGCTCCGCCTGATAGGATCTCAGAAACTGCTGTACGTTTCTCTGGCTAATGACATCCAGACCGATCGTAGGTTCGTCCAGAAACAGCACGTCTGGTCGATGGAGCAGGGCGGCAATTAGTTCCATTCTCATGCGTTCGCCAAGAGACAATTCGCGAACGGGCTGATCGATCAACGCTTTGACATCCATCAACGAAGTCAGCTCATCAATTCGTCTGTCGTAGTCATCCTCCGGGATTCTGTAGATTTCTTTGTGCAGACGAAACGACTCATGAGCTGGCAGGTCCCACCACAATTGTTCTTTCTGGCCAGTGACGAGTGAAAAACGCCGGCGATAGGCATTTTCACGTTTCCAGGGAACGTAGCCCATCACGGTGGCAGTTCCCGAAGTAGGTTCTATGAGTCCTGACAGAAGCTTGAGCGTTGTTGTTTTTCCGGCACCGTTGGGCCCAAGAAACGCCAGCATTTCGCCTTCTTCGATCTCGAAGCTGACATCTCTTACGGCGTGAACTTCGCGGTATTCCCGGTGAAACAACCCGCGCAGAGACGACAGGAGTCCTTCGTTCTTGCGATAGACCTTGTACGTGCGACTCAGATTCTGAACGTTGATGATCGGCATGAGCCGAATGGTAGTTAAGCGGCTCAACGGTCGCTAAAGCCCTCGGTTGAATCCATTCAGAATCCAGGAATTGCGAAGTGAATCATGGCCGATCTGGGATGAGGTCCGGTATGACCGCTTTGAGACCCGGAAAAGAAGAAGGGCAGGAACACATGTATATTCCTGCCCATTGGCGACTGATTGAGACTGCGACGATCTGCCTAACGCTGAACAGTGCGCAGTGAATTTCGCAGGTCCAGATAGTCGAGCGTGATCTGGACCAGTTCACGGTTGTAGAAGTCATCACGGAAGATGTCACGGTCGTCTCCGTCTGCGACGCCTGCAGCCTTCTTCATCATTTCTTCCTGCTCTTCTTCCTCGCGTTTGATTTCTTCTTCTTCCCTGCGAAGCGTTTCTTCGTTGAGTGAAATTGATTTGCGGTTCTTGCGTTTTTCGTACTGAGCGATCGCGCGATTCAACGCGCCAAAGTCTTCGTTCGATTCGACACGAGCGGCACTTTGTTGTGCAAGGGCATGTTTCATGGAATCGGTCAGGAAACTGCTGAAGACGCCGTAGTTCGCACGCTGGATCCGGTTGAAGGGGAGGGCGTTGTCCAGGGAGTCTTCGCCAATGTCTCGATGATTCAGCAATGACGGCAGGACAACGTCAGAAACAACACCTTTGTTCTGAGTACTGTCACCGTTGACGCGATAGAACTTACTGATTGTCAATTTGAGGGCTCCGCGTTGTTCTCGACTGAACCTCGTCGTGACCGGCATGACGTTCTGAACGGTTCCTTTTCCGTGCGTTGTTCGGTCGCCAATCACGATTCCTCGGCGGTAATCCTTAATAGCCCCGGCGAAGATCTCAGATGCAGATGCAGACAGTCGATTGCATACCACAACCATTGGTTTCTTCCATTGCATCTGATCGTCTTCGTCCTGCAGAGTTCTGACCGAATTGCCAGGTTCTCGAACCTGCACGACCGGGCCGTCCGGAATGAACAATCCGGTCACTTCCACAGCTTCTGTTAATGCACCTCCACCGTTCCATCGCAGGTCCACGATCAGGCTGTCGACGCCTTCCTGATTGAAACGTCGCAGGACTTTCTTGACGTCTCGGCTGGTACTCTTAAAGAGTCCTCCACTGGACGCACCTCCAAAGTCGCGATAGAAGGAAGGGATGTTCAGAATGCCGATTTTCTCCTGACGGCCATCAAACCACTGGCCGGTTTCGATGATCTTTCCCTCCACGTCGGAATCTTCGATCTGTACCTGCTGTCGGGTGAGCACGTAGTCTTTGACGACGACCTCATCTGATCCTTCTTCGGTCGTTCGAACCTGCAGCAGGACCTCTGTATTGGAGTCTCCACGGATGTAGTCAACGACCTTTGTCAGCTTCATTTCAACGACATCAACAAGCTGAGCCGGTCCTCGGGGCCCATCTGGATCAACACCTGTAATCTTGTCACCTTTAGCCAGTCGCCCATCCGCTGCTGCAGCACCACCATCGATTACTTCCTCAACGACGGTATAACCGCTGTCGACATCGAATCGCAGCCGAGCTCCAATCCCTTCCAGTTGCTGGGCCATCTGAATCTGAAAATCCTGGAGAGTCTGAGGCGACATGTAACTGGAATGGGGATCCAGACAATGCGTCATCGATGACAGATACTGTTCGAGGATCTCGTGGCCCTCTGTCTGATCCAGAAAATTACGACTGCGGTTGTAGCGTGTTTGCAGACGTTTTCTGGCAGTGTCCGGATCAGTATCATCCAGCCGAAGCATCAGAAGATCGAACTTGATTCGCTTGCGCCAGCGTTCGTCGAGTGCCTCAACAGACTCAGCCCAGTCCCGTCCGTCCGGATCTGTTATCATTTCTTCATCAACCGTGAAGTCATGTTCAGCGTCAATCAGAGCTGTAATTTTGTCGGCTCGATCGTACATGCGTTTGCGTACACGGCTAAAAACCTGAGTGGCAAAGTCGATGTCTCCGGCCTGGATACGGTCGTCGAGTTGTGATGCCGACTGACTGAATTCATCAATGTCCGACTTCAGGAAATAGAGTTTTTGAGGATCCCAGGTTTCGACATAGCGTTTCAGGAGACGCCTCGACAGGGCGTTGTCTATCTCGGGGTGTGCAATGTGACGCGTATGGACCATATTGGCGACGATCTTAGCCGTCACACCATCATTGCTACTCAATGAAACAGTGTCGCGGGCCAGTGCCATGCCGGTGATGGCTACCACTCCACAAAGGACACAAACCCCACGGACAGTCTGAGTTGCCATATTACAGTCCTTGATGCACGAATTTATCACAGACCAAAACAGGTCTGCGGATGGTCTGGCTTGCAGTGCCGGGAATCCCGAATTCAGCGGCGGTCCCCTGTAACAGTTGCCAGACCCTTCAGTTTCCCTGAGTTTCGCCTGGAAACCTGTCAGATCGTAAGTCAGACAGTTCCCTGGCCGCAAGGTGTTTCAGGGCATAAAGATATACGTTGCCTGCCGTCAGCTGTCCATCTCATTGATGGCGGGCCGACGCCGGGTTTCCTACTGAAAGGGCAGGGCGGGGCGTCTGGAGGCCAGTTTAAGGCTACTCAGCCAGCGGTCCGGTTCGGCTCCAAATTCCTTGCTATCAGCTTCGCTGTGTGAAAACATGAGCGAAAACTGTTCTCCGGAGCCAGCAGTACACAGGTAATAGTCCTGGTGGATGGCCACATCGCTGACACTGCCGACGGTGCTGATGCGTCTCACACGCCATTGTTTGTCATGGCGTATGGTGTCTTCTTCCGCAATGGTTCCGTTGCCAGCCTCGATCGCTCGGGCCACGTCGGCAGTGAAGTCGGCGTCCGTGGTGTGCTGACCAGGCGGCATGACGACACCGGGGGAAATATTGCACTGTGAGATCAACGCTCCGTTGCGAACCTGCCGAAGCATGATGACGGAATCCGTCTTGTTGAACAGATGCCATTCGTCGCTGTGGCTCAACTGGAGCCTCCATGGTGTTGGCAGAACAAACAACTTGTCGAAGAGTGACGCATCCAGTTCCCTTGGTAACCGTGGCGCATCCTTGATCCCTTGCGTCCACTGGACATCAATCTGAGCATCCAGTCCCGGACTGACCGGCCCGGCAGAACGCTTCTCGTGAATTTGGCAATTGAGCTTCGTTATGAACTGTTGCTGTTTGTTCAGCGTGAGTGTCCCAGTGAGTTTAACTGATCCGGCGGACCCCACCACGGCACCCTGAGCTTCACCACTGAATCGTATCGATGCCTGGGACGCATTGTCGTCAAGCAGTTCACAAGTCATTGACTGTTCCGTGACTGCTTCCAGACCGGTGAGCCGCGGGAGTACCCAATCGTCACAGTTCCATTTGTCTCCTGCCGTAACTCTCCTGGACGGCATCAGACCGGAACAGATGAGCGGATCGCATGGCATCTGAAGCAGGTCATGCTGACGACGTGTCAGGGCGTGTTCTGTTGGAGCAAAATGAAGGCCGGTGTCGCTGCCTTTGAGATGCACCAGACTCAATGCCCGGGGCAGGGTGGATTTGGTGCTGTGCTCACTGCCAACATCCGTTCGTGTGGACGCACTGGAATATTGTCGAACAGCCTGAACAGCGAGTGGTCCGGACAACTCGTTGGGAATAGTTCGCTGAATGAAGTCGAACTTTCCCGACGATTTCAATGTCCATTGCTGATTTCCACTGGAGGCAGGTGTTGTAAGCTTGCCACCAATGTCTAATGTAAGACTGACTTCCGTGGTACGTTCGGCGTCAACTCGAACTGCCAGTGGCGATTCCTGTGCCTTAGGCGCCGCGTTGTCATTCTGGTCGTCAGCAGTGGTCACTGAGAACAGGAACAGTACGAGGCAGAATGACAGGGGGCTGACAGGCATTCTGTCAGATCGGAAGACATGCGATCCGTGCATGAAGGTTGTCCTGTAGTCATTTTATGGAGCTGTTACCGAATGCCGGAGAGCATATCGAAACCGTTGTTGCGGGTCGATATCGGCTGGTATTCGTGGCTCACGGAACGTCAGCGGCCTAAAGGCGAGACATGTATCGGAGGAACTCGACTTCGAGCCGTGCAATATCTCCGAAGGCTGCTTCGAAATCGGAAAGTCGCTCTTTCGCCGGGTAGCTGGTTGTGGAGTCTCGGGAGGCGACAGTCTGAAGATAAACTGTCAGTTGTTTGCGGCGAGCCGGGTTTTCCAGCAGAAAGAATGTGAGCGCCCAGGCTTCGCTATAGGCGTTCAATGTCTGCCGTTGAAACATAACGTCGGACGCAATCAGCTGTGCCAGCGATCCGGCGGTTCGCTGCGGCAGGTGCCGAGTGAGAAACCAGTCGTATCGTTCGCTGTTCACTCGTGCCATCGCATGGGTGTTATTCCGGCGAGTTCGCATGTTGGAAGGTTCCAGCACCGTTGCCATCCCTTCGACCATCCACAGCGGTGTTTCCCCCAGGCGAGTATGAATGCCAGTGTTGTATCCGACCTGATGAATCGCTTCATGGACGATCGTCCTTGTCGTCTGGCCGGAAATGCCTGAAAGAGCAGCGATGGTTGTGGGGGCTGTCTGTGTACTGCTTGACGTGGTGCGGAACGCGCCGGTTTCGTCGAACAATGCAACTCGATTTGTGACCAGTGAGTAGTAGCCCTGCAACCCCTGTGTCGGCGGAACATTGTCTCGAACGCAGTATTCAAAGAAGCTCTTGCGAGATGAAAGAACGATAGCAACCAGCGGAACGTCAGGACGACTGACCTGAAACCCTCGAACGCGATAGAACTGATCGATGTCGCGATAGATCTTCTCGAAGAGATCTGCATAGGATTTGGCTCGTCCGGATGGCGCGCAGACAAGATAATGTGTCGTTCCGGCAACCTCATACCCACTACCAAACTCGGTAGTCAGACTTGTCCGAAAGGCACCGACCGAATCGGCGTGAAAACGACTACCAACCTGTGTCATGCCGGTGAGTTTAGGGACGTCCAGTTCGACCAGTCTTCCCTGACGATCCATTAACGTACACCGTGAACGATTCAGTGCGACAATCTTGCCGGTGTACTCGTTTGTCGCGTCGCGGATACATACAAGCCGGTCAGCCGCCTGGACTTCCTGAACGGTGAAAACGCCCGCCACGATCATGGCCACACTGGTGAATGAAACAGAGAATGGCCGGGGTGTGGGATGTATCGGTTGGCGCTGTTCGGTGGATGCTGGTGATTGCATGAAGTCGATTTGGGCCAGAGGTGTCGATTTGGGCCAGAGGTGTCGATTTGGGCCAAACCGGGAGCTGATCTGAATGGGGGAGAAGGCAACCCTAGTGCGCAAAGCGAGTCGAGGGTGAAAAACATCAGGGGCCACACGTTTTTGCTTCGCATCAGGCCATGATACGTCGACCTGAAACTGCAAAGCTGGTGGAATCTCCCCAGCTGACCATGAACCTTGTTGAAAATTCACCACATACCGATGGCTGTCGACCATCGTTGTCGCTCAGGTGTTGAGCAAATGTCACCCATCCTTCTGTTCATTTGATGGCAGTTGACTCATCGCTCTGAGTTGTCGATCTCGCACGGCGTGATCGACAACAGTACGAATGCCGGATTCGTCCTCCAGGTTGCGGAGGAAGGTTTCGAACTCCGGCGTGTAGACTCCACTCAGGGCACTGTCTCTCGCGGCATCGGAAACCAGGTTAACAGGGAGCGGGTCTGTGTCCGTTTGAGTCTGAGTAGCAGCGGCCACCGGCTGTTCGGTTGACGCTGATGGCGCAGCAGACGGGTCGGGTACCGTGTCGAACTGGCTGTCACCGGCAACGGAATTCAACCAGTTGGTGAGTCGCTGAGAGACTTCCAGTGCAGATTGAATTCGCTGATTGCGATCTTTGGTGAGCATCCGGTCGAGTATGTCCTGAAACGCGGGCGGGACGTCCTGACGCAAATCAGAAATCGGCACGGGTTGCTTCGTCTGGTGCGCCAGAATGCGTTCCGCCAGCAGCCCGTTCGGGAACGGAGGATGTCCGGTCAGCAGGAAGTACAGCGTGCAACCAAGTGAGTAGATATCTGACCGATGGTCTGTCTGATGGCTGTCAATAGCCTGTTCTGGTGACAGGTAGTCGGCAGTTCCCAGGACACGTTCGTCATACTGGCGTGTCAGGTCTTCTTCATCCGGTGAGTTTGCACTCGCCAGGCCAAGGTCGAGGACCTTGATGATGTTATCTGTTGTCAGGACGAAGTTGGCGGGTTTGACGTCGCGATGAACCAGGCCTGTTTGGTGCGCGAACGCGAGCCCTGTCGCTGCCTGCCGAATCACTTCAGCGGCGCGCCGTATACTCATCGGGCCGTCGCGGTTCACGATCTCAGCAAGGTTTTTGCCCTCCAGCAATTCCATCGCAATGAAGTGGATGTCTGCTTTTCCATCACTTTCGCAGTGAAGGCCGAAAACGCGAATGACGTTAGGGTGTTTGAGGCCAACCGTGATTCTGGCTTCGCGTTGAAAACGAGCCAGATAGGATGCTTCTGACACACGTGATAGTGGCAGAACTTTGAGTACACAATCCTGGCCCGTGTCGTGATGCCGCGCCACGTAGATCGTGCTCATACCGCCCCGGGCGAGTTTCGACCGCAGCTGATATTGGCCAAGATGAAATCCACGATGACGAGCCTGCAGGAGCTTCTCCGCCTGCCACGGCGTCAGGTCGCCCTCCCGGATCAGCAACTGCGACCACTCTTCGGCGGTTTCGATCGGTGGAGAGAAGTGCTGTTCAGATTCGTTCAGCCGTGCTTCAGTCACCAGGCGGCTTGCGAGGAGGATCTTCCGAAAGGACTGCTTGGTCAGCTGGACCGACATCCGACATCGACTTTCTGCACTCGAACCGTTTGCTGATTGGGAGCGAACCGTGCATCATTCTCTGGCACAGCAGTGTGACAGATTGTTACAGTCCCGCTGTGGTGTGAGTCAGGGGCAAACACTTGTGGTATTGCAGGTGAAGAACTGCATCTGTCGAATCGACAGAGTAGCCCGATCGGGGCCATCAGACCAGCCACTTCTCAGACCGAAAGGCTGTGCGATTTCGCCGGCGACTCAATATGCGGGAACCAGACAGCGATCAACTACTGATGATCCGCCAAAGGATCGGAACCGTCTGTCTGTCGGGCGGAGCGATCATCGCGGTGCTGATCTTTATCGATCGCAGTGGAACCGGGTTGTTGTCGATGCCGGCGTTCTGGTATCGGTCACGGCCACTGCACCTCATAGTCTGTGTGGGGTTGCTGGGCGGAGGAGGGCTCTTGCTGCGACGGCCCGCAGGTGTTGGTCATTCGGGTGCTAATGGCAGAACCTTAGGGATATCTGGCAGACTGGATGCCGGGCCGCCTGTTTTTGAATCCGTTCGACTTTTCACCCGTGCCGATTGCCCATTGTGTGATGAAGCGATGGACGTGCTGGAAGAGTATGGAAACGTACTGCCGGAAATCGAGTTTGTTGACATCGGCGGAAATGCGGAACTCGAACGGCTTCACGGCGAGTCGATCCCTGTTCTGGAAATCGACGGACGGATTCGATTTCGCGGCCGAATTCATCCGTGGCTGCTGGAACGACATCTGGTTGCTCGTCTTCGGCAGCGAGAAAGCCGTGATGAGGAGCGACTACAGTGAAGACCCTCGGGATGTTTGTTCGACACCCGGAACCCGGGACTGTCAAAACGCGCCTTGCCGCTGCGATTGGAGATCAACGAGCCGCAGAATTGTACGCCTGCTTCGTGAGAGACCTCATCGGACGTGTTGGACCACTGGCAGATCAGCTGTGGACGGCGGTGACACCGGACAGTCCGGAATGCCGTGACTGGTATCAAACACTACCCATCGATCACGATTCCGATCAGTTTCGAATGCGGGTGCAGCCGGAAGGGAACCTGGGAAATCGTATCGACTCGTACTTTCAGCAAGTCGCTGCTGAGACTCCTGGGCCAGCGGTTCTGATTGGGTCGGACAGTCCTGACCTGCCATCGTCACTTATCACCCGGGCGTTTGAAGTCCTTTTGAGCCATGATGCCGATGTCGTTCTCGTCCCGTCGACCGACGGAGGATACGTTCTCATTGGTATGAATGGTGATCCTCAGGGTGTTTTTGATGAGGTACGGTGGAGTAGTCCGTTTACGATGCTGGATACCGTTGCAGCTGCCGAGATGGCTGGGATGAAGGTCAGTGTTCTTCCTCCCTGGTACGATGTCGACAACATTGAGGAACTTGGCACACTTGCCGCATTGCAGCGAAACCGTGGCAATTCAATGGCAGCTCATTGCCCGGAGACGGCTCAATGGCTGGCTGCGGTTTTCATATCACTTGAGCAGGGTTAACCGATCGATTCGGATCGCGTATACTTCTCGTAGAATCAATTCATACAGCATTTTTTGCTTCGGATAAGTCCATGCCCGCTACGGAAATCAACCTGTCAGGTTCTCGAGTTCTGATCGCTGACGACAACGATCAGAATCGGGAACTCCTCGAGGCCTATCTTGGCGATGAAGGATATGTGATTCTCATGGCCAAAGACGGAGCCGAAACGCTGCAGGTCGTGGAGCAGGATGAGCCGGACCTGATTCTGCTGGACATCATGATGCCGCGCATGAGTGGCTACGAAGTTTGCGAGCAGCTTAAAAGCAGCTCGGAATTTTCAGGCATTCCGGTCCTTATGGTGACCGCCCTGAATGAGATGGGAGATATCGAAAAAGCCGTGAAGGCCGGTTGCGATGATTTTCTTACGAAACCGGTCAATCAGCTGGAACTTAAGACGAGAGTTCGTTCGCTCCTCAAAGTTCGGCACCTTGCCAGCGAGCGCGATCGGCTGCTTGCATACCTTGAAGAAATGGAACAGCGCATTTTGTCCGCGAGGTAACTTCACTGGCTTCGACGGTTTCGATTGCTGGTCAGATTCGAAGTTCCATTTTCGAATTTGCTTCGAACTTTGAATTTCGGAAATGATTCGTGATGTCTGAAGGCCAAACTGTGTCTGCGGCTGTGGTGACCATTCGGAAGCGTAAGGCGCAACCGTTTTTTGGTCGCCACCCCTGGGTGTTTGAAGGTGCCATCTCAGGTGTGACGACGCACGACGGAACTGATCCGATACCGGGATCAGCGGTGCAGGTGCAGTCACACGAAGGTGAGTTTATCGGATGGGGCCTGCTGAATCCCAACAGTAACATTCGTGTTCGAATGTACTCGTGGGAACAGGAACACGTATTCTCAACCGCACTCTTATGTCAACGTCTTCAGGAAGCCATTGACTCCCGACGCATGACCTTTGACCTGAAGGGCAGTGGTGTCGCCTGTCGGCTCGTCTTCAGCGAAGCGGACCAGCTGTCGGGTTTGACAGCAGATTGGTACGATGGATTTCTGCTCGTCCAGTTTACCAGCCTTGCGATGTATCAGTTTCGTGATGCCATCCTGGAGTTCATGACGACAGAGCTGAACCCAAAAGGCGTATGGCTGCGAACAGAAAAGGGAATGCGGGAAGCAGAGGGGCTGGAAGTTGCGGACGGGCTCGTCAGTGGGGCAGAACCGCCACGGCCGTTGTTCATCGAAGATTCCGGGTTGCAGTTTGGGGTTGACGTGCAGCACGGGCAGAAGACCGGGTTCTATCTGGATCAGCGCAATACGAGGCGCGCGCTGACACGTTATACATCCGGACACCGAGTGCTGGATGCTTTTTGTTTCTCCGGCGGCTTTGGACTGGCTGCTGTCAGAAATGGTGGAGCCGTCAGTTCGATTGGAATTGATTCTTCAGAGGCAGCTCTTGCCCTGGCTGCAGGCAATGCGGATCTCAACGGTGTGGGAGATCGCTGCTCGTTTCGGCGCGGAGATGTGAAAGTGGTTCTGCCGGAACTGGCGAAAGAGGGCACTCAGTTTGACACGGTGGTCCTCGATCCACCGCGGATGGCTCGCACACGAGGAGGACTGGAACGAGCCATTCGAGGATACATTAAGCTCAATCTGCAGGGGCTGAGTGTCCTGCGACCGGGCGGTATTCTGTTGACCTGTAGTTGTTCCGGGTTGGTGTCACGCCAGCGTTTCATGGGGATCGTAGCCGAGGTTTCACGTCAGAGCGGACGCCATATTCGGATTCTCGAAACACACGGGCAGCCGGACGATCATCCTGTGAGTGCCGTGTGCCCCGAAACCGAGTACCTGACCGCCTGTATCTGTCGCGTATCATGACAGATCGTTGTGCGGGCGATTGCTGCGATTGAGACGCAGCCGATGACTGTTGCCGTTTTGCATCCTGCCCGGCGAACCTCCCGAAACCGCCGTTCGGCCAGGCTAAAGGCGAATTGTGGTGGTGAATTTTGAGGAGCCATCGCTCAGAGTGCGAATTCACCTGACAATTCCATCGTCGGTCATCCTATAATTCGATCGGGCTTCTGACGTTGTCTTGTGAAACACCGTCTGCGCGGAATTCGGCATTTGACAGATCTCAGGTCTCCCAACTGAAAAGAGGGTAACGTGGCTGAAGGACAACTCACTGTCGGCACGTTTGAACTGCATAACTGTATCGCGTCCGGTAACTCGACTCAGATCTGGGAGGTTGCTGAACCCGGTTCTCCGATGCAGCTGGCGATGAAGCTGCTGCTGGAAGATTTGCTCAAGGACTCGGCCGAAAAGAACACTTTAAAACACGAGTTCAAGGTAGGCAGTTCGCTCGATCATCCAGGGTTTCTTCGGTTCCATCAGATTGAAGTAAATCGCGATCACGCTTTCTTCACGATGGACTTCGTACGATGCCCCAGTCTAAAGGCTCATCTTTCCAGTGGCCTGCCAGCATTGCAGTCGAACTTCCGCAAAATGGGGGAGGAACTCTGTCGCGCGTTCCAGTACATGCACGAGCAGGGTTGGCTGCATCGCGACATCAAGCCCGACAACATCATGGTCAACAAGGCTGGCGAATCCAAAATTATTGACTTCTCTCTGGCAACACGTGTGAAGAGCAGCCTGGGGAAGATGTTCGGCAAGCAAAAGACCATTCAGGGAACGCGAAACTATATTGCTCCGGAAACGATTCTGAAAAAGCCGGCAGATCAACGGACCGATTTGTATAGCCTTGGAATCACGTTCTACGAAGTTGTGACGGGAGTCTTGCCTTTTGCGGGCGAGTCTCCAAATGCACTTCTCAAAAAACATCTTGCAGAAGCTCCTGCTCCTCCGTCGGCCATCAATCCAAACGTGACGCTGGAACTGGAAGCTGTCATCCTGAAGATGATCGAGAAGAAACCGGCAGATCGATACCAAAGCATGCAGGAAGCCAGCGCGGCGTTGAGAGGACTCAAGTGCTTTCAGGAAGATCCGCTCGAGCTTCATGAACAAATGAAACGAGATGAGAAGGAGATGCAGGCGATGTCAGTCGACAAGCGACTGGACAGTCGAGCTGATGCAGAGAGAACAGCCAGAGGCATCAAAGCACCCGCTGCGAAGAAGTCGGCTCGCAAGCCAACAGCCGCAGTATTGAAGGAAGAGCAGAAACGCAAAGAACGGGAAGCAGCGGCGGAGACAGAGCAGGCTCAGCCCGCAGCTCCTTCAGGGATGCCGCAGCCATATCCCGGGATACCAGGTTACGGAATGCCGGGCATGATGCCAGGACAACCCATGCCGGGACAGTACTGGCCTGGTCAGCAGTACCCAGGACAGATGTATCCCGGCCAGCCGATGCCAGGTCAACCTTATCCACAACAGCCGTACCCTGGTCAGCCGGTACCCGGCCAACCCTGGCCTCAGCAGCCGTATCCCGGGCAACCGATGCCAGGGCAGCCTTATCCTGCTCCACCGGCTCAGGGACAGGTTCCTCCTGGTCAGCCGCAGCCAAACGTTCCACAACAACAGGTTTCTCAGCCAACGGCTCCTCAGCAGCCGGAAGCTCCTTCACCACCAGCGGCTGCGCAATCACCGACCGCGCCGAACGATGTTCCGGAAGCGACCGAAGATGACCTCATGGATCTAATGGACATGATCGAATAGTCTCGGACGGTGAGTCACGATAGAATGCTGCGATCTTCTTTCGCTTTCCAGCCTCACGAATTCATTTGCTTCTCTTGTCGTCATGTCTGCTGCGGCAGCTGGACACGGACCAGTCACTCACGATGAAACATCAACTCTCCTTTGAAAAACCGATCTTTGAGCTGGAGGACCAGTTAGCTCGACTGGAAGAACAGCCCAATCCTTCGCCAGCCGTTCAGGACAGTATTCAGCGGATGCGCGTTGAAATCACTCGCATGACGCGCGAACGCTATGACAACCTGGATCCGTGGGAAACCGTGAAAGTCTCCCGGCACCCGGAACGTCCGCAAACAACCGACTATCTGGAGTTACTGTTTGACGAATTCGTTGAGCTGCACGGCGACAAGGCGTTTGGCGACGACCGAGCGATCGTCACCGGATTTGCCAAGATGGATGGTCGTCGCGTGATGGTGGTTGGCCATCAAAAAGGACGGACACTGAAAGAACGAAACGAATGTCTGTACGGGTGCGCTCATCCGGAAGGCTATCGCAAGGCGATGGCGAAAATGGAAATGGCTTCGCGGTACGGGCTGCCCATCGTCTGCCTCATCGATACTCCGGGAGCCTATCCTGGTATTGGTGCGGAAGAACGCGGTCAGGCATATAACATTGCCGTCAATCTCCGTGATATGTCGACTCTGGAAGTTCCAGTCATCTGTGTGGTGATTGGAGAAGGTGGTTCCGGAGGAGCGCTGGGAATTGGAATGGGCGACCACGTCGCTGTGATGCAGCACGCTTATTACTCCGTGATTAGTCCGGAAGGCTGTGCGGGTATTCTATGGAAGCACTCAAAGCATGCTGATAAAGCGGCTCGTGCGCTGCGGTTCACCAGCAGCGACCTGATGGAACTGGGAATTGTCGAAGAGGTCGTGGCGGAACCGCTCGGGGGCGCTCATCGCAACCATCGGCAGGCTGCCATGCATCTGAAGGGCAGTATCCTCGCGGCACTCAAGTCGCTGGAATCGCTAAGCGTTGAGGAACTGCTGGAGCGTCGTTATCAGCGCTACCGGCGAATCGGGGTGTTTGAAGAAACCGGCGCCGCGTGAATCCGGGCTGCTTCGAACGGGGCTGAGCCAGCGTTGCCGAATGGTGATCTCAACCCCGGGCGAGCAGCGCGACGTCGTTCCGTTGGCGGGGCAGAGATTGTGCGGACTCACGTCGCACAGCTCGCCATTGCTTCTTGTCACGAACCATGACGATGGTGTTAGACCGCTGCTCTTCAGACCACAACCAACGTCCGATAATGTCCGTTATGTTCGGTTAACAGCAGATTTACAGGGCGATACAAACAGCCCGTCTGAAGGTCGCTGGTCGCCTGCCGGTCACCGCATTGACCTTCGCAAACGCTCCTGCAGGCCGTAACTGAGATCTTCGAATGCGACACCAACTCGCCGCATCTGATTCAAAATTCGATCATCGAGTCGAGTGTTAATGTCTGTTCGCGGATCGGGATCCCGATCTGCCATGGTGATATCTGCATACCAGTCATTCAGGACAGCTTCCCGGATTTCGGCCGGTACTCCTGCCAGATGTTTTTGGGTTTCCACCACGATCAGGTCCGGCTGTGGGTAAGCGTCCGCAATCAGATCGATCATTCTAGATTGAGTCGAATCCGGCGAGTCACTCCCCTGCCCACCTGCTGCCTGATACCAGTTTCGCAGCAGGTCGCCCACGCCAGACTCCGGATTGATACGCAACTCCGTGATCCGTTCTGACCGTTCCTGAGCCGAAAGCCTGCCCCACTCCTGCAGCAGACTGTCTCCAACACTCGCTCTCCACGAATCCGGAAGCAGGCTGAGGAAGTCCTGGTACGTCGTGCCATTTATATCGCGACTAGGTGGGCGTTCGTTTCTGACGACAGGACGATTCCGCAGGCGAGTGTCATCGTATTGGAAGTCTCCTGAGTTGCCTTCAAGTTCAGCAAGCACATCATATTGCGATGCCCTCTGTCCTGGTTCTTCGTGCAGATCATTAAGCCCTTTCTGATACCGTTCCAGACTGTCACGAATCAATGGATGAGCGTCTTCCGGAATGAGTGGCCGCACGTTGTCGAGTACCAGACAGGCGATGTGACCGGTCTTGGAGCGCAAAACGGTTTCCCGGAGCCCGTCAGAAAGCGTCACTGCGAAGAATGTCACGACCAGAGAGAGAAGGGCTCCTTTGAGTAGCCCAAACAGGCCGCCCAGCTGGCGGTCGAAATCCTGGAACTTTGCCTTTTCTATGGCGTTGCTGAGTGTTCTCGCGACCAGAAACGAACCGAGCGAGAACGCAAGGTACAGTATGAACATCGCGATCCAGTGCCGAAGCTGTTCAGACTCGACACTGATCATCGGTTCGATCTGCGGTGACAGCTTGTCGGCAAACTTGAAGCACAGAATGATGGCGACAATCCACGCCAGTTGCATGACAAGGCCACGCGCAGCACCTTGCCATGCCGCGTAGACCAGAATTCCCAGCATTACGAAGTCGTACCAAACCATATGACACTGCACTCAGAGGGTGTGCGACACGTTGTTCCGTCTGCGGCAGTATAGGGCGGTTGGATTAAGGAGGAAAAGCCCGGTTTTGTGAGGCCATGACTGTGGTCCTGGACTCGAAATCGAGATCGAGATCGAGATCGAATGTCCAGGAACCGGCGGCCTCGCTACACTTCGGGCAGACTTGTGAGTCGTTTCGGCGCCAACGCGCGTCGCCGAGTCTGCAGCCGTTTGGCGAGCGGTGAATGGATCTTCGTTTCTTCATTTGGTCAGAATTGTCCGATTGCCTTCCATGGATGACATCTCCCTGACAACGTCCACCGGGGCTCCTGTCCAGGCACAATACTGCAGACTTCGACTGGTTAGCGTCGTGTCGTTCTTCCTCTGCATGGGTCTGGTTAGTGCCAGCCCTGCATTCGCTCAGTCGGAAGCAGCCAATCAGGATGCGGCTGCAGCAGAGACAGAATCTCGGTCAGCCGTTCCGACATCACCTCAGGAAATGGTGGAAGCCATTGGGTACCCGTTCGCAATTGTCTTTGCGGCTGCATCGATTGTTGCACTCTGGTCTGCGATTGAGCGACTTGTGCTGCTGCGTCGTCGTCGCGTCATTCCGCGCGCATTTGTTGACAGGTTTTTGATGCACCTGCGCACGGGGCGGATGGATAAGCCGAATGCGGTCGCAGTATGTCAGCAGAACGGCAGCCCCGTCGCAGAAGTCTTCCTTCATGGAATTCGTAAATGGGGAAAGCCGGGTGTAGAGATTGAACAGGCTGTGATGGACGGAGGCGAACGGCAGGTGGCACTGCTGAAACGAAGGCTTCGCGTTCTGAACGGTGTTGCCACGATCATGCCGTTGATCGGTCTGCTGGGAACGGTGACCGGCATGATTGAAGCGTTTAACAACATCGCGGATAGTAATGCGATGGGGCAGGCAGAGATGCTGGCATCCGGAATTGCACTCGCACTTCTAACGACGGCCATTGGATTGTTCATCGCCATTCCGGCGCTGACAGCCTATATGTATCTGGCTGGCCGAATTGACGCACTGGTTGTGGAAATGGATCGTCTGGGACAGGAAGTCGTCCATTTGATCTCAGCAGAGTCACTGCGAGAACGCGGCGAGTCCCCTGCTCCGCCAAAGAAGAAACCAGCTGCTGCTGCTGAGAAGAAGCAGTAGCGGAAAGAAACGTATCGCTCGTCTGCAGCTTCGGTCCCGCCTGCTACTCTGCTGCAACCTGTGGGCCAGTTGCGACATCGTCTTTGTAGATGGGCTTGTAGCGGTAGTAAACTTCGAGTGTCAGTGTCGCCAGGCTGGTTTCAAGCAACCGTCCTCCCTGTTCAGTGTGGTAACCTGTGCGCGGGTTCCAACTCCCCTTGCCTGGGCCTTCATTCTCCTGCGTTGTAAGTAGCAGTTCCTGCATCTGCTCATTCCAGCGAGTCCATTCTTCGCCGCCCCAGTTGCGCATGACCTGCGTTGCAAAATAGGTGGTGTAGAGATTGTCAAACGGACCAGCCTTATCAAGGAGTTCGATGCCCTGCCGCATGTCGCCATCGTCTCGTGTCCATCCAAGATACATCCGACACAGAAGTGCCATTGCTGTGGCACTGCTTCTGAACTTTTTCGTCTCCAGGCGATAGGCATATCGGCCTTCACCGTCGATCTGGACGCTGTCCAGGTAGTGCATGACTCCGTCCAGTGTCTTTCTGGGAACCTTGAGCCTGGCTTTCTTTGCAGCAACCAGAGCCATCACCTGAATGGCAGTAACAGAAGTGGAGCCCGGTTGCTGCGGAAGGTATCGCCAGCCTCCTCCACGAGGATCCTGAGAATTGAGCAGGAACTGAAGCGCCCCTTCTGCGGCTTTCTTCAGCCGCCTGTCCTTCGTCATTCCGTATGCTTCACACAGGGCAAGAGTCGCGGCACCGTGGACGTAGTAGGCTTCATTCGGTTCGTCGTCCTCATCACCTTTATTGATTACGCCTCGCAGGTCATAACCTGCAGGCGCAGAGATGCCAATCTTCATGAGATAATCGAGGCCCGCTTTGACCTGTCGTTTGTAGCTGCCCTGACGATGCGATTGACCGGCTGCAAGAAACGGCAGGAGAGCATACGCCGTCCCTCCGATTGGATTGTTCATCCTGCCGGGATTTCCAGCTTCGCCAACATATTGAAAATCCCACCAGCCGTCCGGGTGCTGGACAGATGCGAGCCATTCCAGACTATGCTGCACGGCTGATTCGCTGGCCGCGGAGCCACCGAATTTCTCCAGCATTTTCTGGCGGCCTTCCGCGCTGCGATTGTCGATTGAAGACATGTCAGATTCGGCATCATTGCCAGCAGCCACCTTGCTCTCCTCCACTTCAGCCTCGGGTGCTTCCGACTCCTCAGCGACCACCTCCTCTTCTGGTTTTTCTGTTGGTTCCTCGACTTCTTCTTCGACGGGCTCCGGCTCTTCAACAGGTTCTTCTGTTTCCTCTTCCTGTTGTTCGCCCGGTTCTTCTTCAGGCATCTCTACAGGCAACGGTTCTTCGATGTCAGCAATTTCATCGGCGAATGATGCCATAATTGGAGTCGATGGAATGTCACCTTCGAACTGGAGGGTAATGAGACTCAGGATGAAGAGCGCGACAATGACAATGGCGATACTGCTGGCAATCGATCCTCGACTCTTGTTGAGTTCTTCCAGGGTGTGGCGCTGTTGAGGCTTCAGATCTTCCTTGTTGGCTTTGATGCGGACGCGTTTTGCGACTGCTAGCTTCACGGAGCGAAAACGTTCCACGAGTTTCCGCGTCTTTATGCGTCGGGAACGACCGCGATACCTGGGATCCGTCCCTTTCTCTTTGCTGGCTTCGTTCCTGCTGCCAAACTGATCGAGCCCGTTTGGGACATTCAGTCGCGATGACTTCGTGCCGGCTGTTGCATCGTCTTTGATTGAAGTTCCGATTTGTTCGACTGCATCCGGCGGATTCGCAGGCCGCGGTTCAGCTGGCTTGCTCCCCTGCTCTGCACCCGGTGTTGGGAGGCTACCGGCTGAGCCGGCCATGGTGGCTTCGATCCTCGCCAATGCTGACTGGAGCTCAGCAGTGGGTGTTGCCGCTGCTTTCTCTGCCAGTGCCGCAAACTGACCTGACAGTTCCAGGTAACGTTCCGACAGACCAGCGTACTGGACGGATGCGGCTGCCGCTTCTTCCGCACGAGTTCTCAGATGATGAGCAAACTCATCCGTTGTTTGAGGCATCTGGTTGTCAGGGGCACTGCCCATGACTCAGTCCGTGTGGCCGTCGTGGAAACTGCACCTCCTGTGCCGGTGAACTGTATTCCTTACCGTGACTAAACAAAGTCTACTGCCCTCCCCTGACCCATCAACGCAACGGCAGATCTGAGTCAGCCGTTTTGGGAAACAACTGTTCCGGAACCGGGGCCAGACTACTGGTCTGTTGGGAATCGGCATGCAGTCATGGACGACCATACGAGATACTGCAGACAATTGCATTACTGGGCCTATTCAACTGCCCAATAGTCAACGACGAACACTCCGGCCAGCTTGCCCTGGACAAGTTTGACGAATCTCTGATGAACCGGATGAGGCAGGTACGCGTCGCGATCCTCCTCTGTCCTGAAACTGACAGTGTAGGCGTGGGTAAACCCGTTGCTGAGTCCTTCCGGGCTGTTGTTGGTACCACATTCAAAATCCACAATCTCTGGAATCTGGTTCTTCAGGGCAGCGAACGCCCGGTTGATTTCATCCTTCTGCGCAGGCGTGACGTCGTCTTCAAACTTGAAATATACGTGATGTCGCAGCAACCGCTGATGAGCAGGCAGTTCACCGAGTCCCTGTAACATCTTTACGGCCACGAAACGGTTGCCTGCATCGGACAGATGAACGCCATCGGTCGTCAGGATCCCTTTGGGGTCGTTGGCAAGATTGTAGTGTTTCAGGTGATTAACAAACGCTTCCTGCAGGTCCAGCAAGGCGCACTCTGATTGTGCTGCAACCCTGCGGCTTACGGCGGCATATTCTTTCAGCATGTCGTCAAGGTCATTCGAACCGTCGTGTCGTTCACCAATGACGCTGGGAGTTGCCAGCAATACTCGCGCCCCCGCATCATGGCATCGTGTAATCAGGTTTTTGAGTCCTGTTTCAAAGCGATCGATTGGCGTACCTTCGTTGCGGATCGAGTGCCAAACGTCGTTGATCCCGATGTAGATGACCACGACATCCGGCTTGTGTGTCAGCACATCACGATCCAGCCGTTCCTCCAGATTTGGAACCTTGTGGCCGCCGATGCCTGCACCGATGATCTTGATGTCTGACGACGGCCGCTTCGTCTTAAGGGCCTTCCTCACCAGTGTCACATAGCCATTGGGGCCTTCCCCCTGTTGAGTGATCGAATCACCCAGAAAGACTACTGTATCGCCATCATTCAAATCACACATCGCCGGTGAGGTTGTGGACAAGAGGACAATTCCCAACAGAAATCTGAAACAGGTCATCAGTGTTTGGTCTCCAGTGTGACAAAGCGAGTCAGCAAAGCGTGACGGGCGACAACAGCAACGTCAACTGTTCAACCGACAGGTGTGTATTGGAAACCTGAATCTGTGTTTAGTCACCCGATGCGGTCGTGACCGGAGCCACCGCAGTCCCCTGCTCTGTTGCTACCAATACGCCGATGACTCTGCCATCGTCATATGCCACAACCGGGGCCCCTTTCCATCCCGACAGATCGCTGTTGTCACTGAGCATCCAGATACCATCTCGCACTGCAAGCTGTTCACTACCAATCGAATGGATAATGGTTTTGGACTCTCCATCACCGAAGACAGTTCTGCAAACACAACACTCTTCAGGCTGCTTCGGATTCCGCAGTAGTTCTGCGCTGTGTACAGGATCGCCCGGTTCCAGATCTGACAGAGACAACAGTTGCAGTCCGGATGCCTCTTCTGCCAATGCTGATATGTTGGCAGTAGAAACAATGAAAGGATCACCTGTTCCTGTCTGACGGATATGCAGTTCCGGAAGTGTGGCTGCTTTGGTTGGTTCGTGTGGCAATGTTGCTGTGAGGAGCGAAAGCTGCTGCCCATCTCGTAGAAGAAGCCCGGAGACGGTAAACGGTTTATCTCGTCGGAACCCCAGAAATGAAGTGTCGGTCTTCCCCTCAATGGTCACCGTATCCGGCAGCTTCGCATCGAAGAGTGGAATTGCTGCCGCGTTCTTCATCCAGCTGTCGTCCGGTCTCGGGTGCAGAACAAACAGATGCCCGTTTCCAACTGGGGTTGTTTGCTGCTCTGCAGCAGGCGTCGTCAACGAAATACCACCAAGAGTCAGGCTGGCGAGTGAATCAGCAGTGAGGTCAATGCCTGATAGACCAATGTGTACTCCCAGACCACTCGTAATCCAGAACTTTGAGTTAGATCTTACCAGCTCGCGGTACGGAGTACTGATACGCACTCCAACATTGACATGAGTGGCATCGGGTGACAGCCCGATGGTGAGAACCTGGCCGATCGGAACGCCTCGCCACGTGAGCGGCGCACCAGGATTGAGACCTCCACGCCCATCAGCCTGCAGAATCAGTTCCAGTCCTTTGCCGGACAGTTCATCCGGCGGTGCAGCTGTCAGTCCATCAAAGGTGCGCTGTCGGGCGGCGTCGGGAGTTCCGGGACTGACGGCGATATACCGCGACCCGACAAGTGTCTCGAGGCCATTGATTCCGGTGAGTCCGACATTCGGGCGAACAATCCAGAATCGGGTGTCCTGACGACATAGAACTGCTGCTTGTGGGTTCAGAACAGCTGTAACCAGAATTCCATTGAGATCTGAATTCAGACTGACTGTCTCCACAAGCCCAACGTCAATCCCGCGATGGCGAATCGGATCGCCGGTTTTCAAACCGTGGCCCTGAGGAAAGCTGATTGTGATTTGTGGTCCGATCTGTGGTATTGACTGCCACGCCAGTACACAGGCAACGACGATACAAACCAGCGTGAGCCACCACATCTTTGACGCCAGAAGCTCCGATGTCGAACGCTTCCTGCGAGTATTGGCGATGGGAAACGGATCAGATTCTTCGTTGGTCTCTTTGTGCTTCAGCGTCATTGACTGTCGTTCCAGATGGCGTGCGGATCAAACGACATGGAAGCAATCATGCTCATCGTTACGCACAGAACGAATGCAACGATGGCTGGCCCAAAATCAAACTCAACGAGGTTTCCGAGTTTGACCAGCATCACCAGAAACGCGAGCAGCATTACATCCATCATGCTCCATTTACCAGCGTGTTCCATAATCCTCAGCGTTGTTGCCTTATGTCGATGGTGCAACAGCTCCAATAGGCTCAACTCGAGCAACAGGACGATCTTGGTCAGTGGAAAGATGATCGAGAATAGAAGGACGACACTTCCGACGAACCAGCTCCCATGGGTCAGCAGCTCAATAATACCACTGAGGATACTCGATTCATTATCCTGTCCGAGCCGTTCAGTTCTGAGGACCGGGCAGAGTATAGCGGGCCAGAAGAGGACAAACGCGCCGATGGCAGCAGCTGCAGTCCGGCTGGCTGAAAGATCCTGACTGCCGGAAACATTGAGTGCTGAATGACAACGCACACACGTGGCTTGCTCAGAAGCAGAGAGTCGCGGCAAGCGATGAATCTGACCGCAGCAATGGCAGGCTTTGTGTTTCATTCTTCGGTTACGTCAGTGGATCAGCTTCAGCTTTTGGTTTCATCCGGCACAACTGGATGCCGCCCGCGTAAAGAACGGTCAACGGAGCGAGCATCAACAGCATGCTGCCAGGATCGGATGGCGTCAACAGCATCGAGATGATGGACATGACGAGGACCGACATTCGCCAGTTGTCAGTATAAGTTTCCACCGTACAGACGCCGATGCGTTCCAGGAACAACATGACCAGAGGTAGCTGAAAGCTGATTCCGAACATGAGAGGCATCATCAGAACCAGGCTGATGTATTCCGAAAGCCGTGGCTGGAGTTCAACTCCAAGCCATTGGCTGAATCCAATCAGGAAGCTCAGAACAAGTGGAAAGACGAAGTAGAAACAGAATACGGCACCTGATGCGAACAGCCCAATACTCATTGGCAGGTAGATGTGAACGTACTTGCGCTCGTGTTGATACAGGCCCGCCGCGACGAACTGCCAAAGCTGATAGAAGACCCACGGTGATGCCAGCATGATACCAGCGACAACCGTCACCTTGAGATAGGTCATAAAAGCTTCTTCGACCCGGAACGTGACTGGTGTGTTAAACCGGTCCGCTGCCTTCTTCAAATGAGCAAACTCCGGCGAACGAAGCGGCAGCTGTACCGACATTGGCTGTTCAGGGGCCGTGTCTGTTGGTCCTGCAGGAGTCTGTGCAGGGTCTGCCAGCAAGTCCGGGGCGACTTCTCTGAGTGCGTGGACCAGATCCGACACCTCGACCTCTACTTTAATGGTATCGGCCGGTGTCGTATCAACAGGTTCCAGAACGGGAGGATCCTGTTTTAGCTCTTCGTCAGTGAAGAGACTCTTAAAGTAGTCAGCAAGGTTGACTTCTTTAAGGTCGTCTTCCACGTTCTGGATATTGGCTTCTCGCAGCGCTCGGTCGATTGGGGCTTTGAGGATTCCAATGATGCGATCTCCGACAAACATGGAAAGTACGATGCCGATCGCAATTCCCACCAGGGACTGCCAGACGTGTCCTCGCAGAACTTCCAGGTGTTCCCCGAAGGTCATCGTCGTATCGTCAAACAGATCGCGATTACGAACCATTGAGTCTGTGTGCTCCGTTGCAGCGAGTTCCGCAGAGTTGTAGTCGAGCCGAAGTGGGACGGCTCGTTAGACAGACATCCGCGCGGGCCGGTACGGCCACGCCCCAAAACAAAGTGCTCTATTTACCACGTGTCAGTGCTCGGAAGCCGTCAAGTAGGCGTTGAGTCACCGGACCGGGTTTGCCGGTTCCAATGGTCCGCCCATCCAGACTGACAACAGCGATCACTTCCGCTGCAGTGCCAGTCAGGAAACACTCGTCCGCGATGAAGATGTCATGTCGTTCCAGTGCTGTTTCGACGACCGTTATGTCGAGGCTCCGAGCGAGCTGGATCACCGCATTTCGCGTGATGCCTTCCAGGATCCCGGCCTCTGGTGGAGGGGTCTTGATGATGCCCTTCTTCACGATAAAGATGTTGTCTCCGGTACATTCCGCGACTTCACCTTTGTGATTCAGCATCAGTGCTTCTTCCGAACCGGCATCGGTGCCTTCGGACTTTGCCATGATGTTGTTCAAGTAATTCAGTGACTTGACGCGCGGGCTGATCGCAGCGGGATGATTGCGAATCGTGCTGGCGGTCACGAGCGCCATTCCATTCTCATACATCTCCGGCGGATACATTGTGATGGTGTCAGCAATGATGATGACCTGAGGGTTCTCGGTACGCCGCAGATCGAGGCCCAGGGTGCCGGCTCCACGTGTCACGACCAGACGTACATATCCGTCTGTCAGGTTATTTGCCGCCACGGTCTGTTCGACGGCTGCTGCCATGTCTTCCGACGACATTGGGATCTCAAGCCGAATCGAGTTGGCGCTTTCGTAGAGTCGGTCGACGTGTTCCTGCAGCAGAAACACCGTTCCACCGTACACTCGAATTCCTTCGAAGACTCCGTCACCGTATAGCAGGCCGTGATCGAAAACGCTGACTGTTGCCTGCGCCTCCGGCAAGAGAGATCCATTGATAAATACCTGTCGTGACATACGTTCACCTGGGGCTGTTTGGGACGCCAGACGAGAATGCATCCCGAGATACTACGTCCGTGATTCGTGTTGTGTTCGGATCAATCCAACGAGAATCCCGGACACTGTTTAAAGATGATAGTTCGGTCCGGGAAATCCAATGGTTCCTTCTGACAACGAGTTCGTACTTCGTGAGTGACAAAATGATACCGGCTGAATATGGGGTGCCGCATCCTTCTGAGCCCATCATTCTGTGGAGTATCAGGATCGGCTCAACAAATCAGCCGCAGAGTTCCCCGGCAATGAACGTCGAGGGCACATTCGGACTTGGGTGTGCCCCTGCCGGGACTTATGCTGGACGAATGTTGTGCATTCAGTGCCCGTTTCCAATTCACAATCTGCCTTTTCTAACCGGATCCATTTCATGATGCGTGATTCCCGATTGATGTTGCTCAGTCTTCTGACCGGATTCGTGTTTTCACCGCCGGTGGGCGCTCAAATTGTTCGGCCGGAAGAAGAATACACCGGTGATGATCGAATCGAAGACTGGAAGAACAAGACCGTGCTGGTGGTGACACCTCACCCGGACGACGAGACATTTTCCTGCGGAGGGACACTGGCTCAGTTGGCTGCAAACGGCAACAACATACAAGTGCTGATTTACACAACCGACAATTCGGGTTCCAACGATCCCCGGATGACCAAGGATCGTCTCAAGCAGATTCGGCGAGCGGAAGAAGAGGAAGCCTGTGAGATACTCGGCATCCCCAAGAAGAACATCACGTGGCTCGGACATGATGATGGAATGCTGGAGTATGTGGATCGTCGTGAGCTGACTCGGCAGGTGACTCGTGAAATTCGCCGCTACCGGCCGGATGCTGTGTTTTCAATCGATCCAGGAGCACCCTATGAACAGTATCACAAGAGCGATCACCGAAGCGGTGCGGTGATTACGGCGGATGCGTTGCGAGCTGCGGCGTGGCGACTGTACTTTCCCGAACTGGAGCAGGAAGGTTTTGGTCACTGGTCCGTCCCGGTGGTCTTCTTCTACTATTCGAATACGCCTAACTACACCGTTGACATCACGGACGTGGCAGAGCAGAAAGCGAAGGCATCAGCAGCTCACATCAGCCAGTTTGGCGACATGGTGACAAAGTACGACGATTCCAACCTGGAGCAACGCAAGGAGGAGATGACTCAGAAGTTGCTGCAGAGTCCAATTCTCAGGACGCCGGAAGGCCGCTACGAAGAGAAGTTCCGCCGTTCAGAAGGCTACGGCGGGTGACAGACAGAACGCGTTTCGGTAAACAGGTCCAACAGATTCATGTGCACCAGCAGCATGACCGGTGCTGTTCCACCTCGAAATGATACTCACTGCAACTTCGGTGCATGGCTTGGTTCGTCTCGTTTTCCGCCTTCACTCCCGGAAAGGTGCATTTTGTTAGATCGTCGTATGGGTGACTTCTGTCTCGATGGGAATGATGTAATAGGGTTGTCCATTGAAATACCGCAACTCCCATCCGTCCGGAAATGGGGAAGCGTGTGGAAAGCTCGGGTAGCTGACCGGTACTACAACCGGATTTCGTGGAATAGGTGAGACCGCAGGAGCCTTGGCCAGCGTGTTGGGAAAGTAAATCCACGCCAACGCCGCTCCGATCAGGATTCCCGACAAATGGCTGGACAAGAACAACAGTCGACGATTCATGGTTCATTCCTTTCAGGGGTAAAGCCCGGATAAAGGTTTCGCCAAATCGGTGCCCATCGCCGAATGTAATATTTCGCAGTACCTGTCTGTCGGCAAAAGTTTCGAGGGACCAACGTGTGCCTCTAACGATCAATTTCGCCCATTACCACGTCCAGCGAGCCAACCACCGATGGCACATCTGCCAATGGAACACCTTCACAGAGCAGGTCTGTGACAGAGAGGTTACAAAACGAGGAACTCTTGGCGCGGGCTCGCAGCGGCTCCGCGTTGCCATTACCAACGACGTAGAACCCCATTTGGCCTCGCGGACATTCTGTTTCAAGGTAGGCTTCGTCCTTTGGAAGTTTCGTATTCATCTTAAACGCGTCACGATGAGAACCTTCTGCCGCCAGATAGTTAGGAATCGCCTGTCGGATCAGACGAATAGCCTGAACGACCTCAAGCATTCGTACATAGAAACGGCACCAACTGTCACCCAGAACGACTTCCCTCGGCGCATCTTTGAATGGTGCCGATATGACGTCAAACTCGTAGTCTGTGTACATTCGCGTGTAGATAGACTCACCGTCTCTCCTGAGGTCAAGATCAACTCCGCTTCCACGTAGCACCGGGCCGCTACAGCCAAAACTGATTGCGTTGCCTGGATCGAGCACTCCAATACCAGCTGTGCGGCCGATGAAGATCGCGTTTCGAGTCAACAGCGTGTGATACTCGCTGATTCTGTCTTCGAGCCAGCTCAGAAATACTTCAATGACTTCCAGGAAAGGAAGGCGTTCGTGTGGTGTTCGTCCCGTAACTGCCGCCAGACCATCCGGGATCTCAATTTCTTCAGGTAAGTCGTGCGTCGCACCACCAACAGTCAGGTAGCTGTAAGTCAGACGCGCACCGCAAGCTTCCTCAAATAGATCGAGGATTATCTCCCGTTCACGAAATGCGTACAGAAACGGACTGAAGCTCCCCAAGTCGAGCCCATAGGTACCCATTCCGACGAGATGGCTGGCGATTCGTCCTAGCTCTGCAATGAGCACCCTCAGATGCATTGCCTTTTGATTTACCTCCATGCCAATGAGTTTTTCCACAGCCAGCGAAAAACCCAGGTTCATATTCATCCCAGCCAGATAGTCCATCCGGTCCGTATATGGCACCCACTGTGGCGTGGCAAGGTTTTCACCAATCTTCTCGGCACAGCGATGCAGGTAACCGATGTGCGGCGTGCATTCATGGACGATCTCTCCGTCGGTTCGCAAAAGCAGTCGGAGGACGCCGTGGGTGCTGGGATGCTGCGGGCCCATATTGACCAGCATCTCATCCGTTTGAACGTCAAACTCAACGACGCGAGGATCCTCGATTTGCATGCTCATAATTCATTTCCTGGTTACCGCTGCCAGAGAACGTATCTCACTAGAAGGCGGCGGTTTCATCCAATGCCTATCGGCCGCGAACTCCATGGTATTCCAGCGGGAAGTCGTAATCCTTGCGAAGTGCGTGACCTACCCAGTCTTCGGGGCAAAGGATTCTGCGGTGATTGGGATGACCATCGAATCGTATTCCAACGAGATCGTAAGCTTCTCGTTCGTGCCAGTTTGCGATGCCCCAGACAGCATGAACTGATGGACAAATCGGCAATTCACCCTCTTGGTTGTTATGCCAACGCGGTAGTGCAACTTTGAGTTTCAAGCGGTGTCTGAGCTCAATGCTGGAAAGCTGGTAAACCACCTCCAGATGTGGTTCATGATCGAATTTTTTCGCTTTCTTCGGATCGGGCTCAAGGTAATCGACGCCGCACAGGTCATTAAGATAGTCGAACTTCATTGATTCGTGGTCTCTAACAAACGTGGCAACTTCCACGATTGAGTCAGCGGCAACCTCTATCCACGGATCGATCGCTTTCTTAGGAGCTGATCCAACGGCGGATGCTCCAAACGTCTCAAGCAGAATCGAATGTATTTCATCGATGTTCATGTGCACAGGCTCATCAATTTCAGACTTTGTGTGGGAATCAGGCGGAGGTCGAAACGGGTGTGGTTCGGCTTGCAACGGGGGCCGTCTGATCGGATGCCTGACGCGATTTCTTGGTGACCGCTCGAATCCAGTCCAAATCACCGCGTTTCCAGACGTAAGCAAAGCCAACGAGCAGGACGGAGAAGAACACCAGAATATCAAAGAAGCCGGTCATTCCGAGTTGAATCGCCGCCTCGGACGAAATGATGTTTGTTGATCCCGCAGGTTCATTCAGGAGTCGATTACTCAGCTCCTGTCGAAACTCAGGATTAAGCCGAGCGTCCGCCAGTTGCATTGCGCTTCCATAAACAGCCGCCCACGGAAAGAAGAACGCAACTTCCACGTCGAAAATAATGAACAGCAGAGCAACAACGTAAAACCGCAGGTCGAATTGAACGTAACTGGAGCCGATTGCCGGCTCACCACATTCGTAGATCGAATCTTTCTCTGGCGTTGGTAGCCTGGGACGGACGAGCCGACCTGCGATCAGCGGCAGCATCAGCAGAAGTGCTGACCCGCCACCAAACAAAATGAGATGTCCAACCAGGTCTGTCATAGCTTTGTTTCCTCATTTGACGTCGATCTGTTCTCCGAATCGCTCATCAAACGCTCATGATTCGATCGAATACCTGTTGCAGGAGGTCGTTAACTGTCAGCTTCTCGGGAAAACACGCCGCCGTACCCATGGACACTTTCCAGCAGAGGTCGTCGCATCATCGGGTCGTCATCGCTGGAACGCCAAAACATGAACTCCGGCTCTTCCGGTTGCCAATTCAGGAAAACCGGCTTTTCATCCATAGAAGATCTGATTTCAACAAGGCCGCTGCTGCGGTCGACGACAGTCATACCGACCGTACTAAGCTCTTTCTCCAGGTCACCAAAACGCCGAAAGTCGTGGTCGACCGCCTGAAACATCTGCTCCAGTTCATCCGAATGAGGTGAGTCACCACCATTTTGTTCGTGGAGTTGCTGAATTTCCTGCAGGCGTTCCTGTCGCTGCTGTATGTCATCTGCCAGAACAACAATGTCGCGAACAATTGTTCGTACGTACGGAAGACGCTTGTTGGCATCAGCTGCAGTGTATGTAGAAGGCTGTGGCATCAGCGGAAGGACTTTTACGGGCAAGCTGGTCGGGACCGTCTGTGTCAGATTCTCAGGCTTCCTCTGCGAACACAAACGGACTTTCTTCGCCTTTCACCCAAACCGGCTCGTGCAGCACTTTGGACTCTGCAACAGCTGTTGGGTTAAGAGTCGCCCTGCTCCATGCAATTTCCAAAGGCAGCTTGGCATAGTCAACGATGCAGCCGTCACGACTGTAACAGCTGAGGTCGTGATTCGACCCCATGAAGATACAGTCGACCGGACATGGATCCACACACAGAGCACAGAACATGCACTTGGTGTAGTCGACAGCAAATCCATTCAGACGAAATCCCTTGCCGACGGGACTCTTCTCTTTTTCGATGTAGATGCAGTCCACGGGACACGCCTGAGCACACTTCTCACAGCCGATGCATGTCGTAAGATCGAACCGGTGAAATCCTCGGTAGCGAGGCTTCACTTTCAGAGGCACTTCCGGGTACTCGTAAATTTGAGTAAACGCTTTGCGGTTGTATGTCCTGCCCATCGTCTTCAGCGTGACGATCAGTCCGCGAAGGATCGTGGCGACAGCCATCCAGACGTTTCGAAACCAAGCCAGCATGAGTGCAATTCTCAGGGGCGGAAGATTGGGGTGGCGCCACAAAATGCAGTGAATTGTTTGACGAAACAACTGCAAATTCGGCGGGAAAATCGGGCGTCAGGATTATAGGTTGAGGGTGTATGTACGCAAGCGGCTGAGCTTTTCATCTCAGCAATGAGAAGCAGGAACAGCACCGAAGACAACGAACTTTCGAACGCTGCCAGGCGCCGACACTGGCTGGAGAAGTGAGCAGTTTCTGTGGTCTACTTCAGCAGGTATCTGTTGGCAATTGTGATGCCGGAAAGCATCGCACCCACGATCCCCAGAAATCCCTGGTCGGTACCACAAAGGTACAGGTTGTCGACCGGCGTCTGGCCGTTCACAAACTTGCTGGGGGCACCATACACGCAGCCGTTATCATGGCCTGTGAATCGACGAATGGTTCGTGGGGTGAACACATCCGTGTCCAGGACATGAGCTCTGAAATCCGGGACGTGCTTCATCGATGCTTCAATGATGCGGTCATTCCATTCCATCTTACGCTGCTGATACTCATCCTCAGGCAGTGAGATCCAGTAGTCGGGATCTGCCAATGCGGTGATCCGCACCCGTCCGTCCTCCATGGGCCGCGAGTAATCAAAGTTGTTTGGCGAACAGATAATTCCGCTGCGAAGGTCAACTGGTGCATCAGGGCGTTCGTAATGGAATTCGTCCGCGTCGTTGAAGAATACGATCGTCTCGTTGTGGCCGAGGTCGGCTGGTTCACGATCAAGGACAGAAATTGATTCCACAAACGAAATGTCTCCGGGAGTCGGACGTTCGACAGGCTGGCTCGGATCCACCATCCTCATCGTTTCTGCTGCTCCGGCCGAGGACAGGATGTTATTGGCTTCAATCTCCGTTCCATCGTCCAGGATGACAGAACTGGCCTGGCCATTTCTTTGCACGATTTCCTGAACGCCCGTTCGCAGCTTCAGGTGTCCACCAAGCGACTTGAAGTGCCGGACAAGCTGTTTCAGAATCCGGCGGATACCGTCAAAAGGTCGCCCAAATCCTTCGTAAAAAATACTCTTGAACATAATCACGAACTGATTGAAGTCCATGTCATGCGGAGTTGCACTGCCGTAGAACATCAGTGGACAGAACAGCATGTCAATCAGCATCGGATCGGTAATATGCTCGCTGAGCACCTCGCGGGCGGAAACCGATTCGCGATTCAGGTTCAGTGCATCGTGTTCATTGATGCGCTGGAGCAGGAGGCGGAAACCATCAATCTGCTTTGGAAACGCTTCCCCGATGTCATCCAGCAGGTAATTGAAATCGTTTGTGAAATTCAATACGCAGTGAGGAAAGGCGATTCTCGACTGCAGCTGAGGGCGCAAATCGAAATCTTCCCACTTCATCCGAAGCTGCCGTAGAAGCTTACTGAGTGGTCCTGCCTTGGTTCCAGGCTCCGCGTAGTTGGTGATAGCGTGCAGGCCAACGTCGTAGTTCCGCTGACGCAGGCGGTAGAACGAATTCAACCCACCAATCGTGGTGTGGCGCTCCAGAATGCATACGTTCTTTTCGAAGTACGCCAGTCGGACTCCCGCAGAAAGGCCCGACATCCCCGCACCGATGATAACTGTATCGTACTTCACCAGCTGACATCCTGATGTGAGATGAAACGAGGCCCGTCAGGAGTCTGTTGCCGTTCTGGTATCCGGCAGTGGCCGCCGGGAGGTAGTGAATCAGGAAAGAGTCAGCCAGCTACCGGCACATCTTTGAGCCTGGGTTCCAGGTACGTCACCGTACTGGCCATCGACGTAAGATGTTCGTAGTCGTCTTCCGGAATCTGAATTCGATACGCTTTTCGCAACTCCATCACGATATCAAGGAAGTCCATGCTGTCGAGTTCCATTTGTTCACGGAACGCAACCGTATCGTTCAGGCTGGACAGGTCTTCATCGGGAGCAATTCGCTCCAGAATGTCCAGAATGACCTGTCGGATCTCCTCACCCGTCATCAATCGATCCCCTGCAATCTGCATCTAATGTTGACACTGAATCCGCCGCATTCCGGCGATCTAGCCTTCGTATTTTTCGACAATCAACACGGAGTTGATACCCAGCATTCCGAAGGAATTATTCAGGATGCGCTGTACTTTCCCGAGGTCACGGGGCTTATTTGCCACCAGTTCCGTCAGTTGGCATCGTGGGTCGGGAGACTCAATATTGATTGTAGCGTGAGCAATCCCATCGTCAAACGATGGCAGATTTCCCAAAAGCTCCAAAGCGCCAGCAGCACCCATCGCGTGCCCGATGAAACTCTTGGTGTTGTTCACGGCGGTCCGGGTGTCACCAAAGACTGCCTTTAAGGCAGTCGCTTCTTCAATATCGCCCTGCTCCGTCGCTGTCGCGTGACTGCTCACGAGATCCACATCATGTGGAGTGATTCCCGCTCGCGAAAGTGCGAGGCGAATGCATTCCGCCTGTCTCTCAGAATTGGGCAGCACGAAATCGCTGGCGTCAGAGTTCATGGCGTGACCGATAATCTCGCCGTAGATCGTGGCTCCTCGCTTGAGAGCATCCGGGAGCCGTTCCAGCGTGCAGATTCCACCTCCCTCGGCGACTACGATGCCGTTCCGGGCGGTATCAAAAGGCCGGCTGGCCTGAGCGGGATCCTCGTGAGTTGCCAACGCGCCCTGACTCTGAAAGCTGGCGAAGATTCCGAAGGTGTGGATGCTCTCTGAGACACCTCCAGCGACTGCGACGTCAATCTCTTCCAGCCGCAGCATCTGCAGAGCCTGAATGAAGCCCGCATTCCCGGCCGCACAGGCTGCGCCGACGGTCAGGTGAGGCCCTGTGATCTTCAGATTGAGAGTCACCTCACCTGCCGGATTGTTGGCCACCGTCCGGGGATTGTGATGATGTGACCAGACTTTGGTGTCATAGTCGAACTGGGAGATCTCATAGATCTCATTCTCGGTTTCAACGTTACCGTGTTCAGTGATGCCCAGGTACACGCCAACACGGCTCTTGTCGACGTCGTCCCAGTCGAGTCCTGAATGGTTGATCGCTTCATTGGAACAGTAGACCGCAATGCTGCCGGCACGCGTCCCCCGGCGGACTTCCCTTCGCGTTTGATACCGCAGTTCGTCGAAATCGCAGACTCCGGCCAGAACGGGTGGCATGTAGCGCGTTTCATATTGCACAACCCCGGAGACTCCATCCAGCAGGTTTCGCCGGTACTCGGTGAGGCTGTTGCCGTTCGGAGCGGTCAGGCCGATGCCGGTAATGACGATTCGGTCGTTCAGTGCCACGAGATTGCCTTTGGAGCCAGAAGAAACGAGGGCTGAGCAGCGTACCGGTGGAATCTCCAGGTGGCAAGCTGGCGCGACTGGTTCGTGGTTTGATCAGGGCTTTCTGTTGAGAATCCGAGGGCAATGCCATCGTCTGCCGCGCGCTGTCCGCCGCCGCAGAATTCGGCAGATCCTGCGGCTTCCTGTGGCATCAGGCCAATTCGGGCAGTCCGGTCATGTCGATTAGCCAGGATCTGCTGCCTGTATGTGGAACAACGGCTTTGACGGTCATGCCGATCCTGCGGGAAGCTGAATCGAAGTGATAACCGTAGATTTGTCTTTGAGACGAGAGGTCTGACGATGCGCGCCACTTCGATGCGTACGTGTCAATTGTTCTTACTATTCACTGCCCTGACGTTGCCCGGGCGATCCGCCGTACGGGCGCAAGTGCTGGTTTCGGATCCTCCTGCGCGAGACATCTTCATGCGCAGTCGCTGGGAGTTCCTGCCTCCGATTCTGGAGACGGAAGAAAACATCTCGCTGTACAGTGGCTACGAGGCCAACGGCGGCCCTGGCCAGAAGTCTTATTCACGTTTCGGTGGTACTCAGCACATGTTTCTGCCGGACGGCGTGATCTCCTTCAACGCCGAGGGCATCGTTACAAATTACGGGCAGGGTGGAGCGACCGCTCTGCTCCATACACGTCAGCTCATTGGCGACTCTCTCTGGGGGGCGGGTGCTTCCTACATGGTGCAGGAATCCGTTGCTGACGAAATCTACGAGCAGGGGGCGGTCCACGTTGAGATCTTCCCGAGCGAATTCTGGTCCGTACGCGCAAACGCGTATGTACCGATCGGTACACACCGTCGAGAAATCTTCAACGGCGGTCCTGTCCCGCTGCCGGCAACCTTCGGCGGGAATAACATCGTTATTCCGACGTTGACAAATCGAACTCTTGAAGCCGCGATGGGCGGCGTCGATGTGGAACTCGCTCGCCAGATTAGCGACATGGCGCTCGAAGTTTTTGGTGGGTATTACAAACTTGATGCAGCCGCCGGTAAAGATGCTGAGGGCGGCAAACTCGGACTTCGTGGTTACGTGACGCGTCGATTGAGCGGCCATTTTACGGTTTCCAACGACGGCCGATTTGGCACGATGGCTTACGGTGGCGTGACGTGGGCCCTTGGAGGAGCCGCCGGATTGGCACCGCAAAACATGCGCGACAAGCTGCTGATCCCGGTGGAACGCAACCACCAGATCATTATCACTCAGACAGACGAAGTGATCCCTGGCACCATCATCGCGACAAATATGGGAGCCCCCATCACGGTGACTCATGTGCGCAATGGAGCCGGCGGGACGAATTCAGGTACGTTTGAGAACCCGTTCAACACGAACATGCTGCCTGGCACACAGGGAACGGATATCGTCTACCTGCACGGAGGTGCTGCTCCTTACGTCAACGGTTATACACTTGCACCGGGGCAACGATTCCTCGGAGAAGGATTCGGTAATCAACATCTCGTTGATACAGATCAGTTCGGTCCGATTGTTCTCGGGGCAGGATCCGGTTCCTTTGCTCGCTCTGCCATTCAGGGGCCACTTGTTGCGGCGAACAGTACCGAGATTTCGAATGTTCTTCTGGAGCCTGTTGGGACTGGTCTGAGCCTGCCTAATCTGGCGGGAATGGTGAATGTCAATCGGTCAGTGATCGACGGCGGTGTCAATGGCGGGGCAGTCGGCATCGACGTCATGGCTGGAAGTGGCGACTTTTCGTTCGCGGATGTCACTGTTCGCGATACGACGTTGGCCGGTCTTCGCATCACAGGTGGCTCGTCGAACGTTACGTTTGGCACCCCGCAGCCAATAGCACCAGCAGTTCCTGACTTTCTGCCGAGCACAATCAGTCAGTCTGGAATGGGAAGCGCCGTCAGCGTTGCGGGTGGCCATATGGGAACCTTGCAGCTGATCGCCGGAAATATGATTACTGCGACCAACGGCACAGGCCTGCAGTTTGACAATGCAGACGGGACTTATAGCTTTGACGGAGATGTCACGCTCAACGGAGGTGATGCTGGGATTGACATCATCGGAGGCAGTGACGGTACCTTCACGTTTGCCAATACGGACATCACAGACCCAGCCGGACCCGCCATTCAAATCGGCTCCACCGGAGTTGCCGGCAGCGGCGGATCTGCTGATGTCACACTTGCTTCCATGAGCAGCGTTGCTCAGTCCAATGGCACGTCGACGATTGTTGTCCTGGGTAATCATACGGGCACGTTGACTCACGATGGTCCGATTACGGCGACCAATGGTGACGGATTCCAGTTCGGCGAAGTAGCCACCGGTGCAGATGGAACTTACGACTTCAATGGTCCAGTGACGTTGAATGGCGGTGATGCAGGAATCGACATCCTCGGAAGCAGCGCGGGTACGTTCACGTTTGCAGCAACGGATATCACCAGCCCGACAGGTTCGGCGTTCAACATCGATGGGATGGGCGGGCCTTCCACGGCAACTGTCAACTACGTAAGTGGAACGATCCTGCAGACGAACAACGTGGCCACAGTCAGCGTACTTGACCACGACACAGGTACCGTAACGGTCAGCGCAGATGTCATTGGTACAGACGGCACCGGTCTGCAGTTCACGAATGCGGACGGGACGTACAACTTTGATGGTGCGATGATGCTTGACGGGGCCTTGAGTGTCGGTGATCTCGGCATCGACATCGTTGGTGACAGTGACGGCGTCTTCTCGTTCCGTCGGCCGATGATTGTCAATCTCTTCGGCGGACCCGCCATCAATATCGATGGTGGCGGCGCCGGGCAGCTGGCTCAGACGACGATTGACGGAGGAACGATCACAACAACCGGCGGGACCGGGCTCAATATCGACAACACAGGTCTGACGACCGTGTTGCAGCCAACGGATATTACATCGACAGCCGCACGTGCCGTTAATATCAACCAATCTCAGGTGGACATTCTGTTGCGGAATGTGATTTCCGATGGCAGCCCAACGGAAGGGATCGACATCGACGGTGCCCTTGCTGGGAGTTCCTTCACCATCAATGGGTTGGCGAGGGTTCTCAATTCCGGAACAAATGGTATCGACATTGCTGACTCAGAAGGAACGTTCTCATTCGCCAACACCGACATTGATGTCACCGGTGGAGACGGGGTTCGACTGGATAACAACATCGGAGTCACGTCCGTCAGTTTCAACGGCGGAGCGGTTGATGGAACAGCCACCGATGGATTCTTTGTCCAGAACACCAATGACGTGACGATCAACAATATTCTGTTCGGGCTGGCCGCCCCAATCGGCCAGGATGCCATTGACTATCGCAGTACTGATGGAATCGACCGTGCGGTGACGATTACCAACAATCTTTCCTTTAGCACGGCGGACATCGTTGGCCGCGGTATCGTAATCGACCAGCAAAATGCCGGAAGTGTGAACGCTGTTGTGACGGGCAATCTGCTGGATTCCAGCGGTCAGACTTTCGTGACAACCGACGGCGGAATGGCGGGGAATGTGATTCTGCAGCTGGACGAGAATGCCTGGACGACAGCAGCCGGCACCTTTGCCAGTGATGTCACCGGATCAGGCCTAAACTCAACGATTGTGACTTCATTCGACGAAAACTCGTCTTTCGGCGGTGGCATGTTGTTTGACCGAGTGACCTTCGATGCCACTGGAGCACTACTGGCAGGATTTCAGGCGCAGGGTGTCGGCACGACGACGATCATTGCGGGTGGAGATGGGTTGAGCTTCCTCAATCCAACAGGCGATTTGAGCATTGGCGAGGTGGCAATCACAAACTTCGGCGGGACCGGGCTCGAAGTGGACACCAAGGGTTTGGGTACCACCTTCAATCTTCAAATTGGCAACGGAGTGGCTCTGCCGACCGGTTCGATCAACACCACCGGTGGAAATGCGCTGTTCCTCGATCCGCTGACGGGTAATATCAACATCGCGACAGTGACAAGCTCCGGCAGCGTCGTTGGCGGCGCATCCGCTGCAGACTCGAGCAGCACAGGTGATGGAATCTTCATCGATCAGTTTACTGCGACAGGAGGCCCATCTGCGACAGCTCTTCGTATCACAACGCTTGAAGTTGATAACACTGCCGGGTTTGGAGCGAGGATTCTGAACTCGCAGGGGCAGTTCGATCTTGGAACAATCGATCTTGATGAGATTGCCTTGGACGGTATCAGTCTGGTCGACAATAACGACGTGAACACCAGAGTCTCGATTGATGGCGGCATCATTCACGATGTTGCAGGCGACGGAATTAACAGCACGAATACGGCTTTGACCGTTAGCAATGTCTCACTTGGAAACATCATCGTGGATCCAATGATGATGGTAGACGATATTCCTGAACGAATTCTTCAGGATGGCATCGACATTCTGCAAACCGACGGTGTAAACAGAACCTACTTTATTACCAACACGTCGTCGATGCTCTTCGCCGATCCGATGACCATGCAGGATGAGCCGCTGATTCTCGGGCGAGCGGTCAACATCGAGACGACGGCCGCAACAACAGGCACGTTGACGGCTCAGGTGACAGGAAACAACCTGCAGTCCGGTCAAACTGCACTTCGAGTACAGACGGGCATGAATATGAATGCCAACATCCTGTCCGTGAATGCGTCCAACAACACCTTCCAAACGACCGGAATGATGGTCCCGGCGGTACCCACCATCGATATGCTTGGGTTCGCACTGGGTATGAATCAAAACAGCCTCAGAATCACCAATTTCGGGGACAATACTGTGACCGGCAATGGCGTTGGCGGCGGAGTTCGGATCGAACGTGCCACATTCCAAAATGCCAGCGACGGTATCACATCGATCGGTGATACAACCAATCGTGTCATCGGTGATGGGCTGGCTTTGATTGACGTTTCAGGTACTCTGACATTTGAGACACTGAACATTGCGAATCAGGATGGTGTCGGTCTACTTGCCACCACCAAGGGGCCGCCGGCGACAACGTTCACGCTTAACGTAACCGGTGACCCGATGACCGGCATGGGGGGCGGGACAATTGATACCACTGGCGGACCAGCAATGTTCCTCGATCCGCTGAACGTAAATATGATGCTCGACTCGGTGAGCTCTGCTGGCAGTGTTGTGGGACCGGGCCTGAGTAACGGCGATGGTATTGCCCTGCAGGACGTCACTGGGAACCTGCGAATCACCAGCCTGCAGGTATCTGATGCAGCGATGGAAGGACTTCACCTTTCTCAGAGTGCCGGGGTTGGGACACTTGACCTGACGCTGGATACGATCAGCATCAGCAATACAGGTTCTCACGGAATCCTGGTTGATGACACCATGGGATCGAACGCGACAACTGTTCTGATTGGTATGGCCGCGATGGACGGCACAATCACGGACGGATCGATTTCCAACACAGCTGGTGATGGGATCAACATCAACAATGTGGATGGAATAGGCTCGCAGTTTATTCTCAACTTCACCACATTCACTGGCATCGGTGGCACGACTGGTACCATCACAAACAGCCGGCTTGCGGGAGACACCAACATCGATGCCCTGTTTAACCCAGGGCCTGTCGATCCTCTCAGTGTCGGGGCAATTCTGTTTAATGGTGGAGTTGATCTCCTGCAGTAGTCAACAGCCAATGGATTGGGTTTTGCGGCATTCTCTGGGCGAAGGTTCACACCCGCGTGAGTTTCGTCACGCGGCCACTTCCAACCCATTCGGCCACGAAGATATCTCCGTCTGCCGAAAAGCAGGCGTCGTGCGGATGGATAAATTCACCGTCTGTCCACTTCTCCGGATTCCTGCGCAGGTCACTTTCTTCGTCCAGCTTCGGTCGACCGGCATCAAGGCGCGCAACGACCTGATTGGCTTCATCCAGCAGAGTCACTTTGCCGAACAATTCGGGCACCAGCATCAGGTCCTCTCGAACATCAATGTTTGCCGGCATTTCGAAACCTGAGATGGTGCCCTTGTAGACGCCTTCCGTTGTGAACGTCTGCAGCGTGTGATGGGCTCGGTCAGTCACGACCAGCTGAGGCTCATTGCCTCGTTCATCCAGCCAGAGCCCGTGGGCCGTATCAAACGTCCCCTGCCCTTCTCCCGGGCCTCCAAAGCAACTCAACCAGTTGGCGTCTTTGTCGTATCGATGAATCCGGTAAGAACCGTAGCCATCGGCCAGCCAGAAGCCGCCGTCATCGGCAAAGGCGAAATTCGTCGGAGCAAACCGATCGCGTGCCCGCTTCTTCGTTCGGTCTTTGTCTTCACCAGCCAGATAAACACCAGATTCCATGGGAGCGTTCCGTTCCCAGACAACCTCACCACTGAGTGTCAGTTTGGCGATCGTTTTGATGTGCTGATAACCGGCGACATAGATGAACTCATCTGTGCCTTCCTGTCGAAGTTCAATCCCGTGGCCACCACCATAATACTGCTCGCCGAATGCTCGAATGAACCTTCCTTCGTTGTCAAAGACAAAGATCGTGGGGTGATCCGTGAGATCTCCATGTCCCATATGGATAACGTACAGGTTTCCGGCGCTATCGACCGACACACCGTGTGTCGTTTGCCATGTGTAGTTGTCCGGCAGCTGCGGCCACGCATGGTTCACTCGAAACCGATACTCACCTTCCCCAATGATGACTTCATCACTCGTACGACTGGCCGTGACGACTTGTGGAGCTCCGACCAAAGCAGCCGCTCCGGCAATTCCGGCACAGACAAAATCGCGTCGCGAATGACCTGACTGCTCGTTCATGAATTCACCAGACTCGGGCAAGGTGTTACTGAACACTGAATCACTGAAAACAGAACACTTAGACCCGCGTCAGTTTTGACACACGGCCGGTGCCGACCCACTCGGCGACAAAGATATTCCCGTCCGCATCGAAACACGCGTCGTGGGGATGGACGAACTGGCCATCGAGCCATTGATCCGGTTTGCCGCGCAGCCCCTCAACTTCGCTAAGGCGATCGATTGCAGTGCCCAGCTGAGCGACCACTTCGTTCTTTTCGTTCAGCAGACTCACTTGCGCTTTCAGTTCCGGAACCAACATGAGATTCCGCCAGGTGTCGATGTTCGCCGGAAGTCCGAATCCTTTCAGTGTCTGCTTGTATTCTCCTTCCGGAGTGAACGTCTGCAGAGTTCCGTGCGCTCGGTCTGTCACCACGATTTCCGGATCCCGACCTTCCCGCTGATCGAACCACAGCCCGTGAGCGGTCTTGAAAGTGCCCTTCCCTTCGCCCGGACCTCCAAAGCAACTGACCCAGTTGGCATCTTTGTCGTAGCGATGAATGCGATACGAACCGTAGCCGTCTGCCAGCCAGAAACCGCCATCGTTCGCAAAGGCGAAGTTGGTCGGCATGAAGCGATCCTGTCCCCAGATCTTCTTCCGATCAGTATCTTCGTTTGCAGCGTATACTCCGGATTCCATCGGAGCGTACTTCTCCCAGACCGTTTCACCGGCAAGCGTTAGTTTGGAGAACATTTTGACCTGCTGGTAGCCGGTCACATACAGAAACTCTTCGCCGCCTTCCTTCCGAACTTCCAGTCCGTGCCCTCCTCCCTGAAACTGACTGCCGAAGGCGCGGATGAATCTGCCTTCACTGTCGAAGGCGAAAATGGACGGGTGGTCAGGCTGATCCGCTTTACCCTCATGGATGACATAGACGTTGGCGTTACTGTCGACCGCAACATTGTGCGTTGTCTGCCAGGTATACTTCTCGGGAAGCTGAGGCCACGCATGTTCAACGCGATATTTGTACTCCCCTTGTCCAACAATCACTTCGTCGCTGGTCCGGCGAGCGGTCACCACAGTTGGAAGAGCAGTCAACGCGGTGGCGGCTGCAGCGGTTCCAAGAAACTGACGGCGCGATGTGACGTTTGTGGGCTCTGACATGACTTCCCCCTCGTTGCTGGACTGTCACTGGAAACTGACCGTGATTCGAATACCACAGTGATCTGCAACTACTGAAGTTAAACGACGGTCGCGCAGGCTGCAAACACAGACTGAAGATTCAGCCGCTCAGACTGTTCAAATGAGTCCAAGTATACAATCCAGTATCGTGATTGTCTGACCATAGAAACTTGAGTGCATAGTTCCCGGTGAGTGACACATCTTTGAGTTGAATGTCTTCAGGGACGCTTGCCGGGTCGAGGATCTGTTTGCCGGTGAACTCGTCGATACAGGCAGCACACCGACAGCTTTGTCGGAGCAAACGAAACGGAAGACGTGATGTTTCGTCTTCGTTCCAGACGATTTCCAGGACGGCCTCGTCCTTGTGGACACGGATATTCTGAGGAGTTTTCATTGCTGGAGTGTTTCCTGGCTACGCTCCGAATTCAAGCCGCAAAGGACTCCTGAAGCAGTTCTACGTATTCATCCAGTGAGTCAGTGATTTCCTCGAACTCCACCAGCTGATGATCGAAGAACAGGACGCCTGGATATTCACCGGCAAGATCGATTGCGTAGTAGTCGCCTTCTCCGTTTTCACCAATCGCCAGAACCTGATCGGGCCAGAAAAATTCATGGCCGTCCGGATGCGGTATTGATGAGGACCGAACCTCCTGATTGATGTCCAGCACGTCAGTCGGGTCACTCAGCAATTCGACTGTGTTCACCCGTCCTTCCGCTTCCGAACCATCGTCGGCACGCTGGATATTCATCAACTGTGACGGAAAGTTACTCACCAGTTCGACGTAGTCCGGTCGGATGTCGAATCCGGTCAGAGTCTGAAGTTCATGGAGTGTGTTTGGCATGACGGAGTTGTATAGTAATTCGCTGACGACTCAGGAAGCATCGAAGCAGACCTTTGGTCGATATGACATTCAACTCTCGCAAACGAAACCCCATGTCCATGTCAGAAATCAGAATCGGCTTTGTTGTTCTCGCCGCGCTGCGAATGACTGCCACGATTGCTGCTGATGACGCCGTCCGTTTCCAACGGATTCAACTCACCGATCGCTACTACTGCGATGGAGTTGCCGCTGGCGATATTGACAGCGATGGTCACGTGGACATTGTTGCGGGGCCATTCTGGTATGCTGGACCGGATTTCAAGAACGCTCATGAGTTCTACGAACCAGTGCCCCTGCCACCGGAGGAAAGTCCCAGCAACAGCATGTTTTCGTTTGTTCATGATTTCAACGCCGATGGTCGCCCGGACATCCTTGTGCTGGGGCGAGTCCACAAGCACGCGGCCATGTGGTACGAAAACCCTGGCAGCAGGGACCAGTTGTGGGAACCACATTTAGCCTTCGAACGCGTTCGAGGCGAATCACCGGCTTTCGTCGATCTGGATGGCGATGGAGTTCCTCAATTGATTGCTCACTGGGACGGACGCTGGGGAACAATTGAGCCCCATCCGGACAATCCGACGGAACCGTGGACATTTCTGCCTGTCGGTGAAGATGAAGACTGGCCTCAGTTCTACCACGGGGAAGGAGCCGGCGATGTCAACGGCGATGGCCGCCTGGACCTCGTCATCAACGATGGCTGGTACGAACAGCCCTCTGCTGCGGCTGATTCCTGGACGTTTCGTCGCGGAAAGTTCTCGCTCCGTCGAGGGGGAGCGCAAATGTTTGTTGACGACATTGATGGCGATGGCGATCAGGATGTGATCTCAGCCCTGCACGGTCACGAATGGGGGCTGGCATGGTTCGAACAGCTCACGGATACCGCTGCTCGCGATGACGAGGATGACCGCCATGTCGGTGATCGTTGGTTTCGCGAACACCTCATCATGGACGACCGCAGTCGCGAAGCTGAATTCGGAGCTGCGTTTTCTCAGGTCCATGCTTTGGAATACGCTGACATCGACGGTGACGGCCACCGGGACATCATCACCGGCAAACGCATGTGGGCTCACGGCCCCACCGGTGATGTGGAACCGAATGCCGACCCGGTCATCTACTGGTTTCAGTTCACTCAGGACGACAACGGTAAGATTCGATTCGTACCGCATCTGGTTGACCGACGATCAGGAGTCGGAACACAGATTGCAACGATTGATGTGAATGCTGATGGCCGCTGCGACATCCTCACCGCGTCGAAGCTCGGTACGTTTGTATTCCTGAATCAGCAATGATGATTCCCCGCCACGCCAACTCGCGAATACGCCGGCGTGATACTACGATTCATCATGGACATAAGTGGGAACTCGGACCTACCTCGCGATTGTTAGGTGCAGTGTTGTTACGTTTGTTCTCGAGGGAACGGACGCCTTTTGCAGATGCCGTCCTGCCAGAGTCCGTCGCGGAGGCGAAACAAGACCTGAGGATATTGTCGTGACAACGTTCTACTTGATTCAGGAGTCGTGTGAGTGCCCAAGGCCTCCAAAATTTGAAGACGCGGAAGCTCGGCAATGCGGGTCAAAGAACTTGCACTCAAGTTGCACCTGTTGACGTTCAGGACTGAAATGTCGCAACACTTCAAGAGTTTATCAATTGCCCCATCGGGAAGCGGGATTGACTGCAACCCCAGTGATTGAACGGCCTCCGGCAACCCACTGCAAGCAATTGCATCGCCCGTGATTGCAGTATTGCCAATTGACAGGTCTGTGAGACGCTGAAAACTACAAATCGTGGTGAGGCTGGCGTTGGTCAGCTTCGTTGACCCTGCGATCAAATAATCAAGGTCAGCCCACCCTGCGAGTTGCGAAATGTGGTCATCGCTAAGCTCAGTGTTGAGCGCCCAAATACCGAACGCGTGACTGACAGTTGCACCCGAGCCGTTCAGGACTTTGGTCAACCGCTCGATTCGTTGAGCTTCGTTCATAAAGACATCAGTTTGCTATTCGAGCGAATCCGTACACTCCGCGGGACGGCATTTTGCTCTCACTGATCACCTTCGTCAATCGGCCCCCACAGGACGAAGGTTCATCCCACACAGCAGTGGATCTTTTTCTCGTTCTCAAGCACTGACTGGGAACACCTGTCTCCAAAGCTCTGCTTGGAGTGCTGCAGGACCAACTTCTTGTACAGCGGACTGACGTCGCGCTGCTCGCCTGTCAGTGCGTGCGAAAACTCGGGAGACGACCGATAGCCAAGCCAAACAAGGTGGAGCCGGACGCCGAGTGCTTATGGGCCGCTACTCGCATGGACTTGCTGAATTCGTTGTCAGGCGGCTTGAAGTGACGGCTGCGACGGGCGGACGATGGCGGCGATCGGTAAACCGGCGAGGAACCAGCCGACGATGGCATCGACAATGAAGGCTCCGGCGAAGTCAGCCGGGTAATGCATCCAGTTGTAGAAGGCGACGTGTGATGTCAGTGCCAGAAAGATTCCGAATGCCGACACGAATCCGACTCGTCGCCAGTAACCTGCGCAGCAGCTTCCCGTGCAGCTCAACAATAACGAGACGATGAAGGTCGCCGCCAGGTCCGTGGCAAATCCAATTGCCATCGTGGATGGTGGCATCGGTTCGAAGCCGGACCTGTTGTAGAAGATACTGACCACCGGACCGGCCTTGTGACGTTTTGCGAAGTCGGAATCCGGGTCCATCATTTCTTCGTCACTGGCAAACGGCAGCGCTTAGAGTCCGGTCTGAAGGTCCTGTGCCACAAGTGCATCAATCACCGCATCTTCGTTCGGCAGTTGATGAACAGTGGGGCCATGCAGTGGAATCAGCATCCATGCCAGCATTTGCCAGACGTAGTACGCAATCGCTCCAAGAATTGCTGCAGGGATGATTCGCGCCATTGAGTTGCTCCTGGTTCAGAATTGGTCCGCCGTCGCCTTCGTCAGTCTTGATTTGTTCGGAGAAAATCGCTCAGCCCCGGCAGATCATCGGTATTGATGAGATCCGCCTGAGCCGCGTTGAGTTCCTTCCACACAGCTGGCACGTCGGGTGACGCCCAGAAACGGATGCGACGGCCTTCTTCGTGCGTTTGGCTCACCAGTCGATGGAGTTTCCTGCGTTGCTTCTTCGGAAATTTGCCATCCCCTCGCCACTTGAAATGAAGACGCCAGTTGTCGCTGATGAGCGGCATCAGATGCACGGGGCGATCACTTCCGATGTCGGACACTCGACCATCCACACCTGCATAGCGAGGCGATGTTGCTGCAATGAGGTCCCACGCTCGATCACCGCTCACGATGGCGTTGGCCGGTCCCGGGTGGAACCGGCCATCCTCGACACGCGAAAAGACTTCCGCATAGCTCGCGAGCAGCTTGTTCAGCTCCACCCAGGCTTCCTCTCCGCTGTTCTTGATGTCGATCAGCAGCGTCAATTCCGGTCCGTCCTTGTAAACACGGCCGCCGTTGTCATTAATCTGTTGCCGCAGCGGATCCAGGTACAGCGTTCTCAACGTGCGTTCCGGCGAGAGTTCGCGTTTTGTGTGAGCGACCAGCAGTTCGCCATCCACAAGAAAGATGTCGGCTTCCACACTGCAGAATCCGTGGTCCAGCGCATCCAGTAACGGCCGTTCGTGCAGGTAGTCGTTGTGAGCATGAGCGCGTATCAGAGGTTTCTCTGCAGCATGAACGAAAGATGTAACAGCGACGGCTATTGCTGCAACGGGAACGAAAAGGAACAAGCATCGGCGAAGCATATTGAACAGCTCTGATTCGGTTGATCCGGTGAGTCATCTTACTGGGATTCACTGTGTTCGATGTCGGCCCAGTAAGTATCAAAATCGAAGTCAGGGCTGTTGTCGGCGTCGTGACAGCCGTAGCAGATCTTCCTGCCCTGCTCGAGTGTGATTGAAACCTCCTCGCGAGCCAGATCGATCTCGCCTTCTTCGATCAGCTCGACGTGTCGGCTTGCAGGGCCGTGACAGTTCTCGCACTGATTGCCGGCCAGACGTTCGTGAAGTGAAATATCGTCGCCTTCTGCAAATTCTTCGTTCAGGAATCCACTGCGGTAGCGGATGTATTCCTGCGGATCCCACCCGGTCACATGGCAACTCAAACACTCCGGATCAAACATACGCGGCACACCGTTAAGTCGTTCAAAGCCAGTTCGTTTGTGAACGGGGTCCAGGCTTTCATATGCATGAGCATGATGGCTGTTGGCCCAGACTTCGTATGACTCCTCATGGCAGTCTTTGCATGTATCGACTCCGACAAATGTGGCTCCGCTCGGATGAGCGATTTCGCCGTCAGTCAGTACAATCTGCTCGTCACGCAGTCGTTGCTGATAGTCGGCCATGCGGTCAACCATGGACTGCGTGTCGTTGAATTCACTTCGTTCCAGAGGGACACACTGATAGCGGTACGGTCGCTCGACATCATCGTACAGACCGAGAACTCCCGCATACTTGCCTTTGTGACCGACCTGCAGGACCAGCGTCTTTCCGATTGTTTCCAGAGGCGCTCCTGGGTCCGGGTCACCGAATCCCTGTGACAGAACAATCACATCGAACTGAGGGAAGGTCGTGGCGAGTTTTCGTGATTCGTCCGGATGGCTGTGTGACAGAAGAATTCGGAAGTCAACCAGTTCTTCGTCAAGCTGCTGCAGCACCTTTTCGAGTGCCGGTTCGGGATCGGTCCATGTGACGTCTGAGTTTGCGCCTTCGGGCAGCGCCTTGAGTTTTGTCGTCTTACTCATGACGCTGGTGATGCCGATCCGTCGCTTGCCGGTGTCAACGATTCGAAACGGCAATGGAGTCCCGAGTTCCGGGCTGCCAAAAAAAACGAGATTGGCACTCAGCAGGCTGAGTGTGTTTCCGTCTTCGTCCGGAAGGTCCTGTGAAATCAGGAATTCCGGCTGAAGTCGAAGTTCTTCGATGCCAACGCCGAGTGCTACATAGTTCAACGAGAGCAGTGCTTTAAGAGACGTTTCGAACTTCAACTGGGATTGCCGAACGGATCGTCGAGCCAGTCCACCGAGGTCAATTCCGCGAACATCCCAGTTCGCCTGTTGAAGTCTGGAGACAAGATCAGCGCGCCGCGCCATCCCCCCCATTTGGTTGGCAGTACATCCACACGGTTCAAAGTAGCCGTGTTGCTCTCCCGTGATGATGAGTGCTGCCTGAGGAGTCGGCCACTGATCCCAGATCGGTACGACGTCTGGTTCTGAGGAGCCGGTCGGACCGTTCTCAGGTGGCAGGTTGGTCTGTTCGGATTCCTCTGGCTGGCTCTCAACCGGCCGAGGTTGTACCGTAAGTCGTGATGCCAACAGAGCCAGAACTCCGATCAGCAGCAGACCGATCACCATCAAAGTCACACCTCGCACGTGAGCCATCCTTTACTCTCTGAATCGGGGCAGGATGAACATGGCTTCCTTCACTGGAGTTCGAGGAAGTGCATCATCCGGGTCCATCATTGCATGGCAGCAACACTTGCCACCAGTCAAGCTTAGCTGCAAATTCCGAATGGTAACACCCCACACGTCCTAGCAGATGACCTGTCTAGAACGCAGAGTAGACGAGCTTCAGGAGGATTTCTGGTTCGGTTGTATGGTTCGTCAGACAGCGAATCGTCGCAGGAGAGTCCTTTCGTTTTTCTTCTCTAAGACCACCCTGCGGAACTTTCACGGTAACCTTGTAGCGTGCAATAGTCCCCGCAGGTTTTCCAATTGGTTCCAAATTTAACTTAAGTGACTTCGGTGACGATTCGACCTCCAGAATCTCTAATTCTTCAGGAAACACCTCGGTGTTGACCAGCAGCATGAAGTCTCCCGTTCTGCCTCTCGAAACCGGAAACTGTCCGAGATTCAGAGTCCGGGTATTCGGATTAAAGCTTGTGCCTCTCATGGGCACGAACCGTATATCACCCTGGCGTTGTGCAACCACGGGGATTTCAAGGAGCTCATCGACCTCAGCGACAGTTACTTTCAGAGTGTCATCCAGCCGGCCAACCGGGAAGTCCGGTCGCACAGTCACGCGAATCTTCCAGCCACTTTGAGCATCCATTTCTCCAAGTTGTGAATCAGTCATCTTTTCGTAGTCGACTGACACCGATTCACTCGTGTTTGTGACGTTTGTGATCGTGAGTTCCGGCAGGAATCGGGAGATGACGATACCTTGAAAGCTGATCGGATCATCACCAGGAACATCGCCTGCGTCCCAGAAGCCTTCCGGCTGCGTTACCAATGTTGCATCGACGGTGCCTCCCACGTTGAATCGAATACTTGGGCGCAGCGGATCGTTCGTATGGACCAGACCGCCATGTTGAAAGCTTGTTGTTTCGTCCTTTCCGTGCCATTCAACTTTGAGTGTGGCTGATTCTCCAGGAGGCACTTCAGAAGGACTCACCTCAAACTGCGTACACTTACACGTTGGTTTTCCGGCGACGAGTTTGAGCGGAGCTTCGCCTTTGTTCAGGATCCTGAACTCATGCTGCATATGGGTTCCCACACGCATTTGGCCAAATTGAAAGTCAGTCTCCGGGGCCTCGATTTTTGGGTGAGGGCCCGTCTTCGAAGGTACTGGCTTATCAGTGATCTCGTTCGTTTTTTCGTTCGCTGAGGAACTGTTCGCCTGCCCCGCAGCAAGCCAGTCCGGCAGGTCTGAAGCAGTGGATGGTTCTGAGTTACATCCCGCAGAAGCCCAGAATCCCGGCAGGATCAGAAGCAAGAAGACCATACGGCGAAGCTGGAGGCGTGAATTCTTAAAGCCGATCATTCTTCGGTACCATCGATTATACGATAAGCAAGTTGCAGGTCAGTTTCCGTCAGGTACTGGTCACTATGTTGCCACTCTCGATTGACCGCTTCAATCGCTAAGGCCTGTTCGGCAGCTGACACAGCTTTTCCAGGTGATCCTAATTCGTCTTCGCAGGCAGCAAGTTCCATCTGCAGGCTGGCGCTGGTCGGGTGCCATGATACGGCCTGACGCAGGTCAGCAACGCAGGACTTTGCATACCATTCGTCTCCTGTAATCTGAAACAAGCCATGTCGGATATGTCCGCGTGTCAGTCGGCTCTTCAGCTGCCTCCGATCAGCCTGAATCCACTGGTTGCAAGCCGCTTCGATGGCCTCAACCTGTTGGTCAGATATTGCCTCCTGATTGCTTCTGATGCCAGCGTCGGGGTTCAGTAAATCGTACGCTGTCGCTGTTACAATTTGTTGGCGCACCATCGGATTCAGGGGATCCGCCTGAGCCGCCTGATTGAATGCGTCGAGTGCTCCTGAGACGTCATTTAAGTACATCCGTTGTTGCCCAAGTGCCTGGTAGATGCCAGAAGATCTTACAGGAATGACACCAAAAAACAGGACTGCTGCTGCCATGCCAGTCGCGACCAGGCCTCCGGCGACGATAACCGGTGTGTGTGGACGTCGATTGCTGAGAGTTCCAGCCAGATGTGGCGGACTGGCAGCACACGCCAAAACGACCAGTAAGATCCCCGTGATTGAGATGTGCAGGCCGCCTGCTCCCAGCAGGTGGACCAACAACGTGACAGCGGCAGCAGCGGGGGCATGTGGAGCCCACGGAAGCCGATTGATGACGATCATGCTGCCAGCCGCTATTCCGATGGCCAGAGCCAGCATCCCATCTTCCGATGTCAGTGTGGCGCCCGACATCCATCGCCAACCAAAATGGACGATGAGACACCCAATGAGTCCCGGGATCACCGATGCTGTTTGAGAATTGGGCTGGGCCGAAGCTGATTCGCACCGGATGTAGCTTCTCACGATGCCGACAACGAAGAACAGCAGGCCAGCCAATCCAATGATCCCGGCGAAGCACCACGCATCGAGGACGATATTGTGTGGGTCAAGAATCGATTCGCTGGATTCCACCACCTTGTGGCGCAGATACAGCTGCCTGAAGTTACCAGGCCCGGCACCGAAGAACCAGGATTCTGCAATCACTCCAGCTGCACCTATCCAGTAAAACAGCCGAAACTGAAACGATCGAGGGGCTTCCAGAAACACCTGACGATCGATCGCTCCTGTCAGCATACAGACGAACAACAACGCCAGTATCAGACTCACTATCACGAAAGACCGTTTAACAGAACGTGGCACGACGGACCGATTGTCACCTTTTCCCGTGCGACACAATGAGATCAGCAGAACTCCGCTTCCAGCGCCGACCCACGCCGTTCGACTCTTGGTAAGAATCAAACACCAGCCCACGACTGCCGCGAGCAAGAGTGGCAGGATCAAACTCCAGAGTGTTTGACCTGTAGATTGCCAACCTGCGTAGACTCGCGAGAGCAGCAGGACGAGTGACACCGCGAGAATGCCTGCGAAAGTGTTGGCCAGGGCAAAAGTCGCGAATGGCTCTGTGCTGTTGAGTAATCGGTTCTCGTACAGCTGTCGCGCTGGGCCTTCCATTGGGATGTCGTTTGTGAGGAACTCCTGACGGATTCGCACGGCATTCATTGAACCGCTGGCGCTGTCCAGAATTTGACGTTTCTCGCGGTAGGACCGGGCTTCTTCAGCGTACACTACCTGACTCTTCCACATGCCGAACACGGCCAGGCCGACTCCAAGGCCGGCAACAAGTGTGACGACGAGATGACGATGCGCGGGGCTAACAAAGATCCGGCGGCAAAGGAATGCGCAGGCACCGATTGCAGTCCATTCAAAGGCCAGATTCAAAGCGGCTCGACGGTCACCGGAAATCCAGAACACGTGATACGTTGAAAGCCAGATGCCTGCCAGCAGCACCAACAGACCGATATTGACCAGCCATCGAGCTGACTGCCACGGTAACTTGCCTGTCCACCGCAGGTCCTCCGTCGCACAAACGGGTGCCGCGTGCAGATTCCAAAAGCAGGTGACTGATGCTGCGGCAAGCCAGAGGAATGACAAGTGCAGGCCGTCTCCCTGCATAGCGGCTTCGGAGGGCCAAAGAAACATGCACGTCAGGAGTGCCACCAGAACGGACAAGTATGCCGATGACAGACTGGTTTCGATTGGCTTTACCGGTTTGTTTCGCTGACCTGATGTCACTCTGTGCGCGTGTCGACTCATAGGTGCTCAGAAGGATTGGCAACGGTCTGATCGACAGACCTGAGCTCTGTTTCCGTGTCGTCAATCGGACGGTTGGGTTCTGTCTGAAGTGATTCAATCGTTGTCTTCTGTCGGACACTGGATCGCCGTCCTACTGTTTCCAGAATGGCCACGACCGACAACACGCACAGGATCAGTGCAACGACGAGCATCGCGCCGGTCCAGTCAGGCACCTTATAAAGCAGCAATCCACCTAAACCAGTCATCAGTGTTGCCAGGTGAATGGTCATCACGGCATGAGCCGGTTTGAATCCAATGTCGACAAGTCGATGTGAGAAATGACTCTTGTCACCGTGAAACGGACTGCGCCCATGCCTCAGTCGGATCAGAATGACTGTACAGAAATCATAAAGCGGCACCGCAAGAACACACAAAGGAGCCAGAATCACGTGCCGGCTTCCATTGTCCTGATAGAAGGTTCCGGACACGCTCAGTGTTGCCAGAAGGAACCCGATGAGATTGCTTCCACAGTCGCCCATGAAGATGGATGCAGGTGGACGATTCCAGACCAGAAAACCACCCAGTGATCCTGCTGTAATCAACAAACCGAAAGCGACCACCCAGTGGGGGGTCGGTACCAGCGTGAGCAAGATCCCGGCGAAAAGGAGGCTGGCAATCAGTCCGATGCCAGCTGCCAAAGCATCCATGTTGTCCAGAAAGTTCATGGCGTTTGTCAGAACGACAATCCAAAGGACCGTGATGCCAAAGCCAATCCACGGTTGTGAAACAAAAACGGTGGCCCGGACCCCCATCGCTGTCACGCCACAGGCAACACCCAGTTGTGTGATCAGTCGAATCTGCCAGGGAAGATTCCAGCGGTCGTCAGCGAGACCAATCAGGAAAAGTACCGCGCCACCCGCAAGGATCGCCACCACCTGACTCAGTTGAATCTGGTCTTCCTGCAGAGAAGCCTTCATTGATTCGAGTCCCACCAGCGTCTGCGACATTGTTGTTGGCAGCAACAGGACCATCAGGATCGGAACAATGATCCCAAAAGCCACTGCTATGCCACCTCCCATCGGAGTCGGGTTGCTGTGGACTTTTCGATGACCAGGTTGGTCAACCAGCCCCAGAGTTGGTGCGTATGCACGTATGACTGGCACGCAGACGAGGCAGGGGACAAACGCAGCAAGAAGACTGGCTGCGAGAAAGATAAGTAATTGCATGTTGGCCGGGCAGTAGCAGGACAGCCCGGCGAGAGTAACAAGCAGCCGGACGAACACTTCAGTGTCCCCTAACGTACGATTCCTGGCTTGTTCTTGACGGATGGAATCAATTTATCAGCCCTCGATTCCCTGACCCGCCTCCTGGAGTGTTGGAAAGAAATGCAACTAGAATGGGTACTAATGTTCACTAATTCGTGGGAATTTTGACGATTGTGCGGGCGGTAGTTGTAGATTTGGGATCCGACACTGAGTCTGTTGTCGCTCCACAGTTTGGTTGTAAAGTGTTTTCCAGATTGTAGTTGTGAATAATCATCTACTCCGGTGTGTGTTTGGCGCAACACTTGCCTTGGTCTGTAATCACAACGAACACGATTCGGGATCAGAACGAACTCAAGACGAAAGGCACCTGTCATGCGAAGTTCCGTCACTCCGAAAACTATTCGCCGACTTCTGGCGGCAGACGGCTACCTCCATCTGGAACTCCCAGGCCAGGCCGTTGCGGAGCTAAACAAGATCGACAACGCTGGTGCCCTGGAGGGTCCTCGTCAGTTGCTGCTGGGAATTTCACTCAAACGAGCCGGTGATGCGGCAGCAGCCACAACTCATCTGGAAGCAGCTGCTCGTCTGATGCCAGGCTCTGTCCGGAACTTTGCCTGGAGCGAACTCGCTGAGTGCTACCGTGAGTCCGGGAGTGACGAACTGGCAGATTTCGCCGAATCGCTCGGTGGCAAAAAGTCGTACGAATTGCGAATTGCCCTGCCGTTTGGCGAGATCTCCGTTGAATCAACGAATGCAACTCATGAAATCGCTTAAGTTTATACCGAACCGGCGACGGGAACGAATCTGAAAACGGTTGGCTGCCCAGAGTGCTGTGATGTCCTGCTCTGGCATATGCGGCCAGTGGAATTGCTCGTCTTCGTCTATCCTCTGAACAGTCTGGCAGACATAATCTGCCCGCCGCTGGCCATCTCGGTCGGCGAAGCTGCTGTTCCATCAGGGAAGACTGGATCGGGCCTTATGATCAGGATGTCGTGGCGCACAGGCGCCTGTCTATTCGCAGCCATCACGATGGTTGTCTCCGCCGGTTGCCGAAATCACCAGCACGCTCGCATTCTGTCTCAGACCGACGAAGACATGGTCGGCAGCCATGAAGCGGGTGCCGAAACATGGAAGCCGCTGATTGAAGAGTCAGTTGCCAAACTGCTGGCTCGATCGTTTGATCGCGTCGAGACAGTCTCCTACACCCGGCCCGATGGTATCCCCGTTCGCACCGTCTGTTTTGTCGGCGTCGAAAATCGTAGTTCCGAACCGCTGGGAGATTTTCGGGAACAGATCTATGAACACATAGATTCGCTCATCGGAACCGCTCCCAATTTCCGCATGATTAGTCGTCGGTACGTCGAAGGCGCGATGAAAGAGATTCGATGTCGTCCGGATGAACTCGTTGTTGACGAAAAACAGCGACAACTCCAAATGGTCCTGGAACGGGAAGATCAGGTGTTCGACTATTTGTTGTTTGCAAGCGTGACTTCGGGGACTACCGAGGTGAATGGCGACTATCAGCGCAATTACCAACTGATTCTGGAACTCCTGGATATCCATTCGGGTGTGTCCTTGAAGGAGTCTGCCCTCCTCCGCAAAGGATACCACCAGTCCTACCTCGGTAAGATCAAGCATCAGGTCACGGGCAATCGATAGTGATTGCCAGTTGTATCAGAGCGAGTGGCTGGATGCAGAGACTCAGTTCGCGTCGTTCCTCAGTTGCTGCAGTCGTTTTGAGACCACTGCTTGCGCTCATCGCTCTGCTGTGGTTCAATGGCTGCCGTACGTTTCACGATTCTCAGCAACAACTGCACTCCCTGTATGACACAGGTCGGCCTCATGCGGCTCTGAAGCTCATTGACGACCTGAGAAGCGAGCGACGAGCAGAACACCACATCCTGGCCGTGGATCAGGCCGTGCTGAAGCTGATGGTCGGACAGACTGAGGATGTCGTACGCGAGCTGGAGACTCTGAAACGCGACCTCGACTACGTGAGCCAACAGGATGCTTCAGAACAGATTCTCGCAGGACTCAAGGATGACACCGCCATCACCTGGTCCGGGCGAACGTTTGAACGACGAATGGTGGATAATTTGCAGTTGCTGTCAGGCATCATCCTGAACGACAGTGATACCTTTGCCCTGGCGACGCGAAGTATGGCTGAGATCCACAGGGAGCAGCGGCAGGGGGAAGACAGGACTCCTGTGACGCCCATTGAAGACGTTGTCGAGGAGAATTTCAGCGGCTCGGAAGGTTCCATTGGGACCACTCCGTCGGTAAACCGGTTCACCGCCTATCTTGCGGCAGCCGTTCATTCCGAGCGGATGCAGGACTCTGATTTGACCGATCGCCTGATACAGCAGGCGGGCTATCCGAGCACTCAGGCTGGTTCCAATACCAGCGACATTCAGCAACTTGGTACTCGGACTTCGAAAGGTTCGGGCACTCTGCAGGTTATTACGTTTTCAGGACGAGTGACCTCATGGGAACCGGAAAAAGTTATGCCCACGAGTGCGGCATTGCTGATTGCCGATCGCGTGCTAAGCGCTGTTGGCGATCACACGCTGCCGGCGACGGTCTCAGCAGTGCGGATTGCTCGACCGATTCAGCCGCATGCAGACTCGCTGTTACGAACACAAGTGATCGCAGGACCGAGCAATGAGGCCAAAAGTCAGGTTTTGGTTGATGTCAATGCAAATGCATGGGAATCCTACAAGGCTGATCGAGATGAGCAGATCGCACGAGCGGTTGTCAGACGAGTTCTCAAAAAGGGAGCTGTCTACACTTTGAAGAATTCGATGAATGTCGAGAAGGAATCCGGGACCGACTTTCTCCTGAACCTTGCGGGCGGACTTTGGGAGTCCTTTGAGAAAGCAGACCTACGACACTGTGAACTCCTGCCGGCTGCCATTGAACTGGCTCAGTTGGAACTGCCTGCGGGAGACCATCAAATCACACTGCAGGTTGTGCCATGCAACGGAACGCAGGAGGCCTTTGGTCGCGAGCAGTTACAGGTCCCAATCACGATCGAGGACGGTCGAAACACCTTTATCGTTTGTTTTCGGCCTCGTGAGAAGCTCGTTGGGATTCAGAACAACTGATCCCCTTGCTCCACAGCGCTCAGAAAGAGCCTGCTGAGAACATGTCAGCAGGCTCAATGATTCATGGGTCATCAACGCTCATTTAGTTGATGATTCCTCGGACCCGAAGTCGTAGCGGCTCAGTTCGGCCAGCAATCCGAATCACAAGTTCGTCTTCGAATTTGCCTGGATCCTGTGGAGCACTGAACTGAATCGGGATGACGTGGACAATCTTTTCACCCTCAGGAATGCGAGCTTCAAAGCAGTCTGCCATTCCGTTGCAGTTGACGCTTTCAACAGTAAACGGCTTCTTGCCTTTCACGACGAGTTTCTGAGGAACCTTGCCGCCGGCACGAACGGATGGGAAGTTGACGATCGATGGGGTCACCGTGATGTCAGGAACAACGACGCCTTCCACCATGAGTGGGACATAGGGATTGCTCTTGTCGTTGGTTACAATCGTAATCAGGTCACGGATACGGCCTGGTTTGGCGTCGGCATCCAACTGAACCGCCAGCTGATAGTTCATTCGTCCGGCTGAACGATTCTTGGGGGGCGTCAGGCGAGCGGACAGATCAGTATTACCAATCTTCACATCGACGATGTCCCAGTCGGTTCGTCCGGCGTATCGGATTTCCACGTTTGCCGTGGTACCTTCTCCGTGATCGACGTTCCCCAGACGAATCATGCCGGGGTCAAATACAACGTCGCTTCGGATGTAGGCGCTGATCGGGATGCGGATTTCTGCGTATCGCGGACGGTCAAACCGAATAATGAGGTTGGAATCCTTCTTCTGCCGAAACTTGTGCGTGTTCATTTTGACCTGCACCGAACCGGTTTCGCCAGGTTCAATCGTCCTGGTAGCGGTGGTTCCGGCTGAACATCCGCACGTTGTACTCACGCTCGAAATGTGGACAGGTTGGTTGTAGATGTTCCGAATGACTACATCTTTGCGGGCTTCTGAGCCCGTGGCGATGACGCCAAAGTCGACCTTTTTCGTTTCGATCATCTTTCTCGCCCAATCGTTTGCGGACGCCGATGACACCAAAACAGCCGATAACGCTAAGCTGCCCAGAATTCCCAGTTTCATGATCCCTACCTGTCCCAATAAGTGACACTGTTTCGTGGTTTATGAGACCTCCCGTCTTCATGCCGCCTGCAGAAATAAAAATAATTGCCACTCCTCCCGCGTCAGCAGCACCGGGAATCAGTGGGAATCCGGAGTGGTAATGTACCTCCGTCCTGCAGAACCGTCCCCAAGCAGGATCGACGGGCCAGACGACTTACGTTAGGCGCAATGCGCCGAACTGTCAATCTGCAGATTCATCGCACCAAACATCCGGAATGGCAGGAAACGCCGGAAAATCCAGCATTCTGCGATCGTTTGGCTTAGGCAAGGTTGCCGGTCACCGTTGGACGGGGCTGGCCTGGTCCAACATTCTACAGATGGCTGTGGTGGGAAGCCCGGACTGAGGAGGGCTTGAGGCACGAAGCGGCAACAGAAACACCCGCATCGGACGGACGCGGGTGTCGTGCCTGATTGGCAGCGATGTGCTGAGGATATCAGCATTCTGAGGGAGTCTGAGTCAGCGTGACAGCTTCACGTGTCGCCGCTTCAGCCGACGCGCTTTTGCGCTGGCTGGACGGCGACCGTGGTTTGCTTTGTTCAGTTTTCTATTGGTTTTCGCCATTCTGGGGACCTCTGACGTCAGGCTGTTTCGTTTCAGGCAACAGAGGATATCGCTCGCACTGCAGCGTTGAAAGTCCGCAACTCACTGGATCCGGCTTTTCACCCGGAGTTTTCCTGATTCTGGTGGCCGTTTGACAGGAAATTGTCGCCAAACTGACATGTACTCGACTCAATCCGGCCCAAGACAGTTTGCTCGTGGGATCATCACAGAAGTCCGGTTTCCTGCTTCAGGCCCGTCATCAGGTTCAGATTCTGCACGGCTACTCCACTCGCTCCCTTGATGAGATTGTCAGTGGCTGAAAAGACGACGAGTTGATCGCGATTCATGCGAACACTGATATCGCAGAAATTGGTGTGTGCGACGTGCTTCGTTGCCGGAATATGGTCGACCACGCGGACAAATGGCTGCGACGAATAATAGTCGCGGCAGGTCTGTAGCAGTTCGTCAACGGATACTCTTGATTTCAGACGTGGGTACATCGAACACAGGATACCTCGATCCATCGGCATCAAATGAGGGTTAAACGCGACACTAACGTCGGCTCCGGCGACGGTGCTCAGGACCTGCTCAATCTCTGGTGTGTGGCGATGATTTCCAATGCCATATGCGGTCACAGACTCATTGCATTCTGAATACAGTGTCCCCAGCTTAGGCGACCGCCCTGCTCCGCTGACACCACTTTTTGCGTCAATAATAATTCCATCGGGTTCGATCAGCTCGCTGGCGAGAAGTGGAGCCAAACCGAGGATCGAGGTACTGGTGTAACATCCCGGGTTTGCCACCAGGTCTGCATCCGGGATCCTGTCCTCAAACAGTTCGGGCAAGCCGTACACCGTGTTGTTCAGGCGAGTGGGGTCAGTATGAACGTATCCATACCACTGTTCATAGACGCCTGGATCGTTGAGTCGGTAGTCGGCGCTCAGGTCCACAACGCGACATCCGTTGTTGAGCAACTGAGGCACCGCTTCCATGCTGGCTGTGTGCGGCAGTGCGCAGAATGCCAGTTCAGCTCGCTCTCCGACCTCATCCCAAGTCAGGTTTTCGCAGGGCAGATCAATCAACCCAGTCAGTGACGGGTGAATCTCTGAGATGTGTGGGTTCCCGGTCTGCCGCGTCGTTAGCGCGACGACGTCCGCCTGAGGGTGCCGGGACAGGATTTTCAGGAGTTCCAGTGCGGTGTAGCCGGTGGCTCCCAGAACAGCGATTCTGGTCATAAGGGACGGTTCGTTGTGCGAGTTGGTAGCGGCAGAGACGTCGGCATCATTCTATGGCTGGTGGAATTCGTCGCAATAGTCCAGATTTCGCGCTGGAAATGTGTTTTGGGAATGGTTTTGTAACGAATCTACCCGCTCACTTTTCAATGCTGGCGTGCTTAGCAAGAATGGTCGACCTTCTTCAGACACCAGGGATGGACTGAGGTTCCAGCGATTCCCACATGCCACATTGACCTCTGTCACGTGGCTAAAGTCGTGATCTGGCGCGAGGTCGGCTGGAATTCAAATAGGAACGGACTCCCTCACAGTAACCACTCACGTGATTCTGAGGCTCAAAGTCCCACTATGTCGAATGTCGCAACGCTTGCATCTGATGCACTGACAGCCGGAAACGGTATTCTCCGGCTCGCTCCTACCTGGGTTCCTCGCTCATTTCTGCAGCCCGGCCGACGTCTCAAGCTGCATCCAGACGATTACTATGCCCTGGGAATGAACCGGGGCGGCATCGACGAACGGTGGTTCGGTTCCACGACGGAGGCTGCCAACGATAACCGGAATGAAGATGAAGGTCTGTCATACTGTGTTCACAACGGAGAACGATTCCTGTTGCGAGACGTTGTGGCAGAGCTGAAAGATCAAATCATTGGTTCGCACATCTGGGATACCTTCAGCAAGTGGCCGGTGTATTCCAAGTTCTTCGATAACATGGGCCCGATTCCTCATCACATGCACCAGAACGCCGAACAGGCGGCTCTGGTCGGGCAGGAGGGGAAGCCGGAAAGCTATTATTTTCCTCCTCAGATGAACCAGATCGGAAATAACTTTCCATACACCTTTATGGGTCTGGAACCAGGGACAACCAAACAGGATGTCATCGATTGTCTGGATCGCTGGGATGACTGCGAAAACGGCCTGTTGGATCTGTCCAAAGCCTATCGGCTCAAGCCCGGAACGGGGTGGCTGATTCCCCCGTGTGTGCTGCATGCTCCTGGTTCACTGGTGACATATGAGCCACAGTGGGGCAGCGATGTTTTCGCAATGTACCAAAACCTCGTGGAAGGTCGTGAAGTGCCGCGTGCCTTGCTGACCAAGGACTTCCCGCCGGATCATCATGACGACAATGCTTACCTTGTTGATGCTCTCGACTGGGACAAGAATGTCGATCCCGACTTCAAGGCGAATAACTATCTGGAGCCTATCGTAAGTGAAGAAGGTGACGGTTGGTGTGACAAGTGGGTCGTCTATGGCCGTGTCGATGACAAGCAGTTGTTCACTGCAAAGGAACTCACTCTGCAACCGGGAGCCAAATGCACTGTCAGCGATCCGGGAGCGTACTGCTGGATCACGGTACAGGGCATGGGCAAAATCGGCGAAATGCACCTGCAGTCACCCGTGATGATTCGCTTTGGTGAAATGACAGAAGACGAAGTCTTCGTCGTGGCCAGTCGAGCTGCTGACGGTGTGACATTCGAAAACACGGGAACCGAGCCATTGGTTGGGCTGCGATACTTCGGACCTGATGCACAACCGAATGCTCCGGAACAGGGAGCGTGGAGAGCTTAGGTTCCGGCTCCGAATCCATTGCATACAGTCCCATCCAGGTAGAACAAGAGGAAGAAAAATGTCGCAGTTGAAACTTCACAACGCCATGTGGCCAGGACTTGTCGGTAAAGGTGATGGTGAAGGAGAAGAACCTCCCATCAGTCTGGAGCGGATGCTTGAACTGACAGCTAATGCCAGCGTCAACGGGCAGACGTTTGATGGGATTGACTACTTTCTGTTTCTTCCTCATACAGATCCAACGGCCAGTGACGATGATTTGCGGAAGATCGCGGACCTGATCTCAGCACACGGTTTCAATGTGGGGTCGCTGGTGGCTCCCATCTGGCCGGGTACGGTGGGTGATTCAGCGATGGGCAACAAAGAACAGACGGACAAGTTTCTGGAAGCCGTCCGACTGGCCTGCCGAATCGCGAAGGTCTTCAACGAACATGGTGTTCGCCAATATGGCTGTATCCGCATTGATTCGGCCGAGTTCGGAGTCGAAACCTGGCGTCAGGATCCGAAGGCCAACACGTCAAAGATTGCGGCGACCTTCAAAGAAGCCGCGAAGATTGCGGCCGACCATGGCGAACGGCTGGCTGCCGAAGGTGAAATCTGCTGGGCCGGGATGCACAGCTGGAAGGATATGCTCGATCTGCTGGAAGAAGTGGGAATGCCGGATTCCCTCGGGTTCCAGGCAGACCTGGCTCACACTTACCTGTACCTGCTGGGTTACAACGCTCCCGAACACGCCTTGGTGAAGGCGGATCACGCCGAGGAAGAGTTCTACGCGGCGTACAAGACCATGACAGACAAGCTGCGCCCGTGGACAATCGATTTCCACGTAGCCCAGAACGACGGGGAAGTTCATGGAGCAGGCTCGCACGACAAGACCGGTAAGCATTGTCCGGCCGATGACCCAAACGGCAAACTCGATATTACTAAGTGTGCGCAGTATTGGCTGGAAGGTGCAGAAGATCGGGGCATCAAACACATCTGTTGGGATGGTTGTATGTTCCCCAACAAGATGCTTGAAGATCAGCAAACCTGGAACACGATCCTCGACGCCATGATCAAGGTCCGAGACGCGCACGCGGTGGTATGACTTGGGTATCAGCTACACAGATCCAACGATTCATAGGTACTAACAAAGGGCATTGGCGGAATGACCACGCAAAAACCTGTCAACATCGGGCTCGTCGGTTATGGCTTCATGGGGCGGACTCATACCAACGGATACAAACGAGCGAACGATTTTTTCCCGGACCTGACTCATCGTCCCGTGCTCAAGGCTGTGTGCGGGCGCAGTGAAGACAAGGTCAAAGCGTTTGCCGATCAGTGGCAGTATGAATCGACCGAAACCGACTGGCGGGAACTCATTAAGCGTGATGACATTGATGCGATTGATATCTGCACGCCGAATAACTCACATGCAGAAATCGCAATTGCGGCCGCTGAAGCCGGCAAGATGATTCTGTGCGAGAAGCCTCTGGCGTTGAACCCCGCCGAAGGTGAGAAGATGGTTGAGGCTGTGGAGCAAGCCGGAGTACCGAATACCGTTTGGTACAACTATCGTCGAGTTCCAGCCGTCACGCTGGCAAAGCAGCTCATTGATGAAGGACGATTGGGACGCATCTTCCACTATCGAGCCAACTTTCTGCAGGACTGGACGATCGCCGAAGACCTTCCACAGGGCGGCGAAGCGCTGTGGCGACTGGATGTGGACGCGGCTGGTTCAGGAGTAACCGGAGACCTGCTGGCTCACTGCATCGACACGGCCATCTGGCTGAATGGTTCCGTGACCGATGTGACTGCGATGACGGAAACCTTCGTCAAGGAACGCATGCACAATTTGACGGGTAAGGTAGAACCTGTTGGCATTGATGATGCGTGCGCATTCCTGTGTCACTTCGAAAACGGTTCGCTGGGGCTGTTTGAATCGACTCGGTACGCACGAGGTCACAAGGCGTTGTATACGCTCGAAATCAATGGTGAGAACGCATCCATTCGATGGGATCTGCACGATCTGCATCGTCTGGAATACTTTGATCACGGCGATGATTCACTGGTGCGCGGATGGCGTTCGGTTCACATCACCGACGGCGATATGCCTTACATGGACAAATGGTGGGTGCCGGGCCTCCAGATTGGCTACGAACACACATTTGTGCATCAGGTGGCTGACTTCCTGAAGAGCCTGGAAACCGGCGAGCCCTGTAATCCAACGTTCCGCGATGCTCAGGAGACTCAAAAGGTCTGCGATGCGGTCCTGGAGAGTGCCAAATCAAAGCAGTGGACGAACGTCTGATCTGTTCGTTACAATTTGCGAAGTTCTGATGAACATCCGGCGGTTGAGATTAAATCAGTCTCAACCGCCGTTGGCATTTGCAAACTCCAGTCTTCGGCGACCGTCATTCAAATGACTGTTGCACCACTCAATTCCAATCGAACCAGAGTGACACTATGGACCAACATCCAATATCCCGTGCTGGCTATGAAAAGATTCGAGAGGAAATCCGTGAGCTGGAAGAAGAACAGCTACCGGCAGTCACAGAACGCATCAAACTGGCGCGTGACGAAGGGGATTTGAAGGAAAATGCAGAATACCACGCTGCCCGCGAACAGCAGGGGTATATCCAGGCCAAGATCAGTCAGCTCAAAACGAAACTGGCCGGTTGCCGGATCGTTGAGAAGTCCGACATGCCGAAAGGCGTCGTTGCGTTCGGTTCGCTGGTGACCGTCAAAGACCTGTCCGACGGAATGGAAGAACAGTACGAACTCGTCGGTCCTGGTGAAGAAGACTATGACGGTGACATCATGAAGATCCTCACGTCCAGTCCGATCGCTCAGGCGATGCTTGGCAAGAAGGTCGGCGACGAATTCGAAACGGAAGTCCCGGTCGGGATACTCAAGTTCGAAATCACAGAAATCAGTGACGCGGAAGAATAGTCGCCTGTCGTCACCACGCGTGCAGATCGTCAGTCCCGCAGGTTCTGGTAGATCTGTGCCAGGATGTCTTCGACGGATTTGAATTTCTTCTTCGAATCCCGCACCATGTCAATTCGGCTGCGAGCATCCTGTGGCGAATGTCCCACACTGATGAGTGCTTCGTAAGCTTCCATAAACATGTCTCTGTCGCCTGCGTCCGGAAGATCGGCGGCAACCATCAGAGCAAACTTGGCCATTTTTCTTCGCAGTTTGGCCACGATGCGTTCTGCCACAGCGGGGCCAACACCGGGAAGTGTGCTGAGCTGTTTGATATCGCGTTCTTCAATCGCTTCGGCGACTTCGCGGACCGGACGAATCATCGCTCGAAGCGCTTTGCGTACCCCAACTCCATCAACTGAACAGAAGAGTTCGAAGAACTCCTTCTCGGCGTCGCTCGCAAAGCCCACCATACGGGGCACCAGACGCCCCTGCTGAGGATTCCCTTCAAGGTACTCAATTGTTCGAAGACTGATCTCTTCGTTGAGTTTTGATTGCAGCTGGCGGCGGACGAGATCGGGTAGAAGCACCTCGTGGTCCATACCTCCGATGCGAAGTGTGGCACAGACATCGTTGAGGCCAACGAGGGTTCCCGTGATGCGGGTAATCAAGACTGTTATCTCACTGAAAAGACTGGTGAGGAATGTCAGGCGGCAAATCGCACGGAATGATACAGACACAATGCAACGGCGGAAGCGTCTGCAACATCATTGGGCTCCGGAATGGCATTCAGCCGTAATTCGGCCTTCACGGCGTGCTGAATTTGTTCCTTGGGGGCACGTCCACTTCCCGTTAGCAGCCGTTTGATCTGAGTCGGCGAATAATGGACAACTGACAGAGAGGCGTCTGCCAGAGTCATCAGCAGTGCGCCTCGAAGATGAGCCAGCTGGAGAGCTGTTTTGAGATTTTGTCCGTGGGAGAAGATCTGTTCCATTGCAACAACGTCTGGAGACAGTTCGTCAATTACTTCACGAATTCCGGTTGCGATTTCGTGGACACGATGCTGGAGCGATTCTTTCGGACGCGAGCGGATGATGCCGCCTTCGACAAGTGACGGCCCACCGGCATGACGTTCCAGCAGAGCATATCCCGTTCGATTCAGACCGGGATCAATCCCGAGATACCGTGACTGCTGTGTGACGTGCTGGTTTGAAGTATCGGCGAAAGACATTCCATCGTCCGTTGGAACAAACAGATCCTGCTCTACGTTTCCATCTTCGGCGATTGTTGAGACAACAGCACAACTACATCGGCTGCAATTGCTTCTCCACGACCAATCGGTCCGACCGCCTCGCCTGACTTGGCTTTGACGTTCAGCAAAGATTCGCTCACTTGAAGCAGTTCTGCAAGTCGCTTTCGGATGGGGGGCTTCCAATCCGAGAGACGAGGCTGTTCCGCTGAGATTGTGCAGTCGAGGTTTACAATTTGCCATTTGCCATTGATAGCGGATTCCAACACGTGCCGCAGGAGTTCCCCGGAATCAGCATCCTTCCAGCGGCTATCCGTGTTTGGAAACCACTCGCCAATGTCGCCCTGCCCAGTGGCTCCAAGGAGTGCGTCGATGACGGCATGCAGCAGCACATCAGCATCACTGTGGCCATCCAGGCCAAAGGGAGCGGTGATGTCAACGCCGCCAAGGATTAGCGGTCGTCCTTCCACCGTGCGATGGACATCGTGTCCTTCACCTATTCGATAAACCGGCAGATTCTGCATCTCGTGGATCAGCTTTTCGGAGAACTGACGATGGGCCCGGCTGTTAAACCCTCCTACTGAAGGATTGTTCACCGTTCAATCGTGTCTGCCGTTGACCAGGCAGACAGATGGCTTATAGCCTCCGACCGCATTTCGCGGAACTGGAGCCATCGCGGCAGCTATTTGACTGACGTGCGGCCCATCCTGTCACAACTGTCGAAGTTCGTCCATGCGTTTTCGCTGTCATCTTGTTGTTTTGCTGCTTGCAACCGTTGGGAATGGCTGTGCGCTCTTCCAGATGGATCTGGCGAACGAACCAAAAGAACAATCGCGCGAAGTTCGAAAAGTGGCCAGACGAACATCGGACAGGGATTTCCCTGTCAAACGGGTCGTTCGTATGACTTCCAATCTCATTGTTCAGCCGGCGCGTGAAAAGCGTGTGCGGGAGCAGGTCTGGAATGAGATGTGCGAGATTGTGTTTCGCGAACCGCAGGTCCGCCGGAGGCTGAACGAGAATGGCGTTCGGGTTGGTGTTGCCGCTCCACCCTGCCCTCTGGCTTTGACCCGCCTGGTGAGTGCGTCGCAACACGACCCGCGACGTAAAACGGATACGGATCAGAACCAACTGTATTTTTCAGCGTCCGGCGGTGGAGCGGCGACTTCGATCGTCGTTCCTGAAGAAGGAGAGTCGCTGGTTGAAGTGCGTCGAGGAACAGCGGCAGAGATCCCCCCTGAAGTGACTCTCCCCGGATTATCAGGTGTGGAGCCCGCAGAACAGATACGATGTATGCTGCGGGTGCAGTCTGTCGAGTATGGTGATGACTGGGCGCTCCTCCGTTTTCTGCCGGAACTGCATTTCGGGCGAGAGTCGATGCGACTCACAGTAACGGCTGGTGACGATCAACTCAGGATGCGTCAGAGGATCATTCCGTTGTTCGAGCAGCAGTTTGAGTTGCGGCTTCATCCGGATGATTCTGTCATCGTGGGATACAATGAGCAGGATGACTGGACTGTCGGTAAGTTCTTCTTCCAATCCACCAGCGTAACGTCTCCCAGACAGCACCTGTTGGTGTTGCGGTTGTCTGAGATTGAAACGATCGAAGGGCGACCCTCACTGCAGGTGCATCGTGGCAAGTACTGAGCGGCATTGCATTAGGTCGATTGTGTTCCGCTGCTGAAGGTCCTTGTGAGTCGATCTGATATTTCCTGCCGGGCTCGAAAGATGCGGCTCCGGACGGTGCCGACCGGTATGTCCAGGATGGATGCAATTTCATCGTAAGGCAGGCCATCCATTTCTCGCAGGATAAGTGGACGCCGGAACTCCTCAGCAATCTCCTGCAAAGCCTGTTGCACAAGTCGGACTCGTTCCTCGGTCATCAGCGCATGGTCCGGTGCAATGTTTGGGTCCTGGTCTTCGACGGTATGGCCTCCATCCTGAATTCGATCCAGAGACATAGCATCGACTCGTTGTTTACGCCGCGATGTTCGAGCCGCATTCAGCGCGATTCGATAGAGCCACGAGTAGAATGCGGAATCTCGACGGAAACCGGAAAGGTTCTTCCAGGCGGACACGAATGCCTGCTGAGCGGCTTCCAGTGCGTCTTCTCGAGATCCCAGCGTATGTTCCAGACTGCGGACCAGCCGTTCCTGATATCGCCGCACGATCTCATCGAAGGCTGACGCGGAGCCAGCGAGGGTCGCATCGATCAAATCGTTGTCTGCACGTTCTGACACGGTAACTCAGGGACCACGGAGAGAGAAAGAAGCAGGATGAGACGAGGATATCATCTGCGACGCTCAACTTTCTACCGTGTGTCAACCGGTTTGAACGGCTCTTGCGTTTGCGGGATCCTGCTTCTTTGACAACCAGACAAGCAAGGTGACGCCACTGATGAACAGGCCGATGCTGATCAGCTGGGAGATCGTCAGTGTGGTCCCAAGCTGTCCCTGTTCGTCGTTACGGATCCATTCCAGAATGAAGCGGTTAATGGGATACAGAGTGAACATCAACCCGAGAACAAATCCTTCAAACGGGCGTCGTCGGAATGCCCAGACGAGGGTCGCGGCGAGAAGAAATCCAAGCAGCGAACTGTAGATCTGCGTCGGATGCAGCGGCGTGGTGAATGGCGCGCCTTCCGGAATAATGTTGGCCTGCCGTTGAGCCTGATAGGTCAGGCTGTCAGGTGGAAACTGGACAGCCCATGGCCATGTGCAGGCTCCGCCATAGCAGCAGCCATAAAGGAAACATCCAATGCGACCGAAACCAACTCCAAGCAGCAGCGAAGGTGCCACGACATCACCCAATTGCAGCACTCGAATCTGTCGGCTGCGACAGAACAGATATCCGCCGATGGCGCCACCGATCACGGAACCATAGAAGACCAGTCCACCGTCTGAAACGGCGAAGAGTCTGAACACGTATTCAATGCCCTGAGCGTCGTGGAAAATTCGATCGGAATACTGAACGACATAAAACAGCCTTGCTCCGATCAGACCCGGAACCAGAAGCCAGATCATCAGATCCCAGATGACACCGGGATCCATCCCGACACGCTTCGCATGATAGGCTGCCAGCAGAGTTCCAGTGCCGAACCCCACAAACATCATGAACCCGTACCCAAACACGGGGATTCCGCTGTCGACCAACTCCAGGCTGCTTGTCGAAATGAACTGCAGGGCCAGTGGGACGATCGACCAGAATCCAAGAGATACAAAAAGCTCACTCGATTCTCCGGCCCTGCGCGCCTGCAGAATCAGACTGACAACGGCGATGCTGATCCAGACCGTGATGAGCCAGTGAACACCGATATGCAGCTCATTTTCTACTGACTCCAGGCCCCAGGGCTGATCAAAGATGAACCTTATCAGGACTTTTCGCATGGTCGAAGCAGATCAGAAGATAATTGGCGGTCGAAACCGGAGATAGGACGAATGAGGAACAATCGCCGAGTGGGAATGGCTGTTCCATCAGCGTATCTGAAATACTCGGTTGTCGATCAGACGCGTCGTGCCGACTCGAGCTGCCACCATAGCTACGAGCTCTTCGCAGTCAGAGTTGGCTGGTAGCAGTGTGGCAGCGTCAGCGATGGTCGCATAGTCCAAATCGATTCCATCGGCGGTTATCAGTAAATCATTGAGCCTGGTCTGCAGCTCAGCCGCCGTGTGCTTTCCGCTTGTGGCCAGCTGCTCTGTCTCTTCAAGAGATTGATTGATAGCCAGTGCCTGCTGTCGTTCGGTTGTGCTGAGGTACCGGTTTCGACTGCTCATCGCGAGGCCATCAGAATCCCGAATAATCGGACATGTGACAACTTCGACCGGGAAATCGAGATCAGTGACCATCCGGCGAATCACCAGCTGCTGCTGAAAATCCTTCTGGCCAAAGTAAGCTCGGTCCGGCGATGTGATGTTGAACAGTTTGGCGACGATTGTTGTGACGCCGTCAAAATGTGTCGGACGAGAGGCCCCTTCCAGGATCTGAGTCATCTTTGACACTACGACGGACGTCTGGCTGTTCACTGAGTACATCTCGTCGGCACTTGGAGTAAACACGATGTCCGCCTGTGACTGCCTGCAAAGTTTCAGATCGGCTTCCAGTGTTCGCGGGTACTGCTCGAAGTCTTCTCCTGGCGCAAACTGTGTGGGATTGACAAAGATCGTTACGACAACGATGTCACACTGTGCTCGAGCTGCCTCGACCAGACTCAGGTGTCCGGCGTGCAGCGCCCCCATTGTCGGCACTACTCCTATTGACTCGCCGGAACCCCGCAGCTTGCGGATCTGGTCCTGAGTCTGCTTTGGACTCGCGATAACGTCCATTCGGATGACTCAGGGCTAGAAGTTGTATGCCGGGTTGTCTTTGTCGAAGTCGAGATCGGTTATCTCGACATTTGTTCGAATATCAGTAAACGCATAGTCCTCTACCACCGGCGGCTTGGCTCCTTCGCGAGCTGGAAAGGCAAACTGCTGCAGACGGACGGCGAGCCCGGATTCTCGATCAATCCATAGCCGCATCATGTGATACGGAAACTGACGTCGGGGACGGGGATGACTGATTTCAATCACGTTACACGTCATCGTCGCGAGCTTTGCGTTCTTGTAGTACTTCACGTCTGATTCAGCATATCTGGTGCCTTCTTTGAGTTGTTCAAGAGTATTCGACAACAGTTTTTCGATCCCGGCTTCCGTGATCGGGTATCGGTTCTCGTTCATGGCCATCGTATCTGTGGGAGCCAGTTCCACAGTTCCAATCAGGCCCGCCAGTCCTGTTTCGTGGGCCAGCAGCTTGCCGTTGTTCTTTCCTTCCACGTAGATGACCTCACGTCCTTCGTTGTCACCGTAGAAGTAAAAGTAGACACTGAATGGGCGGCGACGAAACTTCATCCGCATCTTCTGCGCGACCATTTGGTTTCCGACCAGTTCATTCTTGGTGAACGTCGCCTCGTAAGCCGGAATCTGTTCGACCTTCGCGAGGCTCCTGCTCACAACTCGAATGACCGGTTCCAGTGGATGTTCTTTGGTTTCAGCGAGGCACGGTGCTGAGGAAAGCACGACGATTGCAATACTGGTCATGAGTGCCGTCGTTTGCTTCACGCTTGTTTGGAACATACTGGTGGTTTCCCGTTTGGATAAGGCTTCCAGGCCCCAATTGTTCTGAGACATCTCCGTTTCCCGACTGATATTGTGGCATTTTGTCGATCTGAGTAGATTTCGGCAACATCTGCCTGTTCGGAGTCGAATCTCCGAGAAACTGGAGCGGCGACGGGAATGGATTCCTCAAGCGGTAGTCCGCTGTCAACACTCATACTTCTCCTGCCACTTGTCGTGGTGCCCGCAGTTGCGGTTCTGCGCCCCGCCGAACGCGACAGTGGGTTAGTTGGAGACGATTTGTCGGCGTCTGAAGACAGTTTTATGTCCGACTCAGACGATTTCGAAGCCATTTTTCGGGATCTGGATGCTGAATCAGCCAAGCTGGACGACGGACAAGACGATGCATCGGCAGATGCCCCGGCGTTTGTGGAATCAGACGATCTTTCTCAGTCACTGATGGCCACTGCCAAAGACGAGCGTCCCGAACCAGAGCGAACACGTCTGCCTTCAGAATCGTACTCCCGCCAACGTCATGGTCATGACCAACGCCTGCCGGATTTGGCTCATCTTGGTGTCACCAGCTCAATGCGCTTTAGTCCCGGGGGCAACAGTGGATTTGGCTTTGTCGCTTTTGTCCCGACTGATAAAGCATCGGTACGCTATCGGTTCTCATCGATTCGAGAGACCGAAGAAGGGGCTGTCGATGATGTGGTACAGCAGATCCGCGCGTGGCGTGAGGCCCGACGAGGTTCTTCAAATCGACGAGTACACTGATGTGGCAGTCCAGCCAATACGGATCGTCGTGGAGAGTTCGGTCATGTGAATCACCGCTGCGATGCCATGGCCCCGAGTCCTCCAGCCCCGTCATCTGGCTGAAGCAGCCGGCATTTCGGGTTCGGCAGTCTATCGACTCATCCATGATGCGGCATGATGGGGCGCTGATCCGGTCGCATCGTCTGGCTCGACTTGAAGCGGCACTCATCCTCACACGCTCAGCTTCGCCGGCGAAACTGGCGAAGCTGGCGCGACTTGTCGATGCTGTGGAAGTCCGTCAGCTGATCGGCTTGCTGAACGACAGCTACGACCGCACCCGGTCGGCGTTTCGGATCGAACGAACAGCAGCTGGATATCAGCTCCTGACTCGCCCTGCTCTTGCCAGCTGGCTGGACCGACTTCATCAGCGCCAGGAACGGATGAAGCTCTCACAGCCAGCTCAGGAGACGCTCACGATCATTGCCTATCAGCAACCGGTGACGCGAGCTGATGTAGAAGCAGTCCGGGGAGTCCAGTCATCGGACCTGATTCGACAGTTGATTGATCGCGGTCTGATTCGGGTCGCCGGAGAAGATGATTCACTCGGTCGGCCGTTCCTGTATGCAACGACGCGAGCGTTTCTGGATATGTTCGGACTCGGGCGGCTCGAAGACCTGCCGGACTATGAGTCATTGCGTCGGCAGGCGACGGCACCTGAAGACATCGATGACGAATTGTTCATTGAACCGGACGACGACGAGGATGAAGCAATCAGTGATGAGGAGTCGCCGGGTTCGGAACCGGAAGAGCATTCAGAAGCGGCTTGATACAGCTCAGAATGTCATCATTAATCGCTTCAACCGGTCGTAGCTCGCCGTTGTCAGCAAGGCATTCGACTACAGTCCAGTCGTCTCGCGTTCCTGCAATCTCGCGATAGCACTCGCGGACACATTCCAGGTAGGGACGATCGCTTTCCTGAATATCGGCTTCTTCCGATGTGTAGTCACGCTCCTCTTTTCGACTGACCAGCTCTCGGCTCCACGTCGATGAAATATCCAGCAGGACGTTCAGATTCGGTCGCGGCAGACCGAACACTCGGTGTTCGACATCATCAATCCAGTTGATGAGGTTCTGACGTTCCTCCCCCTCCAGCTTGGCCGCCTGATGAGCGAAATTGCTGGCGGTGAATCGGTCCAGCACAACGACGTCGCTTGTGTTGACTGCTTCTTCAAGAACACTCAGGGACTCGAAGCGGTCACCAGCGTACAACACGGCAGCCAGTTGAGGGTGTACTTCTTCAAGCGATCCAAATCGGCCATTCAGAAAGTCGCCGATGGCCGCTCCGAATGTTGTGGCGGAATAGCGAGGGAACTGGATGGACGCCGTGCGGTACCCGAGGTCTCGAAGTCGCTCCGTCAACAAACCAGACTGAGTTCCTTTGCCGGATCCGTCAATCCCTTCGATTGCAATCAATGCCGTCATTCAGCCGTCTCTCTGGTTGCCGTGACACCTTGTCGTGTTGCTGTTACTGCCTGACAGCGGACGAAGTGACCCAGATCCGTTTCGTTCCCCGGGAACTCAACGGGCATATACCACTGATCGGTCCCGCGAACGTACCCGGGACGATTCTCAGAGAGACGTTCTGCCAACACCACGGATTCTGCTCCCGACGCAATGCGCGTCTTGTAGAACTCCAACGCCAGGTCTCGTTCCAGTTCGCCCAGTCGTCGGACTCGATCTTTGATGATATTTCCATTGACCTGCCCGGAGAAGTCAGCAGCAGGCGTGCCATCGCGGCGACTGAACGGAAAGACGTGGACCTTCATGAACTGAGCCTGACGGCAGGTTTCCAGGGTCTCTTCAAATTCGTCTTCGGTTTCTCCGGGGAAGCCGACGATGACGTCGGTCGTTAATGCCGGGTCGTTGCCAAGCATCTCACGAAGTTGTTCCATTCGTTCCAGAAATCGTGAAACGCGGTACCGGCGTTTCATGCGTCTGAGCACTGCTTCGGAACCGCTCTGCAAGGCCGGATGAAACTGAGGACACAGGTGTTCACAATCCAGTGCCGCTTTGATGAAGTCATCATTGACTTCCACCATTTCAATACTGGACAGCCTCATCCGCCAGTCACCAGGAATCGTGTCCAGGCGACGGAGTAAATCCCAAAGCCGTTCGGGCCGGGCTCCTGCTTCCAGGTTATTGGTATCGATTCCGTAGTGTCCGACATGAACGCCGCTAATCACGATTTCGCGGTATCCGTTATCGATGAGCCTCCGAAATTCGTCCTCGATATCCTGAGGCTTCCGACTGCGAATACCGGGACGCACGGTGGGAATAATGCAGTAAGAGCATTTTAGGATACAGCCGTCCTGGACTTTGACGAATGCTCGATGCCGGCCTTCGAATTCACTGATGCCGGAGGGCATGTCAACAATGCCGAAGCGGCTGAGCACATCCGGCAGCTCTCGTTTGTCCGTGACCACTTCAATCACATTCGGCATCTCAGCGACCGCCTGAGGATCCCGAGTCGCATAGCATCCCATCACGATCGTTTTTGTGCCCGGATTCTTACGAGCGAGTTGCCGAATGACCTGTCGAGATTTGGAATCACCCGTGTTGGTCACCGTACACGTATTCACCAGGCACAAGTCGGCCGATTCCCCTTCGCCTGCTTCTCGATACCCACTGGCGCGCAGCGATTCGCGGACCAGTTGAGTCTCATACTGATTCACTTTGCATCCCAAAGTGACCAGTCGAGCGGTACGTTCAGCAGTCGCCACTGACAGGGTTCCTCCAACATACAGATTCGGTCCCGCAGATCCTGACGTCCAAAATCCGATTCCGCAATCTCAGAGGGCATACAGCACCGGGAATCCGGTGTTTCATCAATGGGAGAGCTAGGGAGTCTCAGAATCGAACGCCGACTGCAGCACCCTCCAGACACAATCGGCCATCATGCGATGGCCCTTCTCGCTGAGATGAATGCTGTCGAGTGTTGCGTCGCCGGCGGCAAGAACGGAGAGGAAACGGCGGCGAGGAATCAGTTTGACTCTGTAGCGAGTGGCGAGGTTGCGTTGGATTCGGTTGTACTCGTGATGAAAGGGAGGTAACGGCAGTTCGAACATCACGACCTGACGATCGTGACTCGTGACATGGTTCAGTAGTGCATCGAGATCATTGGCGAACTTCGTTGATGAGGGTGCAACTCCAAGAATGTCGTTGCCGCCAATCTCAACGACTACCAATGGGTGTGTGATCGTCTCATTACTGGCCCGCTTCAAAGCAGACGCTGCAGTTTCGCCAACGTGAGAGAGATCCTGTACCTGGATGTTGCGGTTGCGTTCCAGTATTTCCGTCCATCGTTCTGCTGTTTCGTCTGTGCCCAGTCCGGCCGTGACAGAATCACCAATGACTGTCATGGAACGTCCTGAAACTGGATCGATTGTTGGGCCAATGTGCCAGGGAAGCTCGATTGCGGTAGCAGAAAGCCAGACAGCAGTCGCTACAAAACTGGCGCGTTCCTGCCAGCTCGGGACGTAGCGGGATGCGATCCATACGCCAGTTGTCACGCCAGCAATTCCGTAGATCCAATACGGGATTGCTGTGGACGAAGCTGCGATGGCCACGATTCCCGCAATGAATGTCACGCCGGTCAGCCGATTGATGAGCTGCCGTGAACTCCGGGCTAACGCAAATGATGTCAGCAACAGCCCGATACCGGAAAAGAATGAGTCGCCACTGGCAATGTGGAACACAACTGGATTCACGGCTGATTCCTTCCGCTATGCTGTCCTGGAATTCACAACCCTGGTTGGAGTAGCTGGCAGATCACCTTTTCGACAGAATGTGTCCCTCGATTTGTCTGCAAATCCGCAAGAAGAACGCTCATGAAACGACTTTGGAATCGATGCCCGCGCTGGCTTCGCCGGACAGTTCTGACTCTGGCTTTCCTGACAGTAGTACTTGTTTCAATGGTGGGATACGGATACTGGTATCTGCATCCCACTGTGGTTCGTACAGACGGCGTTGTGTATGGAACGCGGAACGGCGAACCACTGACGATGGATATTCTGCGCCCGGCGGACCCAAATGGTTTGGGCGTCGCTTTTATGGTGAGCGGTGGTTGGAAGTCCGGAAAACCGGGAGAATCGCCGGTCTGGATGGTTGCGCCCTTGCTGAGAAACGGCTACACAGTGTTTGCGATCTGCCACATCTCGCAACCGGATTCGACGGTGATGGAGATCATCGAAGACGTCAATCGAGGAGTTCGATTCGTACGGCACCATGCAGATGACTATGGAATCGATCCCGATCGGATTGGGGTCTCAGGTGGAAGTGCGGGCGGGCATTTGAGTCTTATGCTGGCGACTCGTGGAGGGCCGGGTGAAGCTGATGCGGAGGATCCGATTGATCGTGAAAGCAGTGAAGTTCAGGCAGTTGCGATTTTCTATCCAGTCACCGACCTGCTGGATATGGGAGCATCGACAGAGAACCCAGGCGATGGTGGGCCACCGATCAGTTTCGTCAAAGCATTCGGTCTCGACGCAACCGACATGGAGAAATGGAAGAAGATTGGACGGGACTGCTCGCCAATCTTTCATGTGACCGAAGAGCTGCCACCAACACTCATCTGTCATGGAGATGCTGATACGTTAACGCCACTGGATCAGTCTGAACGGTTCCGCGCACGTGCCAAAGAAGTGGGGCAGGACGTGAAGTTGATCGTCCATCCCGGCGGAGGTCACGGCTGGCCGACCATGATGTGGGACGCGTTGAATTTTGTGGATTGGTTCGACGAACACCTCAAGCCGTGAACCAACTGTAGCATTGCGGCATCATCCAGGCTGAATTGTCGCTGGAGTGTCATAGTAAACGGCGCATTCACCATCGTCGGTGAGTTCCGCCTTGATGATGGAATTGGCGCTGCGGCCGGCGGAATGCCAGCCGCCCTTTTCCATCAGGATCACATCTGGTCGCTGGCGTTCGTCAAGTCGCAGGCGGACCTGCATGGAGCCTCGGTCGGTTTTCAGGCTCACGATGTCACCGTCACGGTAGCCGGGTGCTGACGACGGGTTGACGACTGCCTGGGCGGGACCGACTTGAGTCTCTGACGGCCATTGAGCTGCCTGAGATTTGCTGGTGGACAAGGCCGTCACGAACAATGGACGTTCTTCAGGTGTACGTACCAGGTCCGGGTGCAGTTCTCGAATCAGATTGATGCGTCCGCTCGGTGTGTTGAACCGGCGATCTGAAAACAGAACGTCACTCGTGAACGGGTTCTTGACATATCCCGCGTTGAAGTTGTCCCGGGTGATTCCTGCTCCATTGAGTTTACCCAGCAGTCGCTGTTTCCAGACATCAATATCCAGATCGAAGTTGTCTGCGATCTCAAGCCGGCGTGACAGTTCACGAAAGATTTCCTGGTCACTCAGCACACCCTCCGGCGAATCAATAACCGGGTTCACTTCGGCGAGATAGTGATGCCCATAGGCACCAACGAAATCGTCTTCTTCCAGGAATGTAGTGGTCGGAAGCACCAGGTCAGCACATTTTGCGGTGTCTGTCAGAAATGCGTCGACGACAACTGTGAAGTCACGAGTGCGCAGAGCTCTCGCAACCGACTCCGAATCCGGCAACATCGCGACCGGGTTAGAGCCCCAGATATAGGCCATGCGGATTGGTGGATCATCGGCGGCGATGATTCCTGCTCCGAGGGTTGGTTCCGGGATTCGGCGAGGTGGCTCCAGTCCGTCAAAGAAACTGAAGTCATACGCATCGCGACGGACAAAATAGAAGGAGGCTCCTCCACCGCTGATACCGATGTTTCCCGAAACGGCCGCCAGGGCATCGATCGTCCGAATGGTTGCGGCCCCGTGTCGTCGACGCTGCAGCCCCCATCCAATCATGCTGCAGGTCGGCCCGCTGGAATACGCTTCCGCAAGAGATTTCAGATCATCCGGAGAGATGTCGGCAATTGCCGCCCATTCCTCTATGGATCTGTTCATCGCCAGCGATTTGAATTCTTCGACATGGTCGCAGTAGTCCGACGCAGCCGGATCGATGCCGTTGTTTTCGAACAGCCAACGTGTGATTCCCATCGCGATGGCCGAATCAGAACCCGGTCGAGGCTGCACATACAGGTCGGCGATTGAGGTTGTCTTATGATGCACCGGATCAATCAGGACGATCTTCGTGCCGTTTGCACGAGCCTTCTTCAGTTCCGGGATCAGGTGAATGCTGCTGACGAAGACGTTCTTTCCCCAGAGGAAGATCGTCTTCGACTGATGGAAATCAAAGAAGTCGCTACTGTCAAATGTCCCGAAGTCCTTCAGCTGAGCTGCCTCACCGGCGCCAGCACAGACATCGCCACTCTTCACCGTGACCGGGCCAAACTTCTGGAAAAAGTAATCCCCAACATGCTTTAGAACGCCCAGGGACCCACCGCACCGATGCTGAATGATGGATGCTCCACCGGACTCTTCGCGAAACCGCAGCATATTTTGCGCGACCAGATCTAAAGCGTCCTTCCATGGGATCTCTTCGAAGTGGGCGTTCTTTGAACGGCGAAACAGTGGCTTCGTCAGTCGCTCTGCCGAGTTCTGCCTTTCCGGGAATCGAGTCGTGCGTCCACAAATGAAGCCCTGAGTGATGGGATGATCCGGGTCCCCCTGAAGTCGAACGACCTTGCCGTCTTCGATGGTCACAATTAGTCCACAAGCATCGGGACAATCTCGCGGGCACGCGGTCTTCTTCTGGATGGTAGACGGCATTACTGTTGGGGCTCAAAATACGTTGTGGAAGCGATTCGTCGTCGTCGGTCGTCGAGAACCATTGTCGGATGTCCATCCGCTCCTGTCGAGCTTGTCAGGTTGACTCGTCCATCCTGGACATAAGCCTCCAAACCGCGCTGGGCGCTCGTTTCCCAACCGCGTCCACTGATGACCGGCAGGTCCACACGAAAGCAATCAGTGCGTTGCAGCAACCAACGGACTGACGTCGCGCTGCTCGTCGGAGGAGATCGAACGAGTGGTGTTGATGTCACTGGGACAGCTCGAAATACGCGCTTCTCTTAAGTGGTTTCTGGATCTGGCATAGTTCACCCGAGCGAGTGTATCTGATTGTCGTGTTCCGTGAGATTGGATTCAGTATCAGCAGTGATGGCATCTGGTCCGGTGAATCCGATGGAATTCAATGCGACCAGATTGCCCTGCCCCGGACCGGTGAATCTGACTGCGCGCCTGGACTTCGGTATCTCTCTGGAATCATGAATCGTGCTGCCTGTCACACTCACGTAACTACTGTTGGAAACATCAATTCCGTACGGGACTCCATCAATAAACTGGCTGCCGGAAATTGTGATGCGTTCGGAGGAATCGATTTCCAGCAGAGATGCGCCGGAAACCTGGCCACTGGGCTCTTCGTCGTGAATCGAACACCCGGAGAACGTGATGTCCGCTGAGCGTGCGATCCGCACTCCGGTCCCCAGTTTGGGAGTGTGCCGCCGAAACGTATTGGTGCCGACGTTGACGAGTCGGCAATCTTCGATCAGCAGATTACGGTTTGCACAGGAATAGATGCAGTTGCCACTGATTGCGATTCCGTATCCGCCGGTGATGTGAACATTATTCTCCTGGTTACCGATGATATTACCGGAAATCGAACAGAGTCCCGGAGGCCGCGACGTGCTGTCTCCTTCTTCAAGAATGCGGATATTGCAACCACCGGGTGACGGCGTTGCCTGAATGGTGTTCGATGCAATCGTCAGTTCGTTGACACTGGCTCCTTCAGCCGACGTGTCGATGTAGATTTCCGCCGTTGGTTCCGGCGGCGTTCCATGCTGGTCTTGGTTGTTGTACTCGATGTCATTTCCTGTGATCTGCAGGTTCCGAACTTCCGAACGCTCCAGCCGGACTCCTCCGAGCCGGTTGTAGCTTATGTGACAACTGGAAATGATGATCTGATGAAGGTTCAGGTCTTCCATGTAGATCCCGACGCCGGTGTTGTGGTAGAGATGACAGTGACTGATAAGCACGTTTCGATTGCGTTCCGCGAGATGAATTCCGTGACGGCAACGCCGAATCAGAACGCCTTCAAAGACAGACTGCATCGTCTTTATGAGTTCGATTCCGTCGGCTTCCGGATGTGTGCCTTCGATTTCGATGTTGCGGATTGTTGGTAGTCGCTGATCCGGATAGACGTTTCCCTTCACACTGCTGGGGCTGCCTGTTCCGCAGTGTGTCCCAACCAGGCGAAATGCCGGGCCTGCCCCCGTCATCAGGATGCGTGCAGTTCCGCCGGTTCCGTCGATCCCAAGAGGGCCGGACTCCGCCAATGCTACTTCGATTGGCTCTGAAATCAGATAGGTTCCCGGCGGGAAATGCAGCATTCCGTCGCCGTCCTTCACCGCATGACGGATCGCTTCTGTATCATCATTGACTCCGTCGCCTGCCGCTCCAAATCGTCTGACATTACTCATCTGCTGTTGTCTCGCTTCTGCTGTTGCGGGGAACTGGTGACTTCTATTCTCTCATGAGATCGTTGGTGCGAACTTCCTTGAGTTTTGTCGCCAGCTGTTGCTGCATTCGAGTTACAGTGTCCGCGTGTTTTGGGTCAATGGCGAGGTTTGTGTACTGCTGCGGGTCAGCTTCCGTATCGAACAACTCCATCCCCGCCGAAGCATCCTCGTCGTACTGAATGTAGGCCCATCGGTCTTCTCGAAGCAGGAAGCCCTTGCGTGCCGGAGCAACGCTGAACGCGGCATCTCGAACGGATGTGGCTGGGTCGTCGAGCATGCCTGAAATGTTCCTGCCCTGGATCCGGTCCGGGACCGTCAAACCGCACAGGCTCGCGACTGTTGGGAAAAGATCGATGAGTTCCGTGAGACTGTGACAGACGGCAGGTTGCTTGCCAGGCACGCTGATGATGAGCGGCACCTGAGCCGATTCATCACGCAGGCTGACTTTGGCCCAGAAATCATGTTCTCCCAGATGATAACCATGATCGCTTGTAAAGATGACGATCGTCCTGTCATCCAGATTCGCTTCCTTGAGTGCATTCATCACTTTGCCAACCTGTGCATCCATGAAACTCACCGCTGCATAGTATCCGCCAACGGCTTTTTTCTGCCGCCGGATATCCATCTTCATGTTGACACTGGTTTTATAGTTGATGCCTGCCTCGGGAATATCATCCCAGTCGCCCGGGATCTTCGGCGGCAGGGTCATGGAATCGTAGGGCAGGAAGGGTGTGTAGTATTTACGCGGTGACACGAAAGGTACATGAGGGCGAACGAATCCGACTCCCAGCCAGAATGGTTCATTTTTGTGCTGATGAATCAATTCGACGGCTTTCGCTGCCGTCATGCCGTCGGAGTGAACCAGGTCATCGCCATCGGCTTCCACAACTACAAACGTGTTGCCTCCGACGACTGGCTTCTTTCCGTCGGGGTTTCCTTCGAGCGTTTCGCCGGTTCCTGCTGCTTTCCATTCCGGACCGGGACTATTGAAGCGTTCGTTCCACGAGTAGGGATCATCGGCTCCATTATAGTTGTTGTGGTCGCGTCCATCTCCACCGACAAGGACGCCTCCCGGAACGCCCATGTGATACAGCTTGCTGACTCGGGCGGTGTAGTAGCCGTTGTTCTTGAAGTGTTGGGGCCAGGTGGCTCGGTCGCCGATGTTGGGCCGAGGACTCTTGTAGCCCAGCACGCCGATGGCATGAGGGTAATACCCGGTCAGGAAGGACGCTCGCGATGGACCGCAGTAGGTTCCCTGGCAGTAGGCTCGTGTAAAACGCGTTCCACGAGCAGCAATGGCGTCGATATTAGGTGTCTTGCAGACTGTGTTTCCATAACACGACAAAGCGGTGGATGTGAGGTCATCCGAAATGATGAACAGGACGTTGTACCGCTGAGTCTCAGCCGCAATTGCAGCAACGGATTGAAGGAGTAGCAATGAGGCGATGGTAAGAGTCTGTCTAAATCCGGGCATTGAGTGCCTTCGTTCTATGGGGAAGGTTGCTGGCCATAGAGTGTTTGCGTTGTAGCAGCGACTGTGCCACAGGTTCGCAGCCAGCCAGACTGTTGAACAGGGATTCTTCGGCTTCCTTGTGCAATCGAATCCAATTCCGGAAAATACGTCAATGAATTCCAGCTCATCCACGTCAGAGACGCCGACTACTTCGACGCCAGCCCGTTGGCCATCGCCTGTTCCATGGATCGGGTTGGCAGTGCTTGTTGCGTGTGGTGTACTTGCCGTCTCTTACTGGCTGAGAACCCGACTGCCGGATCGAATCGTTCTTGCCGGCGGACCGGAGGGCGGACGCTATCATGAAATCGCCAGCGGTCTTGCTGAAGAGTTGGAAGAACGTCTGGGGATCACAGTAGAGTCACTGTCGACGAAGGGCTCACTCGATAACCTGCAAATGCTTGAGTTCAGTAAGGCCCAACTCGGGCTTTACCAGTCGGAGACGAAAGACATTCTGTCAGCCGTCCCGGAGGAAGTCCGGACAGAAACATTCGTTGCGAATCTGTATCCGGAGTACCTGATTCCCGTCACCGCTGATGCAGGAAGTCTGGATCTGCTTGATCTTGATGGGCGCACTGTTTCCTGCAACGACAACATGTCAGGCGATCACGCGATGCTGACACTGCTGCTTGAGCATGTCGGGCGAGATCCTTCGGAATATGCGACGATTCCGTATAACAAGCTGCCGGATGCGCTTCGGGCCGGCGCGGTTGATCTGTCAGTGATTAGTTGCGGGCTGGGAGCGCCTGTACTGAATCATGTTCTGGCAGAAAGCGGTACCCACCTGGTGACGATTCCGTTCCTGGAAACATTCGTCGGCAAGAATCCGGCTTTGACGAGACGAACCATCCCTGCCGGATACTTCACGATGCATCCGGAGCCGGTTCCTGCGGTGGATTTCGAAACGGTGACAACTCAGGCCCAGTTACTCGCTTCGGAAGACGCTCCGGTTCGATTGGTGGAGGCCGTGACTGAAATCGTGATGGATCCTCGGTTCCAACGACGGATGAAACTTCGAGAGTTGAACATTGGCGGCAAAGACTATGCGATGGCGCGGCCCGAGTTTCCGATGCATGTCGGTGCGTCGCACATCTACAACCCGGAACTGAAACCTCTGCTCAATCCGGATTTCGTCGAAGGAACGGAAGGGATTCGGTCGTTTCTTGTTTCTGTCGTTGCTGCAATCTGGCTGGCTCATCGCTGGTGGAAACGTCGGGAAATGCTCAGTCAGGAACACCGGCTGGACCGATACATTCGCGATGTTCTGGCGATTGAACGGGAGCAAATGGGATTGGATGGCGAACGTTCAAGCGATGCGATGCCTCTGCAGGGACTGCTGGATCGTGTCACAGAACTGCGACAGGCAGCACTGGCTGAATTTACTGCCCACGAAATGAACGAAGATCAGGCTGTTGATTGCTTCGTCGAAATGTGCCACGCACTGAGTGACAAGATCAGCGGCAAGCTGACTCGACACGCGCTGCGATACCGAACTGCGTTGCCGGACATTCAGCAGGATCCCAGCAGTGATCGTTCCGTATCATGAATGAGACATGGCAATTCTGGATTGATGTTGGTGGGACATTTACCGATTGCATCGGTATCGCCCCGGACGGCTATCTGCACCAACACAAAACACTCAGTTCCGGGATTGTGAAAGGAAAGATCACAGGCGTATCGAATTCACGCTGGTTTGATGATTCCGTTCGGAAAGCAGACCCGAATGAGTTTTGGAACGGAGCCATTGTTCGTTTTCTGGATGAAAACGGACACACGCTGACGGAGACGTCAGTGGAACAGTTTTCATCCGACGACGGTACGTTTCATTTAGCCAGTTCAGTGACGCTGCGACCCGGCCAGCGATACGAACTTGATGCTCAACTGCCGGCTCCGGTACAGGGCATTCGGTGGCTGTTGCGGCTCGCAGCTGAACAGTCGATACCGAAAACGCGTGTCCGGTTTGGAACGACGCGAGGAACGAATGCTTTGCTCACTCGTACCGGTGCGCACACCGCATTGGTGACGACGAGAGGATTTGCCGATGTGCCGCTCATCGGGAATCAGGATCGTCCGAAACTCTTCGAACTGGACATCCGTAAGCCGGATCCGTTGTTTGGAACTGTTGCCGAAGTTGACGAACGAGTCTCAGCGGACGGTCAGGTTATTCGGCCTCTGGATAAGCATCAGGCTCGTTGTGTATTGGAATCATTCCGCGACGGTGGCATTGAGTCCGTAGCGATCTGTCTGTTGAATGCATGGATCGAACCGACGCACGAAACCGAACTCGCTGCGCTGGCGTCGGAAGTCGGGTTTGCTGAAGTCAGCTATTCGTCCGAGGTGTCGCCTCAGATTCGATTCGTTCCGAGGTGCGATACCACGGTCCTCGATGCGTACCTGAATCCCGTGCTGCGGTCTTATCTTGGCACGATCCACGAGCACTTGCATGGCAGTCAGGTTCTGGTGATGACCTCCGCAGGAGGACTCGTCGACAGTCGGGCATTTCGAGGACGCGATTCCATCCTGTCCGGGCCTGCTGGCGGTGTCGTTGGGTTCGCTCAGGTCGCGGCATCAGGTGGCTTCAACCAGGCGATCGGCTTGGATATGGGAGGTACGAGTACCGACGTGGCGCGTTTTGGAGGCCAGTTTCAATATGAACACGAAACGACAAAGGCAGGCGTTCGTATCATGACGCCGACGCTGGCCATCGAAACGGTGGCAGCGGGTGGTGGCAGCATTTGCGGATTCGATGGAGTCCGCCTGCATGTTGGACCTGACAGTGCCGGAGCTGACCCGGGACCGGCGTGTTACGGTTCAGACGGGCCATTGACAGTTACAGATTTGAATGTGTACCTGGGGCGCGTGTTGCCGGAGTACTTTCCGTTTGAACTTGATGTAAGCGCCATCGAACGTCGCCTGGTACAACTTCGAGAGCAGATGAAAGCGGCAGACGCATGGAACGAATCGCTGGCGCTCCAATCGCTGGCGGAAGGCTTGCTGCAGATTGCCAACGACAACATGGTGCAGGCCATTCGACGGGTGTCTGTGGCAAAGGGCTACGATCCGGCGGATCATGTTCTGGTGTGTTTCGGAGGCGCGGGCGGGCAGCACGCCTGTTCCATCGCACGGTCGCTGGGGATGCAACACATCCTGTTGCATCCGCTGGCAGGGATTCTGAGTGCCTGGGGCATGGGGCAGGCCGATGTGAAGTGTCGACGAACGGCCAGTGTGCTAAAGCCACTCAATGAACAGTCTCATTCCGAGCTTGCTGAACTGATTTGGGCTTTGTCTGAAGAAACAAGGGAACACGTTCAGTGCCAGGGAATTGCCGAACATCTGATCGACGATCCGGTTGTTGAACTGGAACTTCGATACGTTGGTACCGAATCTGTTTTGCCCGTGTCGGTTGGTTCGATTGAACAGTGTCGGCGGCAATTTGAGGAAGCGTATCAACGGCAGTTTGGCTACACGCGGCCGGATCGACTGATTGAAATCGCATCGATAAGTGTCGAGACGGTTGGAAGAGCTATGGTCACCGATCTTCCGGAATCTGCGTCAGTAGCGACTCAGACGGCCACAGCGGACAGCGTCACATCGACAGTTTTCAATGGGAAATGTGTTGAGACAAATGTCTACCTGCGCGAGTCGCTTCAATCAGGAAGCTGCGTGCACGGACCGGCGATCATTTGCGAACCGACATCCACCGTTTTGATCGAACCTGGTTGTGATGCAATCGTGACCGACAATGGCAGCGTTCAGATTTCCGTCCGGGCGACGAGCGAACAGAAGTCGGCACATTCGAATGACACTGCGGAGCCAGATCCGATTCTGGTGGAGCTCTTCAGCAATCAGTTTGTTTCGATCGCCGAACAAATGGGTGAGATGCTGAGACGGACGTCGGTATCAACCAATGTGCGGGAACGACTTGACTACAGTTGTGCTCTGTTTGATGCGGATGGTCAGCTGGTTGTGAATGCTCCTCACGTTCCGGTCCATCTGGGAGCGATGGGGGAAACCGTGCGAGCCATCATGGAAGACCATCCGGGAATGAAGCCGGGTGACGTGTTCGTGACCAATGATCCTTATCGTGGAGGCTCACATCTGCCGGATGTGACCGTTGTGACTCCGGTATTTGCTGACGGAGCGGTTGCACCTTTTTACGTCGCCAATCGCGCTCATCATGCTGAAATTGGAGGCACCGTTCCGGGTAGCATGCCACCGTTTTCGAGATGCCTGGCCGAAGAAGGTGTTTTGATTCAAAGTCGCCTGCTGATTCAGGCTGGAGTTTCACTCGAATCCGAACTGGAGACGTTGTTGTCATCCGGTGAGTACCCAAGTCGCAATGTCGACGACAACCTTGCCGACTTGGCGGCTCAGGTTGCCGCGAATGCCTGCGGAGCAGCCCTGCTCCGGCAACTTTGTACGGATCGTGGAGCGAGTGCTGTCCAGCATTACATGAGGTTTGTTCAGCAGGCTGCCGAACGAAAAATGCGTCTGGCTCTTGGCGGACTTGAGAACCGGGCGTACGCATTCCAGGACCAACTTGATGATGGATCGGTGATCGCAGTTTCCATCAACGTAAACGATGACAGCGCCACCGTTGATTTCGCGGGGACCGCAGGCGTCCACCATGGCAATCTGAACGCGAATCGAGCGATCACAACGGCGGCGGTGCTGTATGCCTTTCGCTGTTTGCTCAACGAAGACGTTCCGTTGAATGCCGGCGTGCTGGCTCCTTTGATACTCACCATCCCGGAAGGATTGCTCAATCCGTCCCCCGGAATCAATCCACAGGAGTCACCGGCTGTGGTCGGAGGCAATGTGGAAACATCTCAGCGGATCGTCGATGTACTGTTAGGGGCACTCGGCCTGGCCGCTGCCAGTCAGGGAACGATGAACAACCTGACGTTCGGTGACGACACGTTCGGTTACTATGAAACGATCTGTGGAGGAGCCGGAGCGACATCCACAGCAAACGGAGCCGATGCCGTGCATACTCACATGACGAATACGCGGCTGACGGATCCGGAAGTTCTTGAACAGCGTTATCCGGTTCGCCTGCGGCAATTCAGTATTCGACAAGGCAGCGGCGGCAGCGGTCGGTTTCATGGTGGAAACGGAATCGTCCGTGAGATCGAATTTCTGCGGGACCTGCAGGTGGCGATGTTATCGCAGCGGAGAATGTTTGACCCGTGGGGGCTGGAATCCGGCAGTGCAGCAGCGTCCGGAAAGAACCTGTTGCTGACGGCGGAAGGTGTTGAGGTTGAAACTCTCTCGGGGGCATTCTCACGTCAGGTGCACCGTGGTGAAACTCTCCGAATCGAAACTCCCGGCGGTGGTGGATTTGGAACGTTTCAAATGTAGCACCTCGCCGGATCTCTCGTTTCGTCATTCCGTCTTCTGCTGAACCAGCAAGAGATTGCTGGAGCTGCGCGGTTCGGTGTCCAAACAAAAAAGACCGGTGATTGCTCACCGGTCTTCTTAATCGATGTGTCTGTGATACGATCCGGACAGCCCAGGGGATCGGTGCGTTTCACCTATGCGGTTTCCTCAGCGGGAGCTGATTCTTTGTCAACGATGTTTCCATCGTCATCAAGGCGAAGGACTTTGTAGCCACCAATTGACTTGTAGTAGATTGCAAGGATCAGAAAACCGATTCCCATCGCGACTGGAATTCGTGCAGTCAGAGTCAGAGCCTTTCGGCCGCCAGCATTGAAGGCGTCGACCACAGCCGCACGGTCAGTTTCAAATCCAGCCTTCAATGCCTCCTTTTCGGTGGCCTTTTCATCGTCTGACAGCCCATCCCTGGCGTCAATGACTGCCAATGCTTCGTCAAGCTTGTTGTCCATTGCCGCCTGTTGAAGCCCGGGGTTCAACTGACGAGACTCGTACCCAAGGAACCTGTTGATCTTGCCGTCGGAGTAGCGTTCATAGGTTTCGGGAGCACTTACTTCCAATGCCGCATTCATTGATTCACTCTGCTGAGCGCCAATCATCTGCCCCGCGACAAAGCCAACCGTGATCATTCCGGCTGCGCCCAGGGCACTCATCGCTACAGCGCCACTTTGAGGGTAACGCTCCCCTGCAACGGCCAGCATTGTTGGCCACAAGAAGGCTTTACCAAGGCTGTAGAGAGTTGCAGCAGCAAAGATGACGGCAACGTTTGTGATTTCGGTGCCCAACCAAAGCAGGCCGAGGACGGCGAGTACAGAACTTGCCAGCAGGAGTCCGATTGGATTGATTCGATGGACAATTGGACCAGCAAAGAATCTCAGGACAAACATCAAGAGAGAAGTGTAGATCAATACGGTGACAGAATTGTCTACGAGGTTCTCCATTAGACGTGTCATCCATGAATCCACACCCAGTTCCATGTAGCCGATCAAGGCGTGGAGTAGGAGCAACACGAGGAATGGCAGCGACAGGAAGCAGCTGAACAGAACCGCGAACGACGAATTACCACTGGCTGATACGGTCTTAGGGAACGGTTGTCCGATCACCATAAATGTCAGGACGATCAAGATAATTGAGTACGCAGACAGTGCGTAGTGCCATGGGATTTCCTGAACCCATGCAGTTTCATTTTGAAATCCAGCAGCTACCAGACCTCCAATAATGATGCCGCCTGGCCAGCCCGCATGAAGGATGTTGAGGTAGTGTGCCTGATTCTCGGGATACAGTTGACCAACCAACGGATTGATCACCGCCTCGTACAGTCCACTGCAAACGGAAAACAGTAGTACGCTGATTTGCAGCAACCAGATCACATTCGCGGTTGCTTTCTCCTGTCCGACGGAATCCACCCAGCCGTCGTACATAGACGGTGCTACAAACAGCAGGACAGCACTCAGGATGTGCATGAAGACTGACAACAGCAACAGCTTTTTGTAGCCGAACATCTCAACAAGAATTCCACCGATGAAGATCACAAAGCCAAAGCCCAGAAAGCCGTAGCCCATGATTGTTCCAAAGTCGGTCGGCCCAATCCCCATCTTCGCCCATGCCGGCCCTGCTGCGCCCCTTGTTGCGAACCCAGCGCCCGCCGCGACAAGTGTTAGAAAGCTGGCAAGCAGCAGTGTTCCTCGGTTATTGTTTTCCATTAATGTCTCCTGCCGTCTTGGCACTTGATCCTGATTGATATGAACAGACTGGCCTGCAGACATCGCCTGTGAGAATCAACAGCCAGCCAGAATTACACTGCCGCAATCCCCGGCTTGTGAATGACTGCCCACCGGAGCTGAGTGACGAGCGGACCACGATACCAGGTCGGAATGTTGTTTTCTATTGACCAGATCAGATTCAACAGGCTCAGTCAGCGAATACTGGCGGGATTTCGCTGTGTCACGACTGCGAACTGGCTGATTCAGCAGGTAGCAACGGGAGCCTGACCGATCCAGTCAGGATGATGAGTTGATCTGGCTCAGGTGAAACAGTCTGACGAGTCCTCTCGTGACAGACACCTCAACCCCCTGAATGTCGGCCGGTGTGCCGTCAGCTGTGACTAAGCTGCTGGCCAGACTGTTCCAGTGCTTTTGTGTCATGCGCTGCTGGGGCCATCCCTGTCTTGTCCAGATGAGCCTGAGCGCAGATCGAACAACTGAGGTCGGCCATCGCTCCAGCCGACTCCGATCGATTCGGCAGATGCCTGGCTGCAGTTCGAGAAGAACATCGTCGAGGCATCGTTCGGCGATTTCACTGGAGATGGTATCGGCACCGCGAGCGTGATCGGCCAGGCGCAGCAAACTCTCCACGACCTGTGGGTTGTAGGACTCGGCGAGCAGCGGAAGCAGTTCGTTACGAATTCGGTTGCGAGTGAACCTTGGTGACGAATTGGATTTGTCATCGCGCCACGGCCGCTGTTGTGATCGAAGCCAGTCTTCGGCAGCTGATCGAGAAACAGACAACATTGGTCGCACGAGTTGGACGCTGTCTGAAAGGGACCGTATGGGTGCCATCCCGGCAACGCCTTTGAGTCCAGTGCCTCTGAGGATGTTATGCAGGACGGTTTCTGCCTGATCGTTTCGATGGTGACCGCAGACGACTAAGGAGAGATGCATCCGCTCGGCTGTTTCCAGCAGTAGCTCATAGCGACACTGTCGAGCGGCTTCTTCAATGCTGCCACCTTGATCTCTTGCTGTTTCAGAGATCTCGCAGGTCAACAGGACGAACTGCAAGTCCAGTGCTGCTGCGGCTTCTTCCACAAACTCCGCATCCGCCCGGCTATCGGTGCCTCGCAATTGATGGTTGACGTGGGCGACAACAATCCGATCAGTCTCTTCGGGCCAGAGCTGTCTGGTGCCGTGCAGGAGGGCCATGCTGTCGACTCCACCGGAAACCGCCAGGAGCAGCCCCCTGTCCGGCTTCGTGATACCGCATTTCGCGTAGCCAGCTGCCAGCGATTCAGCAAAGTCAGGGCATTCATTCACAATACCGTGCAATCCGTTTGGTGGGCTGATTTGGCAGACTTCGACCGGCATCGAGCCGGTTGACCGAATTTCTCACTGTGTTAGCATGACCGAGTGGTCGCCTGGTTAACGATTTTTGGAGATCAGGCGGCAGGATAATAATCAGGTCTTCGGATCCTGACGTGAACTTGACACACAGACCAGCTTGCAAGAGCCGTTCGTTTGAGTTTGCCGGGAAGATCGTTCCTACCTTACCGACGTACAACATGTTTTCCTTTCTTATCCTGTTTTCGCTGCCGGCGGGCCTGCTGATTGAAATCAGCCGTTCTGCATGCGGGCTGAAGGCGATCTGCATCAGCAGGACACCGCGTCAGCCTCAATCTGACTGGCACCTCACCGTGTCATATCGGGCGGCGATTTGGCGCACGGATCGCCCACCTGCGGCCGTGAATGGAGGCGGAGCTCCGCCAGGACTACGTGGAGAGTTGTTGGTTCACATGTGGCGACTTCTTCAGCACTCTCGATGGCTTTACTCTGCAGCCAGCGTCTGACCAGCCGGAATTCGTTAGTCTGAGGTTGCCGCCGTTTAGCAGCCTTGCAACGAATCTCACCCGCTGACGTCAGCCACTCAGGAACCGTCTTACATCAGGACGTTTCCATGGATTTCATCACCCCCGCCATCGTCGGGGTGGCTGGTATCGCGCTGGGGTACTTCTTTGATCGCCTACGCAAAGGAAGTGCGTATAAAGATCGGGATGAGATCCTCGAACAGGCCAGACGCGATGCGGACAACCAGCGACGCAACGAAGAAATTGCCATCAAGGAGGAGATGCTGAAACGCCGCGAGGAGCAGGAACAGAAACTGGAGCAGCTCCGAGACAAAGTTCGTGATCGGGAACGAGGTGTGGACAAGCGAGAGTCACAGCTCAAGGAAATTCAGAACGACATCACGAAGAAGGAGCAGATGCTCCAGACGACGCAACTCAAACTGACGGAGCGCAACAAGGCGACTGACGCCAAACAGAAAGAACTCGATCGGTTGCTGAGCGAAGAACGAGAGCAACTCTACAAGATCAGCGGTTTGAGTAAGGAACAGGCATCCGAACAATTGCTGAAGCGAATCGAACGCGAACTCTCGGATGAGGTCGGCGGTCTGATTATGAAGCATGAAGACGAAGTGAAGGAAGAATGTGAGAAGCAGGCCCGTGAGATCATTGGCATGGCTGTTCAGCGTTATGCGTCCACTCACGTTTCTGAAACGACCGTATCCAGTGTTGATATTCCCAGCGACGAAATGAAGGGTCGGATCATTGGTCGTGAAGGTCGCAATATTCGAGCGTTCGAAAAAGCCACGGGCGTTGATGTCATCGTCGACGACACTCCAGGCGTCGTCATCGTGTCGGCGTTCGATAACGTCCGTCGCGAGGTGGGCAAACTGTCACTCGCGCGATTGATTCAGGACGGTCGCATTCATCCGTCTCGCATCGAAGAAGTCGTTGAGGAAACTCAAAAGGAAATGGAGGAACATATCCGTCGACTGGGGATGGAAGCCTGCGAAGAAGCAGGAGTTCGAGGTCTGCACAAGAAGCTGGTCGACCTGATGGGACGGCTTCAATTCCGCACCAGCTACAGCCAGAATGTTCGGCAGCATTCCATCGAAGTGGCACATCTGACCGGGATGATGGCAGAACAACTGGGACTGGATGGTACGCTGGCTCGACGCTGCGGCTTTCTGCATGACCTGGGTAAGGCAGCCGATCATGAAATGGAAGGTGGCCATCCTGCCGTCGGTGCAGAACTGCTCAAACGATACGGTGAAGGTGAGGAAGTCATTCATGCAGCGGCCGGCCATCATGATGACATTCGTCCTGAGTTCATTTATACGGTTCTGGTGGCTGCAGCGGACGCAATTTCTGCAGCTCGTCCAGGCGCTCGTCGTGAGACTTTGGAGAAATACGTCCGGCGTCTGGAAGAACTGGAAACGCTGGCCTGTGGCTTCCCTGGTGTCGACCATGCCTTCGCAGTTCAGGCAGGGCGAGAGGTGCGAATTCTGGTTGATTCCTCGAATGTCAACGACAGGCAGGCGAAGAAGCTCAGCCGAGATGTTGCTGAAGCAATCGAGCAGACACTGACGTACCCCGGTGAAGTGAAGGTGACGGTGCTGCGCGAAACGCGTGCTGTTGAGTATGCGAAGTAGTCTGATGTCGTGGATCAGGTCACATTCTTTCCGGCGACTGCGGGATGATTCACTTGAGTAGATATGACGAGCGGCAAATGAAATCGGATCCGTTCATTCCCTCACCCGCTCTGTGGGCATCCTCTCCTCTTCAAAGCAGTGAGAGAACTTCTGTGGTCGAACAAGCTTAGGGGCTCTTATGTCACCACTGCTGATCCTTGCCATTGGTGTGGCTGTTGTGCTGGGGATGATTATCGTCTTCAGGATCAATGCCTTTGTCGCATTAATCACGGCCGCAATGGTTGTCAGTATTCTGGCGCCTGGCGAAGTAGGATCAAAAATCGGTCGTGTTGCCGATGCCTTTGGTCGGTCGGCCGGCGCCATTGGGATCGTGATTGCTCTGGCTGCGATCATCGGGCAATGCATGATGGATAGCGGGGCTGCTGACCGAATCGTTCGTACCTTTCTGAAGGTACTTGGCGAAAAGCGAGCTCCCCTGGCACTGATGGGAAGTGGATTTGTACTCGCCGTGCCGGTGTTCTTCGATACCGTCTTCTATCTGTTGGTTCCGCTGGCACGATCGCTGTACCGACGTACCAACAGAAACTATCTGCTCTACATCCTGGCTATTTCCGCTGGGGGCGCGATCACTCATACGCTGGTCCCACCTACACCGGGCCCGCTGTTAATGGCAGCCACGCTGGGAGTCGACATTGGGATGATGATCCTGGTCGGAGCGATGATTGCATTGCCGGCCGCACTGGCAGGTATTGCCTATTCGCTGATCGCCGACCGGACCATGAACATTCCGATGCGGCAATCGGGCAGCCAGCCCGATCCGGAACCTCTGGACGATTCGCAACTTCCATCGTTGCTGGCGGCGCTGTCGCCGATTCTGATTCCGGTGGTGTTGATTTCGTGCAATACCGTTATTGAAACGCTGGCAGATGCCGATCGCCCAGGACAGCTGGCAGAGTCTGATATCACAGACTGGAATGCGCTGGCGGACGGACTGTCAGGAACTCCGGCCGGACAGATTGTTTTGAACGAACTCCAGGCCATCGGTGTTGAGTCCGTGGTTGCTTCGCCGGATGAAGCACAGCGAGCGGCAGTTGTAACAGGACTCAATCGAGTCCTGACCAATCGCAAGCTGTATCCTCATCATCTGCCTGCGAAAAAAGAACAGCATGCGGATTACTTCGCAGCACAGCGGGCATTTGACGCTGCCCTGCCTTCTGATTGGGAAGCCGATCAGGCCATTCATGATGATTCCATAGACCGGCCTGGCGCGGCCCAGGCTCGTGAGTTCTATCGTTTACAGGCCGGGTTGGGAGCTCGCACTAAGCCTGTTGTGATCGAACGCATGAACCGCCTGTTGCTGGAATCCATGTTTCCGGCAGCGATACGACCTCATGAATGGAACACACAACTTCGGAAGCTGAGCCGTTGGACCGCCCTGGCAGGAAATGCCAACCTGGCGTTGCTGTTGGCGATGGCCGCAGCGTTGGTTGTCTATGTCCGTCAACGTAAACCGACTCGTGATGAAATGTCGGCATCAGTCGAATCCGCACTCATGAGTGGCGGGGCCATTATTCTGATTACGGCCGCTGGCGGAGCGTTCGGAGGAATGCTGGACGTAGCGCAAGTGGGGCCGGCAATTCAGGGGATATTCGATACTCAGGGCAGCGGCGAAGGAATGTTCTACCTGTTCCTGGGATTCGGGATGGCAGCGCTACTTAAGGTCGCTCAGGGGTCCAGCACCACCGCTATGATTGTGGTTTCCGGGATGCTGGCACCCACCGTGGTGGATGTCGAATTGCCGTTCAATGCCGTCTATCTGGCAACGTCCATCGGAGCAGGTTCACTCATGGGTTCCTGGATGAACGACAGTGGATTCTGGATCGTCGCAAAGATGAGCGGACTGACCGAAGCAGAAGCCCTGAAAACCTGGACGCCTTTGCTGCTGGTTCTGGGAGTCACCAGTATGGCCGCGACAGTTGCACTGGCGATGCTGCTGCCGCTGACTTCGTAATCATTGCCTTTTCTGATACTTCCCACGAACCTGCCAAACGACCTCATGTCCGTCGACACTCCTGAATCCACTCAGCCAAACGCATTTCGTGAACTGCTGGGCTATCTGAATTTCTCCGATGGAACGCCTGGAGTTTCTTTCCACGCCGCGCTGAACAGTCTGTTTGCAAAGCCGGATGCTCCGACAAGTGCTGAGGAACTCCGTAATGTCCTGCTCTCAGCCCTTGCGAAACTGAGTGAAACAGATGAGCCCGGATTCAGTGACACAAAGCAGGCCCACCGTGCCATTGTGGCGGCAATCGATGACGTGTTGCCGGCGTACCGCAGTCATCACTCCGACTTGCTGTTCCACCTGAAGGATGCCGACTTCTATTCGCCAATGTTCGTTGGTCGGATCTTTGAAGCCACTTTGCAGGGCGGCAGCCAGCACGGCTGGGATAATACTTTGCAGCTGACGGCCTCGGCACTCGTCGTGCTCAATCAGTTTGTCGGTTATCGGCCGGTGGCTGTTCTGGAGAATGGTCGTCGGGCAGAAGTCTACAGCCACGAACGGTTCTGTCCGGTTCCGATGTACCTGCAGGGAGTTGGTGTGGCTGTGGGACCGTGGTCAGAACTGCTGGAATCGACTCTGGAGTTTCTCAGGCGTCTTCCCGAAGACATGACCGGGCCATCTCATTTTAGCCTGGATCGCATGCATGAACTGTCTCTGGACGTGCGTGCTCACGACCATCTGCATCCTGTCAACAAGCGCACCAACTACATGTTTGGTGAGTGGGATCCGGATGACATTGACACGAAGGGGTATTACCGTCGGTTCATCATTCGCAGCATTATTCTGGATTCGCTGCTGGACTGGCTGCACACCGACAACGGAACGTCGGCTGAAGAGCGTTTATTCGATTCCTCAGCGGTGTTGGCCGGCACGATTCTGATGGCATCGTCGATCAGTGGTTCCGGTCCTCAGACGTATGATTCAAGTGTTTCACTGACATCGTTGCTTCCGACGGTCGCTCGACAGCGCGATGCGTTCTACCAGACGCTGCTGGAGACCGCTCAGGGAGATCGACGCAAACGTCTCGAACGTCTGACTCGGGAATCCCGACAGCCGTTTGGTCATGTTCGTCACGAACTCAATATGAACCTGTCCCGCTACGGCGCGCAACAGGTTCAGCACCGCCATCTGTCGTGGCTGTATGCATCGATGGGATTTGAAGAAGCGAGTCGCGAAGAGGCGGGCATCATTCCCTGTACGTCCGCACGGTTCGAGTCTGAGATTTGTTCCAGACTGATGTTGATTCAGCGCCGTGTACGCCGAGGCCAGCTCGCGGAAGCAGTGGAGCAGTTGCGAGTGTGTCTGCAGTTGTTTCAGGCTGGAATTCAGTGTGGTGGCTTCGTTGACCCGTGGAACATCCTTGCGTTTCAGGGAATGTTCCCGTTGTTCTCGGCACGCGAAGATGCCATCCCGGACAATCGTGTTGAAGTTCTGATGGACGTCGTGGAACAGATCTTCGATTCCTGTTCATTCGTTCTGGCTGAAGCCGCCGCTGCTGGACATGATGAATATCATGAGACCGTTCACACAGAGTTTCGGGCGCTGGCAGAGCAATGGGATCGATACGCAACGACGACCGTTACTGATTTGCCAGAGATACACGGACACGAATCGCTGACGGCAGCCGAACACGTGGCATCAGCGCTGACAGAATGGCGCAAGGCGGGTGAAGCAGCTTCCGATATCTCATTCTGGAAGAATCATGTCGATCACTTCGAATCGTCTCGCAGTTTCTCGCAGGTGGTCTCTGCGTTGCTCGACCGAGACGACCTTGTTGCGGCAACCGGCCTGCTGATTCAATGGCTGGGTGAAGTGGAAACCGTTGGACTCGAATCTGGTCGTCATTCCATACACAACCAGTTCCAGCGGTTGCTGAATCTGATGACTCAGCGTTCGGATATGTCCGATCAGTGGCTGCTGCTTCGGCGTCTGTTTGCGTTTTTGGAAGCCAATGCTGGCGATTTCTGGCAGGTTCCGTCTCTGGGAGAATTTGCTGATCGGCACCGCAGAGAGAAGTCTTCAAACGGTGGCTCAACCGATCTGGAGAATCTGTTTGATGAAGAACAGTCAGAAGACGATCCCTGGAAGGAATCGGCATTCGAAGATATTGTTTACCGAGACAGCACAGACGATGGAAACGACTCTGACACTGTAGATGAAGGGTTGGCACCGGGAACGACAGAATTCGAGATCCTGTATCGACAGATTGAACCACGCCTGAAGTTTCTCCATACCCTGGGATCTCTTTGGAGTAATGCCGCGATTGCTTTGGCTCGTCGATCCGCATCTGATCTGGCATCAGATGAGGTTCAGATGCATCTTCGGGAGTGGGAAACGACGATTCGGAAGTTTCTGGATGATCTGGCCGCCCTTCTGCGCGAAGTCAGTGATTTTGAGATTCAGTCATGGTCCACCGACCTGGAAGCCAACATCGAGTTTGATGTCCAGATGCAGTCACGTTTTCTGTTGATGCAGAATGCGATCTCAACGACGGTTGAATTCCTGATTGCAGAACGCCTGCTGGGGGCGTTGTTGCCGCGAACGGAACAGCTGGAGGACGAATCGGAATCGCAGTTCAGTGAGCAAATGGTTCACGTACTCAGGAGCGTGTTGACCGATGACGCGGAAGCAGTGCAAAGAGAGTTTCCTGAGTTTCTTAAACAACTTCGACGCCGTCCGCTGCTCTATGTGCCGTTTGAGAATGGAGGTAACCCGCGAGACATTTTGAGGGCTCGGACTCTGCAGGCCATTATCAGGCTTCTGCTGAGCCAGCTTCCTCGACTCGGCCTGCTGCGACAGACTTATCAATTGCTGGTAACGGCTTATCGAATGGAACGCACCAGGCGTCCGCCTGGTCAGGCGGTGACTGAGTTTGATCGTCTGTTCCGCATAGGACTTTCGTGTTCGGTCGAATCCATCCTGCATGCAGCGAGGCGATGGAAGCTCGAAACAGTGACGCAACGTCGAGCCGCGTTTCGCAGGATGAAGCGTTTGATGGATTCGTACGGCATGCTTTGGGCTCAACACAGCAGTTCCATGCGGCTGACCATCGTTGAAGAACTCCACGATGAAGAACGATGTGAAGAGGTACGCGAGTTCATTGAAGCGTATGGTGACGATCTGTTTCACACGCGGATGCTGACATTGGGTAACGCGCGCGCGATCGTCTTGCATGGTGCCGATTCGTTGCTGGACGAACTCGAAAACAATGTTGTTCCGTTTCAGCCGGTTCGAATCATCGATGACCTCAATGACGGCAGGATCGACCGTGAGCAGGCTGTGGATATCATGGAGTTTGTCTATGAGGCCGTTGTGGACAACTTCGATGTCTTCCTGGAATACAACACGACAACCACTCAATCCGACTACGGCAATCGATTGTATTGCCTTCTGGATTTCCTGAGACTCAAGTCACTCTACGATCGTTTCGAATGGAATCATCTGCCGTTCCACTTTGTTCACGAAGTGATGACTCGAGTCAAGGTCGCTGATATGGCGGAGCTTGTCGAAGAGGAGCTCACAAGTGACACTCGTGAGATGGCGGAATCGCTGATCGACGAACTGAATGTTCTGGAAGGCAGGTATGGAGTGAGACTGCCCACACTTCATGACTTGATTAGCGACCGGCTCGTGGGACCACTTCAGGTCAATCGGATGACGGCTCTTGTCGCTCGCTGCAATCCGGAGCTGCCGGACGTGTCAGATGAAGAAGCCCACGAGAGTTTCAACGCGTTGCGGCAGGAGATCGCGGACTACATGAATACCAGGATTGGTTCAGGGATCGACACGCCGGAATGGATGAACAGTCTCGGGCGGGAACAGTCGCGGATTCACGAAGTGCTGACGGGAATCGAACCGTCGATTCTTGATGCAGCTGAATACCAGCGTATTACCCAACGAGACATCGATCGACAGCTCACCGAAATGCTGGAAGATGAAGTGTGATCGAAGGATGGGGGTTCAGTCCCCCACGTAGATCGTGAGCGCCAGCACGACGAGTGCGACAGCAAACCAGTCCCGTTGGGACCAGTGATTGCTGCGGCCATTGAGTCTCAGGTAGTTCAACACGGAACCCGTCGGACAGCCAAACCGGCAATACGCCATTGGGACGAACATTGATGCGACCAGTCCCGCCACAGCAATCATAATCGATGCCCAGCCGGCCACTCGAAAGATCCACGCATCGAATGCCTCAATGCCGGCCAGACTGAACGGAATGTGTGTCATTGCCACAAGAACACACCATGCGAGCAGGAACAGTGGGATCGTTCGCAGGGTACGTGCAATTCCTTTGTGCAACTTCAATCGCCAGGGAAGTCGATTTCGCAGCAACTGCTGAGCAGCACCGTGTGGGCAAAGATGATTGCAGTAGACATTGCGTCCTGCCGTTACAGGGATACATACTGCCGCCAAAGTCAGTACCAGCAGGCCGGCGGCATGTCGCCACGGAACACCACTTTGAGCCCAGCCCACAAGCATCGCCTGAGAAACCAGATCGCCGTTGATTAAACCAAGGTAACCGACGAGTACAATCTGAAAGACAGTTCGCCCTGCCGTTGATAGTCGCAACGATGTGAGTGAAACGACAAGCCCAAATAGAACGACGACTGCCGTCCCGGCATCACCCATCGTCCAGTGAATGGCTGTCCGACGTTGAGTTGATTGTTGTGCTTCGGACTGTTGATGTTGTTTTGCGGCGGCAACCAGGCTCTGGACGATGGCCATACTGGTCATCGTTGCTCCGGATACGCCTTCGACCTGATCCATTTCTGCATCAGGTTCGGCCAGTCTATTGAGTGTGAGGTCGTTAAACAGAGCGAGGAAGTACGTGTCTTCTCGAATCCAGCGGATGTAAGGTTCGTTGTCATAGCTCCGACTCACCGCAATCCCGGCAACGTTGTCGTCAGAGTCTAACGCGATCAATGTGTCCGTTGGTCCCTGATAGCCAACGATACTGTCACTCACTGGTGACGTGCGGAGAATCCTGCCAATGAGCTGCCCTGACTTATTGATCACCTGCCAGTAGATTGAATCGTTTTCAGGTGGTTGAACTGTGTGCGCGTTTGGGAATAGTGGGCGAGCATCTTCAGGCGTCAGACATTCCGGAAACCGCAGCGAATGTTGCTGGCCAGTCAGGCGATGAATGACGGATTCCTGAATGGCGAGACATGTCAATGTGGCACCGGAAACAGCGTCAATCTTGGACAATGCCGCCGTCTGATGGGGGGGCAGACCCGCGAACGAATTCAAAAATGTTTTATCTCGCATCACTGATGCAACGTGTTCCGGAGTATCGCCGCTGGACACAATATCGATGCTGGCAATGCGTTCAGCTGAATCCAGGACGACCAGGGTGTTGGTTGGTCCGGAAAACCCAGTGATGTGATCACTTGAGGGCGAGGTCTGCAGAATGCGACCGATCGACTTGCTATCGGCATCAAGAACTTGCCGACTACCATCGGGCAACAGAGCATCAGCCAGCGCAACAGCATCGGGCAGGTGTTTGCGAAGAGTGTTCAAATCAGCGGTGACAGATGCGGTCGTGCCTTCGTTCGCTGTCACCTTGATGTACTGTAGACGGATGAGTCCGATCGTAGACATAAACAGCAAGACGCGCACCGAGTGGACAATCAACTGTCGCCGACGTCGTGTCGGTATATCGCAACTCACTCGCCAACTCGCAGGATCTGGATGGCATCGGCGTGGACAAAACCGTTCGCCTGTTCGGTGGAGATCGTGACTGACACCGGTTCATCCTTACGAAGCTTCAGGGGGCCGAGAGAAATGAATGCGTCATCCAGTGGAGGAGATTTCTTCATGTTGATTCGAATTTGCTTGTCGCTGGTCTGAGTCTTCACCTTGACCGGGACTGCGGAACCCCGATTCTCGTGCCGCTGGTAAGCCAGACGAATTTCGAACTGTCCGGAAGCCGGAGCTGTTGCGGAAAACTCGATCGTCGCGCCGGAGTCGGATCCGGCATAGAGATAGTCCCATCCAACATAGCCTCGAAGCCCGGCACCGGATGTCCAGGAACCGGATTTGACAGCTTGTTTGTTATCGATGACCAGCCCCTTCATCTTTTTTGGATTCAGCCCGGTCACCGGTCCGTCGGGGCCCGCGATTTCCATGGCGTCCGCTGGAATTGAGATCTCATCGTTGACTGTTGCACGACGTGCCTTACCAGGCAGCACGAGCAGTCTTGTCATTTCGCCCCAGTGTTGTGAGTAGACATCGCGAGGATCACAATTCTGTTGTACGCAGATGCTGGCCGCTCGTCCGACGACTTCGCCCATCATTCCGCAGGTCTTCATCACACGAGTCGTACCGAGGGCCTGATGAGTCACACTGATGCAGCGCCCTGCCATAAACAGATTGTCGATATTCCGCGAATAGAAGCAGCGATACGGTACCGGATAACCGTAGGTGCGATCGATTCGGCGGTCGTGAACCGCCACAGATATGAATGGGTTTTCCGGGAACTTCTCTGCGTATTGCTTTTTGGGATAGTGGAGATCGATCGACCAGGTACTCGGCACACAGCCATCAGTGAAGTGGTGCTTACTGACGATGTTGTCCTGAGTCAGCACGACATCTCCCAGTAAACGTCGTGATTCGCGCGGTCCACCGATATAAGCAACCCATGTGAGGAAAGCTGTCTTGTGGTCATCGGCTCCATCGCGATTCTTCATGGCGTTGAAGGCGCCGTAGACGGCTCGGAAATTCCAGTCTCGAATGTCTTCTGCCTGAGTAATGGCGTCCTTATCGAAGCCGCTTTCCCAGAACCACTGACCGTGATGATCGCGTGGATATGGAAAGTCCTTCATCTCCAGATCAAGTGCCCACGGAGTTTCCGGGTAGGTGACTTCTTCGTCTCCTTCATCCCAGGCCCACATGTTACTCATGCCCATGCGACCGGCCGGAGTCATCTCCCAGTCGGCTTTTGCCAGGAAACCGATTGTTCCATGCCCTGTGCAGTCGGTAAACAGTCGGCCGGAGAAACGACGGACGGCTCCGGTGCGGGTATCGCAGGCATGAACCGCTGTGATGCGGGTGCCTTTTGTTTCCACATCGAATGCATGGTGGTTCAGAAACAGATCGATGTTGGGCTCAGCACGGATGATCGCTTCCTTCCTGTCATCTTCGAACTCTTCGTACGTTCCAGGTGATTTCTTCGCGTGGTCGCAGAACTCTTCGATGATCTCGCCGATGCGAGGATATCGCCCTCGACGAATCAGCCCCATCGCCCAAACTCGAACTTCGCTGGAACCATTCCCACCAAGTACGGAACGGTTCTGAATCAGGGCAACCCGACACCCCATCCTCGCGGCGGAGAGTGCCGCGCCCATGCCGGAGTACCCACCACCGACGACGATCAGATCATATCCACCCATGTCTTTTGGAGTATCGTCCAGGCCCAGGAGCGTTCGTCGCCATGCTGGCAGGATCCCTGAGGAATTTGATGGCGGTTGGTCACTCTTGCTGAACAGGATGGCATCACACCGACCGTCAAAACCAGTGAGGTCGTGCAGTGCGACCTGCGCCGTCGTGTTGCTGATCTGAACCGAGCCGCCGTCCTGCCAGAACCAGTCAGCGTTCTGAGTTCCGAATGTTGGTTTCAGTGGTTTGCCATCGATCAGGATCTGAAAACGGCCGGGAGCGCCAGGAGCTTTCCAGCGAGCGACCCAGTCACGCGTCCGAACAAAGACGTGGTATTCGCCCGTTTCCGGGAATTCGACGGTCGTTGTGGCGTCCTGAACGGGCCTACCCAGTCCGTGAGCCAGCAGATACGGTGAACCCATCGTCTGGATAAACTGTGTGTCCAGCTTCCAACCACCATGGACCTCGAAAGCTTCAGCCTCGAGCAGTACCTTCTGACCACATACCGAGTTGGTCAGGCAGAACATCAGGACAACGGAAAGCGAGGTTGATTTGGGATTCATGTGGCAGTCCGGGGAACAGAAACCATTTGGCGGTTTGCTCATCGTATCATCGTCGGCATCGCAACGACACGCCGCACTTTGGTGTCGCGACGGATTGTATGGAAGCTCACGAGGCAGTGCTGTGAGTTTCGACGATGAGTGCAGGGCCGGAATTCATGAGTGTCCGGGCCAGCAAGTGAGCCGTCGCAGGTGACATCTGCAGGCCTGACCGAAAGTGCCCTGCCCCAACGTACAGATTGTCAAACGCATCAACTCGCCCTAGAAATGGCAGCCCGTTCGGTGATCCAGGGCGGAGACCAGCCCACTGGCCGACGACCTCTGCGTGAGACAGTTGTGGTACGATCGATTTGGCAAAGTCCAGCAGTCCCGCAATGCCCTCATTCGTTGTTTGCTTCTCGAAGCCGACATCTTCCTGTGTCGATCCCACAAGGATGAGTCCGTCTGGTCGAGGCACCAGATAGCGTGGGCCCTGTTCGATGACACAACGAAACGGCAGTTGAGGCAGATTCAGCTGAACGATCTGTCCTCGCACCGGCCGGATGGGCAGTTCGATGTGCAGTGGCTGCAACAGTTGTCTGGTCCAGGAACCTGCTGTGATACAAATGCGTTCCGCCTCAAGTGTTCGTGAACCTGTTGTCGCAGTCACAACAGATCCGTTTGCCTGAAGCGACAGGTCAGAAATGTCTTCCAGAATCTCAACTCCCGACAACTGGCATGCTGCTCTGAGGGCTTTGAGATGTCGTGGGTTTCGAGCCTGGCAGAAGTCCGGGAGCCAGACTGCTTTGTGGAACTGGTCATGCAGGCCGGGGACATACTTGTCGATGGCGGCTCGATCTGTGAGCCTTTCGATATTGATACCTTCGTTCTTCCATTCCGTCAGACGCTGATCCAGCGAGTCCGCAGAATCAGCCACTTCGATCGCGCCGCAGTTGCGATAACCGTTGTCGATGCCTGTTTGTTCGAGAAGTCGGGCAGACAAGTCCGGCCAGAGCGAATTGCTCAGACATCTTAGATAGCGTTCTCGCGATTCGGGGCTGTCATCAGCAGGAATAGTCGCGTCGTCTCCCGGTGGCAACATACCTGCTCCAGCCCAGGACGCTTCACGACCAACCTGCTGCCGGTCGATGACGGTCACAGCAATGCCAATGTCAGCCAGACGCAGTGCGGTCGACAAACCGATGACGCCACCACCAACAAGGAGTACATCAGGAAATGTCGCAGGCATGATGATTCAGACTGGGGAGTCTGCAGACGTGATTGGATGTGCCTGCAGCACTGGAAAAGGAGATGCAATACGCGGACGGAGACTATTCGGCGATGGCGTACAGCCGTTCCTGACGCTGGTTGCGCCGACCGTGGGCAACCCGAAGATACAGGACGTTGTCCGCAACTGCGGGCGTCGCAAAAGATTCATTTCCCAGCTGGTTCTTCGCGACTGCCTGAAATCCGTTTGGTGAGGCTTTAAAGACGTACATTGTGCCCCTCTCGTTGGCAGCGTAAATGTTGTCTCCTACGAGCAATGGCGAAGCGGAAACCGGTCCGCTGAGTCGATTCTTCCACTGTTCCTTGCCGGACTTTGCGTGCCAGCAATAGGCCACTCCATTGTCTGCGAGGGCATACAAGTAGTCGTCATGCAGCAACATCGACTGTTCATAACATTTGACTTTGTTCGTCCACAACACTCGCCCGGAACCATCGGCGGCAACAGCGGCAGTCTGTGGGTCAGGAAATCCACCACTCGCAATGACCATCCCGTCCGTCCAGACACAGGTGCCACACGTAGCCATCGTCAGACAGGCGGCCTTCCATGCTTCTTTTCCTGTGTCAGGGTTATAGCCAGCGATCATGTAACCTCCACTGATCAGCAACTGCCTGCGTCCTGCAACGTCGGCAACAATCGGAGAGGCCCAGTTGAGCACCTCAGGACGTTTTTGCTGCCAGCGTTGACGCCCCGTTTTCAAATCCAGGGCTTTCATCCAGGCACTGGTATCGCATGAGCCGGTGACGATGAGCGTATTGCCGTAGATCGTTGGTGATGCTGCATACCCGTACTCGTAGGCCTTAGGCCGGAACGGGCCCACGTCCTTTCTCCAGGCAACTTCTCCAGCTGTATCGACTGCGACGGCTTCGACTTTTCCGTGATGGCAGAACGTCGCGTAGAACAGGCCATCTGCAAAGGCGATTGTTGGTGAGGCGTGAGTGTTTTTGATGTGGATCTTAGGAAAGCCTCCTCGACTGATCGGGGTGAGCCACTCTTGCTTGCCCGTTCGGCGATCGAATGCAATCACAGCTTGTGCCTGGTTTCGTTCGTCCGCGCTGGTCAGTACGACGAGATCTCCGACAACAACTGGAGACGAATGGCCTCGGCCCGGCACGTTTGTCTTCCACCGGACGTTTGTTGACTCACTCCATTCCTTAGGTACAGATTCCTGCTGGGGGGCAATGTTATTGTGCCCTGGGCCACGCCACTGAGCCCAGTCTGCGGACTGGGCGGCCGATGAGACGAGCACCAATGAGAGTAAGAGCACTAGTCGGAAGTATCCTGGACGTCGCACCATTTTGGCTCCGAAAAACAATCAGGTTGGGGGCCAAATCAGTGTCTCGTCACTCTGTGAGGCGTCAAGTCGGGATCTGAGGAAAACCCTTAAACCGGTGGAGGGCACAATCCAATATGGTTTGGCCGTCGTAAGAATCAGGATGGCTGGGACGGCAAATGGGTGGACTGATGACGCTCTGATCTGCCCAGTCATCCAGACAGATTTCGATGGAGGCTGGCAGCCTGTGGCTTGGGCAAATGAGTGGTCTATGTCACTGCCTGCAGATGAAATCCGAATTGAAGTTGCCTCTGACACCATAGAACGATACAAGGCTCTGATTCCGGAATTTGAAACTGGTTAAAATTAAGCAATTTTGCCGGTTCCGGCACCATGCAATGGATCGGGTCGGTTGTCACAATAACTGGCTCAGTTCACAGTTGTTTTGCGCGCATTGTTGCGCAAAAACAGCCGATCTCAAGGACTATGCCCAGCAGGAGCCAGATCCACTGGCATAGCCATCTTCAACTTTCAACGTTAGTTCCGCTGTACCAGGCCAGACTCCTTCCCAGATCCTGAAAGACTTCCAATGTCGGCCGTTGATTCACCGTCTGCTTCCGAAGGTCGCCAGCACGAGCAGGTAGATACCGTCGTCGTTCGCTTTTGCGGCGATAGTGGTGACGGGATGCAGCTCGCAGGCACGCAATTCACAAACGTCTCTGCGGCGTTTGGCAATGATGTGAGTACTCTTCCCGACTTTCCGGCCGAGATTCGCGCACCGGTTGGAACCGTTGCAGGAGTGAGTGGATTTCAGATTTGTTTCTCCAGCCAGGATATTTTCACGCCCGGCGACGAAGTCGACACGCTTGTTGCGATGAATCCAGCAGCTCTGAAGTCAAATATTCAGGATTTGAAACGTGGCGGAACGCTGATTGTCAACGAGGACGCATTCGAGAAATCGAACCTGCTGAAAGCTGGCTATGAGGCCAATCCTCTGGAAGATGGTGACGCTCTGGCTTCGTTCCGCGTTCATCGTGTTCCCATGACTCGATTGACTCGTGACTCTGTCGAAGGCCTTGGGCTTTCCCAGCGTGAGGCCGACCGCTGCAAGAACTTCTTTGCACTTGGTCTTGTGTATTGGTTGTACGATCGAAATCCCAAATCAACCGAAGACTGGGTCAACACAAAGTTTGGTTCCAAACCCAAGATTGCAGAAGCGAATTTGCGGGCGCTCAAAGGCGGATCCAACTACGGATTTTCTACTGAGACATTTACGGTTCACTACGAAGTGCCACCGGCGAGACTGGAACCGGGAAAGTATCGCAAGATCACCGGTAATGAAGCGCTGGCAATGGGAATGGCTGCCGCTGCAAAGTTGTCCAATCTTGACTTGGTCTATTCAGGCTATCCAATCACTCCGGCCAGTGATGTCCTGCACGAACTTGCGAAGTTCAAGCACTTCGGGATCACGACATTTCAGGCCGAAGACGAGATTGCTGCGATGTCATCCGCGGTGGGAGCTGCCTATGGCGGTGTCATGTCCGTGACTGCCAGCAGCGGTCCGGGAATCTGTCTCAAAGGCGAAGCCATGGGGCTTGGAGTCATCACTGAATTGCCAATGGTGATTATCGATGTTCAACGTGGCGGACCCAGTACGGGCCTTCCAACCAAGACGGAACAATCTGATCTGATGCTGGTCATGTTCGGCCGAAACGGCGAATCGCCACTGCCCATCGTTGCGCCTTCGACACCGGGCGACTGCTTCTGGATGATGCAGGAAGCGCTTCGGATTTCTGTCGAGTTCATGACGCCGGTGGTTCTGCTTTCAGATGGATATATCGCCAATGGGGCTGAACCGTGGATGGTGCCCGCTGTTGACGATCTGACACCAATTGTCGTCAATCGGCCGGAGGGACCGAACTCAGACGATGGCTACCAACCGTATCTGCGAGACGAACGCCTTGTTCGCCCATGGGCCAATCCGGGAACACCGGGACTGGAACACCGGGTCGGGGGCCTGGAAAAAGCGGATGTGACTGGAAACGTCGAGTACAGTCCGGCGAATCATCAGCATATGTCTGACACACGTCTGCGGAAGGTGGAAGGGATTGCTCGATTCATTCCCGAACAGGACGTTGATGGACCGGATTCGGGCGACCTGTTGGTTGTCAGTTGGGGTGGAACGTTCGGGTCTGTCCGAACAGCGGTCCGACAATGTCGTGCTGCGGGCAAATCAGTGGCGCATGCTCACCTGCGCTACATGAATCCGTTTCCGAGTAATCTGGAATCTATCATTCGCAGTTACAAGCAGGTCCTGATTCCGGAACTTAACCTGGGCCAGCTCTCGTTTATTATCCGCAGTAAGTTTCTTGTTGACGCAGAACCACTGAACAAGATTCAGGGTAAACCGTTCAAGGTGAGCGAAATCGCTGCAAAAATCAGTGACATGCTGGCAGGGTGATTCAACCACCGGTTGTATTCTCTGCCAACGTTTAGGAATCTCTCAGGAACTCAAGTCCAATGTCCAGCCTGCTGCCGCAATTGACGGCCAAAGATTTTGCCAGTGACCAGGAAGTCCGCTGGTGTCCTCGGTGTGGTGACTACTCCATTCTGGCGCAGATGAAGAAGGTGCTGCCCGAACTGGGGATCCCTAAGGAGAAGTTTTGCTTTGTCTCCGGGATCGGGTGTTCCAGTCGCTTCCCCTATTACATGGATACCTATGGGTTTCACAGCATTCATGGCCGGGCTCCAGCAGTCGCGACGGGCTTTAAGCTTGCGAATCCTGACATGCAGGTGTGGGTGATTACCGGTGATGGTGACGCTCTGTCGATCGGTGGAAACCACCTCATGCACGCCATCCGTCGAAATGTCGATCTCAACATCATCCTGTTCAATAATCAGATATACGGTCTGACCAAAGGGCAGTACTCACCGACCAGCCCTCTGGGTTCCCTAACCAAGAGTACGCCCTACGGTTCAGTTGACAACCCGCTGAACCCACTGTCGGTTGCCATAGGCTGTGAAGCCACTTTCGTCGCGCGCGCGGTTGACGTTGACATTAAGCACCTTGCGGGAATCCTGAAGCGAGCAGCGGAACATAAGGGGACCTCTTTCGTCGAAGTCTATCAGGATTGCAACGTCTTCAATTCTGGCGCGTTCAACTACGCTTCCAAGAAAGGCGAGAAAGAAGACAACATCGTATATCTGGAGCACAGGAAACCATTGATTTCCGGTAAGAATAGAGACAAGGGCATCCGGCTGAATGCTCATGGTCGTCCTGAAGTTGTCGATCTCAGCAGTGGTATCTCTGAAGATGACCTGTTGTTTCATGATGAAAAGGCTGAAGACCCTTCGCTCGCTTTTCTGCTTGCTCAAATGCGTTATCCGGAGTTTCCGGAACCACTGGGTGTATTTCGAGATGTGGAGCGACCCGTCTATGACGAAGGAGTACGGAACCAGGTGAGTGAGGCTCGGGCGCAGTTGGGTGATGGCGACCTGGATGCGTTGTTCAACAGCGGCGACACATGGGTGGTAGAAGGCTAGTGCCGCGTCAGTTTTAGGAATTGGGGTTCCCTAAACGTAGCGAATTTCTGATTCTGCACGAATCTCAAGGAGGAGGAATTCCAGGCAGAAGAAGTACATCGTTCGTCTTTCGAAGAAAGAACGCGACCTGCTGGTTGATGAGTTAGTGGCAAATGTGTGTTTGAAGAACGTGGTTCAGGCGACGATTTCGGTTTGAATTGTACGGGTGTGTGAAGGTTTACGGTCTTCTTCCTTGAGTTGATGTTCATTCACTCCATCGATGAACCTGACTCCTCGAA